>Ga0315273_10007706_pt1 | contig 13512 bp, 12 predicted proteins | sample YL17G02_0_MG_FD_205753 | JGI IMG/M metagenome (GOLD analysis project Ga0315273, IMG submission 205753) | Sediment microbial communities from Yellowstone Lake, YNP, Wyoming, USA - YL17G02_0 | ecosystem: Environmental > Aquatic > Freshwater > Lake > Sediment | place: USA: Wyoming | collected... | reverse complement strand
GTCGTTGGTAAGTATTAGTTCGGCTTCAAGTCCTTCAACGAGTTCGGCTAGTTCTATGAGCGAGAGTATTAGTTCAATGAGTAACTCTAGTTCTAGTAGCTCTAAATCATTAAGCTCTGCTAGTTCTATGTCACTAAGTTCAGCTAGTTCTATGTCACTAAGTTCAGCTAGTTCTATGAGTAATAGTTCTATGAGCCTAAGTTCTGTAAGTGAAAGCTCTATGGACTTCTCAGGGTCTAGCAGTTCCAAGTCTGATAGTTCAATGAGTGAATCTATCAGTTCTGAAAGTAGTAGTTCTGAATCACTAAGTTCTGAAAGTTCTAGCTCATTAAGTTCGGATGACCTGCAAGGTTGTTTGAAGTATTATTGCGCTAGTTTCATAGATCAAGGCGAATCAGGAACCTATATTGCTACAGGAACACTCTATAACAGCAAGCCTACCTACTTCAACGGAACGTATTATATTTGGTTTGATACGGCTAGTGGATATTGGGCAATGAGTGGTGACGTTGGTGATCCTCAGAATCAGTGGGTATCTAGTAGAGATGATGCTGGTGAATGTCCTTATGGAACATGGGTATTGGATAACGGTACTATTGTAGCTGGTAAGTGCCAATAATACCGTCTAGTTGGTTTGGGAGGTATTAGATGAGCATTTTAACACTTGCTACCTATAAAGCGTTGACCAATACAACCGTCAACACTTACGATACACTGATAGGAAATTTACTTCCTGTAGCTCAGAAAAATATAGAAACCTATTGCGATAGATTATTTGATTCTACTCGCTATTATCAGTGGTTTCATTTCAACTATGACCGACTAGTGGTATTGCCCGAATATCCCGTTCAACAAATAGTATTCGTAGGCTATCCTGCCTTAGTGGCAACGGCTACTATTGCTACTGGTTCATACAATATTGAAGTAACTTCTACAGGCGTAACAGTCACTAATGATGCAAACTTTGCTCAGAACACCTATAATTTCAATCCTAATGATACTTTATTGAAGCTTAAAACAGAGATAGAGGATGACTATCCAGGTGCTATTACTATTGCTATTGATTCTAATTATACCAATATGAACAGCCTATTGCTTAGAAGCGGTTCTGGAAGTGAATGGACAGGTGCAGTACGATTAGATTGCCAAGTCCGTAAACAAGATAGAAGCGATAGGATTATGGAATTCGCATACGATTCAGCCTTTGTATTCTCTTATGCTAATGATTATATATTTAATGATGAATTATATGTAATTTGGAATGCAGGATATGACTATGCAGATATGCCTAAAGACTTGCAAATGATAGAGGCAAACATAATTAGAGATTATCTTAATATTATCACTGGTAATATTAATCCTTTAATTAAGAAACAAACTATCACTAATTATAGTATAGAATATGTTGATAGTAACTTATTAAATAATGTTGTGGATAATTATAAGAGTCAGTTGGATAATTATTTGAAGAAGATATTATAGAGGATATTTTGGTGTGTCTGAAATCACAAACCTATATTGGAGTAGATACGATTTATACTCAAACTCTATTAGTGGTAGAGATAGTATAGCATCCGTTAATCGTCTTGCCGTTCTTAAAGCTTCTCAAATACATTGTTACTTCACAAAATTAAAAGCAGAAGAAGTTTATCGTTATGGTAAAAGAGGAACCATAGCTTCTCATAGATTGTTTTGTGATATAAGACAAATCAAATCTACTGATCTATGTAAAATTAAGTCTAAGTGGTATGCTATAAAGTATATAGATCGTTGTAATAGAATGCAACATCATTTAGAAGTGTTGCTATTAGGGATAGAGGCACCGCAGGTAGTAGGATATTCTAGCAGTTCTTCGTCTATAAGTCAATCATTTTCTTCTAGTTCGTCTTCAGAAACAGAATCATATTCAAGTGCTACTTCTACGTCTAGTATGTCTAGTAGCAGTAGTTCTTTAAGTAGTGCTTCTAGCGAATCGAGTACTTCTACAAGTTCTGAATCTAGTTCCAGTTCATCGAGTATTAGTAGTGAATCAAGTTCTACGTCATCGAGTACTAGTTTGTCCTCTGGTTCTAGTATGTCATCTAGCAGTTCTAGTATTTCTTCTGGTTCTAGTATGTCATCTAGCAGTTCTAGTTTGTCATTAAGTTCTACTTCTGAATCTAGCAGTAGTAGTATTTCATTAAGTAGTCAATCTACATCTAGTTCTGAATCTACAAGTTCTAGTAGCTCTCTATCTAGCATGTCGGAATCGAGCATGAGCTTATCTAGTGCCTCTACAAGTTCTAGTAGTTCTATGTCGAGTCAGAGCGTATCTAGTGAATCTAGTAGTTCTAGTAGTTCTAGTTTGGGATATTCAACCTCTAGCAGTTCTACTTCTATGTCTAGCAGTTCTAGTCTTGGGTATTCTACCTCTAGCAGTTCTACTTCTGGTTCTAGCGAGTCTAGTGAATCTAGCAGTTCTAGTCTTGGTTATTCAACCTCTAGCAGTTCTACTTCTGGTTCTAGTGAATCTAGTGAATCTAGTAGTTCCAGTCTTGGGTATTCTACGTCTAGTAGTTCTACTTCAGAGTCTAGTGAATCTAGTAGTTCTAGTTTGGGTTATTCAACCTCTAGCAGCACAAATAGTTGGTCTAGTATGTCTAGCCAATCTGAGTCTAGCGGTTCTTCTGAAAGCGAATCACTATCTAGCGAATCTAGTTTGGGATATTCTACGTCTTCTAGCTCTACTAGTGAGTCGAGTGAATCTAGTTCCAGTACTGAATCTAGTGAGTCTAGTATGGAATACAGTTCTAGTAGCAATAGTTCTAGTAGCAGTAGTTCGTTGTCTAGCATGGGTGAATCTAGTTCGTCTAGTGAGTCTAGTTCTTCGTTTGATGATTGCCCGAATACGATAGACGAGTTTAATGCTAGTATAATCTTAGTATAAGGAATAATAAATGTCTAGTTCTAGTTCTAGTAGTTCGATGGAAGGAATTTGCTTCTATTTTGAAGGGTTCTCTACCACTATAAATGCGCCTAGTTCTAATTTCTTAGGTGGCGTACAATGGTGGAAGGGTTGTACTGGTTGTTGTCCAGGTGCTTATCCTAATGGATATGTAACTTTTTATCCTAATGCTGGTTTAGATGCGTGTTATGGTCCTAGCCAATTCGGAATGTATCTTTGGTTTGCAGATGGAGGGCAGGCAGGTAATGGTACTGGCCCATTTACTTCTTACTATACGGCAATAGGACATAACTATGTAGGTTCAATTTCAGCTAGTGGATCACATGATGTCAATGGTTGTTATTGCAAAACTGGAAATCATTTTAATGGCAAGCCTACCTATACAAATGGTAATACAATATTATTTCATACAACAGATAATCGTTGGGCATTAGGATTTGAAGCTAGTAACACAACTAGTTTGCTTTATGCGTCTGATGTAGGTGCTACTGATCCTACTAATGGTGGAAATATATGGAATACTTATTTAGGTGCAACGGCTAGTTATGTAACGAATGATTGTCCTTCTAGTAGTTCTAGTATGTCTCAATCAACTTCAACATCTTCTAATAGTTCTAGTTCTGAAGGTAAGATTAATTTCATAGAATATTCTTATAGTAATAGTGGCTGTTTAGAGGATGCTCATTGTTTAATACCAAAACCAACTAATCTTGCCGTAGGTGATTTCATGTTGGCTCATGTTATGCAGACAGTTTGTGGAGATGTATATCCTCCTGCTGGATGGACATATATTAATAGTATCTGTTTTGGTGGTGGTTCTACCAGATCACATTATACTTGTTATAAATTTGCTGATGCCGATGATGTTTTAGAAACAACATTTCATTTTGGACTTGCTGCTCCACTAGCTTATAACATTGGAGCTATATCTACCTTTAGGAATGTTGATACTGATAATCCTATTGGTGCTAGTAGTGTTAAAGCAAATAATACAGCTTCAACGGCTGATCCTAGTACGTCTATAACACAACCTACCATAGATAATATGATAGTTTATTTAGGTTCTGCTTATGGGATGGTTAATTTTACTAATTGGGCCATACCAAATAGTGACCCTGGATTAATTACTAGATATGGAAATGAAATAAAACAATGCACTTATACCTCTATTGGTATGGCTTGTCAGAATAGAGGACCAACAACAGCTACTGGAAATGGTAGCGTTTTATTAGATTCATCGGTAACAAGTGCTTCTACCTTATTGGCATTACAACCTTATGGAACTACTCAATCTTCAGTTAGTGATTCTTCTACTAGTCAATCTTCTAGTAGTGTATCAGAAAGTTCTAGTAGCAGTTCTGTAAGTGAATCGAGTTGGAGCATTAGTTCTTCGTCTAGTTCTGAATCTTCTTCTAGTTCGCAGTCTATTAGTTCTTCATCTAGTTCATTAGATTATAGTGAATCTAGTTCTTCTAGTATTTCTAGTTTAGGATATTCTACTTCTAGTTCTTCGGAATCAGAATTTAATTTAGTTGGATATTTATGTGTTGAGATAAATGGAAGTAACACAAAAAATCATTACATTGAGTTAGATAGTTTCACAACGATGGGCTATACTCCATCGGATAGAGATTTCTGGGGTGATATAGTAGCAAATCCTGTCAATTTACAAGAAGCGGGATATTTAAGTATGATTATTAATGGTAATACATATTGGTTTAAGGTATATACGGCTGATCCCTCTAGTGATTGTTGTACTACTTTAGTTGGAACGTGGAGGGCTAAATAATGGCTGATCATTTTACATGGACCGAAAGAAGTAATGCTAAAACCTGGAGAAGCGTTATCTCTTATGTTAGCGACGATTATCAAAAAATGGGTATCGCCGAATATAATGCTCATATATGGACTTCTGCAAATAATGGATTAAATTGGACAGAACAAACTGGATGTTCTCATGGTGGAAATTTTGCTGGAACTAAACTAGGCGATAAGATAATAAAGGGTGGTTATGATGGTTCTCACTGGTATGTAGAATATTCTACGAATTCTGGCGTAAATTGGTCGTATTGGACATTCCATAATTTTAATGTTGGAAGTGTACAGTGTGTAGCAACAGATGATGATTTTACAAATTTAATAGCTTGTGAATATTCACTATCAGTATGGTTATCTACTGACAGCGGTTCTAACTGGACAGAACAAACAGGAGCTAATAAACCTGGTAGTGGCAATTGGATTTCCTGTGCAAGCGATAGTGATGGTTCTGTTTTAATAGTTACTGCTGAGTCTTTGGCTCCTTGGGTGTCAGTAAATTCTGGAAGTACATGGACTCAATTATCTACTTCTTATAATGGATTCTCCTGCGACCCAGGCATGTCTAGTGATGGTTCTATTATTTATATTGCAAATTTTGCATCTGGCAGAATATATAAATCTACAGATTCTGGTTCAACTTTTAATGCATTAGCAAATTCTGGTAACACTGGATATAGAACGATAAAATGCAGTTCTGATGGTTCGGTTATTATAGCGGCTCCAAAAGGGAATGTAAATGTAGTAGTATCTACTGATGGTGGAGCGACATGGAATTCTGAAACTACTCCTGGTACTCCTGGTACAGTTTGGACTGGTGTTGCTATAAGTTCTGATGGGACTAATGTTCTTATATCAGGTGGTAGTGCTTTTAATCCTTGGACTGGAGCATACTCAGATGATAATTCTAGTTCTTCCAGTTCAATGAGTGTTTCTAGTAGTTCTTCGTCATCATCAAAATCTGTTTCTAGTAGTTCAACTAGTTTGGGATATAGTGAATCTAGCAGTTCATCTAGTTCTAAGTCTGTTTCTAGTAGTTCTAGTTCTAAGTCTGTTTCTAGTAGTTCCAGTTCTTCTAAATCTGTATCTAGTAGTTCAACTAGTTTAGGATATAGCGAATCTAGTTCTTCGTCAAGTTCAAAATCTGTTTCTAGCAGTTCAACTAGTTTAGGATATAGCGAATCTAGTGAATCTAGTTCTTCTAGCAGCAAAAGCGTTTCTAGTTCTTCGTCTAGTTTAGACTATTCAGAATCTAGTTCGTCTAGTTCTAAATCTGTTTCTAGCAGTTCTAGTTTAGAATATTCTAGTTCTAGCAGTTCTTACGACTTTAATTTAATTGGTTACACTTTACTTTATATTAATAGAACAGATAAATATTGGACACCTATTTCGGCAAGGTCTGGATAATGATAAGTAACTTATTTAATTCAGTGTTTAGTTTATATAGTAACGAAATCACTGGTAGAGATACTAAAGGTGGTATCACTAGAGGTTTAGTCCAAAAATATAAAAACGTACCTTGTTATGACACTTATATTCAAGGCGAAGAAGAATATAACTATGGAAAACGTATAGTTTATGCAGAACGAAGGCTATTTTGTTTGCCTACTATCCAAATTAAATCAACCTATTTAGTCAGAATAATAGATGATGACGGAGATAATTGGTATGCAGTGCTTTATATTGATGATTGTGATGATCTACAACATCATTATGAAATTGATTTATTATGGATACAATCGCCACAGGAAGTATATGGAAGTTCAGAAAGTAGTAGTTCTAGTTCAGAAACTATAAGTGAATCTAGTAGTTCTAGTTATTCTACAAGTAGTGAATCGAGTAGTTCTATAGGGCAATCAACAACAAGCAGTATGTCTAGCAGTACATCTAGCATAACAGAGTCTTATAGTTCGTCCAGTTCTATTACGGAAACAAGCAGTTCTAGTTATTCGGAAAGCTCATTTAGTTCTGTTTCAAGTGGTTCTAATACAACATCAACCAGTAGTATGTCAACAAGTTCGTCAAGTAGTTCACATTCTATATAATCTTATGTAAGGACTAGTTATGATTTTAACTTCAGAAGTATTAAAACTTATATACACAGAATTAAAGGCTAATGTAGGAGTTGCTACTGACTTCTATAGTTATTTTGCGCCTGATGAAGCTGTTTATCCATTTGTTGTTTTTATACCTATTGCCGTTAAAACAACCGCTTCCTTTACTAAAGATTATGATAAGATAATAGTACAATTTAGTGTCTTTGATAACAATGTTAATCCTTCTAAGATCATTCAGATTAAAGAAGAAATAGAGATGTTATTTCATAGGAATTGCAATGATTATGAGTTACAGGATACTAATTGTGGTAAGCATCTAATTTGTATCCATAAGATTAATGAGCCACAGATTATAGATGGTCCACCTAATGAAGACTTCTTTAAGCAAGGTGACATAGATTTTGAATTTAATTGTCAGAAAACCATTTGTTGCGGTATATTTAGTTCAAGTTCTATGTCAGAATCGTTCTCTTCTAGCTCTAGTTATAGCTCTAGCAGTACGTCTAGTGTCTCAGAATCGTCACAATCGTTCACAAGCGAGTCAAGCGAGTCAACCTCTAGCTCTAGCAGTAACAGCGAATCAAGCAGTTCTAGTAGCCTATGGAGCAGTTCTAGCTGGTCTTCTGAGTCATCTACCTCTGTATCGTCTGAATCTAGTACGTCTAGCATGTCGGAATCGTCTAGTTCATTGAGCCTGTCTTCTGAATCTAGCGTTTCTAGCAGTTCAGAAAGCTCTACTTCTTCTAGTTCCGTAAGCGAGTCTAGTAGTTCAAGTAATATTTACTCTAGCTCGACAAGTTCTAGCAGCGTATCTAGTAATTCTATATCGTCTGAATCTACTCAATCAGAAACGAGTGAATCTACAAACTCTAGTTCTTCAACAAGCCTTGCGGATAGTTCTAGTAGTAGTTCTAGCAGTATTAGTCTGCAATCGTTAAGTAGTGAATCTACACCTTCTGTTTCTAGCGAATCTACTTCATCTAATTCGAGTTCAAGCGAAGAATATTCTACGTCAAGTAGCTCTAGCAAGTCGTCTAGTTCTACCAGTATGAGTTCGTATATTCCGTATTGGTCTTCGTCTAGCTCTAGTAAGTCGGTAAGTTCTAGCAGTTCTAGCAAATCTCTATCTAGTTCGTCAAAATCGGAATCGTCTAGTTCCAGTTCTGAGTCAACAGAATATCTTTATACCTCTGACAATAGTTCTGAAAGTTCTAGTTCCGAAATAGAATCCAGAAGTAGTGGAAGTTCAAATAGTTCTTCGTCCAATAGCTCTAGTTCTAGCTTATCGTCTAATTCCAGTTCAAGTTCCAAGAGTTCAAGTTCTAGTTCGTTAAGCGATAGTCCCTATGTCTACAAGGTAACTAATGATGGCGATAGTCCTGCTGGTTCACCTAACGGTTATTACATAGAAGACGGATTATTTAATGGAAGAATGAGTTATGTTAGAACCGATTCAACATTCTATATCTATTGGAATTTAATAGGTGAATGGAGAATTGGTTTAGCTAAGTCTGCCGATCCTATTGGTTCATGGCATGGCATAGTAACACTTCTACCTACTGGAACCTATGACCCTTGGTATTCCACTACGGGTAATCCTATAATTGAAGACGCTCCTAATGTAAGTTCTAGTTCTAGTTCTAGTCAATCTAGCCTTTCTAGCGTTGAATATAGTTCTAGCACAAGTAGTTCTAGTTCTAGTCAATCTAGCCTTTCTAGCGTTGAATATAGTTCTAGCACAAGTAGTTCTAGTGAACAAAGAACTTCTTCCAGTTCTGAAAACGATACTATTTATGTAACGGGAACCGTAAATCCTGATTGTACTGGAACCTATAATTATAATGGAGTATCTGCTGGTCATGCTAGATATAGAAGAGATGATGGCTCTTATTATATAGCATGGAATAGCGTTTTGCATGTTTGGAACGTTTACGATAATTTAGGTTCTGCTTATTGGAATTCTACGGCTCCAGAAACTTATCTTCCTGCCGCTGGTAATTATCCTTGGTATTCAGGATCAAGTGGTACAGCCATTATAACCTATAGCGATTATTCTAGTTCTTCGTCTAAGTCTGTAAGCTCTTCTTCGTCAAGTTCAAAATCTGAATCTAGTCATATTGATTCTGTATATGTAAGTGGAACATTAAATCCTAATGTTGTTGGAGATTATTTTTGGGATGGAGACTATGGTGGACAAGATTCTTTTAAGAGCGCAATTACACATGATGGAACCTATTGGTACATTTGGTATAATGGAAGTTGGTTTGTAATCGGTAAGACTAAGGGTAATGCTTATGGACAGCCTGAATGGAAATCAGCAATACTAATAAATGATTCTTATACGCCTGGAAATGGTGCAACAGGAACGGCTGGAGTAGCTATATTAATATGAGTACAACTACAACAGTAAAATGGTATGGCGATGAATTCCAAGATAAACTAGCTATTCACCTTGAAGAAGCTTTGAAGGATTCTGCCGTTGCTATAGAATTACAGGCTAAAGAATTATGTCCTGTACGCACGGGCGCATTGCAAGAATCAATTGATAATAAAGTTGAAGGACTAGTTGCGGATATAGGTAGTGATATTCCTTATGCCCGCTATGTTGAAATGGGAACTAGAAGGAAACAAGCACAGCCTTTTCTACGTCCTGCCCTTTACGAAACAGACATAGAACAATACTTTGCCAACATCATATAAACGCCGATACTCGATTTTATATTATTTAAGTGGGTAAGTTGAACTAGTATAACAATAAAAACAGAGGTGGAAGATGGCTATTTGCGCCCAAACTTGTACGATAACGGTAGCAGGACAGAGTGCGTTTGAAGGTCATAATTTTGAAATTACGGTAGATGGTGCACCTATTGACGTTAGAAAATTTACAGACGGTCCTTTCGGTTCTTGGAAGTCTTGTATTAAATCTGGCGAAATTAAGGTTGATACTTATGAAGTAATTCCAAATATGACAGTAGGAAGTACGGCTTCGGTTGCATGGAAGATTGGTGCTACAACCTATACGGCTTCTTTATGTCCGTTAGTAAATTATGACGCTAAGGCTGACGTAAGTGGTGTTGTCCAATTTGGATGGACTTTCAAAATTGTTGGTACTGTAACAGGTATCTAATAACAGGATTAAAAAGGAGATAACAATGTCAGTCAGTGATTTAACAAATAAGCCGATAGAGTTCGATATTGATGGGAAAACCTATAAGGTAAAGAAACTAAGTGTCCTTGATATTTTCGAGAATACAGAAGTAAAAATCAAAGAGAAGTATGAAAAAGATGTTTCTGATATGGCAAAACTTCTATCCGATAAAGATAGAGGAGAATTTTTAAGAAATGCCATAAGGGAAATGCCTACTGGAAAACGTATGGAAGAGATGGTGAATGATCATATCAATACTACGCAGGGTGGATTAGATATGCTTAAAACCATTTTAAATAAGTGCCAGGAAGTATCAATGGAAGAAGTATTAAGTATTGTAGGTAAAGCATCGAACAATGATTCGGTTAGCTCTATCATGGCTTATGCGATTAGTCAAGGTGAGAAAGAAGCCACTGATGGAGAGACCAAGCAAAAAAAATACGATTAGACGACGAAGACCGTCCAGAAACGTGGGGCTATGTATCGGCACTATTTGGAAGGTACTTTGGTTACTCTATCGAATATACGCTTTCTTTAAGTCCTCATCAAATAAAAATTCTTCAAGAAGGATTGTCAGAAATCCTAAAGGCAGAAAACGGTATAGTGGACAAAGAAAAAGAATTCAAACAAAAATGTAAGTTAAGTGAGATACAGATGGAAGCAATGGCAGCTAGTAAAGTTAGAGGTAAAGATGGAAAATTTAGTTTAGGGTTGGAAGATTTGAATGGGTTATAGGTTATAGGTGATATTATGGCTGAAGTATTAGGTGAAGTAGTAGTACGAGTACGAGTTGATACTAGTGGAATGAACAGTCAACTTCGTAATGTAAAGACAAATCTAAATTCTTCTTTGGACGTATGGTCTAAAAATATTACTACATTCACTCGTAATTTTAATAAGGTTGCAAGACCTATTATTATGGCGGCAAAAGCTTATACGGCGGCCATGACTGCATTTGCAGTTAAATCTCTTCATGCACTTTATACTTCTAATTCTGCTGAAGGTAGAGCGTGGGAAAAAACCTTCGATGTATTCAAGGCTAGACTAAATACAGAAATGGCCAGAATAGGTTCTATGCTTTTGAAGGCACCTATATTTGGTTCTACCATTCCTCAATGGATGGATAAAATTATAGAATTCATGCACAACATTGACATGAATAAATTGCAGAAATTAATAACACTATTTGAGGCTATGGCAGTTACGGCTGTTGCGTTAAGGACAATAAGTTTAACGTCTGGTGCTTTAGCTGGCTTAACCAAAATTGCCGCTATGGCTGGAGTAGGTAACTTTTTAAGTTCTGCTTTAGGTTCTGCTTTAGGTGTTGGTGGAGTTAACGCCATAAGAGGAATTCAAAAAATAGACATTTCTAAAATGCAAAAACTTATAGCTTCTCAATATTTAATGCCAGTTTTTACAACTCCACAAAGCGTAAATTGGAATAAAGGCAAAGAAATATTTAAGAGCGGAATTGGTGGTTCTCTTGCTCCTATGGAACTTAGATTCTTGAAATTTCAAATAGTTTGGACAAAGGTTTTAGGGACTCTTGGGCTTATCGGAATTCTAATAGACCAGATATGTATTGGATGGAAGGAAGCATTAGAGGGCGTTAAAATAGTGTTAGACACTAAATTGGTTCAATCTATTGGTGGATTTTATAAGAAAGCATTTGGAGAGGCTGGAGACGTATTGAATTTAATTAGAGGAGGCGCACAAGCTACTGTAACAGGAGCAGCAGCTTTTGCTGGTACTACTTCTGTAAAGGGTGGAGGAAATCCATTTAAAGCTGCCGAAGGAGCTATGGAAAATTTCTGGCTGAAACATTTTTTTAAAAAAGAAATGACTCCTTGGCAAAAACCAATTAAAGAAGATGTGGGTTCTTCTTCCTTTACTGGTAAATATATAGGATTAACCGAAGGCGTAAAACTTTCCCAAGAAATGCAGAAAAAAGATAATGCAATAATTAAAGAACTAGCTAAGTCTAATAAAACACTAGATTCTATAAACAAACATCTTACACCTAATCCCAACTAAGGAGTTATTATGCCTTCAATTGTTATCAGTGGTTTAATGGTTTATCCGTTAATGCAAGAATGGCGTTTCGATATTAATGAAACGGGTTCTTCTGGTGTTAGAGTTTACCAAGAACAGCTTAGTGGTTCTGAAGAAGGTCATCCTGAAAACTTACCAGGAATAGGTGATTGTTGGGACGAAACAGCTTACCCTAATTGTCGAGTTAAAGATATTAGAGTTGAATATCTTGCAAACTATTACGAAAGTAGCTCAGTACGATGCCCTAGAAAATTTACACTAAATTATGAAACTCAATTCGTAGATACTCAGGCCATGATTAATGAGGGTACGGCAACTCCTGGTAATCTTACACCATCGCAATTACAAATAGGAATAGAAAATAATTCCGAATTTATAACCATTGAACCGCCTGAAGGTAATTCTGCCGTTGGATTTAAATGGTTTACAGACAATACTGCCTGTACTCAGCCTATCCTATTAGTAGTTAATTTAAGAACAATTAGAATTCAACAAATGGTATTAGACAAAGCCTTATTCCAATATGCTGCCATCTCCTGTATGGGCAAAATAAATGATGAACAATTTAAGGTTGATGGAAATAATTATTGTGAACCTGGAACCGTTCTTTTTACTGGATATAACTCTACGCCGTGGAGATCAGAAACCGACCAAGCTAAATGGCGTGTTGAGATGACATTTGTTCATAGAGTGGTAACTGGAATTCTAGGTGGTACTGCCTTGGATAATAAAGATGGATGGAATTTTGTAGTAAGAGAAAAAAGAGCTAGTGTTAATGATGCATGGTGGCAAAAACCTTATCGTTTAGATGGAACCACAAAGAAATATTTATATGAAGGCACAAATCTTACGGCTGGTTTATTCTCGAATATTGGATTAGAAGCCAAGGACTTAATAATAAAAACCGATGTTCCAGTAATTTAAAAATGAATGTATCATCTGAAATAAAAAAACAGAACAGTGTGCTTGTTAATATTAAGGAACAAAACAAGCTCATTGATGCCGTTAATCGTTTAAGAAAATTAGATTTCGACCATAGATATTTTGATGTGCGCTATAATCCTAATGGCACTCTAGTATCACTAAGACAACAAGATGCATCCTTAGACCTAGACAACCTATTATTCTGGTATGCCTTTGAACCCGATCCTTCTCAATCTCCATCCACTCTAACCCGTATGCGTATCAATAGAGGCGAGATACATTTTAGAAATCAAATTATTACCACGCCTGAAACCTACTTAACCATATCACAAGATAAAACTTATGTTTTTGTGCAAATGGAATGGGGCACTTTCAATGTTACAATAAGTAATACTACAAATATAACGTCAGCTACAACAGACGCTACTTATTTTAGAAAATGGTTGTATCTAGTTCGTTGGTCTGCACCTAATAATCTTTGGCTCAATACTAGAAATGATACGCCACTATTTATAAATGGCATCGGTATTGGACACATGGGTGGTGCCATAGATTTAACCGCTGCATTCGGA
>Ga0315273_10007705_pt1 | contig 13512 bp, 11 predicted proteins | sample YL17G02_0_MG_FD_205753 | JGI IMG/M metagenome (GOLD analysis project Ga0315273, IMG submission 205753) | Sediment microbial communities from Yellowstone Lake, YNP, Wyoming, USA - YL17G02_0 | ecosystem: Environmental > Aquatic > Freshwater > Lake > Sediment | place: USA: Wyoming | collected... | reverse complement strand
CGGCTGCGAGAGCTCCTGAGTCGTCACGGCCTCCCAACGGAGATGCTCGATGGCGCCTGATCCCGACAACGCGGTGCGCGGCGCCATGGTTCAGCGTCTGTTCGACGCAAAAGTCGAGTGGCATCGGGCGCAGGCACGCCTGCCGATCAAAGAGAAGGTGCGGATTCTTCTCGAACTGCAGCAGCAGGACCTCCCCCTCATCGCCCGCCGGCGGCCGCTGCGCTCCTGGGAAAAGCCCTGGCCGATCACGCCGTAAACCTCGGCTGCGGCTCGCCCCTGACCGCGGCGGATATCGGGCGCATAGGTGACGCGGCGATTCGCGAAGCGGCCCCTCGAACCAAGACGACACCGTCAGTTCGAAAAACGTGCCGTGAGGGCCAAGACTGAAGGCGCGAATAGCGCGAACGTCAGGCCGGCGACGAGTCCCGGCAAGGTACGTTTTGCCGTCTTGCGTGAGCGGGGACGCGAAGCGAATTGCCACGTCACCGCTGTTTCGACGCGGTAGCCGCCTCACGCCGTGCGCTTGAGGATGACGAGCGAGATGTCGTCGTACGGACGTGCGTTGTTGATGAAGGTGTTGACCGACGAGAGCAGCCGCGCGCCGGCGTCAGCCGCCGCGAGCGCCGAGAGTCCGGGCATCAGCGCCCGCAGACGCTCGTCCCCGTAGAACTCGCCGTGGGCATTCATCGCGTCGGTCAGCCCATCCGAGTAGACCACGAGCATGTCGCCTGGCTGGAGCTCGACCTGCTGCTCCTCGAACGACGCCCGCGCCATCAACCCCATGGCCATGTTGCCGCGAGGCAGGTCGTGGAATCCGGCGTGGGTCACCACGATGGGCGGCATGTGCCCGGCATTGACCAGCGTGATCCGGCCGCTGTCAGCGTGCACATCGAGATACACCAGCGTGACGAATCGATTGGGCAGGCCGTCGCGGCAGAGAATCGCGTTGACGCGTGACGCCAGGTCGGTGAGCGACGCCGCCTCGGTGGCCAGCGCGCGCAGCGTGGCCTGGACCTTGGCCATCAGCAGCGCGGCCGGCAGGGCCTTGCCGGCCACGTCGGCCAGCACCATGGCGTGCCGGCCCGGCTCGACCTCGAGATGATCCACCAGATCGCCGCCAACATCGTTGGCCGGCATGGCGTAGATCCACACATCCCAGCCCGCCACCTTCGGATTGCTCTCCGGCATCAGCGCCCGCTGCACCGCACGGCCCGCGGCCAGTTCGTGCCGGGCGACCAGCTTGTCCTTGAGTTCGAGCATCAGCAGCAGAAGCAGCAGAAACCCGCCCAGCAGGGGGAGCTCGACGCCCCCGCTGATGCGACCGTCATCAGTCGAGAAACTCTGGCGCACCGACACGAGGCAGATCAGCGCGAAGATCAGCATCACACGCCGCGCCGGCGTCAGCTTGAGGAACAGCGACTTCAGCAGCCACCAGAGGCGAACGAAGAATCGCTTGAATCGCGGCATCTCCTGCAGGCGGAGGCGGTATTCGTCCGACAGATAGAACGACTCCAGATCCTCGAACGTGCGACGGATCGCCGTCCAGAATCCCCCGCTCCGGACATCCCCTCCAAAACCCCGGAAATCATCCTTCAACTGGTCCCAGAGCCTGGGGTCGTCTGGCGTGCCTGGTGCGGTGGTCTGCATGAATGCTCTCGTTGGTTCTCGCGGCGGCGAGCCGTCGCGCCGCCGACATTATAGTTCCTGGCCTGCATTCCTTATTGACGGACACCGACGCCCGCAAGTTCACCGCGGCGGCACCGTTCCGCCGGAACGGGGCCACCATCGGCCGATTCTCCGCCCGCCCGGGAGCTGCGGCGCCAGTGCTATACTCGCGGCTTTGGTGGGAAGGAGGCCGTCGGTGGCAATTCGGCGCGGCGTTGGCGTGGTCGTGACCATCCTGATTCTTGGCATCACCGTCTCGGTGGTCGGCATGCTCGTGATGCTGATGATGGTCGGCCGGGAGCCGGTCGTCGTCAGCAATTCCGTGCTCACGCTTCGAGTCGAGGGCGACCTCGACGAAATCGCCTCCGACAGCGTGTTCGGAGCGCTCGTCGCAACGAGGCGGCCGACGGTGCGCGGCCTCGTGGACAATCTCCGCAAGGCGAAGGTCGACAACCGGATCTCCAGCGTCATCATCAGACCGGGCAACCTCACGTCGGCCTACTGGGCCAAGCTGCAGGAAGTGCGCGACGCGATCCTGGACTTCAGGAAATCCGGCAAACAGGCCATTGGCTTTCTCGAGTACGGCGGCACACGCGAGTACTACGTCGCGACCGGGTGTGATCGCGTCTTCCTGGCGCCGGCCAGCCCGCTCGACCTGAGCGGCCTCGCCAGCTATGCGCTCTTCCTGCGCGGGACGCTCGACAAGATCGGCGCCACGGCCGACTTCCACCACATCGGCGACTACAAGACCGCGCCCAATCAGCTCACCCAGAAGACTTTTACGCCGGCGCACCGCGAGATGGAAGAGTCGCTCAACAACGACTTCTTTGAGCAGCTCGTGCAGGCGGTGGCCGAGAGCCGGAAAAAGCGCGTCGAGGACGTGATGGCGCTCATTGACGAAGGGCCGTTCCTTCCCGAGAACGCCTTGCACGCCGGCCTGGTCGACGAGGTGGCGTACGAGGACCAGATCGAGGAGAAGGTGAAGCTGTCGAAGACGAAGACCTTCTCGCGCCTCGATGCCGATAGCTACAGCAAGGTCAGCCTGGAATCGGTCGGATTGGGCAAGGGGCCCCGCATCGCGGTCATCTACGCGGTCGGCCTCATCAATTCCGGCCGAAGCGGCTACGATCCGCTCAACGGCCCCGTGGCCGGCTCCGACACCATCGTCGAATACATCCGCAAGGCGCGCAAGGACAGTTCGATTCGCGCGATCGTGTTGCGGATCGACAGTCCCGGCGGCTCGACAATCGCCTCCGACGTCATCTGGCGAGAGCTGATGCTGGTACGCACGGGGACCCATCCCCGCCCGGTGGTCGCGTCGATGTCGGATCTGGCCGCGTCGGGCGGGTACTACATCGCGATGGCGGCGCCCGACATCGTCGCGCAGCCCGGGACGCTCACCGGGTCGATCGGCATCTACGGGGGCAAGATCGTGACCGGCGGCACGTACGAGAAACTCGGGATGAACGTCGAGGCCATCAGCCGGGGCAGGAACGCCGAGATGAACTCCCCGGTCCGCCCGTTCAATGAGGCGGAACGCAGGAAACTGGAAGAGCAGCTTCAGGCGTTCTACGACCAGTTTGTCGAGAAGGTCGCCGCGTCCCGCAAGATGAAGCCCGAGGCGGTGGATGCGATCGCGCGAGGCCGTGTCTGGACCGGGCGGCAGGCGAAAGGTCTGGGCCTGGTGGATGCGCTCGGGGGACTCGACCGCGCGATTGCCCTGGCCAAGGAGCGCGCGAAGATCTCGCCGTCTCAGAATGTCGAGCTGGTCACCTATCCGCCGCGCAAGAGCCTCTTTGATGTGCTGAGCGAGTCGTTCGGCGGGGGAGCCGACCAGCGCTCGGAGGTGGCGGCGCTGCTGGGATTCACCGATCGGAAAGCCATCGCGGTCTTGACGGCCCCGCTGCGTCTGTTCCGCCGGGGCGAACCGCTCGCGCTCATGCCCATGGGGTACATGCAGTAGGACGACAATGCGGTCGGATCCAACCCCGCGACTACGCGCCCGTCGACCGGTCGAGGGCCTCGCGGTTCATCTGGATCTTCATCTTCTGGCGCGCCTTCATCATGTAGGCGCTGAAGAACTGGTTGCGCCGCTGGCCGAGCAGATCCCGCGTGATCGACTCCCGCGCCCCCGCGGCTTCGCTCGGGGCGACGTCTTTCCGCTCGACGACCTTCAGAATCGTCGCGCCATCCAGCGTCGCAATCGGATCGCTGACGGCGCCGACGGCCTGTGAGAACGCGGCCTTCTCGACCGTGGCGTTCACGCCCACGTCCGGGAGCGCGGTGCCCCGCGCGACGAGGTCGCTCGTCTTGGCCTCGACCCCGGCCTTCTTCGCCGCTGCCACGAAATCGGCCGCCGTCCTGAGAACCGCCGCCAGCGCGACCGCCTTTTCGGACGCCAGCTTGCTCGCTTTCTCCTTGATCACATCGTCGCGGACCTTGTCCTTGACCACATCGAGCGCGGGGATCTTCGGATCCTCCCGACCCGACAGCGCCGCGAACGCGTACCCGCGGCCCACTCGCAGGGCGCCGCTGACTTCGTTGTTGCCAAGCTGGAAGATCTCGGCCGACACCTGCGGCGATCCGCCGAGGCTGAGCAGCGGCTCTTCACGCGTGAAGAACCCGGTCTCCTCGACTTTCCATCCGCGCGACGCCGCGGCCTTGTCGAGGTCGGGCGGCGTCTTCAGGTCCTTCGCCACTTGATCGGCCAGGCCATCGGCGAGCTTCTGGGCCTTTTCCATCGTCAGTTGCCCGGTGATCTGAGCCCGCACCTGATCGAGCGCCTGGGTGGTGGCCGCCTTCTTGTCCACGACCTTGATGATGTGGAGGCCGAAGCTGGTCGTGACCAGGTCGCTCATGCTGCCGGGCGCGAGCGCGAACGCGACCTCGTCGAACTGCGGCACCATCCGGCCTCTCGCGAAGTAGTCGAGGTCGCCGCCCTGCTTTGCGGTCGGCTCGTCCTCGGAGAACTTCCTGGCCAACGCCGCGAAATCGGCATTCGGCTTCTTCGCGTCGGCCAGCACCTTCTCCGCCACGGCCCGCACGGCCTTCTCGTCCTTGCCTTCGGTCTTGAAGAGAATGTGGCTGGCGCGCACCTGCTCCGGCGTCGAAAACGTCTCGATGTTGTTGTTGTAGAACCGTTCCACCTCGCGCGAGGGCACCCTGACGTCCTTGCGCTGGGCATCGAGATCGATCAGCAGGTACCTGACCTTCCGGCGCTCACCGATGCGGTACTGTTCCTTGTTCTTCTCGAAGGCGGCCGCGATCTCGGCGTCGGTCGCCGTCGCCTGGGCGCGGAACGAATCGGCGGAGATGTGCACGAGCTGCACTTTGACCTTCTCGTTCCGGCGCTGATACTCCGCGTCGGCTTCGGTGCTGGTCACCGTCACCCAGTCGGTCACCACGGCCTGCAGTTTCTCGACGAGCATCTGTCGCTTGAGGCTTGCCGCGAATTCGTCCGGGGAGAGGGGCGGACGGGCGTTCCTGAGCGCCATTTCGAAGGCCTGTTCGCCGACGAACATGCCGTTCTGCTGGAACTCCGGCATCGACACGATGCGCTGGCCCACTTCCTCATCGGTCACGGTGATGCCGAGGCGTCCGGCTTCGGCCACCATCGCGCGCTCGTTGATCAACTGCTGCAGCACCTGCTGCTCGAACCCGAGCTGCTTCAGCAATTGTTCACTGATGCCGGCACCGTAGGCCTGGCGGTACGCCGCGATCTGGTTCTGGTACGCCCGGCGGAACTCCGAGACGCTGATGCTGGTGCCGTCCACCTGCGCCACTTCGTCATTGGGAGAGGTGCCGTCGCCGCCGCCCGGGAAACAACTGGGGATATACAACGCCACAAAGGCAGCCACCACCAGGGCCAGGCTCCACTTGAGCCAGCCCTTGTGGCGCCGCATGCGATCAAGCATCGTCATAGTGCTAATTCTCTCCAGACATTGGCATGTGCCAGAACTTCTAAGTGTATCGTCCAAGTCGAAGCGTCTGCAAGCACTTACCGACGCCGATGGTGCGTGGCGGCTGGCTGCCCGTAGTAGGCCCCGGGGCCGTGCTTCCGGGAAAAGTGCTTCTGCAGGAGCGCGGATGAGATGGTTCGGGCGTTGGGGTTCAGCCTGAGCGTGTCGCAGGCCAGGTGGGCCAGCGCTTCGACGACATACGCCGTGTGGACGGCCGAACTGGCCGACGGCCCCCAGCAGAACGGTCCGTGGCCGTGCACGAGGACCGCCGGAACCTCTTGCGGATCCAGCCGGGCGAAACGGCGGACGATCAGGTGCCCGGTGTTGACTTCGTACGCCAGGCGAATCTCGCGCGGCGTCATCGGCGCGGTGATCGGGATCGGGCCGGGGAAGTAGTCGGCGTGCGTCGTGCCCAGGCAGGGCACCTCGCGGCCGGCCTGCGCCCAGGCGGTCGCCATCCTCGAGTGCGTGTGGCTGACGCCGCCGATGCCGGGAAACGCCCGGTAGAGCACCAGGTGTGTGGGCAGATCGGAGGATGGCCGCAGTGTGCCCTCGATCACGCGGCCGTCGAGGTCGGTGACCACCAGCCTGGCCGGCGTGAGCCGCGCGTAGTCGACGCCACTGGGCTTGATCACGACCAGCCCCGATGGGCGGTCGATGCCGCTGGCGTTGCCGAACGCCTCCATCACCAGTCCGCGCCGGACCAGTTCGAGGTTGGCTTCGCAGACCTCGGCGCGCAGCCGACCGAGTTTCATCGTGTTGCCCTCGCCTGTGCCGCGATCTCCCGCAGCCTCGGCAGCACGTGCCCGAGTGGCACCGCATCGGCGCCACGCCTGCCGAGCGCGAAGTAGAGATCCCGGTACAGAGGATACATCCGGTTGTAGGTGTCGACGGCGACAGATTGCGGCTCGATGACGTCGTAGGACGGGCACAACCGGTCCTGCGCCTCCTCGATCGTCTTGAACGCGCCGGCGGCCATGAAGGCGAAGATCGCCGAGCCCAGGCTCGTGGATTCCTGTGTCGGCACCAGGATGGGCTTGCCGAGCAGGTTCGCATAGATCTGGTTGAGCGCAGGGTTCTTCCGGGGAATGCCTCCCGCATTGATGACCCTGCGGATCGAAACGCCGTGCTGCTCCATGCGTTCGAAAATGACGCGGGTGTGGAACGCCGTGCCTTCGATGGCCGCAAACAGCTCGTCTTCCGCCGTGTGTGTCAGGTTCCAGCCGAGCGTGATGCCGCCCAGTTCCGGATTGACGAGCACTGTGCGGTCGCCGTTGTCCCACGTCAGGCGGAGCAGGCCCGTCTGGCCGGCGCGGTACGCGCCGAGGTGCTGCGACAGGTCCGCCACGGTCGTGCCGGCTCGCCGCGCGATCGCCTCGAAGATGTCACCGGTCGCCGACAGTCCAGCTTCGATGCCCGTGTAGTTCGGATGAACCGATCCAGGCACGACGCCGCACACCCCGGGAATCAGGTCCGCCTCGTCGCTGATCGCGATGATGCAGGTCGACGTGCCGATCACATTGACCACATCGCCAAGCCTGACGCCGGCGCCGATGGCATCCCAGTGGGCGTCGAAGGCGCCGACCGGGACTGGCGTGCCGGCCGCGAGTCCCAGCCGTTCGGCCCAGGCCGGAGTCAGACGACCCGCGATCTGGTCGGACGTCGCGAACCGACCGCCGATCCTGGTCCGGACGCCTGCCAGGAGCGGATCCACCGCGGTGAGGAATGCCTCATCGGGCAGGCCGCCCCAGGCCCTGCTCCACATCCACTTGTGCCCCATCGCGCAGACGCTGCGCGGCAGCGCGTCCGGGTCCGTGATGCCGCAGAGCGTCGCGGCGACCATGTCGCAGTGTTCGATCGCGGTGACAAAGCTCGTACGCTTCAGGGGATTGTGGCGGAGCCAGTGCAGGAGCTTTGAGAATCCCCATTCGGAAGAATAGACGCCGCCGCACCAGTGGATGGCGGGCAGCTTCTGCTCATGGGCCGTGGCGGTGATCTCGCCGGCCTCACGCCACGCCCGGTGGTCGCACCACAGGTAATACTGGTCGAGCGGCACCAGGCCCTCGCCGACGGGGATGACACTCGACCCGGTCGTATCGAGCGCGATGGCCGCGATCGTGTGGCCGTCGATCCCCGCCTCCTCGATGGCGCGGCGCGTGGCCGCTTCGAGGGCGCCCATCTGATCATCGTGCTTCTGCGTGCCGAGGTTCGGATCGTCTTTGCTCCGCTGGAGCGGGTAGTCGGCCGTGCCCGCCCCGAGCCGTCCGCGCGTATCGTCGAAGATCGAGACGCGGACACTCAACGTTCCGAAATCCACACCCGCAACGATGGTCAAAGAAGCCTCCGCTCAATTGCCGCAGCTACCGGCCTGCGAGACGACGGTTCCTCCGCGTCCCCGCCTGTGCTCTTCCTGGGTCGACGGGCCGCTCCGGACGCCGTCATCCCGACGGCATCAGGGCTCCCTGTCGAGCTTCCCGACTCCCGAATCCCTAATCTCTTCCGTCTCTCCCGTGCCAGTACATCTCCCAGCCCAGGTACTTCGTGGCCGCTTCGTGCACGATTGCCGCAGTCGACGAGAGGCTGGCCGCAACGTGGTGCTCGAAGCCGCGTTCGCAGATGAATCGCAGCAACTGCTGCATCCGCGGGATGTGCACAACGCCTGCGCCGCCGAACGTCGAGAGCGGGTCGTCGGTAAATGCTCCCTCGCCGACGTAGCCGCACACCTTGCCCGCGCAGTCGTTGGTCGAGACACGCGCGAAGGTCATCGGCCCGCTCTTGACGCGGCCGACGCACGTGCCGAACGTGTTCTCCCTGCCGACCGTCCCCGCGATAATCGCCTGGTAATCCATCCGCGCTTCCGTGAAGAAGGCCTTCGGCAGGTTGCTGCAGTGGAAGCAGACGGCCTTGTCGGGATTGTCGCCGTAGTTGTTGTTCCAGTCGAGGAGCGCGCTCGGCGTGCCGGAGGCGAGCCGGAGCGCATGCATGGCAATGGTGCCGCAGATGTCCACTTCGCACGCGCTCGACATCAGCTCGTTGCTCATCATGCTCATCACCGTGCACGGCACTACCCCGAAGTACGTCTCCAGGGCCGTCCAGCACTGGAAGGCGCTTGCGGAGACGCCGGTCTCCTTCATCCATCCGTCGATGACGGCGCCGAGCCTGGCCATCTTGATGAGCGCGGCTTTTGGCGTGTCGAGGACAGGCACGTAGGCGGTGATGGCGCCGAGTTTGGCCTGCACTGCGGGGTCGTCATCCTTCAGCCGATCCACCCGGCCGAGGATCTCCGACAGGTCGACCGTTTCCACCGTGATGCCGCTCGCTTCGAGCAGTTTCTCGCTGTAGCGCACGGTATTGAATGCTGCCGGCCTCGCGCCAATCGCGCCCACGCGCAGGTGGCGCATACCGCGCACGACGCGGCAGACGCCCGAGAACCACTCGAGGTCGCGTCGGAAGGTGTCCGACTCGGGCGACTCGGTATGCAGTGTCGTCAGCGAATAGGGAATGCCGTACTGCGTCAGGTTGTTGCAGACCGACATCTTGCCGCAGAAGCTGTCGCGCCGGTCGGCGATAAGCATCCGGCCGGCCGAGTCGGGCGTCGCCTGCACCAGCACGGGCACGCGCAAGCCGGCCAGCCGCAGCGTGTCGGCCACCGCCCGCTCGTCCCCGAAGTTCGGCAACGCCACGATGACGCCATCGATGCCGTCGCGGTGCGACGCGAACAGCGCCGCGCAGCGCCTGGCTTCTTCGTAAGTCTCCACGGCGCCGTGCTTCGAGTCGTCTGGCCCGAGGACGATGGCCGAAATGCCGGCCCGTTCGAGTGCGGCCAGCATGTCTTCGCGGCCGGTCCTGGCGAGATGATCGGGAAAGAACCCGCGGTTGCCGACGATGATGCCGAGCATGGGGCGAGCGTGTGCGGCTGCGGTCATGAGCGATATCTCCGGGGGGGGTGAAAGTGGGGACACAGGGACCCGAGCCCGACCAGCAGCGCCCCCCGCCAGAGGCCCACGTGCAACCTGCCCGACACCACGTCTCGGTCGGGAGCCGGCGGGAGCATCGAGGGACGCGTGCTCATGCGGCAGATTCTATCCTGCCCGACGCTGAAACGGCGACTATCCAGCCGGTTGGATCTGGACGTGCCAGGGGCTGGCGCTGTGCTATATTTGCTGAGGACTGAGGAACTTAGCGGGCCGGCCCGCTTCATCGATTGGCGTTCCTTCGAGGGTCACCGGTGAAGGCTGTTCGGAAAGCAGGCGCCGCGGCGTCCGATCTGTCGAGTCGGCTTTGGCGCGTGCAGCGCGATCTGCACGCGCGCCTGCGACGGCTCGATACGCTGGTCGAAGTGGTGCGCGCCTCACACGGTGAAACCCGCCTGGCGAAGGTCGCCGAAGTGTTGATCGCGCACGCCTGCCGGTGGATGCCGGCGCCCGTCTGGGGCGTCGTCCTCAACGATGCGCCCGGGTCGGTGTTTCTGGTCGCATCGACCGATGCCGACGAAGGCTCGCTGGCGGCGTTCCAGACGGTGGGGGCGTGGGTCACCCACAACGGCAGGGAGTTCTTCACGCGCGATCTGGGTTCGGATCAGCGCGTGATTCAGCCGGTGGTGGCGACGGTCGTGGGTTTTCCGCTTCTGGCTCGCGGGCGGACCATTGGCGCGTTGGTCGGCCTCGATCGGACGGCCAGCCGTCTGGTGCCACGATTCGGGGCTGGGGTCCTGCCGCTGCTGCAGCAGGTCCTCGAACCGGTTGCGGTGGCCATCGACCAGGCGCAGCGGATTCAGCGGATCGAAGCGCTGTCGGTGACCGATGACCTGACGGAGCTGTACAACTCGCGGTACCTCAAGGAGGCCTTGACCCGCGAGACGAAGCGGGCGGTCCGGTACGGCCGCGCGCTGTCGGTGCTGTTCATCGATCTGGACGGCTTCAAGATGGTGAACGACCGGCACGGCCATCTGCACGGGAGCCGGGCGCTGGTTGAGGCGGCGATGGTCATTCGCGGGTGCGCGCGCGAGAGCGATGTGGTCGCCCGCTACGGTGGTGACGAATTCGTGGTCGTGCTGCCCGAGACGGCGAGTCCCGGCGCGGCGGTCGTCGCCGGGCGCGTGTGCCAGCGTGTCGCCTCGTGCCCGTTCCTGGCGGCGCACCACCTCAGTGTGCGGCTGACGGCGTCGGTCGGCGTCGCCACACTGCCAACTGATGCGACGGCGCCTGACGAGTTGCTCCATGCCGCGGACCTCGCCATGTACCGCGTCAAGGAGAGCGGCAAGAACGGTATTTGCCTGGCCTCGCAGCACGAGGCAGGGCGGAAGGAGTGAGAGCGTTGGCGTTTCGTTCCCTGTTGTCGTTGTTTTCGAGTGACCTCGCCATTGATCTGGGCACGGCCAACACGTGCGTCTACGCACGCGGCCGCGGGATCGTGGTGAACGAGCCATCGATTGTGGCTATCAACAAGATCAACGGTAAGGTCGAAGCCGTCGGCCGCGAAGCCAAGGACATGGTGGGCCGGACGCCCGGCAACATCGTGGCGATCAAGCCGATGAAGGATGGCGTGATCGCGGACTTCGAAGTGACCGAGAAGATGCTGACCTACTTCATCAAGAAGGCGCACAACGGCGCCATGTGGGTCAGGCCCCGGATCGTCATCGGGGTGCCGTCCGAGATCACCCAGGTGGAGAAGCGCGCCGTCAAGGAGAGCGCGTACCGCGCAAAGGCCAGCGAAGTGCACCTGGTCGAGGAGGCGATGGCGGCGGCCATCGGCGCGGGCATGCCCATCACCGAACCGACCGGCAACATGATCGTCGATGTTGGAGGCGGCACCACCGACATCGCCGTCATCTCGCTGGCTGGCATCGTCTACAGCAAGGCCGTGCGCGTGGCCGGCAACGAGATGGACGAGGCCATCATTCAGTTCATCAAGCGGAACTATAACCTCCTCATCGGGGAGCGGACGGCCGAGCGGATCAAGATCGAGATCGGATCGGCCTTCCCCCTCGAAGAGCGTTTGACGATGGAGATCAAAGGCCGGCACCTGATCGAGGGCGTGCCGAAGACCCTCACCATCAGCGACGAAGAGGTGCGCGAGGCGCTGGCCGAGACGGTCAACGTGATCATCGACGCCGTGCGCGTGGCGCTCGAGCGGACCCCGCCGGAGCTCTCGGCCGACATCGTCGATCGCGGCGTCGTGCTGACCGGGGGCGGGTCGATGCTCAAGAACCTCGACAAGCGTCTTCGCGAGGAAACCGGACTGCCGGTGGCGATGGCAGAGGATCCGCTGTCGTCCGTCGTGCTGGGCGCCGGCAAGATGCTCTCGGATTTCAACCTGCTGCGCAAGATCTCCATCGACTGACACGACGATTGGCCCGAGGCGCCCGGCCAGCCTGGCTGGGCGCCGTCGGTACCGCGGGCGGCGACGCATGGCCCTTCCCGACACCCGCCACCGTGTGCGCTATTTGTTTGTAGCGGTCATGGTGGGTCACATCCTGCTCATCTCGACGCAGGTCAGTTCGCGATCCGGCGTGTCTGTGCTGCAGGCGGCGCTGATGGACGGACACACCGAAACCCAACGCGCCGTCTGGGCCGTCGTCGGCGCCGGGCAGGCCGTCTGGGATGGCTACGTCGCGTTGCGGGGTGCCCGGGAGGACAACCAGCGGCTCAGCCGGGAGGCCGCGGACCTGCGCGTCCAGCTTCAGCAGGAGCGGGCCGCGTCGCAAGCCGTGGATCGTCTCCGGGCGCTGCTGGACATGCGCGCCCGTGTCCCGTGGAAGACGACCGGGGCCGACGTCATCGGCGGAAGCGTGTCGCCGGAGTTCCGGTCGATCGTGATTGACCGCGGCAGCGATGCCGGGATCCTTCCTGACATGGCGGTCATCACGCCGGCGGGGCTGGTCGGACGCGTGGTGTGGCCCAGCGCGCACGCGGCGACCGTGCAGCTCATCGTGGACAAGAGTGCGGCGGCGGCGGTGATCGTGGAACCATCCCGGGCGCAGGGTATCGTGTTCGGAAACCGCGATGGCACGCTGAGGCTCGACTACCTGGCGCCTTCAGCCGTTGTGCAGCCGGGCAACCAGGTGGTGACGGCCGGCGTCGACGGCATCTATCAGAAGGGGATCGTGGTCGGGTACGTCGAGCGGGTCGGCCGGACCGTGATTCTGCGGACGGCCGTGGATTTCACGAGCCTCGAATCGGTGCTGATCGTGGTCGCTCCGGCGCCCCAGCCAACGCCGGCGCGTCCGCCGGCAGACGCGCAGGCCAGACAATGAAGGCGGTGCGCACCATCGCGGCCGTGGCGATCGCGCTGATGCTGCAGAGCGTGCTGGCTCGGATGACCGGATCGTTTCGTCTCCCGATCGATCTGGTCCTGGTGGCGGTGATCACCACCGCGCTGCTCTACGGCCGGGTTGCCGGATTGCTCGGCGGCACGCTGGCCGGATTGGCGCAGGACGCGCTGGTCGGGGGCGTGATCGGCATTGGCGGGATGGCGTCGAGCCTGGCGGGATTCCTGTCAGGATTCATCGGGACACAGTTTATCGTGACGCAGACCGCCCAGCGGTTCCTGCTCTTTGCCGGCGCGACCGCCGTGCATGGCGCGGTGTTCATGGGGCTCTATCACCTGCTCGGCCTGCGTCGGTTCGACCAGCCGTACCTGGATCTGACGGTGCGGGCCCTGGTCAACGCAGCCGCGGGCATCGTGCTCATGGGTCTCGTCGAGACCCTGCCGGGCCTGCCCGAACGCTGGCGGATCCGGCGCGAGCGTCGCCGGAAGGTACGGTATCACTGACGTATGGTGACCGGAACGGCCGATGGCCGGCGTCGAACTTCTCTGCGACTCACCGTGTTCTCGGTGGTCGTCAGCGTGTGCTTCGGCGCGCTGGGCGTGAGCTTCTGGTACATCC
>Ga0315273_10007704_pt1 | contig 13513 bp, 18 predicted proteins | sample YL17G02_0_MG_FD_205753 | JGI IMG/M metagenome (GOLD analysis project Ga0315273, IMG submission 205753) | Sediment microbial communities from Yellowstone Lake, YNP, Wyoming, USA - YL17G02_0 | ecosystem: Environmental > Aquatic > Freshwater > Lake > Sediment | place: USA: Wyoming | collected... | reverse complement strand
CGCCCGCGTGCGCCCCGTAGGCGTTGGCGCGGAGCTGCGCGCGATTGGAGATGAGGCTGGAGTACTGGATCCCGGCGTTCGAGCTGTGAAGCGGCCCGCTGGCGTTCCCGAACATGCGTGCCGATCCGAGTCCTGCGCCCGAGCCGAAGGTGATCGTCCCGCTCGAGCGGGTGACGTCGAACGTCCGATCGTTCGTGTCATCGAGCATCCGGATCCCATCGACGTCGCCCACCTCCGTCCCGAGTCGGATCGCATAGAAGAGCGCGCCAGCGTTGATCCCCGGGATGATCTGCGCCAGGCCCATCCGCCGCGCCTTGATCCGCCCGTAGCCGCCCTGGGTGTTGTCGGGCCCGAGACCAAGCGCGTTCGCGCCGTAGGTGACAAAGCCCTCGCTCGCCTGGCTCGACGGGTCTCCGTCCGCCTGCCACGAGCCTTGACGCAGGACGGGCCCCTTGCCGAGGAGCGAGCGATTATCCCAGATCTGCGGGCGGCCGAAGACGTCGGGCGGCTCGACGACCAGCCGCGGATTCGTGATGGCGTTCGTGCCTGTCGGATCCTCGAAGAGGAGCGCGTTAGGGTCGCCACCGATGCCGGATCCGCCACTGTCGAGGATCCGCCATGCGAAGACGCCCGGCGACGTGACGACGCAGAGATCGAGCCTTGGCACGTCCTGCGAAAAATACGTGGATCCGACAAGTACCTCGGAGGGGAGCGGGCGTTGCGCGAGCGTGCCAGCGCTGGTGATGGCGTTGACGAGCGGCGTGCGACTGTCGGTCATGTCGAGATCCTTTCAGAAGTTGCCCGGCGGAAGTCCGAGGCTGGCGGCGTAGGCGTCGATCGCGGCTTGCTCTGCGGCCGTCCGCTTCGGGAGCCTGTGAGCCAACGCCTGCCGGAACGCGAGGCGCGGGGTGGGCGTGAGCTTTCGCTGCGTGATGGTGCGCGCCAATTCGCGGCGGAGCTTCGCCGCCTGCCCTTGCGCCCCGCGAGCCTGAAGCGTCGCGGCCAGCGTCCGCTTGACCTTCGACGGATCCGGCAGCGACGCCAGGAGCTCAGGATCGTCCCGCGTCTCGCGCCACTGTTGCAGGATCCCCACGAACTGCATCACGTAGGGGTCCATTGCTCCGAGTCCGCCCGCGCCCTTGTCCGCGCAGAACGGGCCCGGGTACCCGTCCGATCCCATGGTCGGATTGTGGCTCTTGTCGGAGACGATGCCGAACTCGGACCCGAACGGGCCGTAGATGTTCGGGTCCCGGAAATAGACTCTGGGAAGCCATCGCATGTAGTCGAGGGTCAGGTGTCCCACGTCGATCTCATGGAGAATCAAGTCGAGATAGATCGGCCACAACGAGAGCCCGCGATCCTCGCCGTACGAGCCGATCGCGCGTCGAAGCGCCTGCAACTGCTGGCGCACGGCGTAGGGTATGCCGACCGCGGCATGCTCGGGCCGCGGCCCGTGCGACTGCATCAAATGCGCGAAATGCCCCGGCATGGAATACCCGGGCGGATAGGTCCACATGCCGCTCGGCTCCAGGACCTCGTTCGCGTGTCGGAGCGGGTTGTCATCGACGCCGACCGAGTAGCCGCTCGCGCGATCCTGCGCTCGCTCTGCGGCCTTGGCAGGATCGCCCGGCAGAGGGCCGAACCCTTCGGTAATGGCCACGATGGCCATCCCGAGGCTAGAATTTGGGTAGTCCGCGTGGTACGTCGTGTCGAGATTGAGCGCGAAAATATCGGCCGGCGTGATGAAGCCGCCCGGCGCTCCCGTGCCCGTGATGCCATGCGTCGACGCTTCGTTGCAGAGAGCCGCTTCCTGCCGCGCGCGCTCGTCGTCTCCGGCCGCTTGGGCGTCCATGGCCATCGATACGAGGCTGACCACGAACCCGATCACCGGAACGACGCCCGCGACCGCGCCCGCGACTCCGCCGACGACGCCGACGAGCTGCGCCGCCAAGACGGGCCCGATTTCCTCCAGGACTTCGGTGAGGATCATCTGCCCCACTTCGGTGAGCACTTCCTCTCCGATTTGGAGGACGACGCCGCGCGCAGCGTCGAATGCGGCCGTCGCCACCGGGCCGAGGTTCGCGATGGCCTCCGGGGTTTGATGGAGGGTGTTGATCGCGTTGGCGTAGAGCGCATTTGCGTCCTGGATCGGCATTATTTCCTCGGCTTGGCGAGCTCGAGCTCGCACTCCAAGATCTTCGCGAGCTCGGCGCACGCCGCGTCCACCGGATCCGGAGCTCGAGCGACGCGCGCGACGATGCTCGCCGCACGGCCTGCGGGCGACGCGGCGAGGCGCGCGACGTCGGCCGCGGCCTCGCCCATCTTCTGCGCGGCCGCGCGCTCTAGAAGGGCCGTGAGGGCCGAGCGTCCGGCCGTCGTAGGACTTCGCGACGTCACGCGCCGCTTGGGGGGTGTCGGCGTGATCACTTCTTCCGCAGCTTCGTCTGAAGCTTCTTGATCTGGCTCCGGAGCGCCGCCTTGTGCTTCTTACGCGCTGCTACTTCCGAGGCTTTCGCCGCGGCCTTCTTCGCGCGTGCCAGGACTTGATGCGCCCTCTTGATCGCTGCCGTTGTCATCGCTTCTTCCCCTTGCTCGGAACCTCGATCACCTCGGGTCCGCCATGCGTGATCGTTGTCGGGACGAGCCCCTCGACTCGTTCGACTTGTCCAGGCTTGCCTACCACGATCGGGGGGATCTCCACCTTGCTCCCCATCTCGACCACGGTGGGGATCCCGGCGTTCGAGTGTCGGTAGATGTTCGGCGCGTCGACGTCGGGCCCGCTCGAGCTCGAGCTCGAGCTCGAGTAGGAAACCGGCGCCTCGTTCGGCGGCGACTGGACGACCCGCGGGCCCGTGTCGCCGATGATCGTATGCATCGCGTTGGCGCTGTCCGCGGGCGGAGTCGTCCGGACGTTCAGGTGCGGATCCACCGGCGGGGCTTGATGCGTGACCGTGCAAGGGTTGTGAGGTTCGGCCATGGGGTCTCCGGTCGGGTAACGCCCCCTCCGGCCCCCCTCGCGCCGCGAGATTGAGCCGGAGGGGACACAAGGTCAGATCTGAAGCTCGAAAATAGGGGTGAACTGCACTTCGCCGATCCCGCTGGTGTGGAGCGAGTAGAACGTCCCGACGTTCGGCACGGGTGACGAGCTCGCGCTCGAGCTCGAGCCAATGCCGTTGACCTCGCCGCAGTTGCGGATCGCGCCTGCAAAGTCGAACTGTGAGCGCCAAAATCGAAGCGTGAAGACGTTCGCGCCGGGCGGCCGGTCCGGAAGCACCAGAAGTGTTTTCGCGTACGCCGGAACGCGCTGAATCACGACAGGATGCGCGGCCCCTTGAAAGTAGGGAGCTTGCGTAAAGGTGTTCGGTCGGCCGAGCGAGATCGGGCCTTCCAAAACCGCAACTTGCATCTGGTAGCCACCGACAGGGAGAAGGGTCGGCGTGCCTGAGATCTCGACGTCGACGGAGAGCGTTTGCGCGGCCTCGACGTTGACGCGTGCCCCCTGCCGGCAGTCGACGACGGCGACTCCTCCTCCATCGGCGGAGCCCCAGGTGATGCGCGCGCGCACGATGGAGTCCGATCCCAACGGCTCTTCAGCCTGCGGCGTACAGGCAAGCACGAGACACACCGATCGGCCCGTCTCGTCCTCCTCTTGGTCGATCGATGCCTGGTAGATGCGCAGCGAGCCGATCCCGCTGGGATTGGTCGTTGCGCCGTATTTCGTCGCCCGCAGGAGTCTCCGTTTCATGTCGCCACCTCTGCCGCGGGAGGAGGGGGGTCTTCTCGCAAGTCCTCCGGCGGCCGCCCGATCATCGTCACGAGCCGCTCGCATCCGTCCTTTCCAAGCGCCGACACGAAGAGCTCAGAGGGCCCCGCGGGAAGCCCGTAGACGGCGCGCGCGAGCCTCTTGCGCTCGCTGTCGCTGAGCGCGCCTGCACCGGCCTGCATCTGGTAGAGCGCGAGACGGTCGGGCAGGGCCAGGGCGTCGACCACGGACGCGCTCACGCTCGACGGCAGCGCCTCTACCAGGCGGCGGAGCTCTGCCCGCTCATCCGTCGAGCTCGAGCTCGAGCTCGTCTCGCCCTTGACGAGCGCGTGCTTTTTGGGCTCGTCGCCGAACCATTTCGGGATCGCGCGCTTGGCGAATTCCGGGATCACGGTGTCGATCACCTGCTTTGCGACCGCGCCTTTTCGATCCTCCTCCGCCACGAAGCGCGCCACCTCCATGTCCCGTTGATGCTTCGTATCCTGCATCTCGGCCGCGAGCTTGATCGTGGTCGAGAAGCCTCCGGATAGGCGTTCGTTGTCCTCCATCACCCGATCGAGTAGCCGCCCGTAGCTGTCGATGATGCGCGCCGTGGCTTCTTGCAGCGAGCGTTGCGAGCCTTCTAGATGCCGCATCGACTGCGCCCGCTCGCCTCGCAAGGTCGGCGGTTCGGTCGAGCCGAAGGGCCTCCCCGCGGGCCCGCGGTAGTTGCTCCTCACGCCCTCGTCGCGAAGCCTGAGCGCGCAGCAGTCGCCGCGCCGGAGCTTGCCCTCTTCCGTCTTGGAGAACACGGCGAGGTTGAAGAGCTGCGGGAGCTCGGTCTCGCGGAACGCTTCCGCGTGCTCCTCGGCGGCCTCATGTAGCTCGGCGGCGAGACTCGCCGCGAGCTCGACGGCGCGTCCATCAAGGTCACGGACGGGGCGCTTCGTCACGAGCATTTCGCGCGTCCCTTCCTCGGTCTCCATCGCATGGTACAGGCGCACCGACACGACAAGAGGCGGTGCGACGAGCCTCGATTCGAGCCATTTCCGGAGCTTGGTTTCGCTGGGCTTCATGCGGGATCCTTCGCGCCGGATCTCCACCTCGGGGGCCCTCCAACGCTCGCCACAAGGTAGATCAAGACCGCCGCCGCGGCGAATCCGAACCCTAGCCCGCCTCCAAATCCGATGTTGATCTCGGGCTTATTTTCGCCCGGTTTGACGACCTGCGGATCGGGCCCGCTTGGCTCCTTCTTGGCGACGTTCTTGTACGTCTGGCGCCATTTTTCGTAGTCGGTCCGGAACGCAGCTAGCGTTTCGTCGTCGACGCCTACCACGATCGCGTGACGGCTCTGCGTCGTCGGGAAGAACGCCGACCACTGCGCGCGGTAGAGATCCCACGCGGCCACGAGTTGCGGCGCCGTTTGAAGCCAATCCGCCGCGAGAATGTCGAGGCTGAGCGATGCAATCGCCTCGTTTAACCGCTTGGCAAAGAGCATCGACTCATTTTCAAGCAACGCCCCTCCGCCGATCGCATCGCTTCCGGCGCATTCGGCCGGGAGTCCGATCGCATCGGCAAAGCTGCATTTCGCACAGCAAGTCATGCCCGACCTCCGCGCGCCAGCGACACCAGGCACAGCACCTCCAGCGCGGCCGCGAGGAACACGAAGAGCGGGATCCCGCTCGAGCTAGAGCTCGAGCTCGAGCGCCGGATCCGGAGCGGCTCCCGAAGCGCGCGAGCGATCGTCGACGCGTTGCGCTCGATGGCCACCGCGTAGAGCTCTGGTTTCGCTGCCATGTAGCCCGATCGACTCATCGCTCGCGCAATCCGGAACGGATCACCCGACCAGAGAGCGGCGCCCACGCGAGGGCGGCGCGGCGCGGTGAGCGCGCGCACGAGAGAGAGCGCGCCCGCTTGCGGTGTCGGGAAACGGAAAATGCAGGCTGTATACGCATGGCCAGATGCATCGTGGTCCGTGGTCGGGGTCGTGCCGATGGGACAGGATCCGTCCGCGCGCGCGCCGGTCTGCGACGCGCCCCAGTTGTTGGCCGCCGCGAACGCGCTCCCGTAATTTCCCTCGAATCTGCCGATCGCCTGGACCGCCTGATACTCGGCCAACGATCGGCCGGGCCACACGAACCGCAGGATCGCGCGCGCGCTCGCATCGGTCATCATGGCGCGGCGCCTCGTCCAAGCGCGCGGATCTGCGCGGTCGCGAGCCTCGACGCGGCATCCATCGGCCGCAGTGCGGCGCGGATGCGGCGCAGAGCGCCGGGGATCGCGTCCTCGCGCGAGAGATCCACGGCACCGAGATCCAGCGTGGGGAACCCTACGAGCGCCGGCGCGCAGAGATGCAGCTCGGCCCGCTCGGCCTCCGGGTCGCCCTCCTCGGCCGCATGCGTGAGCTCTGCGATAGCCTGCATCGCCCCGGGGTCTCCCGCGCTGGCGGCGTCGAGCAGCTCGGCCGCGTCGGCGGCGTCGAGCAATGCCGCGGCCGCGTCGAGCGCTTCCTCGTCGCCCTCCTCGGCCGCGGCCGTGATCCGGTCGACCTGATCGGCCGCCTCCTCGTCGCCCTGGCGCAGCTCGTCGACGAGCTCGGCCGCGTCGCCGATCGTCGTGTCCCGCGTCCCGAGCTCACGTAGCAGCACCGTGGCAGCGCTGAGCGCGACCAACAGCAGCGCCGTATCGGTCACCGCGCCTCGACTGCCATCGGGCGCGACGATGCGCAGACGGGCCCACTGCGCGCCGGCGCACACGTCCGCCACGACGATCCATCCCTCGATGCGCCGCGCGCGCATCGGCCGCGACAGAGAGAGCGCGGGCCGGCGCACGGTCTAGGAGCTCGCCCAAGATCCGCCGCCCTGCCCGCCGCCTCCGCCGCCCTGGTAGACGGGGAAGGCGATCGGCGGTTCCCCGGCCGCGGCCAGGGCTTGATTGACGGCGATTTGCTGCATCAAGGCCGCGGCTTGAAGCTGGGCCGCGAGAAATGCGAGCTGTGCATCGCCCGGATGCGCGTTGGCGTTGTCGAGCGCTTGATTTGCCGCGGCCGTCGCGGCAAGAGCGGCCTGGACCTGTTGCGGGCCCGCGCCTGGAACGTCCACATGCGCGGGTTCGCCGGGTTGCATTTTCCCGGGCTTGTCGAAGACCATCCCCGGAATCTGCGGCGCCATCCCGCCTCCGGACGCGCGGATCATCTCGGCCTTCGCGCGGAACGCATCGGCGATCACGCCGTAGCCCGAGGCGTCGGCCTCGTCCGCCTGGCGCTCGAGGAAGTCCGGATCGAGCGACGTGGCAAGCGCCGACATGACTTCGCTGCGCGGCGGATCGGGCATGTCCGCGAAGTCCGCCGCCAGCGAGCTCGCGCTCGGGCCCGTGGGCATGCCGGGCGGCGGATTTTCCTCCGGCGTGATCTCGCGATCCTCTGCGGCGTGATGGAGCGCTGCTGCGGCGATGGGATACCCGGCGAGCTCGGCTGCGGTCGCAGCGGCATGGAGCGCGGCGGCGCTTGTCGTGGGGTTGTCCAGCATTGCGATCGTGACTGCGGCCAGTGCCGCCGGCATGTTCGCGTCAATCCTCGGATCGTGCGCCGCAGGCTTGGGCTGCTTCTTGTCGCCCGCCGGGGGGAAGAAATCGACGCCTGGCGTCCCGAGTCCAGGCTTTCCCGGTGTCGGTGTCGGTGTCGGGCCCTTGCTCTTGCCGGGCTTGCCGCCGCTGAACGCCTCGAACAGCAGAGCACCGACCGCCGCGACCGCTACGACTGCTGCTAGAGCCATGATCCCGCCTCTTCTGGTAGAGAGGCGCCGCGCGCCTCGATGTCTGCTGAAGGATCGAGCCTCTCAAGTTCGCCCGATCCGGTGTCCGCCATCACCACGACATGGAAGGCCCTGCTACCGTCCCTCCGCTCGAGCTCGAGCTCGAGCGCCGGTGCTGCGTCGTAGCCTTGTCCGACCAGCTCGGCCGCATAGTCGGTCGCCAGATCTTCACAGTCTCCCGCCCCGCGATGGCGGATCGCGAAGCTCGAGCGCCACCACTCCACGCCCTGCGGTTCCGTCTCGAACAGGATCCCGGGTGCGAGGATCGACGGAAGCTCTAGAAACGCGCGTTCCCACAAATCGATCTCTAGGAGCACGAACAGAAACGCCTGATAGATCCTCGGATCCTGCGGTACGTCGACGTCGACCGCCGCGAGCCCGGGGCCTGCCTTGTAGGCGGAGCTCGATACGACCGAATCGCCGCCCGGTGTCGCTCGAACGCGCTCGATACCGCGCCGCAGGATCGCCAGGGGATCCGGATGGTCGCAGAGCTCGAAGGTCAGCACGAGCGACACGGCGGCCGCGGGCTAGACCTGCGTACCGCGCGGTTCAGCGGAAGGGCCGAAGGCCGTCGCCGAGAAGCGCGCCGGAACGGCCGAGATGTTGATCACCCCGACGCCGAAGTTTTTTCCGACCGCGAGGAAGATCCGGCGGAACCGTGGTGCGGTCGAATTTTGCACGAAAATCGCCGCGGAAATCGCTCCCGTGGTGGTCAAGAGCGGCTGAACACCGACCGTGATCGACGTGATAAGGAACGTATCCGCAACGAGGTTCGTCACGTTCAGACCGGCCGGCCAGCACGCCTCCTGCGGCTGGACGGTGATCGTCGCAGAGAAGGTGGCCGCGATGAGATTAGCGCCCGAGTCGACGCCCCAGTACGCCGACTCCACCTCACCGGATCCGGCGGCCTGAGCGGCCAGAGCGGGCGAGAATGGAGGCACCTGAAGGCGCATGATCGGGTGTGCGGCGACCGCGGCCCCGCGCGCGACCGAGGGGCCCGCCTGAGCGACCGCGTTTGCGGCGTGCTGCGCCAGGATCTGCTGGTACTGCTGCGGGCTGAACTGCAACTTCATGCGCGATTGGCCGAAGCTGTCCTGATACATCGAGTCGCGATAGCCCGCACCGATGGCGTCGGCTGCGGCGTAGCCGCCGCGGCGTAGATACTGATTTCGAGCGAGGTTCATGTCGGAGATCTCCCGTGGGTTGTGTGGTGCGGCGCGAGGGGTGAATCTGCGGCCCATGGTAAAGCTCTAGGCGTTCTGGTCTTCTGACGCTGCCTCGGCCCCGCGTTCGAAGCCTTTCTGTGCGCCAAACGCGCACAAGGACCCGATGCCGACCGCTCCGACCAAATCGGACTCGCTCCCAGCCCAGCCCATCGTCTGGGCGATCATGGCCAACCCTCCCACGAACAAGCTCACGGGCATCCCGAAGATCTCCGCCTTGTCGTGGTATCGATTCTGGAAATACGCCATCCCGAAGGCGGTCATGGTCGAGAGTCCGCCGTGGATCGTGGTCCTCACGGTGGAGTTTTCGCGCTTCCGAAAATCGGCGAATCGCGAGCGGGTGTTCTCGAGCTGGCGCTCGACGCGGACCAGGGCATTTGAGCTCATGCGGGGGGATCTCCTTCGTGGGATGGCAGCATCAAAACCGAGCTCGAGCTCGAGCTCGAGCGCCTTAGCGCCGACCAGCGCGCGAGAGCGCGAACGCGAGCAAGAGGGCCGCAACCGCGCGCGCGCTCACCGCTTCCGCGGTCCAGTGATGGAGCGCTTGAACCGGACCTCGCGCGGGATCGATCCGGTCGCGATGCACGACCAGCCGCGCCCCGAACGCGTGAACGTGGAGCCGTGAGCCATCCGCGAGCGAGCGCACGAAATCCGCCGACTGCCCGGCAGGCTCCGATAGTGCGGGCGCGGTGAAGCCGACGCTGGCCGGATGCGGGAGCCTCGCGGGTAGCTGGATGCGCCGGCCCGCGACGAGCGCGGGCCAGGCGACCGCGAGCCAACGATCCCACGTCGGATCCTCGATGCTCTGCGCGCGCAGCATGGCCGTGGCATCCTCGCCGGGACGGCGCGCGATGGCTGGGATTTTCTCTCGACCTCTCGTAAGCTGCCGGGGAAAAGAGGCATCTATGGAAATCACGACCCAAGCTCCAGGCGAGGTCGTCACCCTCCGCGTGGGGCTCGTCGCGGGGGATCCGGAGCGCCGGATCCATCTACCGGGTGAGCTGCCGATCCGGCGCGTCGTCGTCGTCGCGTCACGCGACGGCAAGACGATCCTCGCGCTCGATTCGCGCACCGCCACGAAGGCCGGCCGCGCTCTCGTCTGGATGCCCGGTGACGAGCTCGAGCTCGAAGGCGAGGCGCGGGTATTCGGACCGGTCAAGGAGGCATTTGGGGGGCGCGTCGACTGGCACGCGCCGACTCAGCCCGCGGATCAAGTCGTGTCGATCCGGTTCGTCACCATCAACGGGCACCGGCTCACATGATGAAGCGCAAGAACCGCAAAGTAGCGCCCAAATTGCCGGCGGCCTGCGATCCGCGCGAGACCGTGATCCTCAAGGCGTGCGAGATCATCGCGGATCCGAGGAACAACGCGCGACAGACGATGGAGAAGCGGAGCGAGCAGAAGCACGCCGCGGGGCACCTGTCGGATCACGAGCTCGAGCTCGACATACGCGCGCGCGGCCTTGATTCGCCCGTGCGGGTGCGCCTGCGTCCCGACGATCGTTGGGAGCTGGTTTTCGGCTTTCGGCGACATCGCGCGTGCTCCGCCATCGCGCGGGATTTCCCGATGCTCTGCACCGTCCAGCCGTTGGAACAGCGGGACGCGGTGTCCATGCGCGTCTCCATGCTTGCAGAAAATTGCCAGCGCGCGAAGCTGCGGACCTGGGAGCTCGCCGACGAGCTCTATCGGCTCCACCGACCGCCCTACGCGCTCTCTCGCGAAGAACTCGCCCAACGGACGGGATTCAGCCACAACCACGTTGGCACCTTGATCCGGCTCCGCTCGAACCTCGCCGCCGAGCTCTGGGCGCACTGGCAGGTGACAGGAGACTCGCTCCCGATCGCCCTCTTGTCACAAATCGTGAGCTCGCCACCGGAGGAACAGGCCGCGGAGCTCGAAGAGCTGATGCGCGAACGCAGCCCAAATTTGGGGCGCCGCAAGGGCCCGCGCACGGTCGTTCGGCCGGACACGATCGGCGGCTGGATCGACAGTCTGAAGAGCTCGACCACGATGGCCGCGCGGACAAAAGACTGGATCGATGGAGCCAGCCATGCCTTGCACGCGGCTCTCTCTCGGATCCCCTGGTAACGCAAGCTCGATCGCAGATCTCGCGCTAGGGTATTTTCCGACTTGACAAGCGGCGTCTTTTGTCGGAGCCCCCGGCAATGGTTGCCGAGGCCCCCGGCAATTTCCGCCGGGGACCCCCGGCAATGGTTGCCGGGGCCTACCCCCCGGCAATAGTTGCCGGGCCACTCTCCTAGATCTGGGATCCGGATCCGGATCCGGATCCGGATCTGGGATCGAGATCTATTTCCCCTCCGGGGCTGCGAAGGTTGACCGGAGGGGCGGAAGGGTGGTTTTGTCGGCCGTGTACGCCTCAGACACGAAAGCCCCGCGGACATGGCGTCCCGCGGGGCTTCGCTAACCCAAGCAGCCGTCACAAGCGGCCGAGGGGGCTTCGATGAGTGTACCTGACCGGGGGACCGTATGAAGGGCTACACGAAACCGCCGCGGGCGATCCACGGTCGATTTTCGATTTTCGGCCGGGTCGTCTACTTGTGCGGCGGGCGTACGAGCAAGTCGACGCCCCGATCGACCGAACTCGAAGCCGAGATCAACTGCGATAACTGCATCGCCAAGCTGGCGCGGATCGATCGCGAGATCGAAGCGCGCGCGCGAGACCGGGCCGACGAGCCACCGCAGCGAGAGCTTTTCCGGCCGGCGTTGCGGCTCGTAGGTCGCACATGAAGCCGGCGCGCTTCCCGGTGCCCCACGTCTACCAGCCGAGGATCCTCGGCTCACGGCTGAGCAAGGGCGCGCGCCTGGTCGCGTTCGCGCTCTGCCAGATGACCGATGGAGCGACGTCTGCGACCACCTATCAGCCTACATCGCTCCGACGGATTGCAGAGCTCGCGGGCTACAAGATACGCCGCGCACGCACGCTCGTTCGCGAGCTCGAGCAGGCCGGCTATGTGGCCCGCACGGTCGCGACGTTCGGCGAGGACGGCGCCCAACGCGAGAACGTCTACCACCTGAACGCCGCGAAATTCGGCCCGACGCCGCGGCTTGCCCGCACGGATCCCGAACCCGGGATTGGGCCGCTCGAGCTCGAAGCGCGCGCGGCCGCATCGGCCGAGCTCGTCCGGGCGCTCGAGCTCAGCCCCGCGAAGACGGCACGGCGCGCATGAAGCGCGGCGCCGTCCTGGTGCTGGTGCTCGTCGGGTGCTCGTCGACGGAGAGCTCGAGCGGGAGCTCGTCGACGGAGAGCTCGAGCGGGAGCTCGTCGAGCGGGAGCTCGTCGAGCGGGAGCTCGTCGACGGGGAGCTCGAGCGGGGGCTCGTCGAGCTCGAGCTCGAGCGCCGGGAGCTCGTCGAGCGGGAGCTCGAGCGGGTGTGTCCAGGGGCCGATCCAGACGGGCCCGGGCGTGACCGTCTTTTGTACGGCTGGCACCATGCCGCCCGTGACCTGGGGGTGTGCGGGTGGAGCTCTGCCGCCGGCCCTCGGGTGCGTGGATTACGGGTTGCTCGCGATCCCGGGGGCGCCGCTCGAGCTCTGGTGCTGCCAGTGATCCGAAAGTCCTCCTCGGCTCTGACACGCCAGCGCCAAGCGGGCGGATTTCTCCCCTCTGCGGCGGCGTCCGGGCGCGAAGTGGGAGCCAAGCGGATCGGGCGGGTGAGCTCCACCGCGATGCTTTCGGCGCTGATGGACGGGGCCGATCTGCGGACGCGCCTTGCTGACGTTGGACCCGCCGTGCGCGCCATGCTCGCGCGCGGCGCGGAGCTCGAAGCGATCCATGGGGCGCTGCTGGCGCTCGCGCGCGACGGTCGGATCGAGCTACGCGCCGAGCGCGGAGACGATGCGCCCGATCGCGACGTTCTCCCCGCTGGCCCGCGAGGATCCTACCTCGCGACGGCGCGGATCCTGTGACAAGCCGCGAAATCTGGCCCGGATTCCTACCATGCTCATCCGGTTGTCTCCCACAGTCATGTCCTTCCGGGCACTTAGCAGCCCCTCTCCAATAATCGACACGCATCCGGTTGACACCCACGACCGCCGACCTATATTGGAGGGGTAGACGGAAACGAAACGGCCCGGCGACGCTGCAAACGTCCCGGGCCCGACCCACGAGGAGATGACCCCCATGAGCACCACAGAGCCTACCACGACCCCTGCCCCCACGTGCTCCCGCTGCGGCGGCTGGATCCCCGAGGAGGGGAGCGCCGCTTGGGAGGCGAGCGACGGCGAATGCCCTGGCGCAGTCGGCGCCGATGGCGTCTGCGGCGCGTTTGATTCGGCGGCGGAAGCCGAGGCCTCCAAGGACGACGTCTCGACGTGGGAGACGGTCGATGCCTACGTGCAGACCTTCCCGAGCGACGGTGCGGACGGCGCGTGCGACGTCGAGGTCCAGATCGGCGAAGCGAACGGCCTCTGGTTCCTCCGTACCCGCGACGACGCGGGCGGGAGCGATGACGCGACCGCGGACACCTACGGGACCCAGGAGGACGCAGAGGCTGCCGCTACGGCGTTCGCCGCCGAGCGGCACGAGGGCGAGGACGGGGAGAGCGCGGAGGCGTACCAGGACCGCAAGACGGCGGAGCGTGCGGGCGAGCCCGATCCGAGCGGCGAGTGGGCCTGCTATTGGACGACTGCGCTCGATGGCGAGAGCCGCGTCGAGGATCGCTACGCGACGCGCGAGCAGGCCGAAGCCGCCGCCGACGTTGCAGACAAGGCGCTC
>Ga0315273_10007703_pt1 | contig 13514 bp, 14 predicted proteins | sample YL17G02_0_MG_FD_205753 | JGI IMG/M metagenome (GOLD analysis project Ga0315273, IMG submission 205753) | Sediment microbial communities from Yellowstone Lake, YNP, Wyoming, USA - YL17G02_0 | ecosystem: Environmental > Aquatic > Freshwater > Lake > Sediment | place: USA: Wyoming | collected... | reverse complement strand
TGAAGATATCCGTATCGTTTAGATTAACAAGAAATTGAAAATTCCATTTTTTAAGCGTTTCTTGAGTTATTTCTCTTACCAAATTTTGATTTAACGAAAATTTTTTTATTTTAATTTTATTTTTGAGTCTTTCTTCTTCGTTCGACATTTTTTGTAGAATTATTATTACATTTGAAACAACGGGATCTTCAAATTTTGGTCCTGTATAAAAAATCTCCTTAATCTTTGTTGTTTCGTAAATGTATTTACGAATAGGGGCTTTATTTGTGAGAGCTAGAATTGAATCAGGAATAATATATCCTAATTTACCGCCATCTTTTAGAAATCGAACGCCTAATTCTAAAAACACTTGATATAAATCGTATTGGCCGCCTAATGTCTTAAAATCGCTTTTTTCAATTAATTCTTTTTGTTCTTTTGATATATCTCTAATAAACACGTAGGGTGGATTTCCGACTACAATATCAAACTCGTTAGAAAAAGGTAATTCTAAGGCGTTTTTGTTTAAGATATTGAAAATTGGGAAATTAAAATCTTTGTTATATTCTTTAATTTTTTTATATAAATCGAATAGAATGTATTGAATATTTATTTGACACAATATACAAACAATTGGATTAATATCTATTCCATATATATTGTTTTTAACCTTTTCTATAATTAATTCAGCATCACGACAAGATATATCAATAATTTCCCTTTTATTTCGAATAAAGTAATTATACACAAAATTTTTTACAGCATAAATTAAAAAGCTTCCTGTACCACAGCTTAAATCTATCAATTTCAAAGATTCAATAGTATTATCAGATAAATAATCAACTTTACTTAAAATATATTCCACTATCGACGGCGATGTAAAAAACTCGCCGGACTCTTTTCTTTTTTCGTGTTTTACAACATTTTCGTAGACTTTTCCAAAGAGATCACATTTTTCATCAAAATTATTGGAATCTATTGATTTTAAAAGAATCTTTTTTATTATATCTGGATCAAACTCGCGATTACTTTTATTTTGATAATGTTTGGCAATGGTGTTTAAAACTTCGGTTTTGTCCAAATACGCTTTAAATTCGTTCATAAAAAATCATACTTTAAATAAAAAAATTAGAACCAAATTGATTTAATTTAGATAGATAGATCAAAAAAAATATTTATATATTTATAATATATTACATTATTGGTTAAAGAATTGAAATTCAAAAATGTATTAAATCGTTCGTAAATTTTATGAACATAAATCTCCTGCTGATATTATTTGCACTAACAATTTCGTTAATGGCAATAATTTACGTAGGATTAACTCGAAAAAAATACGGGGCACGACTTAACATTATTTTTATCATACTTATTTTTCTCTTTACAGGTGTTCTTCACAATCTTACTAGATTTCTTGCAACTCAAGTTATTTTCAATAAAGATACAGCTTTAATTTTATGGAAAGTATCTTTACTCACTCGAATTTTTTCATTAATTTTTTTATTATCTTTAAATAGTTATGTTTTGGAATATAATAAAATTAAAATTGTTCCGACTTTTCTCATTTTCATTTTCGCTGGAATATTAATAGGAATATTATTTAATGCAAATTCCATTGCTATTAGACAAATAGGGAATTCTTATCTTTATTTATTTTAATATTTGATTTATGTGTAATTCTAATATTATGGTTAAATATTATTAGAAATTTTTCGAAAAATTATAAAATAAGAATCGGGCAGTATTACATGTTTATTATGTTTGTTCTAAGCGTTGTAATTATTTTAAATTCTCTTTATTTCCTTACTCAAAATGTGTTGTTTTCGAATTTACACTTAATTTTTTATATATTTGGTTCTGTTTTAGTTATAATTGCGTTAATTGCATCTCCTAAAATGTTTGTTAGCCTCACAAATAATCTTCACGATTTTATAATTATCCATAAATCAGGAATACTTTTGTTTTCTTATAATTTTGAAACAGAAAAAGAGAGCGACGATTCTTTCTTAAAAGGTAGCATCTTAATTGGAATTAACCATATTCTTACAAAATTTATGGATAAAAAAGATCAAATAAAATTAATAAAAACTAAATATAGAAACTTAATTTTTGATTACGATAGTAATTACGGATACGCGATTTTATTAACCGTTGATAGAAAAACGTCTATACTTACAAACGCAGTTGTTAAATTTATGAAAAAATTTAACGAGTTATTTTATAATAAATTAGAAAAATTAAGCGGATTAATCGATGTCTCAGAATTTAAAAATACCAAGGATGTTATAATACAATATTTTCATTATTTTATTTGAATAATTTTTTTATTATTGATTTATCATATAAACGATAAAAAAAATAAACTTAATAACAGTATATTTTATTTATTTAATTAGGAAATGTTCAATGTCATTATTTTAGGTTTATTAATTGTAAATATTACTTCAGTTTGTATTTGTATTTATACGGTTTATAATATACTTCGAAATCTACAAAAGTACGGAAATAAATTAAACGTTTTTTTAATCATAACTACAATTACATCATTTGGATTATTTCACATTATGTTTTTAACACTTTCTTTAATTATTCACGTTTCAGAATTTACTAATGTCCTTTTTTGGAAACTTTCAATTATTTCTGGTTTAATTAGTTTAGGATTTTTGTTAGTAATTTATTCGTTTGTAAAAGAATATAAGAAAATCCAAACGGTTCCGTTTTTAATTTATTCAATTTTATTGGGTTTATCAATAGGTGCGATGTTTTCGGCTGATTCAATTCAATTTAAAATTCCCAACGACGAAATTTCAAATTTTATAATTAATGACTTTTCTAATGTAAATTACATCTTTAATCAATCTACAGGAATCTTTGTTAGTTCTACTATGTTGTTTATTAGTGGATATCTTTTATATCTTTCAATTTACATATATTTCACTGCAAAAGAAAAACCAGTTAGCAAAAGACTATTAATAAATACTGTATTATTTAGTCTATCTATTTTTATGTATATTTTATACATTTTTCTGCAATTATTTCTTTTCCTTGCTCTATATATAATATTTATTTTTATTGATTTTATTGGCGTTTGTTACGTATTAGTTAAAAAACCAGAATTATTTTTACTTTTAACTAATACAATCGATTATATACACATATATCATAAATCAGGGATTTTACTTTATTCGTATCAATTTGAGAATGTAAAAAAAGAAAAAGATGCAGCAAGTTGGGGTAATATCTTAATAGGCATAAACTACATACTTTCAGAGTTTACAGGTTTAGAAGAACATATAGATAACTTCCAAACTAAAGAGGCGGAAATTATTGTTAATTATAACGACGAATTTGGATTTGCCGTATTAATTATAACCAATCAAAAAAATATTTTTTTAGATAAAATGGTTCTAAATTTTATGGAAGACTTTAAAAATCAATATAAAAAAGAGCTTGCTGAAATTCAAGACTTAAATAAAATAATTAACGTATCTGAATTCTCGGAAACTGAGAGTTTAATAAAGAAAACTTTTTCTATTTATTTTCAATAAAGAACACACATCGGCTGACTTTGTAGGTATGTCAGACTTTATATAATCATTAATTAATTAAATTCTATCAAAAATTGCTTAGGAAAATTTAAAGCTATTGTATAAATAAATAATCATTAATAAATAAATAAGACTTAATCTAGATTGTGCTAATTTAAATTTTAATAATCAACAAAATCAATTTAATAAGTTTTGGTGTAAAATATCTTGAAAGGTCAAGAAGATAAGATTCTCTCTCAAAAAGACCGTAAAAAGTTTGATTTTTTAGGGGATAAAAAAGGAGTTGAGCGTCTCGAAGCAACAACAGAATATCCAATAATGTATTACGCTTTAGGTACCGAACCAAGAAAAGAACACCCTTTTAACGTATATAACGATATAAAATCAGAACCTACTGCAGTAAAAAAAACGTTAGAAATTATCGGACTATCGATTGAAAAAATTGCTGAAGAATTAATAAAACGGGATATTAAACACATTGTTGGAATTGGAATGGGTACGTCACAATTTGTTCCGATATCAGCTGGTCCTGCTTTCTGGGAATGGGCACATATAACATCAGAAGATAGAGATTCCGTTGAAATATTAACCGTCGATAAACCGTACGATTATAAACATACTGCGTTGTTTGCGTATAGTGGAAGTGGTAGTACTTTTGACACAATTGCTGCTACTAAAAAAATGAACGAGAAAGGTGCATATTGCGTAGCAATTACATCTGTTGCAGGCAGTCCTATAACAAACGAATGTCACGATACAATTGTGTGTGCTGGAGGTTTTGATACTGGTGGTTCGGACACGTTTCATTACGCTACTCGTTTAGCGGCAAGTTTATTACTTGCCTTAGTTCTTGGAGAAAAAAAGAAAATAAAAGGTATCGATTTTCAAAGTCTTAAAAAACAATTATACAAAATTCCTGACTTAATGGCTGAAAGATGGGATAACAACGATGCTCGTTGTAGAAGCATAGCAAAATCTTACGCTCGCGTCCGTAGCGTTATAATAGTCGGTGCGGGCCCAAATTTTGGAACAGCTGAAGAAATGGAATTAAAATTCGAAGAAATGGCACATATCCCTGCTAAATCAATGGTTCCTACGAGACATTTACACGGAGCGTTAGGATTAACTGACGAAAAAATACTAACAATTTTATTATATCCAAAAAATAATTCAGAAAAATGGTTTGAACAAATAGCAAAATTTACAGTATTAATAAAAAGTCCTACAATTGGGATTTTACCTGATAACGAGACTAAAATCGCTGATATGATGGATTACGTGTTTCGGACTCCTGTTGAAAACGAGCATTTATTTGCTTTATACGTAGTTCCAATAATTCAATTATATCCGTATTATTGTGCGGTAGAACAAGGAAATATTAATCCAGATTGCCAGAAGTCGAATATTCCTAAATACGCAAGAGCTTGGGCCATGATTTTAAAGCCAGGTGGTCATTAAACGGCTTTTAAAATAGGGATATTAGGGCCTTTAAATATTGATCTCATTTTACATGGAAACGCTCCTTTAGATTTAAACTTATTAATGTCTTGGTCTGGCCCGTCTAACGTAAGCTGCTTAGCTGCTGGAGCTGCCGGTTACGTTTCTCAGAATTTAAGAAAGCTTGGAAACGAAATACATCTTGTATCTTGTATTGGCGAAGATCTTTTTGGAGAAATGATAACGATTTCTTTAAAAAAAGTTGGTATTAACACTGGATATATTCAAATTGAAAAGGGTACCGAAGGAGCTATTGCAATATTCCTTTTATTATTCGGAGATAAAAAAAGACCACTTACGTTCAGATTGCCTACGCACCACGGTTGGCCCCCAAAATTTGACAAAAAAAATAGAAAATACTTGTTAAACGTAGATTTATTTCATTCTGCAGGGTATCTTCATTTTCCTGATTTATGGAATACTGAGATTATTGATATTTACAAGGAATCTAAAGAAAAAGGGATAAAAACTTCAATTGATCCTCAATTTCCTTTAATTGACTTACCTAAACCTTGGATCAATGTGTTGAAGCCTTTTATAAAATACGTCGACATTATAATGATTGACGAAAACGAAGCTCTAAACATTTCAGGAAAAAATACAATTCAAGAAGCTGCTAATTTTCTTTATAACGAGGGATTAAAAACGATTGCTATAAAACAAGGCGCTAAAGGCGTTCTCGTAAAAAACGAGCTTGTGATGGAGCAAATTCCTGCTATCCCACCAAAAGAATTTGTTGATAGTATTGGCGCAGGAGATTCGTTTGATGCTGGTTTTCTTCAAGGATTATTAGAAGAAAAAGATATTATATCTGCTGCAAAAATGGGCGTAAAGGCTGCAAGCTTGAGTATTGAAGCTACGGGGGGTACTGAATCGTTTCCATTTAGGAAAGATTTATAGTTTTAGGACTCTACCTTTTTTCTTTTGCGTAATTAATCTTATTTGAAATAGCTAAGATAAAGACAAATCCAGCAATAAAAATTTAAAATATAAATAAGTAATAATAATTAAAGAATTTTTATTTAATATCTTTTGAGTAATTTATTTATGTAAGAATCTATGAGCACTTCCCAAGAAGTCATTATAATGTTGTCATGGACACCTATAGTACCCCCTGATTCTTTTTTATCTGTTTTTGTTTAAAAAAAAAAAATAAAAAGTAGGAAAAAAAATAATTTAAAAATATATTACCAATTTGCTTTGTCCTTTAAAAGTTTGAAGATATAAGAGTCCACAAGAGCGTCCCAAGAAGCTACTATAATGTTTTCATGAGCTCCTATCGTACCCCAATTATTTTCCTCGTCGTGAGTTTCTGCTAAAACTCTCACTTTTGAAGCAGTGCCTTCTTGATTAATAATTCTTACTTTGAAATCGGTCAAACTAATTTCGCTCAAACTTGGGTAAAAGTACGCTAAAGCTTTTTTAAGCGCATTATCTAAAGCATTTACAGGGCCGTTTACAGGTCCCATTTACAGGGACTTTCCGTCAGATGCAGTGTGGAAAGAGCTTCCACCTACCTTAACCTTTATTGTTGCCTCAGATATTAAGTTATCTTTGTACATTTCAGTTAGCACTCTAAATCCTTCTAGCTCAAAAAACTTTTGTCTGTAATAATTTGGATTTTGAATGTTCATGTCCATACTTCGCATTAAAATCTCAAGCGAACCTTCAGCACCTTCGTAAGAATAACCTTGATTTTCCTTTTCTTTAATAACTTTAAGTACTGCTCCAACTTTTGGATTTTCTTCTGATAGGGGTATTTTAAATTTTTTAGCCATATGCAATATTGAACTACGACCTGAAAGTTCTGAAATTTTAATATTTCTTAAATTTCCCACTAATTCGGGATCTATATGCTCGTACGTTTTAGCGCTTTTAAGCGCAGCAGATATATGAACCCCACCCTTGTGAGAAAACGCATGTCTTCCAACAAAAGGTTGATCAGGAGCTCCTTGTAAATTCGCCATTTCGTATATAAAATGCGATACTTCCGTTAGGCTCTTTAAATTATCGTCTGTTATACAATCTATTCCCATCTTTAATTTTAATATGGGTAAAATTGTAGTTAAATCCGTATTTCCGCATCTTTCGCCAAATCCATTCATTGTACCTTGAATCATTTCAACACCATTAAGATAGGCTTCGAGCGCAATAGCGTTAGCTAAGCCAGAATCGTTGTGAGCGTGAATTCCTAGCGGAAAGTTTCCTAGCTTTTCTTTAACATCTGCTATAATTGGGCTTAGCTCGTTAGTAAGAATACCACCGTTGGTATCACATAAAACGATCCAACTTGCCCCCGCGTTTTTTGCGGAAATTAACGTTTTTAAAGCGTATTCTTTATTGCTTTTATATCCGTCAAAAAAATGCTCAGCATCGTAAATTACTTCAATTCCATTATCAATTAAAAATCTAACAGTATCGTCAATCATTCTAAGATTTTCTTCCAAAGTTGTTTCTAGAGCAGCTTTAACGTGAAGTTCCCAACTTTTCCCAAAAATGGTTGCGTGTTGAATTCCAGTTTCTATAAAAGCTTGTAAGTTTTTATCTTCTTCTGCTTTAATGTCTTTCCTTCGAGTACTGCCAAATTGGTATATTTTTGTTTTGTTTACGTCTAAATTCATTTCTCTAATTCTCTTAAGAAAATCAACGTCTTTTGGATTCGAACCTGGCCACCCGGCTTCAATCATCGGGATACGTAAATCTCTAATTAATCTTTCTAAGATTCTTAATTTATCCTCGATTGAATAAGCTATACCAGTCTTCTGGCATCCTTCTCGAAGCGTTGAATCGTATATATATGCTTTTTTTTCTACCAATCGTCTTCACTTATTATTTTTTTTTGAAAATTTTATTTCGCCTCAAAATAGAAATTTTAAACCTTAAAGTATAAGAAATTTTATTTAAAGGGTAAAAGAAGGTTAAAATTTCTTTATGAAATTAAATAATAATTCCAATATTGATAATAATAATCGCTATAATACTAAATGGAATTATTTTTTGTTTCATAATGAATACTAAAAATATATACTGATATTTATAAATTTTTTAAACTTTGGACTATAAAAGATTTTTAAAACATAAAATAAGTATTATAACATAATATTAGTATATTTATTTTTTTGAAATAAAAAAAGAGCTCTAAAAATGGTACTAAAATATTGTCCAAAATGTGGCGGTCAATTGGAAGAAAATACAGGTTTTTGCAGTTATTGCGGCAATATTATGTCAAAAAAATCTCCACGAGCGACAACAAAAAAAAATATTATTGATAAAAATATTTACGCTGACTTTGTTTATCGATTTTTTGCTTATTTAATTGATGTGGTAATTATCTACTCCATCGATTGGACGCTGTTTTATTTCTTTTATGAAATTTTCACATTTTATACACTTATTTCATTTTATGTCACGCTTCACATAGTTGCGTATTTAATCGGATTTTTTTACTTTAACCTTTTAGAGACTTATAACAATGGTCGAACCGTAGGAAAATTAATTTTAAGTATTAAATCTGTTAACGAAGACACAAAACAAGCTGCTTCCTTTCGAGATAACGTAATAAATAACGTGCTTAAATGTAGTTTCATTTCGTGTGTATTCGATTTTATAATAGGAATTTTAAAAAATTACGAAGATAAAAAGAAAAGAATTCGAATAATGCAGAATTTAAGTAATGTGGTTGTTATTTCTTCTAAAAAAAAGCCGTAAAATACGAACGATTTTTTTTATTTTTCACTAACCTACTTTTTTTCTCGTATCTAAATGTTTTTTAAGGAATTTTTGTATTAGATATTTGGAAAAAGTAATAATTCTTTTTATAACGGAGGTCATTAAAATAGAAAGTACTGAAGTTGAAGACGTTCAATGGTCTCAAGATTGGAAGGCGATTGTCGAAATTTTTGATACAATTGATCGTTTAGAAGCATTATTCAAATCTTTGGATGTTTCCTACTTAAGGGAAGTTCAGCAAAAAATTCTTGTTCTGAATTTACAAAAATACGCGTGGTCTCTCTCAAAATTTATCGTGGAAAAGTATTCAAACGAATAATTTTTTTTTTATTTCATAAATAATTTTTTTTGAGTATATAAATATATCACTTCAATTTGATCTTTTTCAAATGGGTGAATGTTATTTAACGATGTCATAAAGAAGGGATAAAGAATTCTAGTCAAATCTGGTCCTATGAGAAAATATTTAAATATTATTATAAATTGTCAAATTTTTCGGTATATTTAATTAGTTCTTTCTCTAAAGAAGAATTAGAGCAAGCAAAATGACAAGAGAACAAGAAAGTAACAAGGCGAGGCGTTGTACATATTAAAAATATATATATTCCAATTATGTTATTATCAATATTTAAATAGTTATATAAATACTCTAAAATCATGAAAAAAAAATCATTTTTTAAATTCATTAATATTAAAAATAGTTAATACCCACTCTAAAATCATGAAAAAGATCGTCCAAGTCAAGATTTATAAAGGAGAAAACTATTATATAGGGGAATGCATTGATTTACCGGTAGTTACTCAAGGAAAAACTTTAGATGAATTAGCTGAAAATGTTAGAGACGCAATAAATCTTCACTTAGAAGGAGAGAATTTGAAGGAATGGGATATTTTTCCCGAATTTTCTATTTTATTGAACATCGAATTAGAACCTTCTTATGCCAAAAGTTAATTATTTTATTTTTTTATTTTATATTTAAAAATTAGAATTTTAATTTTTTGATCAAATTTTAAAGGGATATAATGATAATTATTAACTTTTTCACGTTATTAATGGTTGTAGTTAGCATGCTTATTATTTTCTTTCTATTACAACTTCATTCTTCTAAAATTAAATCGATTGCTAAGAAATATTTCATGCTGAATGCTACTAGTGCGCTTATTTGGTGTATTTGTTTTACTATAACAATTTCAACGGATGAAATGCTTATAATTAAAATTTTTTATTCTTTTATGTATTTAGGAACTACAACAGTCTCAATCTTTTATTTTTTATTTGTTCTAGCATACACAAAAAAAGTTTCAATTCGAGAGAAACCGCTATTGAGATTGCTATTTATTCCTTCAATAATTTTATGTTTGCTGGTTTTTACAAACGATATTAATGGGGGATTAATGTATTCTAACATAGTTCAAAGTAGAGATCCTCCATATGTAGGTTATTTTGTCGTTTATGGTCCAATATATTATATGCATTACATATATATTGTTATTCTTGTGGTGATAACGGTGTTTATATTATTTCAAACTTATTTTTCAACTCCTAAAGGAGAAAAGCAGTATAGAAGGCAACTTTTAATGATAATGGTAGTTTTGACTATTCCTTTTATAATTTCCATAATTCGCATATTTTCTCTGATACCGTTTGTAAAAATATATGATCTAGCACCAGCGTCCATTGGAATTTCTTATATTTTTCTTTTCTTGGCACTTTATAAATATAAATTTCTTGACATCAATCCTTTAGTTCAAAAATATATCTTTGATGGAATTAGAGATGGTTTATTTGTTCTCGATACTAAATTAAGGTTATTAAGTTTAAATAAAGCGGCTATTGAAGTTTTAGAAATCAAGAGCGATACAATATCTTCTCTTTTTGGGAATCCTTTTTCAGAGATAATAAAAAAAAGTCATTCGCAGCACAATTATATTAAAAATATTGATAATATGGTGGTTGATTTAGAAAAAGTTCCGTTAGACAACAAACTATATTACGAGATTAACATGGAAGTTCAGAAATATGGAGATAATCCAGGTACTTATTTTTATAACATTGTAATAACCCCTATCTTACAAAAAGAGATTTTTATGGGTTATATCGCAATTCTAAGAGACATTTCAGATAGTTTTAAAGCTCAAAATTATTTAAACAAGAAAAACAATTTACAGGAATTAATAATTAGATTACTTTCACACGATCTTGCAAACCATATACAAGTTTTAAACTTTAGATCTGAATCTCTTTCACGAGCTAAAAAAGAGGACGAAATAAAACAAATTAATCAATTTATTAAGGTAAAGATCGAAGCAATAAACAGTCTCACTAAGGATGTTCTAAATTTTTTAAGAGAAGAAGAAAAAATCTACGATCAAAAACTTAAAGCTTACGATCTGAATTTAACAATAGAGAAAACAATAAAAGATCTCGAACCTGAATTTAACAGAAAAGATATTATAGTTATTTTTGATAAATCTGAAGAACCAGCGTTAATTAATGCCAATATTACCATCAAAAGTGCTATTTTCAATATCTTATCCAATGCTATAAAATTTTCACCACAAAAAGGCAAAATAACAATCAATATTAATACGAATTACCCTAATGTTTCTTTAAAAATTTCAGATCAAGGAAAAGGAATCCCAGACGAATTAAAACAAAAAGTTTTTGATCCTTTTGTTTCCTATGGCGAAGAAAAAGGAACTGGATTAGGTTTGACTATTGTTCTCGAAGCAGTCCAATTTTTCAATGGAAGGGTATGGATTGAGGATAACGATCCAATCGGTACGATAATTTGTCTGGAACTTCCGATTATTGTTAAATAAATAAGCGCAAAAAAGATTTTTAAAAAGAAAATTTATTATGTGGCTGCATTTCTCTGTCAACAATCTGTTGAGAAGGGTTTAAAAGCGCTTTACATCAAAAAATATCAAAAATTGTTGAAAATTCACGATTTGGTAGAATTAGCAAAAAAGATTGGAGCCGAATTTGAAATTCTGGATTTGTGTTCTAAATTAAATCCTGCGTATATCGAAACAAGATATCCGGATGTCCCAAAATCATACAATAAAGAGAACATTAAAGAATTATTAAAGGATGCCGAGAAGGTGTTAAAATGGATAAAAAAGAGCTTATTATAAAATTGAAAGAGTTTAAACAACAAGTTATTAAAAAATATGGCGTAAAAAAGATAATATTATTTGGGAGTTACCCAAAAGATAACGCAAGAGAAGATAGCGATGTTGATTTAATAATCGTGGGTAATTTTAAAGGCAACGGAAATCTACAACGGGCGCCAGTATTTTATAAAGAATGGCATATAGTACAAAATATCGATTTACCTGTTGATTTTATATGTTATACCTTAGAAGAATTTGACAAACTTAAAAATCAAATAACTATTATTAAGGAAGCAATTGAAGAAGGAATAGAGATTTAAAAAAAAATATTATTATCTTTTGACAGACACCTGTTATTTGTCTTGGTGTAAAAAGAAATCTATTTTTCTCTTTATTTCTTCTACTTTTTTAATTATTTACTCTTGTTTGCTTTATTTTTAAAAAACAAAATAATTCTCTGTAAAATTTTAACCGTATTAAATCGAAGCATTAAAAATATTATTATAACAAGCATATACAAAGAAATTACGCTAACTATCCAACTTTCACCACCAATTAAATTACAAATATTAAACAAATTGTAAGCAAAAATCAGCATCATTCCAAATTTGCCTAACCAACACCAGAAAATCGTTTTTTTTGGGCTATATTTTAACATTCCTAAAGGAATTATAATAAAATCGTCTGAACAATCCAAAAAGAAATTAATAAAGGAGCTTTAATAACTAATTATAAAAATATTCTAATTTAAACAAATAAAAATTAATAATTATAAAAATCGAAAACTATTTTTTTATTATCAATATGACGAAATTTCTTGTAATTACATTCATTGTACTTTATGCAAGCGTATTACTTTATTTATTATTATTTTTTTTAGTCCCAGATTTTCAAGCGTTAGTTATTGAAAATAGACAAAAAATTGCTAACCTCACAGGAGGAGAGAATTATTTTTGGGTACTTTTAATCTCTTTTTTAGTTTGTTTTATCGGTTCTGCTACTATTGGCTTTCCAGTACCTTATCCTTTCGTTTTATTTTCCCTATCAAACTCCATTTATCTTAAATATAGTAATCGCGGACTACTTTTGAACGAAATTATTATAAATATACCTTTTTGGCTAGAGCTTTTAGGAATTGCTTTTGTAGGTGGTCTAGGTTGTGCGTTAGGAGAACTAACTAGTCTCTATTTAGGAAAGGGAGCAAAAAAGATGACAAAAGGGAAAGAACTACAAACTATTAAAAATATTAAAGGATTTAGTAAATTAATATTAGAACATCCTAAAAGAACTTACTTTTACATTTTTATCTTAGCAATGACGCCAATTCCAGATGATGTTTTCTGGATAAACTTGGGTTTACAAGATAAACAAAATTATAGTCTCTATAAATGTCTTTTAACAAGCTGGATAGGTAAGAATGTTTTAACAACTTTTTATTGCCTATTCCCTATTTTAATATCATTAGGGTATAAAATATTAAATACTGAATTAAGCGATACGTTAAGCGTAATAAACGAAGTCATAATGCTATTAATAACTCTTACATTAATATTAATTATTTCTTTCTATGATTGGAACAAATTAATCGAAAACAGAGCAAAAAAATTCTGCAAATAAATAAAAAATAATTTCTTGAGTTTATAA
>Ga0315273_10007702_pt1 | contig 13514 bp, 9 predicted proteins | sample YL17G02_0_MG_FD_205753 | JGI IMG/M metagenome (GOLD analysis project Ga0315273, IMG submission 205753) | Sediment microbial communities from Yellowstone Lake, YNP, Wyoming, USA - YL17G02_0 | ecosystem: Environmental > Aquatic > Freshwater > Lake > Sediment | place: USA: Wyoming | collected... | reverse complement strand
CGGCCGCCCAGGTCGGCAGCTATTCGGGCATCGTGATCTCGGCGTCGGACGGTACGGCGAGCGCGTCGCTCCCGAGCTTTGCGATCAACGTGGTGGCCGCGAACCAGTCGCCGGTAATCAGCGGCACGCCGGCGACGTCGGTGACGGCCGGGCTGGCGTACAGCTTCACGCCGACAGCCTCGGACCCGGACGGCCAGACGCTGACGTTCTCGATCAGCGGCAAGCCGGCGTGGGCCAGCTTCAGCACCTCCACCGGACGCTTGAGCGGCACGCCGACGGCCGCCCAGGTCGGCAGCTATTCGGGCATCGTGATCTCGGTGTCGGACGGTACGGCATCGGTCAGTGTGCCGTCATTCACGATTGCGGTGACCGCGGCAACCTCCAACACGGCGGAGCTCGCCTGGACGGCGCCGACGACGAACGAGGACGGCTCGGCCCTGACAGACCTTGCCGGGTACAAGATCCGGTACGGGACGTCAGCCAATTCCCTGGCACAGGCCGTCGACGTTGCCGGCGCGGCTATCACCAGCGCCTCCATCGAGGGGCTCTCGTCCGGGACCTGGTACTTCAGCCTGACCTCCTATAAGACTGGCGGCGTGGAAAGCGCACCGACGGGTACGGTCTATGTAACGTTCCAGTAGGGCGCGTCCGCAGGGCCCCCTTCCGTCATATCGCCGGCTGGCCCCGGACGCCGAGGGGGTCTCCGAAGGCGCAGAACGCGGTCCGCGCCGTGGCCATGGGCGCCTGCGACGGCTACCAGAAGCCGCTGGACACGGACGTGTTCAGGCTGCTCGTCCAGCGAGCATTCCACGTTGACGAGCTCGAGGAGCGGAACCGCGCTCTCCTGCAGCGGCATCGCCTGATGCCGCTCGTCGGCGTCATCACGATCAGCGAATCGATGATGCAGGCCTTGCGCACCGTTTAGAGGGTTGCACCGACCAACGCGAGCGTGCTGTTGCCGGGCGACTGCGGCACCGGCAAGGAACTCCTCGCGCGTGCCGTGCACTCGCTGAGCCCGCGCGCTTTGCGCGAAGCGATCCACGGGGCTGGCCGTGCCCGGCTGGAATATGTCACATACCGCGGAACTACTGGGCATCAGTCGCCCGACCTTGTATGACCTCTCGGAAAAAACGATATTGTGGTCCCGGAGCGGACCGCTGAAGGATGAGAGCGATTCGAATGCGCAATTAAATAAGTGCCCGAAAATCCCGAGGTCGAATATCATTTTGCGCTGGCGCTCGCTAAGAGGGGCAACACCGCCGAGGCGGTTCACAGGCTCAAGAAAGCTTCCCTCAGGGGTCAGTTGCCGCCCGACGCAAAGGCCGACGGACAAAGACCGCGGCAGCGGCTTTCGAAATTGCCCGACCTTGGATTCGACAGACGAGAGTACCGAAAATGCATCCGATTCCGAGTTTCGCCAGGCTCGTCGCCACCGTCCGCTGGGCCGCGCTCGTCCTCGTCAGCGTAATGCTCATTGCCTGCGCCGGCGGGCAGGAAGTCGTATCCGAGCCTGCTCCCGAAAAGGTCGAGCAGAACGAATACCGCATCGGCCCGGGCGACACACTGCAGGTCTTCGTCTGGAACCACCCTGAGCTGACGGTCACCGTGCCGGTGCGCCCGGACGGGATGATTTCGACGCCGCTGATTGCCGGCGTGGCTGCAGCGAGCAAGACGGCGTCTCAGCTGGCAAAGGACCTCGAGACAGCGCTCGCCGAGTTCGTTCGCAATCCCACGGTAAGCGTCATGGTCACGGGCTTCGTTGGGTCGTACGCGGACCAGATCCGCGTCGTCGGGCAAGCTGCGATGCCGCAGTCCCTGCCATACCGGGCCAATATGTCATTGCTGGACGTCATGATCGCGGTTGGTGGGCTCGCCGAGTTCGCGGCCGGTAACCGATCCGTACTCGTGCGTGAGGAGGGCCAAAAACGGTTACGCATTCCGGTGCGCCTGCGTGATCTTGTGGACAAGGGGGACATCACCGCCAATGTACCGATGCGACCGGGCGACGTCCTGATCATCCCCGAAAGCCGATTCTGATCGTCACCCGCCATGCAAGAAGCGATTGCAAAAGTCCTGCTCGCCCTGCGCGGTGCATGGCGTTATCGCTGGCGGGGCGTCCTCGCCACATGGATCGTGGCAATCGTCGGCTGGGCCGGCGTCCAGTTCATTCCGGACCAGTACGTCTCCAGCACGCAGGTCTACATCGATGCCGAATCGTTGCTCCGGCCGCTGCTGTCGGGCCTCGCGGTCGATCGTGACGTCATGAGCGACGTTGGCCTGATGCAGACCGTGATGTTGAGCCGTCCGAACCTGGAGAAGGTGGCACAGGAAGTCGACCTCATGGTCGGCGCGAATACACCGACCGAGCAGGAGGCCGTCATCGATTCGCTCGCCAGGCGCATCCAGCTGGACAAGTCGGGCGGGCGCAGCATATTCGTCGTGTCTTTCCGGGACCGCGACGCAAAGGTTGCGCATCTCGTCGTTAGGACGCTCCTGGACACGTTCATGGAGAACAGCCTCGGGGTCAAGCGAGCCGACGCCGGCGTTGCGGAGCGCTTCCTTGAATCACAGATCAAGGAATATGAACAGAAGCTCGTGGAGGCGGAGCAGGGCCTCGCCGCTTTCAAGCAGCAGAACGTCGGCGTAATGCCCGGCTCGGCAGGCGGCTACTTCCAGCGGCTCGAGACGGAAATGAACACGCTGCAACAACTGCGGCAGGTATACAGCCAGTTGCAGAACCGGCGCGATGAGCTCGCGCGGCAGTTGCAAGGTGAGGAACCTAGTTTCGGGTTGCTGGGGGCCGCCGAGGCGACCCCGATCGATGGACAGATCGCCCGGTTCCAGGCGCAGCGCGATCAGCTCCTGCTGCAGTACACGGAGAGGCACCCGCAGGTACAGTCGCTGACGCAGACCATTGCCCAGCTCGAGCAGGAGAAGCGGGAAGGCAAGACCATCTCCAACAGCGTCGCGCCGCCCGGTGCAGAAGCGGGCAACGAACAGGCGATGGTGCGCAGCCTCGACGTCAATCCTGTCTACCAGAACCTTCGTCTCTCGCTCAGCACGGCCGAGGCGGACCTGGCGGCGGTCCACGGGCAACTGCAGGCGCAACAGGGAATCGTCGCAGAGTTGCGCAGTCGCGTCGACGCCATACCGGAAGTCGAGGCCGAGCTGGCGCGCCTGAATCGCGACTACGAGGTCAACAAGCACCAACACGACACGCTGCTGCAGCGCCTGGAGTCAGCGAGGATCTCCGAACAGGCCGAGCAGAACCCCGAAAGCGTCAAGTTCCGCGTCATCGGACCGCCAACCGTGCCGTACACGCCGAGTGGTCCGCCGCGGGCGCTGCTGAATACGCTGGTATTGCTTGTCGCGCTCGGCGCGGGGTTCGGCCTGGCCGTATTGCTGGCCCAGCTGCACCCGACGTTCGCGACCCGCGACTTGTTGGAGAAAATTGCCGGCGTACCTGTGGTGGGCACTATCAGTGTCGCCGTGCGCGCGACCCGCGCGCCGTGGTACCGGCGGCCGCCGGCGCTGGTCGGCGTGGCCGTGAGCCTGCTGTTCGTCGTCTACGGACTGAATGAAATGTTCACTGAGCCGCTGCGCGCCTTGCTGCGCAATGTCTTGGGCTGAGGAAAGGAATTCATGAGCATCGTCGAAAGAGCAGTGCAGGAGTCTCAGCTCAATGAGCAGTCAATGCCGGCGGCCGTGGCCGTCGCGCCGGGCCGGGTGACCCAGCCGGGCGACGATTCCGGCCCAGCGCCGGTGCCGGTTGCCCGGGTGGCGCGAACGCAGGTCCAGCCGGACGCGGGCTGCTTGCTGCCCGCGCAGGATCCCAAGCCCATCATCCAACTGGACATCCAGCGCCTGCGTGAGGAGGGGCGTCTGCCGGTCGCCGACCTGGCACGGCGGATCGACGGCGAGATACGACGCATCAAGTGGCCGCTCCTGAATCGGATCGCCGGGCGCAATGCCGATGCTCCGGCGCGCAACAACGTCATCATGGTGACCAGTGCGATGCCCGGCGAGGGCAAGACGTTCGTCGCGCTCAATCTGGCGCTCAGCATCGTGCGCGATCGTGAGATGCGCGTTATCCTGATGGATGGTGACGTGGCACGCCCGAGCTTGACGCCCTTGCTCGGGCTCGAGGAGCGCGCGGGCCTCAACGAGGTCCTCGACGATACGAGCCTGGATTTCAGCGTCGCAATTTACCGGACGGATGTGGAAGGCTTGTTCTTCGTTCCGGCCGGCAGATGGCACGATCATTCACCGGAGTTCTTTGCCAGCAGCCGCATGCCGCAGGTCATCAAGGAATTGGAGAGCCGCATTGGCCACGGCGTCATCATCCTGGATTCGCCGCCGCTCCTCGCAACGAACGAGGCACAGGTGGCGACCCGCCACGTCGGGCAGGTGCTGCTGGTCGTACGGGCGGACGAGACCGAGCAGAGAGCTGTATTGGATGCGATCGCACTCGTGGATAAGTCCACTCCCGTCGGCGCCGTGCTGAACGATGTCAGGCCCTCGGCCCTGGGAAGGTATTACGGTGAGTACCAGTATGGCCATGGATACGGTCGGCAGGACCTCTGATCGGATGGGAAGACGTGTGACCACACTTCGCGGCCAGGAGGAGACGGTCGAGTCGGGATCGGCGTCGCGCCGCGTGATCCTATGGATGGTGGCGATACTTGTGGTGGCAGGCCAGGCCGCTGCTCAGACCACGCCCTACCAGTCCAGCCAGCGCGGTGCGATCGGCACCGGTATCGGCCAGACGGACCTGCCGGACGGCGGCGTCTTCCAGCCGCGCATCGAGGCGGCGGTGCAGTACGCCGACAACCTCAACCTCGCGCCGGACGGCCAGCCTCAGGTGAATTCGGCGGGCCTGGAACTTGCGCCCGGCTTTTATGCATCGTACTCGACGGGATCGGTCGCGGCGGCGATCGATTACTCGCTGGTCGGCCGCGTCTGGGACGACAGCGATTACAACGACGTGACGCAGCGCCTGTCGGCCAATGGCCAATGGATTGCGGTGCCGGAATGGTTCGCGATCACCGGGCAGGCCAATTACGGCGACACAGTCATCGATCCGCGTGTCGGTCACGATTACGGCGGGCTGGGAGTATTCGGTCCCAACAATCTGACCGAGTACGCGTCGGCCAGCGTCAGCCCGATTCTCAAGCATCGCTTCAACGATTTCGAGGCGTTGGCGCAGTACACGTACGGGCAGGCCTGGTATTTCGACCAGGGCAAGGGCGACCCTGTCATGGGTTTCCTCCAGGGCCAGGACTCGCGCGACCAGGCTGCACGGTTGAGCTTCGGCACCGCCGATGAAGGGCGGCGCATGTCGGCCGAGGTGTCCTACGACTGGCAGAAGTCGGAGTACGACACGGCGTTGCCCTACGAATACGAGCAGGCTGGCTTCGGCGGTGGTGTGAAGATTTCGCGGACGTTGCGGATCGTGGGTGATGTTGGCAAGGAGAGTGACCTCGACGCGAGCACCACGCAGGGCGGCCTCGATGCGGATTTCTGGAGTGCCGGATTGCGCTGGGCGCCGAATGATCGCAGTTCCGCTGAGGCGCGCTTTGGACAGCGATTCTTTGGCGACAGCTACTTATTCAGATTCAGTCATCGTGCGCGAATTCTTCAGTTCGATGCCTCCTATAGCGAGGAGCCGACGGTGCAAACCCGCGTGCTGAGCCTGGGCGGGTTCGACCCGGGGAACCTGCCGCCGGGAACCCCACCGGGCATTGGTGTCGGCAGCATCACTTCGTCGCCATACGTCGCGAAAGACGCCCGCGCGTCCGTGGTGGCCGAGGGCTCACGCACGACGCTGACGCTCACAGGCTACCGGGACGAACGCGACTACCTGCGCAGCTTTCCTCGCGACGAGATCAGCACAGGGGCGAATCTCGGCGCGAGCCGCCAGCTCGCGTCGAACCTTTCCGTCGATTTTGATCTTTCCTACTCGGATTTCGAGAAAGGCGCCGGTACCGTCGGGGACGTGGCTGCCGGATCGACGAACGACTACGATACGACGGCGATTGTGCGGCTCAATCGCAAGGCGGGCGCGCGGATCACCCTGAGCGGCGAAGCCGGGTATTTCAACCGTTCTGGCGGGCAGATCTTCGATGGCTGGTGGGTCGGTCTACGCGCGAGATACGAGCCGTGAATGAATGAGTCCGGAACCGTCAATGCGTTGACCGTAGACGTCGAGGAACATTTCCAGGTCGCCGCGTTCGAACGGACCATCCCGCGCGTCGATTGGGACACGCACGACTCGCGCGTCGATCTCAGTACCCGCCGGGCCCTGGACCTGTGCGCGTCACGCAATGTGAAGGGCACTTTCTTCGTGCTTGGCTGGATTGCCGAGCGGCACCCGGCGTTGGTGCGCCGCATCGTGGCCGACGGTCATGAACTGGCCAGCCACGGCTACGATCACACGCGTATCCACCAGTTCACGCCGGACCAGTTCCGCGCGGACGTCATCAAGACCAAAGGCATCCTGGAGGACGTCGGTGGTGTGGCAATTCGCGGCTACCGTGCGCCGAGTTACTCGATCAACGCGAAGAACCTCTGGGCACTCGACGTGCTGCAGGAGACAGGCCACGTCTACAGCTCGAGCATCTACCCGATACGTCACGATCTCTATGGCATGCCCGAGGCGCCGCGGTTTCCGTTCCGGCTCCGTCCGGATTCCATCCTCGAGATCCCGGTTACGACCGTTCAAGCGGGAGGGCGCAATTATCCCTGCGGCGGTGGCGGGTATTTTCGCCTGCTGCCGTACCCCGTGTTCCGGTGGGCGCTTCGGCGCGTAAATGTTCAGGACCGGCAGGCAGGGCTCTTCTACTTCCACCCTTGGGAAGTCGATCCAAACCAGCCGCGGGTTTCTGGCGCGCCGCTCAAGTCCCGGTTCCGGCATTACCTGAACCTCGGTTCGATGCACGCTCGTCTGGAGCGGTTGCTTGGCGATTTCAAGTGGGATCGCATGGACAAGGTGTTTCTCCCCACCTCTCCCGCCATGGCGGGAGAAGTCGGCTGCAGTCCGGGTGAGGGCTCTTAAGCCATGTGCGGCATCGTCGGCATCGCCCGAGCGCCGGGGGCACCAGTTTTTACAGTTGGCGACGTTCGCCGGATGGCCGATACGATCGTTCACCGGGGCCCAGACGACGAGGGCTTCTATCAAGATGATCATGTCATCCTCGGGATGCGACGACTTTCCATCATCGACCTGGCGGGCGGACACCAGCCAATTGCCAACGAGGACGAGACCCTACACGTCGTCTGCAACGGGGAGATCTATAACTTCAGCGAACTTCGCCCCTTACTCGAACGCGCTGGCCATCGCTTTCGAACGCAAAGCGACGTCGAGGTGTTGCTCCACCTCTACGAGGAGGATCGGCAGGGGTTTGTCGCGCAGACGTCGGGCATGTTCGGATTCGCGCTTTGGGACGCGCCGCGGCGACGGTTGACGCTGGCCCGAGACCGCCTCGGACAGAAGCCCGTTTACTACTACGCGGGCAGCGATTTCCTGGCCTTCGCCTCCGAAATCAAAGCGCTCCTGACATTGCCCCAAGTCAAGGCTCAGGTGGACCGCGAAGCTCTCGCGGAGTACCTGCGGCTAGGCTACTGCGTGGCCCCAAACACAATATTCGCAGGCATCAAGAAGCTTCCTCCGGCGGCGAAGCTGATCTGGCAACCGTCGGGTTGGCGGGTCGAACGATACTGGAACCTGCCGGACACCGTCCGCGATGAACTGACCGCGGAGCAGTGGGTCGAGCGCATCCGCGATGAACTCTCGCGGTCGGTCGCCGAGCACATGGTGAGCGACGTCCCAATCGGTGCATTCCTGAGTGGGGGGCTCGACTCCAGCGCCATCGTCGGGCTCATGTCACGGGAAAGCGGTTTCCCAGTCAACACGTACTCCATCGGCTATGGCGGCGACAAGACGGCGGAGTACTACAACGAACTCTCGTTTGCCAGGACGGTCGCGCGTCAATACGGAACCAACCACCATGAGATTCTGGTGCGCCCGGATGTGACTGCGCTGCTGCCGAAGCTGATGTGGCACCTCGAGGAGCCGATTTCGGATAGCGCGGTCATTACGACCTACCTCGTCTCACAACTCGCCGCGCAGAGCGTCAAGGTGATTCTCTCCGGGGTCGGTGGCGACGAGCTGTTCGGGGGCTACCGACGCTACCTTGGCGATCACTATGCGCGGCGCTATCAGCAACTGCCGCGGTGGCTCAGGCAGACGGTGCTGCGGCCGCTTGCCGAGGTGCTTCCGAGTGGGCGGCAGAACAGGGTTCGGGATTTCGCTCGATATGCCAAGCGCTTCATTCAGGCGAGCGATCTACCCTGGGGCGACCAGTACAGCCTCTATCTCGAGATCTGCTCGAGAGTGCGGGTCCGGGAACTGCTCGCTGGCAGCGAGGCCGTCCCGGATGGTTTCGACAAGATCATCGCCGCGGAGGGATCCCGGGACCCTCTGCTGCGCATGATGCGCGTGGATGCGCAGGCGCAACTCCCGGAGGATCTGCTCCTGCTCACCGACAAGGTGACGATGGCCACGTCCATCGAGTGCCGGGCGCCGTTCCTCGATCATGGCCTCGCGCAACTGGCGGCGCAGATCCCGGCGTCGTCCAAGCTGGCCGGTGGTGAGTTGAAGCACCTGCTCAAGCGAGCGCTGGTGGGGGTGTTGCCCGAGGAAGTGCTCACGCGAAGCAAGCGTGGTTTCGGCGCGCCCGTGGGCGCCTGGTTCAAGAGTCAGCTCAGGCCGCTGCTGCAGGCACTCCTGAGCCGGCAGCCGGTCGAGCAGCGTGGTCTCCTGTCGTGGCCTGCGGTGCGCGCGGTTCTCGCCGCCCACGACGGCAATCGCGAGGACTACTCGGACCTGATTCTGGTCCTGCTCAACCTGGAGATCTGGTGCCGGGTGTTTCTCGACAATCGCACGCCTGATGACGTCAGCGCAGAGCTGGCTGAATTCACTGCGGCGGCTTGATGAGCAACCTCAGAAAGGCCACGTTCGATCGTGGTCTCGGCATCTATCTGCTCATCCTGGCTGCCGCAGCCACCGTAGTCCTCGTCTACTGGGAGACCTTCTCGAGCATCGTATCGATGTGGTCGCTGATGCCGTACCGACACGGGTATCTCATCTTCCCGGCGGCCGCCTATTTTCTGTGGCAGCAAAGGTTTGTGCTTGCTACACGACCCGTCAGCGGCAGTTGGGTCGGATGTGCGCTGCTGTTCTGGCTGTCCGTCCTGTGGATCGTAGCGCGGGCCACGACGGTGCAGGCGGTGGAGCAGCTGGTCGTCGTGCTCATGATCTCCGCGCTCGTGTTGGCGGCGTTGGGTCCGGCGGTGTTTCGCGCTGCTGCGTTTCCACTGCTGCTGCTCGTCGCCGCAGTGCCGATGGGCGAGACGCTGGTTCCCGGCCTCATGTCGATCACCGCGGACGTTGCAGAGTTGCTGTTGCGAGCAGTGGGATTGCCCGCTCACCGCCAAGGGCAAGTCATCACCGTGCCCAGCGGCTCGTTCGAGGTGACGGCCATCTGCGCCGGTCTGAATTATCTGCTCGCAGGCGTCGTGACCGCGATCGTTTTCGCGCAATGGGCCTATGTGGCCTGGGCGAAACGCATCATCCTGGTCTCTCTCGCGGCGGCCGGCTTCATAGTCGCGAATGGCGTACGCGTGTTCCTGGTGATCTACCTGCACAATCTCACCGATGGGCAGATCTTCGCGCACGATCACGTCTGGTTCGGCATGGTGATCTTCGGTGTCGTGATGGTCCTGATGCTGGCGGTGGGCGCGAGATTCGCAGACCCGGTCCCGGCGCCGCAGCCCGGGGGTTCCAATGCATCGATTGGATTTGGCCGGAGTTCGGTGTTGGCGGCCATCGTCGGAGTCGTCGCCATCGTGATCGGACCCGCGGTCCAGGCACGGAGGGTGGGCACGGTCGCCGGGGACCTGAACTGGCCTCAGCTCCCGGTGATCGCGGGATGCGACGGCCCTCAATCCTGGTCAGCGGGATGGGGACCATTCATGGTCGGATCGGACGTCGAGCGCTCGGGCACCTACCAGTGTGGCGACCACGCCGTTGACGTCTTCATCGCTGTCTATGGGAGCCAGGGGGAAGGGAAGGAACTGGTCAGTTCCGAGAACGAGCTGATACCGGATTTCATGGCGAGCCGCGGCAGGCGATCCGTGGCGTCTTTCCTGTCGTCGAACTCGGATCCGGTAATGACGACGCAGATTGGGGTTTCTGGCGACGAATCGCATCTCGTCTGGACCTGGTACTCGGTGGGCGAGGCCGCCGCCCGGAGCGGATTTCGAGTCAAGGCGTACGAGGCCCTCAATGCGGTGCGACTCGAGATGGCCACTTCTGCCCTGTACCTGGTGGCCGTCCGCGGGCATGCGGACGACGGCGCCGAGATGCGGCCGGTCGTCGAGGCCGTTGCTCGAGCGCTTTGGGACTCTTCTGCGCCGGGCAGGGCAGGCAATGCGTCAGAGTGAGCCTGCGGCGCCCTTGGTCGCGCACGTCGTCTACCGCTTCGACTACGGTGGCCTCGAGAACGGCATCGTCAATCTCGTCAACCGGATGCCATCGACGCGCTACGCGCACGCCATCATCGCACTGGCTGGCTGCGGCGAGGAGTTCTGCCGGCGCGTCGATCGGGACCGGGTGCCCGTCGTATCGATCGACAAGCGCCCGGGAAAAGATGTTCCGGCCTACGGCCGGATGTGGAAGCGGCTGCGTGAGCTGAAGCCCACCATCATGCACACGCGTAATCTCGGCACGCTCGACATGCAGTGGGTGGCTGCGGCCGCCGGGATACGCCATCGCGTGCATGGCGAGCACGGCTGGGATGCGAGCGATCCCAAGGGCTTGAACCCGCGCAGCTTGAGACTGCGCCGCGCCTGCAGCCCCGTCGTCCAGCGGTACGTCGCGATGTCCAGGGACATCGCGGTTTGGCTGACTCGAGACGTCGGAATTCCGGACGACCGTGTCCGCCAGATCTACAACGGCGTCGACACCCAAAAATTCCGCCCCGCAGATGCCTCATCCGCAGGCACCGCAGGGAATGCGCAGCAAGGAGTCATCACGATCGGCACGGTAGGGCGCCTCGATCCGATCAAGAACCAGGCGCAACTCCTGCACGCGTGCCACGAGATTCTTGGGCAGGATCCCGAGTACCGGCCGCGGATGCGCGTCATAATCGTCGGCGAGGGCCTGCTCCGGCAGAATCTGGAGGGCTTGGCGGCAGCGTTGGGTATCGCGGATATGGTGGTCATGCCCGGAACCCGCGGCGACGTGGCGGACCTGATGCGTACCATGGACATCTTCGTGCTGCCCTCGGTGAACGAGGGCATCTCCAACACGATCCTGGAGGCCATGGCGACGGGGTTACCCGTGGTCGCCGCCAGGGTGGGGGGGAACCCCGAACTCGTCCTAGACGGCGTCACGGGCGCTCTCTTCGAGCCGGGCGGGCTGGCCGAAGCGATCCGGCGTTACGTTGCGGATCCGGAGCTGCGGGCAAGGCACGGTGCCGCAGGCCGTGTCCGGGCGGTGGAGAAGTTCGGCCTTGACGCCATGGTGCAGGGCTACCTGGACCTCTACGACGAAGTCCTCGGTCTGGGTGAGGAACGGTAAGAAGTCATGTGCGGCATCACCGGCATCGTGGATTTGCGTGGCGATCGTCCCATCGACGAGGCGGTCCTGCGCCGGATGAATGGCTTGCTGAGTCATCGCGGCCCTGATGGCGATGGCTTCCACGTCTCGCCCGGCGTGGGTCTCGGTCACCGACGCCTTTCGATTATCGACCTCGAAGGTGGCAAGCAGCCGCTCTACAACGAGGATCGCTCGGTGGTCGTCACCTTCAACGGCGAGATCTTCAATTTCATGGAGATCGAAACCGAGCTCCTGGCCCGCGGCCACACTTTCCGTACCCGTAGCGACACGGAGGTGATCGTCCACGCGTGGGAGGAGTGGGGCGAGCGATGCCTCGAGCGGTTCAACGGCATGTTCGCCTTCGCGCTCTGGGACGAACGGCAGAAGATGCTGTTCGTCGCCAGGGACCGTCTGGGCGTAAAGCCACTCTATTACACGCAACTCGCCGATGGCTGCGTAGTGTTCGGTTCGGAGCTGAAGGCGCTGCTCGCTCATCCAAAGGTGCCACGTCGGATCGACCCCCGGGCCGTCGAGGACTACTTCACTTTCGGGTATGTGCCGGATCCGAAGACGATATACGCGGGTGTTCTCAAGCTCGAGCCGGGCGCATTTCTGCTTGCGCAGCGCGGCACGGGTCAGCTGCAGCCCGTGCGCTACTGGGACGTGCCGCTGTTCGGCGAGCACACGCGCGCCGGGACCGTCGCGCAGTGGGAGCAGGAGCTTCGCGAGAGACTGCAGGAAGCCGTGCGCAAGCGCCTCGTTTCGGACGTGCCGCTCGGCGCGTTTCTCTCGGGTGGCATAGATTCGAGCGCCGTCGTCGCAATGATGCGTGAGATCGGCACGGACCACCTGCTCACGTGCTCGATTGGCTTCAGTGAGCCGCGCTACGACGAGTCTGCCTACGCACGGATGGTCGCCGAGGCGAAGCAGACGGACCACAAGACCGAGGTCGTGGAAGCGTCCGACTACGGGTTGCTGGATAAGCTGGTCGGCATCTACGACGAGCCTTACGCGGACAGTTCGGCAATCCCGACCTATCGCGTCTGCCAGTTGGCGCGGCGCCACGTGACCGTTGCCCTGTCCGGGGACGGCGGCGACGAGGATTTCGTGGGATATCGTCGGTACCGGCTGTTCTCCGCCGAGGAAGCCGTGAGGAGCCGGCTGCCGCTGTCGGTGCGGCGCGCCATCTTTGGCCCACTGGGGCGTCTGTATCCGAAGCTGGACTGGGCCCCGCGTGTGCTCCGCGGCAAGACGACCTTCCAGGCGCTCGCCCGCGACACCGTTGCGGCGTATCTGCACGGCGTTTCGATCTGCTCCGACGAGTTCCGCGGCCAGTTGTTCTCGCCGCAGCTCCGCCGGGACCTGCGGGGGTACTCCTCGACGGAGGTCTTCCGCTCGGCGGTCGCGGGCAAGGACTTTGCCGACCCCATCTCGCTCGTGCAGTACCTGGACTACAAGACCTACCTGCCTGGCGACATCCTAACGAAGGTGGACCGCGCCAGCATGGCGCACAGCCTGGAGGTACGCACGCCCTTCCTGGATTACGAGTTCGTGGAATGGGCTGCGCGCCTGCCAGCGGACGTGAAGCTCAGGGGTGGGGAGGGCAAGCACATCCTGAAGCAGGCGCTGCGGCCGTTGTTGCCGGCCGAAGTGCTGTTCCGGTCGAAGATGGGGTTCGCGGTTCCGCTTGACGTATGGTTCAGGGGATCCCTGCGCCAGCACATCGCCGACGTGGTGCGTGGGCCGAGGCTCGCAGGTTCAGGGCTGTTTGATGCCGCGTTCCTCGACCGGATCGTGCGGGACCACCAGTCGGGCCGACGCGACTACAGTGCGCCGCTCTGGTCGCTCCTCATGT
>Ga0315273_10007700_pt1 | contig 13515 bp, 9 predicted proteins | sample YL17G02_0_MG_FD_205753 | JGI IMG/M metagenome (GOLD analysis project Ga0315273, IMG submission 205753) | Sediment microbial communities from Yellowstone Lake, YNP, Wyoming, USA - YL17G02_0 | ecosystem: Environmental > Aquatic > Freshwater > Lake > Sediment | place: USA: Wyoming | collected... | reverse complement strand
TTCCTCACACCTTTTGCGATGAATCGTTTTTTTCCCACATGCTCACATAAAACCGTGAGAATCTTATCGCCCTCTCCAACATTGTTCCGTTTGAGGATAATCCCGGTTGCTTTAAAAAGTTGAGGAGCAGCCATGCATTTCTAAAAAGTCACTTCCGTGTCGGACAAAAGTTCAAATTTCTTTTTGTCCTTCCCTCCCATTTTGAGAAGCACTTCCTGTCCCTCCGTACCCGGCTGTTTTTGGATCAGCAGATTGTACCCACCGGTTGTTTTGATCGGCGATGTATAGGTAAGTTCCAGTTTTGCCGTCCCCATCGGATTGACGATCAGAAATCCTTCAAAATACGTTTTTGACAGATCCGACAGCGTTTCCATCGGCACCGCCTTATCGGTTTCTTTGGGAGACTGGGTCCCTTTGCTTTCTACAAGTTTGCTCCCCTTTGGAACATACACTCTCACCCAATCGCGAAGAGGCGCGTTGAGACACAATCCTCCGCTTTCCAACCCGCAGTCTGATCCCTGGTACGGATTTTTGTAATCGACGGTCAATTTGGTCGTAATGGTTCCGTCAGTGTTGACTGTTGTGTCCTTGGTAATTTTTTCCGACACGAACATGTTGGATTTAGCTCCGGCCATGTTGCTGTTGTTGATGTGGAGGTAGTCCCACTCACCCTCTTTGTACTTGAGAAGTGATGCCGTTTCGGAAGCAGTCATGATTCTTCCGGCCATATTGAAATTCTCAGCAGCCTTTTGCGCGTCTTCGTCGTGGAAATATGTCACAACATGCTTTTTATTGATTTCGGCAATCAGCATTTGGAACAGATTTCCCCAATATTTTGACGGGGAGACGCCGAGTGCCATCTGAAGAATCCGCTGCATGAGCACCCCGATGATGTCTTTCCGGTCCTCCCGTACATACCCGACGGGACGGGTTGAATAGTCTTCAAGTTCATAAATTGCTTTCGGACAGTCGCAGCGTTTATCGATGTCAGCGCTGAATGTCTTCCCGTAGACTTCAATTGGGCCTAATATTTTCAATGTTTCCACGAGAACATGGGTGTCAAGTGCAATGATGCCATCCACTGCTTCTTTCCCTGCTGTTTGATTGTACATCTCCTCAAACTGCTTCATGGAAAGCTTGAAATCAGGAGACAGGTTGCTGTCCCTTATATTCCACGTATACACGCCTTTATGAAACGTCAGAATCTCCCTGGGTGCTTCAAATTTTTTCTTGAGTGCTTTATCAAGCGTGTAAATATCTTCTGCTTTTTCTAACATCGGTTTACCTCTCACCATTCGAAACCGTGCGTATGCGGTGATAAATCCGCCGGTTGGCCGAAGCTCTTTATCATTTTGAAAAAGGACCAGGTATCGTTTCTCCTTCGGTTCTCCCAATAAAGACGGTAAATTCATGAGAAGAGGCTGTGCGTTTACAAAAAGATTTGCCGTTTCCTCAATAACCGCTATTGCTGATTTCATTGAAGAACGGATTTCTTTCCCTCTGATCTTTTCAGGATAGCGGTTGGGGTCAATTGCTGACAATTCTTTCCGCAACGTGTCAACGCTGTCCGCTATTTCTTTTATCTTCGGCGTAAGCGCACTCATGGTTTTGACCGCCATCTGCAAGCGGTCCTCGGCAGTACCGGCGACAAAAGTACTTTTTCCTTTTAAACCCAAAAGATCCGCATTGGGTTCCAGTGCTTCAACCGCTTTGTCCCCTGCGGTTATGGCGGCAAATCCGGCGGTAATCGCATGCTGTCCGTCCTTTATATACGCTCCGATGAAAGGAACGGACATGAGATTACCCACTTTTTGATATTCTTTTTGGAGCTCTTCCAGTTTTGCTCTTGTTTCTTTGAGTTTCATCTTTGTTGATCCGATATCCTGCCCTTTGATCGCTACCATGGTTTCCTGCCCTACTTTCATCACGTCCTGTGCTTTGGTGTAAACGCCCCGAAGAGGCAAAAGCATAATCGCCACGATCACCATTGCTATGACAAATATCCCCAAGATTGCTCCCAGGATGATCAACAGTTTCCGTGGAATATGAGGAACATGAATGGAAATAGATTTTTTCATTGGTTTTTCTCCTTCCATACGTTTTTCCGCCAATGGTTCAACGTGTTTAAATGGTTCAATTTTTTTAAAATCTTCTGACATATCGTCTTATTGTTCCATTTCCTAACTAAATCTGTCAACTATTTATCTGTCTTCTGCCATCTGACATCTGCCGTCTGTTTTACACCGCTCCTTTTCCGGAAATCATCGCCCACGGACTTTTTAAAAGAATCATAATATCTAAAAGAATCGATCGCTTGGTCACATAATCCGCATCCATCTGGATCCGTTTATCAAAATTTACTTCACTCCTTCCGGAAACCTGCCAAAAGCCGGTCACTCCGGGTTTGGCTGACAACACCACTTTTACCAGCTTTTGGGTATGCGGATATTTTTTCTGCTGCTCTTTCAGCTCATCCTGGTAGTAGGGTCGGGGTCCCACCAAACTCATGTCTCCTTTGATTACATTGAAAAGCTGAGGGATTTCATCTACAGAGTGTTTCCTTATGAAATGTCCGACAGATGTTACTCTGGGATCGTACGTGAGTTTGTAGCTGTTTTGCCTGTATTTTTGATACAACCGTGCCATTTTCGGATCTTTCCGCAAAATTTCATGCGCATTCATGATCATGGAACGGAATTTATACAGTTTAAATAATTTCCCGTTTTTGCCGACACGCTTTGGAGTGTCTGCAAAAATCGGTCCGCGGCTGTCTAATGCAATTGCTATAGCCGTCAAAAGACAAAACGGCAAAAATATGATGCTAAGAATACTGCTCCCTACAATATCAATTATTCGTTTGAAAAAATCGTATACCATACAAAAATTATTAGGTTAAATGATCGTGTTCCGTGCCCGCCATGCTCTCCACGAGTTTCTTCACTTTCGGCACGGATGTTTTTTTACATACCAGTAAAACATCATCAGTATTAACAACGAGAAGTTCTTTACAATCAATGGTCACGACGAGTTGTTTTCCGTAATTATATACAAGTGAATCTTCGGTATCCTGCAACAGCACCTCGCCTTGGGTGACGTTTTTATCATCAGAATCAACGAGCGCTTCTTTGAGAGCTTCCCATGCCCCAATATCACTCCATTCAATATTTTCTGATACCACATAGGCATTCCCGGGATTTAACTTCTCCAAAATTGCATTATCAAAATTGATTTTCTCTAAGCTTGGATACACCTCATTGAGCACATCTTGATAACCTTCCGTTCTCCAGGCATTTGCTATTCGCATAAGCCCCTGATAAACATTCGGGACATATTGTTTGAATTGAGAGAGAAGAAACCGGGGCGTTACAACAAAGTACCCCAAATTCCATGCATGATGACCGCTTGTAAAATAACGCTGGGCAGTCTTTCGATCAGGACGGTATTGAAAATCCACAAACGTATGAAATGCCACCCCTTCTTTCTCAAGCGCTAATTTCCCATAATTGATCCATCCTAAATTTTCACTGGCAAAACGGGCTTTCTGTGAAACAAATACAATTTTATCCGGTTCTTTCGTTACCACATCTGCCGCTACCCGAAGAATTTTCCTGAATAGTTCTTCTTTTTTTACCAAATGATCGCTCCACAAGATGACCATAGGCTCATCCGGAGACTCTTTCGCCAAAAGTGCAGTCATCAGCCCAACAGCAGGCCCAACATCCCGCATAACCGGCTCACCGATTATGTGGTTTGGCGGGAGTTTATCAAGCTGTTTAGAGACTATGGGGACATAACTGATTCCCGTTGAAATATACAAGTCTTTCCATGAAAAATCCGGCTGAATGCGCTCGGCGGCAAGTTGCAAGGTTGATTTATTGCCGATGATTTTTTCGAACTGTTTGGGAGATTTTTTGCGCGACAAGGGCCATAATCTCGTTCCAACGCCACCGGCAAAAATAACTGCTTTCATAATGTTGCAAGATGTCTCTGATAAGTTTTCGAGACAAATGTATTCATTTTTTTCAAAAATGTTTGTTTGTTGAAGCGCAAGGCGTTTTTCCGGCACGCCTCACCTGAAAACGTCCTTTTTTCAAACTGTCGGATCGCTTCTTCTAAACTATCAACAGACTGTTTTTGAAACGTCAGTCCCGTTATCCCCTCACGAATAATTTCTGAAATACCGCTTCTTTTGTATGCAATCACCGGTTTACCGCATGATTGCGCCTCTGCCGCTGCGATCCCGAAGTCCTCTTGCCCAGCAAACAGAAACGCACGACATTTTTGATAATACCCAAGAAGCGCTTGATCTGTCAAATTTCCAGGGACAAACGCTACAGTCGGGCCAGCCATGCGTTGAAGCTCTTGTTTTCCATTCCCATCCCCGATAACGACAAGCCGTTTTTTGAGATTTGAACATGCACGGACAACGATATCCGCCCGCTTATAAGGAACCAAACGGGAAACCAAAAGATAAAAATCGCTCACTTCTTTTTCTTTTTTTAGGGGTTTAAAAAAATCCGTATCAACCGGAGGATAAATCACCACATCCACTTCCCGCTGATAATAGTCTTCTATCCTTCTTTGAACGTGTTTAGAAATGGCAATATATTGATCCGGCCGTTGAGACGCTATGTGATCCCACCCCTGAAGCGTCGGCAGCCACAATGAGAATGCCCGTTGGACAAGCGCATGAAATACTCCGAATCCCGTATTTTTCTTATATGTATCCTTTGCGCTCCATAAATACCGGGTTGGCGTGAGGCAATAACAAATATGAAGGGTTTCAGGTTTTGTGATGATGCCTTTGGCTTCAGCAGAAGTGACGGAGATAACCACGTCATAGTCGTCAAAAGACAAGGTATTAAATGCAAAGGGCGTCAACCACGCAAACCATTCGTGATGGTTTTTCGCAAAGGGGATGTGCTGCAAAAATGTTGTTTTTACCTCAAATGATTTCGCCCATGGAGCGTTTGCAGGATTATACACAGAGGTAAAAAGCGGTGCTTCCGGCCACAACTCATGGAGGGTAGTCAAAACCCGTTCTGCTCCTCCGATCTTATTGACCCGATCATAAACAAGGGCTACTTTCATACGCCAGTGGAAGTATTTCCTAGTGAGTTATAAAGAAGAATTGTGTCAATCCCTAATTGCTTCCATGAGTATTTCTTTAAAAGTAACGCTATTTCATTTCTTTTACCTTTCATTTCGTTTTTCTTCTTTTTTACTACCACTGAAAAACTTCGGGAAATCTCATCTTTATCATTGGGATTTATATAATACGGCAAATTTTTAAGTATTTCATGAAAAATGGGGATATCAGAACAAATGACCGGCGTTCCCAAAGAAACCGCTTCAAGAGCCGGCAAACCGAATCCTTCCATCAAAGATGGTAACACCAATGCACGTGCATGGGTATAAAGTTCACGAAGCGTTTCATCATCCGTCTGTCCTAAGAAAAGGACATTTCTGTCCAATTTGCGATTGTTCACTACTGTTTTCAACCGATTGTAAAAAAAATCGTCTTTTCCCACAAGAAGGAGCCGGTATTGGTTCTCGTCTTTTTTCGAATGGATAAAATCCGCAAATGCCGAAACGAGCATCTCAAGATTTTTATGGGGATACGCATTCCCCACATAGAGAAAGTACGGATTCGTCATCAGTTTCCGTTTTCCGTTTTCCCTGCCTTGCCGGCAGGCAGGCGTTTTCCGTTTTCCAATCGCCCGATCTACCCCCTCATATGTGACATGGATTTTCGTTTCAGGTATGTGAAAATGATCAATGATTTCCTGTTTTGTGATTTGGGAAGGTACGATGATGGCCGATGCTTTCCGGAGTCCGAATTCTAAAAGCAGCCGATATCCCAATCTTCGAAGCGTATAGAAAAAATACGGCAACGTCGTTGCTTTTCCGGTCATGAAATGAAGAATGGTCAAATCATGAATAGTAACGACGAATTTTTTCGGATAAAAAATCGGAATGTTAAAATACGGCACATGGAGAAGATCCAGGTTATCTTTCAAAAAAAGGATTGGCATGACGAACTGCTCCCAAAACGTATGCCAGCGAGGGGTTGCGAGCCGTTTTTCCCAACGGCTATGAGGGAGAGCAAAGTCACAATAGCTGTCTTTGTGTAGGTAAATGACATACTGATTTTCTCTATCCAGTGCTTTCAGTTGCTCAATGAGATTGCGGATATACCTGCCTACTCCTGTTTCGTTGATAAGCCGTGCATCTATGCCTATTTTCATAAGATAATACCGAACGTTTGTAACAGCCACAATTGCACGTCATAAACACAATAAACAAGAAAGGTGGTCACCGGTGAATATTTTTTTTCGTAATGTTTCGTGTAAAACAGTTTATTGTAGGTTAAAAAATTCCCGTATGATTGTATTCGTCTGGTGCGGTCAGTATGCACCCTCCCGCTCTGTTTTTTACGGTGGAGAGCCATCACATTTGGATTAAACCATATCTGCCATCCTGCTTCTTTTATCCGATATGCCATATCGATGTCCTCTGCATACATAAAGTACGCTCCATCCAACATTCCTACTTGTTTGACAACAACTTTGCGAACCATGAAGAAAGCTCCGCTTACAACGTCTACTTCATGGGGAACCGACAAATCTTTGTATCCCTGATGATATCCGCCGAATAGTGTTGTCTTAGGAAATAATTTTTCCAGCTTTGCATAATAAGAAAATGCGTTCCAGGGAGTAGGAAATCCACGATGGCACGCGGGATCCATACTACCATCCGGTAAAACCAGCTTGCATGTGGAAGCTCCTGCTTTTTTGTGATCATCCATAAATGCGACCATTTTTTCTAGTGTTTCAGGATACACTTCCGTGTCTGAGTTAAGAAGAAGAACATACCGACCGCGGGAAGCCTTTATCCCTTGATTATTGCCGGCAGCAAACCCAATGTTTTTTTTGTTTTCAATGACGGTAACATCGGGAAAGGTTTTTTTTACCTCCTCAACGGTTCCGTCCGTTGAACCGTTATCAACAACGATGATCTCTTTTGTCAGCGATCGGCACAGTGTTTTTGCGATGGATGAAAGACACGAGTGCGTCAATTCCTTCGTATTGTATGACAGGATGATGATTGAGATATCAACCCTTCCCTTCATATGGTTTTCTCCCAAACAATGGAAAGTTTCATAGCTTGTGATTTCCAGTTATATTTGTTTTCAATGACTTTCCGTGCCTTAGCAGTCATACCTCGGGATTTGGAAGGGTGACCATACACGTTTTGTATTGCGGATACATAGTCTGAAGCCAAACTCGCCTCATGATAATGGATGCCGTTTTGAACCTCTATTCCTTCCATTCCCTCTTTTGTCGTTACCACTAAGCATCCTGACCCCATTGCCTCGAGAATTTTAAATTTCGTCCCTCCGGATATGGTCATAGGAGCCAAAAGAATATCAGATGATTTGTACGCATCCCGGATATCCTCTACATACTTCTTATATGCAATATGTAATGCTTTGGCTTCCTCCTGTAATTTTTGCGAAAGATGTTTCCCAACGATTGTAAGATGCGCATGAGGAAACGCCTCAAAAACCTTTGGCCAAATTTCTCCAAACAGCCGTTCGACCGCTTTCACGTTCGGCATCCAAAAAAAATTTCCTACAAAAAGAAAACTTGGATGTTCTTTGTTGAACAATTTTTTCTCATATGAAAAATATGAGGTATCAACGCCGTTTGGGATAACAGTAACCTTTTTTTTATAAACAGATGACTCGATGACCGATGCATCATGCCCCGATACGGCAATGATGGTATGCGCTTTTCCCCAAACCGTTTCTTCCTGTTTTTTAATCTTAGCCACATCCATGTGTAAAAATGGTCGAAGAAATGAAATAGGGAATTGTTTGACATACGATTCGTACACCTCGTATTCAATGTTGTGCTCAGCAACAACCATCGGACACTTCATCTCTTCTGGCATTGACCCACAGACATAAAACGGCTCTAAGTGAACAAGATCAAACTGTTCATGCTCTAATTCGTAGGCGATGTCTTTTTTCATCTCTTCATGTTCATAAGATGATAAAAGTAAAGAAAGAGAACTTGTGAGACTCCTAAGGATGTATTTCGGCTGCCAGACGCGCCCTCTGTAAAAAAGTTTTATTTTTTTTACAAATGACAGCTCTTTCACATATTGCCGTTCGTTTCCGTTTCGAATAAATGCATAGAGAGTTATGTCATGTTTCTTTGATAGGAGTTTCAAAAGGTTATACAAACGGACCTGCCCGCCGGAATGGAGCGGATACGGTAAGATTGCAGAGATAAATAGTATTTTCATGAATTAGATGACAGGTGACAGTGAGCAGGTGACAAAAAAGACGCCCACTGCTCATTGCTTACTGCTCATTGCTCATTGTCCCCTGTTTTCTGTTTCCTCAAATCAATAATCGCGAATTTTTCATTGCGTACTAAGACTGTATATTTTTCCGCTAACTCCTTTGTCTCCAGGTCGCTATCTGTTGGCGAAACGGTTATATAATGCGTTGCGCCCATGGAAATTTTCTTGTCAATATCAAAATTCAAAGGCCATCCGGATCTTTTTGTTTGATAGAGAAATGTCGTATCGCCGTTATATGCGGCAATCACTTTGGCATCTTTAGGAAGCAATGTATCAGCGACAGATCCTGCTTCAATGATCTCCGGTCGGTTAATCCAGTAGTACGTCCTGATCGTATACCAGGAAAACGCAAATAGGAATAAAAGAGAAATAATGACCAAAGAGCGGCTTCCCAATGAACTTAAATCTTTTTCTTTTTGCATCCATAGATAGGTAATTCCTTTCCCTACGTAAATGGAAATCACAGGAAGAAGAAGTATTTGATAATAATCATGCTGTACATTTCCTCCGGCAATAATAATAAGATAGAGAAGTGATCCTACCAAAAGCAGCCTGGAAAACCACCCTTCCTTCTTTGATACGGCAAGAAGCCCGATTCCAAACGGGATAAGTCCCCAATATCCAAGGATAAGCCTCCCAATGCGATCTGCAAAAAGCCAAAAAAACCAGGCGCCTTTGAAGCGAATGCCGTTTTGGTTAAGGAGCCAGTCAAATGCAGGAATTCCTTCCGGATATTGCATGATCCAAGCGCGCCACAGAAAAAATGGTATTGTTGCGATGAGTCCCCAAAGCAAAAACTTTACTATCTGGGAAAATCTTAAAGGAAAAACAAAAAAAAGAACGAGCATTGGAAGAAGTAAAAAAGCCGCCTGCGGTTTTACTAAAAGCGCAAGCGCAGCAAAAATCCCGCTTAGTATGGTTTTTATCCAGGAAACCTCTGTATTCTTAGTGTCCAGTATATACAAGGATACGATACTCAAAAAAACCATAAACGGATCAGGAAGCACTGCTCTTCCATAAAAAATACTGAAAGGAAATATTGCGTACGCAAAAAAAGTCATGACACCGGTTGCGCGAGTAGTTCTCCTCATAACCATGATACCCAAGAACATTCCGGTTAGCGTTGAGCACAAAATGGTAATCAGCCGAAGATAGATTTCTATTGATAATTGAGGAAATACGTTGTACATAAATGCTGCTATTCCCTGATAGAGAGGGAATTCCACCATACGCCATCCTTGGGGATTGTCCTTCCCGGATTGGATATTGGACAGGTCATGATACCGGGGGTGTAGAAGATCAATTCCACTGATCGTAAATATACGCGCAACTGAAGCCGTATCTACTTGACGGAAACTGTGCCAATCAGCTATGGGCTGATCGATTTTCCAAAGCCTCAACCCGATACTAACACAACAAATAATTGCAAAAAGGATAATGGTGATACTCTGTGCTTTATTTTTCATTGATCACCTCTATAGTTTTCATAAACCCTTTTTTCAAAATATAATCTTCAAAAACATATACATAGCGCGTTCCCTTAGTGTTTGGAGAATCATAGGCGGCTTTGATAGATGGCACGATGTTGGTTGCATAGAGATTGTCCCGAAACATATGCCACAACGCATCATTCAATCCTGTTGGAAATATCCAAGCCCGTCCATACCGAATCGGCGGATTTATAAAGAAAAATGTCAAATCATCTTTCGGTGGGTACGCTTCCCGTTTTATCGCAAGGAGCGACATTTGAGCAATGTCACTTGCTTTTCTCCAGTCACCTTCAAGCCGTTGTACCTGTCCGATATTCCACCATGCTATACCTGCCGCCAATATGAGGAGTAGTATTTTTAATAAAATTGATTGGATTGTTTTCCATAGGTGAGCAAACCAGAGAGATAAAGCAATGATGAGAAATATCGAAGGGATAAACGCGTAGCGCTCTGCTGCATTCCCAAGTCCGAGATACGAAATACTGCTGATTATTGAACAAAGGAGGAACACAAAAATTTCTGTATAAAAAACCAATTGTTTCCGCACGCGGAATCCCCAAATACAACAGCCAAGCCATACCAAAGCGGCAATCACCGTGACTTGAGGGAGATAGTGCTTCAATACGGATCGTACTCCCGTAATATATTCAAGTGCTTTAGGACCTATAAAAATTCCGCCAATATACCCGATGCTGTTGCCGATGCTATTGACAAAAAATGTCGTCCACTTATACCCATAATCCCCTGATGGAGGAAGTGCTCCTGCATAGGTCCGAATAATCCAATATAAAGGAATAAGAAGAAGAATCGGCCAAGTCTTTTTTCCCTTTTTATAGATAACCACTGATAAAACAAACAAAATGAAAGGAACAACGACCATGCCATCATAGGAAAGCATGGAACAGAATAAGCAAATCACTCCAAACGCAGCATTTACTATTGGTACTCTGCTCATGCCTTTCCAAATACGCTGGAACAATACCAGGCTCCCCATCAAAAACAATGCGGAGAGAAGACTGCTGTGGCCCGATATCCAAAAAATATTTTCATGATGAATAGAAAGCGTCACGAACAAAAACGAAGATCCCCACGCGATAATCCGAGATACTCCTTTTTCTTTCAAAAATACATAAAGAAGCGCCGTCACGCCACAGACAAGGAAAAGCGATGCTAAATGGTACGAAAACGGTTTGAGCCAAAATACAGAAAACAGGAGGAAGTACCACAGTTTCGGAATCGGACGGTAAAAAAATCCCTGTGCATGAGTAAAATAGCCTATCACATCTTTTACGGAACTTTGAGAAGCCCACCGCGTCCAGGTAAAATCATCTCCTAAGAAATACAATGACAATGCCCCTCCCCAGATAAGAAATACGACAATCCATAGGTATATAACATAGGCAACCGGATGCGTGAAAATTTTCCAAAGCAGATGAAAATAGTGAATCGTGATCTTGTTTTTCAAAACGAGCGCTGAAATGGTAAATCCCAAAACAAGCCATAGGGTAAATGCCACTTTAGACGCTTCAAATACATCAATGAGAACCGCGTTGCAGAGAAGTCCGCAAACACCAGCAAATACCCCGATACTCAATGCCCTTGTTAATGGATCCGCGGTATCTTTTTTCCGGAAAAAAACCGTAAAAGCAACAACCAGAATTCCTAAAAATGCAATTGCTCCTAAGATGCCGGTTTCTCCCAACATCCGATGATAGTCCCCATCCGCAGCCAGGGATAAGGAGGATAATCCGCTTCCTAAGAGAATGTTTCTTTGAAATGCTTTTATTGCCCGTGGCCACTGCGCCTGAAGCCTGGTGGTTATGGATATGTCATAAACCAGCGCTTTCTGTATAAGAAAACTTCCGGAGATGGTCGCTACCTCACCTGTTCCTTTTTTTAATCCTTCGGATGTAAGATATTCCACCTTCTGTACTTCTTCTTTTGGTAGGCCTGTCACACCTGCGCTTATCGGAATATTTATAAATTCACTCCCTTTGGGGAGCGTTTCCTCTCCCGGCGATTCACTTTTCTCTAAGGTTGCACTTAGTCCTTCAAGTTTATCTAAGGTTCCGATTGGTTTTCCTGTGGAAAGGTCGATAACGACGTTACTGACTCTGAATGTCTTATAAAAACGTTCCGATGCTCCGCTCGTATAAATGAGTACGAAAATGCTAAGAATTATAACCGGGATGATAAGAAGTGCTTTTTTTTGCCAAAAAAGCATGATAGAAATGGCAATAAGATAGACACCAAAGGAAATCCTTGAGGCTGTAAAAAGAAGAACAATAAGCCCGCCGAGCCAGAGGAGTACATAAAAAATTTTCAAAAACCACTTTTTTACTGCAAAAATCAAACTCCCCATAATCGGGATTGTAAACACAAGAAATGCCCCCAAATCGTAGTGACCACCGAATGTAGAAGGGATACGCGCAGTGGATGGCAAACGCAAGGGTATTCCCTTGGCAAACTCTTCATTCATGGTTAAAAACGCAGGAAATCCGAAAAATTTCTGCCCGACTCCGTAGAGGAGAACCAAAATGTACGTTAAGGATAAAACACTGATAACTCCCCAAAGTTTGGGTTTTTTACGGAATGCCTCAAACGCAAGAAAAAAACAAAAGATGTATTCAAAGCGTCTCGCGTAATGGAAAAGTGCCAAGTGCGGGAATAGTTGAGTCGGAAACCGGGGAAATATAAATATGAGTGCGTTTATAAGAGATATTCCCACAATAACGAAATACACGATAATAGGAACATTCAGGGGTGTTTGAGGAAACTTACGTTCACGCAGTTTGATAACAAGAAGAATGATACAGGCAAAGGCGACGAAAAGGTCTTCCAACCGTATGTATGCCCACGTTTGAACAATGTCAATCAAAGGCAGTTTCGGGTATAAGGGAATAAACGCCAAAAGGAAAAGGGCGATACCATATAGCCCGGTATTACTGAACCAGTCGTAAAGCTTCTTCATAGGTAGTTTTTAACTCTCTGTTTCCGGTCATGAGTCCAATTATAATCCCCAAGAGCGCTTTGCATTGTAACATACCCAGTAAAACCGACGTTTGGAAGCCAGGGTGATATTTTCTGTAAAACAATTGCAAACCTCTGAATATATTCAAAATAGGACCTTTGCGTTTATCAATTGAACTTCCGCTTCCTACGTGAACCACCTTTGATTGCGGATAAAAATAAACTTCATACCCTTTCTTATGCGCCCTATAGAGAAGATCGATCTCATCCATATACATAAAAATTCCTTCATCAAACATAAGTCCGTCCAAAAAGACTTTTTTAGTAGCCATGAGACATGCTCCGGACACCCAATCGACTTTTTTTGTTGTGTTGGGTGACCAACGGGTAATTCCCAAGACATCGCCTTTTAAAAATAGGATAGAAAAAACAACGGGCAAACTGAAAAACACTCCTGTGGATGTTTGAGGAGTATGGTCGGGATTAACGAGTTTTGGCCCGACAAAACTACCAATATGCTGACGGGAAAACCGATAGAGGTTTGAGATTGCTTCGGGAAGAACTTCCGTATCGGAATTCAGAAGGAGAATAGAGTGCCCTTTGCTTTTGATGATCCCCTGATTGTTCGCTTTTCCAAATCCAACATTTGTTTTATTTTGAATAAGAACGACTTTCGGAAATT
>Ga0315273_10007699_pt1 | contig 13515 bp, 8 predicted proteins | sample YL17G02_0_MG_FD_205753 | JGI IMG/M metagenome (GOLD analysis project Ga0315273, IMG submission 205753) | Sediment microbial communities from Yellowstone Lake, YNP, Wyoming, USA - YL17G02_0 | ecosystem: Environmental > Aquatic > Freshwater > Lake > Sediment | place: USA: Wyoming | collected... | reverse complement strand
CCTTCGGAACCGAACCGCCTGATCGGGCTTTCCGGGCAGCTTCAGTGTGAACTTCCCCTCGTAAGCGCCCGGCGCCGGCGTGATCGTCATCTCCCAGGGGTCGATGATGTCGGCCTGGTATTTCACTCCCTTGGCAAGGTCGAATTCGAGCTCCGCGGGTTGGTGCAGGTCGAAGTAATAGAGGTAATACTCGCCCTCGCGCGCCACCACCGGGTACTTCTGGTTCGGGAGCGGAACCAGCCCGCTTTCCGGACTGTCCTCGAGAATCTTTCTCAGGAAGGCGATGCGTTGCGGGCTCTCGCCGTGGAGCACGCCGCCCTTGGACCACCACAAAATGTCCTGGGGATCGAGATAGGTCTCCCCGTGCCCGACGTAGACGCCGCGTGCAGCGCCCAGCCAGAACCTCCGCACCATCTCGCGCGCCGGGATGTTGCCCCAACGGCGCGGGATGTTGCCCTCGTACTTGCACTCGTCGTAGATCACCGGCTTGTTGAACGCCCGGAGCCACTCTTGGGCCTTGTTGAAGTCGTCGCCCTGGATGCTGGCGTGCGTGACCCAGGGCTTGGCATGGTCGTAAATGACGGCGCCGTTGTGGATCGAGCGGAGGCGCTGATAGGGGTCGCTTTCCTGGACGATGCGGAAGAAGCGATCCCAGTCGGAGAGCGATTTTTCCTTGACGAAATCCCACTCGTTGGCCATCGACCACCACACGTTGCGGAACGCGGCCAGGCGCGCGACGGCGTAGCGCAGGTAGCGGTCGTTCACCTCGGCCGGCATGCTCTTGTAACCCCAGCGGTCGTAAGGGTGAAAGAGAATGAGGTCGGCCTGGATGCCCATCTCCATGAGCTGGTTCACGCGTTGCTCGAAGTGGCGGAAGAAGTCGGGGTCGAAGCGCGTGTAGTCGTTGTTTCCGGCGGCGTCTCTGGGGAACGGGTAATACTTCGGCTCGTTGGTGTTGTAGACGTAATCCTTCGGGAACACGCACATGCGCATCTTGTTGAACGGCGCGGCGCGCAGCGTGGCCAGGGTGCGCTCCTCGAGTTCGTCGCCCTGGTGCGCCCAGGCATAGCTGGTGGTGCCCACGGGGAAGTAGGGCGTGCCGTCGGCGTAGCCGAAATGGTAGGTGTGGCGGATGGTGACCGGGCCGCGGTTGCCGCGCGATGCCGGCGCGGAGGTGAACTTGCCGGTTTTGCCGTCCAGTTCGGGGCGGTTGCTGCGCGTGACGTAGGTCCATTCTCCGGGGGTGTCCGGCATGAAGCGCACGCGGTAGACGCCGGCGCCATCATAGAACCCGTCGGCCTCGACCACCCGATGCTGGAACCGGAACTCGGCCCGCAACCGGACCTCGAGAAACGGATTGCCGTCCCGCGGCCCGTCGAAGGCGGCCTCGAAAACGCCCCAGCGCTCGACCGGGGCGGCCGCCGCGACAGCCAGCAGCGCACCACACGCAAACGCGCGCGTGAATACTCGTGTCCGGATCTGCATTTGTCAGGCAGTATAGCAGCCTTCGGGGCGCCGGACCGCCGAGGGGACCGGCGCGGGCGCGATGACCGTGAATCCGGCGCTCTCACTGAGCTACAATCGTGCCGGAGGACACCGAATGAAACGTCGGGAATTTATGGGGACCGCGGGATTCTGCGCGGGTATCGGAGCCGCGCCCGCGCCTTCGCAGCAGCCGAAGAGCCAGGAGCCTGCCCAGGCGCCGCCTCGGAAGCGATACACTTTCGAAATCGAAGTCGTGGAAGGCGCGAAGTCGCGCTGCCACAAAGTGGGGGAGAAATTCGCCTACCCTCAGGATTTCGGCAAACTCTGCGGCTGGCTGCGAGATTCGATGAGCGGCGCGCTGCGAGCCATGGAATGGGGAGCGACGCTGCCGTGGACGTACAAAGGGACGCCTTATGAGAAGGTTCTCGACGTGGACGGCGTGACTACCGAGTTCATTCGCTGCCCCGATCCGACTTCGGCCGGCATCGTCGTCAAGATCACGCGGCGGGCGGTAGCGGGTTGACCCTATCTCGGACCCGGTCATGCCGGCGGCCCCCGGCGTCCCAGTTGCTGTAGACTGGCAGAGGAGGAATCTATCGTGCGTAAGGCATTTTGGTTGCTGTTTCTGGCGTTGCTGCCGGTCTGGGGCGCCGACATTTCCGGCGACTGGGATTTCACGGTCGAATCGGCCGCGGGCACGGGAAACCCGACGTTCGTGTTCCAGCAGCAAGGCGACAAACTGACCGGGACGTATAAAGGGCTGCTGGGCGAAGGGAAATTGACCGGCAGCGTGACCGGGGACCAGGTTGCCTTCAGTTTGCAAGGCGAGTACAACGGCGAGAAGTTTAAGGTCGAGTACACGGGCACCATCGAGAGCCCGACAGCAATGAAAGGGACCATGCGGTCTACCGTGTTCGGCGAGGGCGCCTGGACCGCGAAGAAGAAGTGAGGCGGCCGGCTGCCCGGCGCGAACTCGCAACTGCTGGAGGAAGCATGATGGAGTCTGTGTTCAAGACGGCGCAGTGGGCGCAATGGACCGTCTACGGGCTGGCGGTCCTGCTCTGGCTCGGGGCGCTCGCCTTTGCCGGATACCGCATCCACCAGATGCGCACACTCAAGGTCGTGGACGCGGAAGTGTTGGATGCGAAGACGAAATCCTACATGTCAAAGCACTATTCAAGGGATGCCACTGGATGGAACGTCGAGACTCGATCCCGCATGTATTCCGCCGATGCAACCGTTCGTTACCAATACGAAGGTCGAGAGTATATCGCCGAGGCCAGCCATGACGTGGGGGTTTCGTCCCAGTGGCTTCAGGACCGGCTCACGCGAGAGTGGAAGCCGGGATTCAGGATGCGCATCCACATCGATCCAGCCAAGCCGGATAGTCCGCTGGCGGGTCTCGGATTCAACTTGAACACGTTTCTTCCTTCCGTTGCAATGGTGTTCTTCGGATTCGTCATCCTGGGAGCGGGTTATGGGTTGGGCCGGCTCATCGCGTTCTTCGTGAAATTTCAAGAAAGTATCCCCGGCCCTCATCCGCTGCCTTGACGAAACCAGTAGAAAGCGGCCGAGAGAGCCGCTCCCGTTCTCGAAGATGGCAAGACGGGAGACGTATCCCGCTTCGCCTGCACCGTGGGACAGCCGGGATGGAACTCGGGCGCGCCGGGTTTTGGTAATGAGGGCCGTCCGGGCTGGGACCGCAGCGTCTGGCTCGCCTCCTATTCCGGCCGGACCGACCCGCGGTCGCCGGGCATCCCGGCCACCAACGACCTGCCACCCCGTCCCGCCCGTCCCTGCCGGCGGCAGCCGCTGACAAACGCCGTGCCTGACAGGCGAGAATTCCACCTCCGATTTTGGGGCTTGACACCGTCTCGCGCACGTGTATATAAAGCCTGTCCCATTTGCCGGCATTTTCGCCCAAAAACCACCAACAGAGTAACGGGTCCTGTTACCCGCTTACCAATTGGGGCCGTCAACCCGTGCCGGAGGGCCCATTCGACCATCCCCGCTCATCCATTTCGTACTTGCAGATATACTTCTCCCTAGTTCTTCTTTTCCGCCTCCGGTTTTGTCTGGAATCGGGCCCGCGCCGCTCAGCTCGCTTTGGCCAGCCCCCTGGGCTTGGCCTTGGCTCGCGGCAGCCGCGCAATCACCCACAGATTGTGGGCCAGCACGTTCCAAGCCACCTCCCGCTCTTGATTCGCCCGCCCCTTGCTCAATAACGGACTGCCCAGAAACCCGTTCTTGAAGATCCCGCTCCGCGCTTCCGTTTGCGAGCGCCTCTTCTGCAACTCGACAAACTTTCCATCCTTCATCCGGTTCTTCAACTCCGTGGGCGCCTTCGGGCAGATCCCGTTGCAAATCCCGCCCTTCTCCAACAGGTCCCGGTTCGGTTGGCTGTCGAAGCCACGGTCCCCGGAAACTTCCCGGATCGAATGTCCCACGCCGGTCTGCTTCATCCGCTCCAACCAGGCGGTGGAATTGCAGATCACCCAGGAGTACTTCGGCCAGGCCCGCCACCTGGTGTTCCTGGTTCCCATGTGGAAGGAGACGCTGGATTTCGACATGCACGCCCGCGGCGCGGGCACGCCCGTGAAAGCGCTCGTGTCGGGCAAGACGTTTCGCCGGCCTTCCGGAGGCTTTGTGGGCGTCGCCAATGTGGGGCTGGACGAAAACTGGCTCGGAAACCACCTTTCCCAGGCCAACCTCTACGGCTTCGGCCGGCTGGCCTGGGACCCCAATCTGAGCGCGCGGCAAATCGCGGAAGAATGGACCCGCCTCACCTTCGGTGACGATCCCAAAGTGGTCGCAACGATTGCCGCGATGCAACTCGCCTCCTGGCGGATCTTCGAGAACTACACCGGACCGCTGGGCCTGCAAACTCTCACCGACATTGTCGGCAATCACTATGGCGTCTCGGTGGAAGCTTCCGAGCGCAACGGCTGGGGCCAATGGCACCGGGCCGACGAACGCGGCGTCGGGATGGACCGCACCGTGGCCACCGGAACCGGCTTCATCGGCCAGTTCCGCCCGCCGGTAGCCGCGGTGTACGAGTCGATCGAGACCTGTCCCGACGACCTGGTCGTGTTCCTGCACCACGTGCCCTACACCCGCCTGCTGCACTCCGGCAAGACGGTGATCCAGTACATCTACGATTCGCACTACGAGGGCGAGCAGGCGGTGGCCGGGTACGCGCGCCAGTGGGAATCGCTGAAGGGCCGCGTGGACGACCGGCGCTACCAGGAGGTGCTGGCTCAACTCGAATATCAGGGCGGCCAGGCGCAGGTGTGGCGGGATGCCGTGGCGCGCTGGTTTCACCGCGCCTCCGGCATTCCGGATGCGAAGGGGCGCGTGGGCCGTTACCCGGGCCGCGTCGAGGGCGAGGCGATGAAACTCGAGGGCTACGCCGTGAGCCAGGTCAAACCGTGGGAAGCCGCTTCCGGCGGGAAGGCCATCGAGTGCGCCGCGGCGCGTTGCGTGGCCAGCTTCTCTTACGACGGCGCGCCCGGCTGGTATGCGCTCCAGGTCCGGTATTTCGACCAGAACGACGGCGCATCCCGCTTTCGGCTGTGGGTCGCCAACCAGCTTGCCGGCGAGTGGGCGGCCACCGATCGTGTGCCCACGCGAAAGGTCGACGGATCCTCTTCCGCCCGGCGCACGGTTTCCGGAATCGCGCTGCGCCCGGGAGATGAAATCCGCATCGAAGGCCTGCCCGACGGGGGTGAAACCGCGGCCATCGACTATATCGAGGTCCGGCCCGACCGGAATTGACGGACCGGGAGATTCTCCCCAGGCCCGGCTCGACGGAGGTCATGGGGCGGGCCGTGGAAGCGCCGCGGAAGCCGCGTTGTGGTAGATTCTAACGTAGCCTTGTGCGGATCGGGCCGGGGAATCTGAATCGGGAGGCGAGAGATGTATCGCTGGATCGGCGTTTTGCTGCTCCTCGGCATCCCCGCATCGGCGCAGGAATCGCGGGGCACCATCGCCGGGATGGTGATGGACGCCCAGGCCGCGGGCATTCCCAAAGCCCGCGTGATCGTCACCAACCTGGAAACGGGCGTCGATGCCGTGCTGGAAACCAATGAGCGCGGCGCATACGCGGCGCCGCTGCTGTTGCCCGGCCCCTACCGCCTGGCCGCCGAGCACGAAGGCTTCAAGAGGTTCACGCGCGAGAACATCACCCTCAGCGTCAACGACAATCTGCAGATCGACATCCAGCTCGAACTCGGCGCCGTGACCGAGACGGTGAACGTCACGGATTCGGTTCCCCTGGTGGAATCCGCCGGCGCCAACATGGGCATGCTGATCGGCGCCAGGGAATTGACGGAATTGCCGCTGCCCCACGGCAACCCGTACGCGCTCATCAGCCTTGCGCCCGGCACCACGTTCGAAGGCGATCCCCTTCTCAACCGCCCGTACGAGCCCACCCACATCGTCAGCTACAGCATGAGCGGCAGCGTCGCCGGGACCACCGACATCACCCTCGACGGCGTGTCGAACACGTCACGGAGCGGCGCCGGCGTCGTCGCGGCGGGCTACGTGCCTCCCGCCGATGCTATCGGCGAGGTGCGCATCGAGACCAGTTCTTTTGACGCGCGCACGGGCCAGACCTCCGGCGGTCTGGTCAATATCAGCCTGCGCTCGGGCGCCAACAAAGTACGCGGCAACGGCACCTTTACCAAGATGCGTCCCGAATGGATGGCCAACACCTGGTTCGGCAACCGCAACGGCATTCCCCGCGGCGACTTCGACTACAACCGCTGGAGCGCCTCGCTGAGCGGTCCCATCACCATCCCCAGGATCTACAAGGGCCGCAACCGCACCTTTTTCATGTGGGCCTACGAGGCGCTGACCGACCAGCGCCCTCGAGGCGGCGCCACCCTCACGGTCCCGACCGCCGCCGCGCGCAAAGGGGACTTCTCCGAGATCCTGGCCATCGGCGCCAATTACCAGATCTACGACCCTTCCACGCGGCGGCGCGAAACCGGCAGCAGCACCCGCTACCGCCAGGATCCGTTCCCCGGCAACATCATCCCCGCCCCCCGCTTCGACCGGGTCTCGATGAAGGTGATGGAATACTTCCCGCTGCCTATCAACGCGGGCACCACCGCGGACCACCGCAACAACTTCCCCAAGCCGAACTCGCCCGAGGTGGCCGACTACTTCACCCACACGGTGCGGGTGGACCACAACTTCAGCCCCGCCAACCGCCTGTTCGTCCGCGGGAACGGCTACGTGCGGGACACCCGCCGCAACGACTACTTCGAGACGCGCGCCACCGGTCTGCGCGAGCAGTACCACCCTATCGGCGGCTCCATCGATGACGTACAGACCATCTCCCCTACCTTCGTGCTGAACTTACGGTACGGCTACACGCGCTTCACGCGCGAGACCACGCCGCTCCACGGGCGCAACTTCGACCTCGCCAGCCTGGGTTTCCCCAAGGCATATGCCGGCCTGATCAGCCCGGACAATAGCGAATTCCCCGCCTTCGAGTTCAACGGCTACTTCAACAGCCTCCGGACGGGAGAGGCGCGCTTCATGGATACCCACTCGCTGGTCGCCGCCTTAACCAAACTGCGCGGCAACCACAGCATCGATTTCGGCTTCGAGGCGCGCGCCTATCGCCAGAATCAGTACACCGGCGACAGCAGCCGCAGCGGGCGCTTCATCTTCGACCCGACCTGGACCCGCGGCCCGCTCGACAACTCCACCGTCTCGCCCCTCGGCCAGGGCTGGGCGTCTTTCCTGTTGGGGCTCCCCAACGCCAGCGGTTATGTGGCGCGGCCGGCCGATTTCGCCGAGCAGTCCACCGTATGGTGCGGCTACCTTCAGGACAACTGGCGCGTGCGGCGCAATCTCACCGTCACCCTGGGACTGCGCTACGAACTGGAAGGTCCGCTCACCGAGCGCTACGCCCGCTCGGTCCGCGACTTCGACGCCGAGGCCGTGCTGCCCATCGACGCCGCGGCGCGCGCCGCTTACGCGGCAAGCTGGGCCGCCAACCCGACCGGCGAGCTTCCCCCGGACCAGTTCAAGGTGCACGGCGGTCTGGTCTTCGCCGGCGTCAACGGTCAGCCGCGCGAGTTGTGGAAGCGCGACATCAACAACTTCGCCCCGCGCGTCGGCCTGGCCTACAGCATCGCCAAAGCCACCGTGATCCGCGCCGGTTTCGGCATCTACTTCGGCGGCCTCGGCGTGCGGCGCACCGACGTGACGCAAAACGGATTCGCGCGCAATACTTCCGTCATTCCCACCAAGGACAGCGGCCTCAGCTTCTACAGCACGCTTTCCAACCCCTTCCCCGACGGCATCCTGGAACCCGTGGGCACCGGCCTCGGCTCCATGACCGACGCCGGCAACTCCATCACCTTCTTCAACCCCGCGCCCATGGCCAGCTACAACCAGCGCTGGCAGGTCAGCCTCCAGCGGCAGTTCCGCGCCAGCAACATGCTCGAACTGGCTTACGTGGGCAACCGCTCGACCAAGATGGAGATCGGCCGCGACCTGAACATCGTGGGCAACCAATTGCTTTCGCGCAGCCCCTTCTTCGACCAGACACGCGTCAACTACCTGACGGCGAATATCAACAACCCGTTCCGCGGCCTGGCGGACGTGAACGGCACGATGGGCACCAACAACACCATCTCGCGCGAGAACCTGCTCAAGCCCTTCCCTCAGTTCGGCGCCGTCAGCACCTCCACCTATCAGGGCTACTCCTGGTATCACTCCCTGCAAATGCGCGCGGCGCGGCGGGTCTCCACTCGCCTCAGCGTCAACGGATCCTTCACCTGGGCCAAGAACATGCTAGCCATCGGCTTCCTGAACCCGGCCGACCCGCTGCCCTACGAGACCCTCTCCGGCGCCGACCGCCCGTTGCGCGTCACCGCCTCAGTCATCTACCAGATGCCCTTCGGCCGCCGTGGCGGCGGGCTCCTCCGCCGCGCGCCGCGCTGGCTGGATGCGGCCATCGGAGGCTGGCAGCTTTCAGTCATCCATATCTACCAGTCCGGCCAGCCTCTGGCCTGGGGAGACGTGATCTTCCTCGGCGACCCCGAGGATATCGCCAAAAGCCCGCGCTCGGTTGACCGGTGGTTCAACATCGATGCCGGCTTCACGCGCGCTTCCTCCACCCGGCCGTCCTATCACTACCGGACGTGGCCGTTCTACTTCTCCAGCCTTCGTCGCGACGCCATGAACAACGTGGACTTCTCGATCAACAAGCGCTGGCGCCTGAACGAGCGGGGCGCGGAAGTCCAACTGCGCGCCGAAGCCCTCAACGGGTTCAACCACCCGCAGTTCGCCAACCCGCAGATGGACCAGTTCAATAGCGCCTTCGGGCAGATCACGGCCACGGCCAACTACCCGCGCCAGGTCCAGGCGGTGCTCCGCTTCAGCTTCTGATGCGGCTATGATCCGGCGCCGCGACCCGCCCGCGCGGCTCACGCCGGCTTCGGCGCCGGCCAGCGCCGCCGAACCGGTCGCCACCGCCGCCGGCGGCCAGGCCAACGTCCTCATCCACGTCCCGCGGAGTGGGATTGGTCACGTTACGATAATGGGGTGTTCGAGCCCCGCAAGTCTCGCCGCGCGCTGGATGTGTTCCTGCCGGCGCTGCTGCTGGCCGCCAATCTGCTGCTGCTCAACAAGCTCTGGACTCAGGCTTACCTCGATAACTTCCACTCGATCGAGGGAGCGTTTATCGGCTTCGCGCGTGGCCTTGCGACGGACGGCCTCGGTATCGGCTGGTGGCCGTATTGGCACGGCGGCATGCCCGTCGAGCATGTCTACGTGCCGCTGTTCCACTGGATCGTTGCGGCCCTCATCCGGACCTTCTCGCTCTCTCCGGGACAGGCCTACCACGTAACCGGAGCGGTCTTCTACGCATCCGGCGCGGCGGCGGTCTATCTGCTGGCGCGCGCGCTGGGTGAGAAGCCCGTCCCGGCGCTCATGGCCGGGACGCTCTATTCGCTGGTCTCGAGTTCGGCCCACTTCGTGCCGGGCGTATTCAGCGATCTGGGCGGACATCTGGCAGGCCGCCGGCTCCAGGTGATGTTCGTCTACGGCGAGGGGCCGCATGTCGCGTCGCTGGCGATTCAGGCGTTGGCGCTGGGCGCGGTGCATCGCCTGCTTGCGACCGGCAAGTGGAGGTGGGCTGCCGCGGCCGGCGCGCTGGCCGCCGCGGTCATCATGATCAACACGCCCGCCACGATGGCTCTGGCCGTCGGAGTACTGGTCATGCTTGCGGTGCACCTGGAGCGGGTCCTGCGCTTGCGGGCAGCGCTGCAACTGGCGGCAGTCGCGCTACTGGCTTGTGGCCTGGCAGTCTGGGCGGTGCCTCCTTCCTATCTTCGGACTGTTCTCGCCAATTCGACCGAGATGAACCAGCGCGCCGGCGCGGAGGCCAATCGCTGGGTAATCTGCGGACTCCTCCTGTTGGCGATCGTCGCCATCGCACATGCGGCCAGGCCGCTATCCGTTGCGCTCCGTTTCTCGCTGCTCTACTCGATCGCGCTGGTGGTCCTCGCGGCTCCCGCGCAATCCGAGGTCTTCGAGCTTCTGCCGCAAGCCGGCCGGCTGCAAGTGGAACTGGAGATCGGCCTCAGCATCCTCCTGGCAGCGGCATTTGCGCGGGTGGGCAGTTGGCGGGCCGCTCTTGTCGTCTGCTGTGTCGCGGCGCCGATGGCGGTCGGCATCTACGGCGACCTGGTGCAGCGAGTCCGTCTCGTCGCACGGCCGGTGGCGGCCGAAAGCAAGTCGGAATATCAGGCCGCTGTCTGGCTCGCCTCGCGCAGCTTCCAAGGGCGGGTTTACGCGCCGGGGTCGCATGCCTTCTGGATGAACGCCTTCGCGCCGGTCCCGCTGTTGACCGGTTGCTGCGAGGAGGGCCGGTCCTCGAAAGTGCCGGCACTGGCGACTGAGATGACGAACCTGGCGCAGAGCGACGAAGAAGTCGCGCGCGCCATCGCCTTGCTGAAGGCTCTGGGTGTCGAATGGATTGTCGCGCCCACGGGGAAGAGCACCGAAGTCTACCGGGACCTGCGCCGGCCGGACAAGTTCGGCAAGTTCCTTCCGCTTGAGGCGACCATCGCCGGCGACCTGCTCTATCGCCTGCCCAGCGCGAATCCGGCGCTCGCGGCCGCTGTCCCGCGCGATCGCATCGTGAATGACTTCAGGTCCGCGGAAGAGGTGGCCCGGTTCAACGAGAGCTTCGAGAGCAACTCCAATCCGGCGGCCGGCTGGGCCGGCAACGGCCACTACCGCGCGAGCCTGACGAAGCGCGAGGACGAGGTCATCTCGATCAAGATCAGCGCCGTCGACGGATGGGACGTGACCGTCAACGGCGCGAGGGCGGCGTACCGGAAGGACGGCCTCGGCTGGATGGTGATCGACTCGCGCCGCTCGGGCGGCTGCACGGCGGAATTGCGTTGGAGGCCCAGGCGGCTGATCGGGAAATGATATCCCGCACCGGCGGGCGGCGACGCCGGTGAAGCGGAAATCGCGGCCCGAGCAGCGGCAGGGGAGCCGCGTGTGTTCGAGGCCGGACAGGTGCGGCACGGCGGCATGCGGGTCATGCGGATGGACCGGCTTCCCGGCGGCCCGGAAGCCGAACTCGCGGGTGGCTCCGGGGGCCACTCACCCGTCCAAGCGGACTCCAGCCACGTCCACGGCGGCGCCTCCCAGGATGCCCGGGGCAATGGCCATCGATTTGTGGTGACCAGATCGAATTACGGGAGTACAATACCGTTAGACCTCAATACCTGTTTAGAGAGGCTCACCATGAGGCGCATTTTTGTGGCTTCGACGGTGTTCTTTCTCTCGCTGTCCGCTTTCCCGCCGGTCCGGGGAAGGTGGTCACCTTCACCGGCGTCACCGGAACGGTTATCGCCAGCGCCACCTGGACCAGCGCCGGCCCCGACGGCAACCCATGGCCCGCGGACATCAGCAGTTACGGCGGGATAGCCGGGATACGCCACCCCGGCAAGGCGATGTTCCTGGTGGGCGTCTTCCTAACCGGCTCGGAGCCCGCCGATCCGGCTCCGCAGCGGCCGGACTTCTCCAGTGGCGACACTTTCGCCTCACTCTCGCCCGCCGCCGGGTAAACCTTTTTCGTCGGGGACGGCCTGACCGGAACCGGATCCGGCAGCCGGCAGCAGTTTCACGTCCCGCCCGCGGCGACGCGCCTGTTCCCGGGCTTGGCCGACGGCTACAACTTTTCGGGCCCGCCGGGCGACTACTCGGACAATGGAGGTGCGCTGACGGCCGTGGTGGAGGTCGGCGGAGGAACTGCCGACGGCAATCTGCTGGTGAACGGCAGTTTCGAGCAGTCAGGCAGCAGCAACTGGTCCGGTCTGGGGAGGGGATCGACTTACATTACCGGCTGGGTTGTCACGCGGGACACGGTGGACTATCAGAGCACGGTCTTACCCTGCTCGCACGAGCACTTTTGCCTGGATCTTGACGGCACGCCGGGTTTCGGGGCCATCGCACAGACGTTTGCCACGACACCGGGCGCGAGCTGGTCATCTTCACTGGCGATAACGGCATGCCGTTCCCGCGCGCCAAAAGCACCTGCTACGAAGCCGGCATCCACGTTCCCATGCTGGCGCGGTGGCCGGGACGCGTGCGCCCCGGCAGCGTGACCAAGGAACTGGTCGCCCACGTCGATTTGCCGGCGACGTGGCTGGAAGCGGCCGGCGTCCCGAAACCCCGCAAGATGCAGGGCCGGAGCCTGCTCGGCCTGCTCACCGGCGGCGCGCACCAGTCGCGCACGGAGGTCTTCGGCGAGCGCAACTGGCACGACAATTTCGATCCGGCGCGCCCCATGCTCGAGTTGTACGACCTGGCGCGCGATCCGGACGAGTTCCACAACCTGGCAAGCAGTCCGGAGCGCGCGAGAGTTCTCGAAGATATCAAGCGCCGCCTGAGCGAGTGGATGCACGACACCTTCGACTACCTGCCGCCCGCCACCACGCGTCCGGGCGAGCCCGCCGGGCGCGGCTGGCCGGTGTCGCTGTGAGCCGGGGGCGCGCTCCAGCTTGGTACAATCGTTACTGGCGTCCCGTCCGGGACGTCCGCTAAGAAGACTGAGGTTAAGTCACTGTGCGCTACTCTCTTGTCCTTGCTCTTATTGCCGCCGGCCTGGCTCAGGCGGCCGATAAACTGGTCGGCGGTCCCTACGTGGTCCGTCCCACGGATCGCTCGGCGACCATCGGTTGGGTGATCGAGACAGACACGGTGGCCACCGGCGCCGCCGCCGGCCAGGTTGACCGCCGTGTTCCGGTCCTGCGTTGCGAGAAGGTGTCGATGATCGGCCTGAAGGCGGGCGAAACGGTCTACTACGAGATTCCGCCCTCGGCGGGCGGGGCTGCGCCGGAACTGCGCAAAGGCCACTTCAAAACGCCTCCCACGGGGAGCGCATCCTTTCAGTTCGTGGTCTTCGGAGATACTCGCACGCGCCATGACTTACACCGAAAGGTAGTGGATGCGATTGCCAAGACCGATCCGGACTTCGTGCTCCACACCGGCGACCTGGTTACCGACGGCTACGACACGGCCCAGTGGCCGGTGTTCTTCGACATCGAACGGGAAATGCTCCGCAAGACCGTCTTCTTCCCGATCCTGGGCAACCATGAGCGCAACAACGCCCGGTTCCACGAATTCTTCGACGTGAACTCGCCCTACTACTCGTTCAACTGGGGATCGGCGCACTTCGCTCTCCTGGACAGCGATCTCATCAACTACTCGGATTCGGTCGTGGCGCGCGAGCGGTTCTGGGACGAACAGACCCGCTGGCTGGACGAAGATCTGCGGGCAAATCAGAAGGCCGATTTCCGCTTCGTAGTGATGCACCACCCGCCTTTCACGGTCAATGTAAAGAATGCCGGGCACGTGAGTAAGGAAGCGCTGGCGCTGGTGCCGTTGCTGGAAAAGCACAAGGTGACCGCGGTGCTGGCGGGGCACGATCACAACTACCAGCGCCACGTGAAGAACGGGGTCCAATACATCGTCACCGGCGGCGGCGGCGCG
>Ga0315273_10007698_pt1 | contig 13515 bp, 13 predicted proteins | sample YL17G02_0_MG_FD_205753 | JGI IMG/M metagenome (GOLD analysis project Ga0315273, IMG submission 205753) | Sediment microbial communities from Yellowstone Lake, YNP, Wyoming, USA - YL17G02_0 | ecosystem: Environmental > Aquatic > Freshwater > Lake > Sediment | place: USA: Wyoming | collected... | reverse complement strand
GTGCTGCATCAAAATCAATCAGATGAGATGCAGAGCCGCTGAATCCTATCCGGATCTTATGATTGCCCTGTTGAATCTTGTTTGTAGGCTCAACAATATAATTCGGCAAAACATATACATTTTGATTATGAGGCTTAACTTGAGAAGCCAGCTTTGATGTCGCTGTAATAACCGCGTCACAATGAGCAAGAATCCTTATCATGATATCTTTGTAACCACGCTTCTTTTCATAGTCTGGAAGTCCCGAATGCATATGCCAAATGTCATCATCCAACTCATAGACATATTTGCAGCCATTTACCCTGCCTTCATCAATAACATCGATCCACTCGGGATTAATCTGCATCTGCAGGACTACGATATCTGATTCAACGAGATCAGGGATATCCAGCGCAGGGATAGAGCATTCCACTTCCATGCCGGAATGTTTCAGTGCTGTCGCCGGCAACTGAGAACGATAATAACCGCACCCGGTTAAATCAGCTTGCACAAAAAATACTTTCATTTACCAGTTCCTTATATTTGCTGTAAACCATTTCCGTTGTTATTGCTTTCATGCAGGGGAAATCCTTTCGTCTGCAATCCACTCCGACTCCTGCCGCATAAACGTGCCGACACCCCTGACAGCCCACAGGACTCACTACGCCACGCCATGTATCCAGAGATGTATCAGACACATATTCAGGGGAAGTGCAGCCATAGAGCAACACATGGGGAAGATTTAAAGCCTGTGCAAAATGACCGAGCAAACCTTCATGCCCGATAAACAACTTTGCATAGGATATAAATGCCGCAGTTTCCATAATATTAAAAAGATTCATGTAATTCTTGTCCAAGCCGATATCTCCATAATATTGTTCAGATATGCCCATCCCATATACCAGATGACCATCGTTATGCAATTCTGCTATCAATTCCTGGTATTGTTTCTTTCCCCATTGTTTTGAACCCCAGGTATCGCTCATTTCCAGAACCACATAATCTCTATCTTCCTTTAGTGCTTTTTGAACATTGATGACATCCGGCTCGGGTATATAGAGTTTGCCGTGTTTTCGTTCCGGTATTACTCCTGCAACTTCCGCATATGCGTCAATGATATGTTTTCTGAAGTCTTTCTCGTAAGCATAGTCAAAATCTATCAATCGATTACAATAAACAGGTCTAAGGCTTTCAGCGCGCCCTGCGATATCAGGACTGTTAATAATCAATTCAGAGCAATCACTCATAAGTCCTATAAGACAATCGTTCTGTTTTTTAAATGCTGCAATGACCGGTTCCAGCAGAAACACATCGCCATAAGAGCCTGTTCTCTTGAAAATAACAAGTTCAATGAATCGTTTACTGTGTAGATAGCCGGACCATCTATTCTTAAAGGTATGCTCATTCTTGACATGATAGCCTTCGATATCGATATCAACTGTGCCAGAGGTCTTTGCCCGATGGTGTACCCATTTCACATCAACAGTTGATAGGCTATAACCATCCTTTCTCAATCGCAGGCTGAGATCTCCATCCTCGTAATAAGCAACCTTGTAAATATCATCAAACGGTCCATATTGCCGGGCTAATTCAGTCCGCATAAGGAAGCATGAGCCTTCTATGTATTCAGGAGTGTTAGTCCAGCCAGCTTCTGCCTTTGCATTCCAGGTATTGCAGACGCCAGTTTTCATGCCGACCTGTGCAATCTGCGGATCCGATTCGAGTTTCTCGATCATCGAAGTGGACCAATTCTCAAAGAATTCTATGTCGTCATTAAGTACAGCGAAATATTTACCCTCTGCCAGAAATGCGTTATCATTATGCGCCTTACCGAATCCGACATTCTTACCATAATTCTTAATATGTATATCAAAAGGACATCCATTTGGGAATACTTCTTCCACAATCATCCATGGATCATCACTCCCGTTATTGCTGATGAGCAATTGAGACATTTCAGGAGTAAAATTCTTCAATGAATAGAGGAATTTCCTGAATAATTCTTTGTCTGGATTCATTACAGCAACGGAAACTGTTAGCATTTTCTCCACAGCTCCTCTACATAACCCGCCCTTCCCCAGTAGAGTGTGCGATGTGCCAAAGACAGGTTTGTTATGCCGAATAAGTCATGCACGTTAATCTGGTCTCCTCTGCTGGATTCATGATTAATGGATAAGAATAATCCACCCGGTACAAGCTGAGTCTCAATCATGTGTGCGTAGACAGCCGCATTCTTATATGGTATCTCTGGAAGTGAATCCTGATTCACCGCCAAAGCAAATTGTAATGAAGCGAGGAACTCACTCGGCTTGATGCCATGGATAAAGATTGCATGTGTATCAGAACGAGGTTCCCCGGCAAACCAGATCTTTTCCGGAGAAAAGTGGATAGCAAGCAAATATGCTTGCATAACCGACATAATCGGCAAATCGACAGTATGATAATTCGCGAACATTTCCTTTAAGACCAGACAGAGATTCCCAACTCCCGCTCCGAGTTCAAGGATATTCTTCGGGATTATTCCATAGTGCTTAAAATATCGCTTTACTGATCCAGCGATACCGGCAGCCTCAACCAGATGATGCGGAATAAATCGCCCGTTTAAATCCACGCCAAACATACCACCGCCTCCCATGCGAGTTAAACTGATACCCAGTGCTGATTCAATACCAGCGATCGTGAATTCCAGATCGACAGGGTGTTCGACCGGCTGTTCCGGATTGTCAATGTGCTGAATAGCAAGATTGTTAGCTGTTGCCTTGAGGATATCCCACCATTTCTGCTTATAACCATCGGAATTTACAAACATATCCAGCGCAAAATCCACACCGAAAAGAGTTAACCCCTCATAGATTTTCCCGAGTTGTATTTGCAACATATCAGAACCAGACATGAGAGAATCATGCAATGTCTTATGGAATAGATTGAAGATATCGTTCCAGATATGAGATACTTCCTCGGATCCGCACTGATTGACATAAAACTTTGATAATCTCTGATAAAATTCATCCGGCAATTCCCTGGTAGGTCCTATAGTAAGATTCAGATTATCCACAGATAAGTCCTTTCTGTTTGAAATATTCAATATTATTCTGGATTGATTTCGGCAATTTGTTTATATCTACTATTTCCATATTTAGTAAATCACGCCTCTGATTCATAAGAGTTATAAGAAATTGTTCATTATCACATTCTACATGACAACATGACTGCATCTTATTCTGGAGTTCGACGCTGTCACCAATCCAGGAGAAATGCCATCCTCCTATTCCTTCCTTTTTAAATACGTCCTTTTTAAGTCTCCACTGTTGAGGCGTTTCATGTCTGAGATGTTTACCAAATAAAGCTAATGTTCCAAACCATCTTGAGGGCTTCGATTTCATGAGATTTAAATAAATGTTTATGGGCATTTGTTCAAAACAGTAAGGGATTTGTTCCAAACAATAAGGGATTCGTTCAAAAACTCCTGGGTCCCATATCTCATCCACATCAGAAATCATTACAACGTCATCATCTCGCATATCTTCCAACCCGCGCATAATCGCATTCCTTTGATAATATTCGAGTGGCCAACGATCATTGTTAATCATCTCCGGCAGGTCTACAACTTTTACATAACGTATTTCTTTTGAATACTGAGAAATCACTGTCTCTGCATAAAAAGATTTATCTTGTCCGGCAAAGGTTTTATTGGCTTCTACTATCACAAAGATATCCACATGATCTGAAAGTTCCTGTAATCTTATATTAAGAATATCAATTTCGTCCCGCATGATAAAACAGTCAAATATTCTCATTACATTCTCCAATCAACACATGGGGATAAATAACCGGTTACACAATGCGTTGCCAGTGACGGCATTGGACCCATCAATCTAAACCCATAATCTTTTTCTCCCCGTAATCCCTGCAAGCGCGGAAACAGTTCCCATGATACCGTAAAGCCAACCCGATTAGTCCACACATCAAATAAATCATAACAAGCCCGCAATGCATTTACGCTTGCTGCAAATGTCATAGTAGTTGATGGCGATGAACGCCAGTGCCGGGAACCGCTTAATTTTATAGTGTTCTTATTATCCGTCAAATTGTGTTCTGGGAGATACTCATATCTTCCGGGATGATCATATAGGGTGATAAAATCAACATCTAAATTCTGTATGGCTAATTCCAGTTCTGTCATTGCGGTGGGCAGATATATATAATCATCCTCTGCAAAATAAACCCAATCGTTATCTCCATGCTTGAGCGCTTCATTATAAGTTCTCCAGAATGATTGAGCATTACCAACATTGTCTAAATGAATAAATAATTCCTGTGTCAACCATTCTGGACATTTCCCATCACAAACAATGTTGATGGGTGATTCACATACTTTTAAGAAATTATTAAAGCAGTTTTCCTTAGAATATCCAATGGGTCGTTTGGTCATATCGTCCTGATTATATAACCTATAATAGATATGAATCACCTTTGACAATACCTACAGATAGTTTCAATTTTTTCATCATCCCATGATTCTTTTATTTTATTAAATTCATTTCTGAATAAATCCTCAAAACTGTCTTTATATAAATTCCCTGTTTTATGTTTCAAACCCCAGTCCATACAGCAGATAACGGTATCTCCATTGGGCAATAAAACCGGACAACGTCCACCACCCACACAAAGTATTTTTCCCTTAATTCTTTTCACATGCGGGACTACAAAAGGGTTTACATTATTACAACGACTGTTCAGGCACTGCGCGCTTGCCTTATGAACATTACAACTTGCTACATACGAATCCACGTCCCCGATATAGTAATTGGCTGAATCTACATTAAAATAAGAGGTGAATAGTTTGTAGTTGTTAATCCACTCAGCGGTATCTGTGATAAAATTCCAGTCGTCAGGGACATGCAATGTAATGCCATTAAACCTTACGTCTTTCATTATGTCAACATCTTCTGCTGTTAACCCAACCAAGGTACTAAAAATAGAAACGTGATATCCCAGTTCATATGCATAGGCAATCATTTTTGAGGATTTGCTATTCAAAAATGGTTCCGAAAAACCAGAAAAATGAATACCATAAGTTTTAGGTATTTTCTCTAACAATCCGGCAAACTCATAAAATGTTAATTCCTTGATTTCTTTTTTATCATAAGCAGAAACTAACACTTCTTGAGGACAGAACCTGCATGCGTTTGTGCAGGGAATAATTGTAGTAATTTCTATGTGTCCCATTATGTCCTGATTTCCCTGTTTCGTCTCCCTGCTATCCATTCTTGCATAATAGCAGGATGAGACATCGGCAAATCTACCAGTTCGGATTTTGGAATAACCGCTTCGGAATTAAATATATTACCTTCTTCCTTCATCTTGACATATCGCGGGTCCAGGGATCCGTTGAAAAACCAGCTTAATGTATCCAGCACTTTATTAATAAGATTATTCCTGAGAAATCCATAATGAAAAATGAATATTCGATCTGTCAAATCAGCACATTCATTACACCACAACCCTTCCGCGTCTCCTACCGCTTCCAATTGGATTTCTCCAAGCCTAACTATGCTGTCGCCACACGGTCTATTTTTGGAATGCAATGCTACATATTGGTTAAAGTTATCCCACAAATTCCAGCGTCTTACAAACGCACCTGAGTAGTTAGTCTTATCAATGAAATCCTTGATTGCAGGAATGCTATCTTCATGTACTGCTTCATCAGCTTGGATCATGAAATGCCAATCAGTCTTTAATTCTGTTTTTACCATGTTTGCGAGCATTGATAATCGTGCATTATCTTTAGCGCATTCCCATGGTAAATTCTCCAATATCCTAACATTTGGTGTCGTTCTTTCCAGTTCTTTTAAAATGTCCAGTGTGCCATCGTTACTCTGAGCATCCCCGACTATCACTTCGTCACAGAAAGGAACCAGACTTAACACAGCTTCTTTTATACAATAATCCCATTCAACAGCATTCCGGACAAATACGCTTCCGCCTATGGTTTTCATGTCTTTTTCTTCAAACAGAATATTCCAAACCCATTCCACCAATGGTCTGCATTGCCATTAGTTTTCCCGGGAGTATAAATTTCCTTTTGATATAATATCTCTACCGGTTTATCCTGGAATGAATCCAAGGTGCCAGTACGAGTTGCATCCCAGTTCCAGTCATCAACAAAAAATAGGAATTCATTTGCTAAATGTTCCCAGTACGCATTCAAAGCTTGCCGTTGTGCATCATATACATGATCACCGTCATAGAAGTAAACATTGATATTGGACGGACATAAGGCGATGGTTTCAGGACTCCAGCAGTCATTGTTGATTACCCTGGGTGTCATTTTAAATTTCTCTAAATTGCCCATTAGTAAATCTTTTGCATTCCCAGATACATTAAATTCAGAGAAGTCGTCTATCCCGGTAAAATCACCTTCATTTTGATAAATAGCTGCTGTCAATGTTGAACCATGTAATATTCCAATTTCCAGATATTTCAGTTCAGGTAAAGTGCAAATATTATTAAGAAAATGACGTATCTTGATTGATGTGAATCCTGATACATTCAGAATTTCACTTGTTAGTTTCGATTCGTACCGTTCTGCTTTATCTAAGGCATTTTGAATATGATCGAGCATAAAGCCTTTCTAAAAAAGAGGGGATGAGTCTCCCCATCCCCTTTCTTTAATGTGTTTACAGAATAACTTTAACAGACATGATGTTGTTCGGATTGCCGATAAGCATACCAAACTCATGCCAGTTACGCCTTGCCACGCCCATCCCCGGCTCAGGACCGAAGTTGAACATATCCATTCTCGGTCCGTACCAGTTGTTTGCCGAGATGGTTGAACCTGAATACTCGATACCGAATGGTACCAGCGTGAATTCATTATCGCTGAATTCATTGGCAGCAAGCACGATCCTGTCGGACGGGAAGAATGTCGGCTTCACAGCGATATATTCACCGGCGGTGATGGTGCCTGTGATAAGCAGGGTGATGCTCACGCCCGGGCTGACGGATACGACGGGACACTCAAAATCCCAGTCGTCAAATCCGCTGTCGCTTACCTTGTAATCGCACAGGGCGGTATCGCCCACACGAATACCCCAGGTGTTCGGCAATTCAACAACGACATTGCCTCCTGTGGCGCTTTCTGTGTTGGTTACAGCGTATTTCACCTGGGTCTGTGAATCATACAGTTCAATGGGCGGCCAGTCGAGAGCGAGAGATACGTGTTCTTTTGTAATCACACCCCGATCAAACTGGGCTCCCTTCATACCCACAGTTCTCATATAACCAGTGAAAACCGCCTTAACAGCCGTATTCACTTTGATATAATCCCAGACTCTTGTGGTCATCCGGATTACATCGGGTTTTCTGCCAGCCCTGTTGACAAACGCCTTGATATAAGCCGCCATCATGGCAACAATGTCATTAGAAGCAGTAGCCCAGGTAGAATCAGCGTTCTGGGTTTTAATCGGGAAAGTCAGGTTAACATCCATCCTGCCGATAGCATCAACCAGAATGTATCTTAATGCGCCGGTTGCAAGGGATTCACAGGCGACATATTCCATCGTATCCCAGATCCTTCTTTCAGAATCCAGCATTTCATCGATAACATACTGCTTTGCGTCCATGCGGTATGCCGGATCAGGGGAAATGAGATCTGCGAGCTCTTTCGACGTGAAGGTTTTGACGTGCCTGGTGATGATCGGCGCAGCCTTCAGCATTCTCCATGTTCCCTTCCCGACAACCGGGGACATCTGCATAGGAGAAACAAGAGGGGATAACCCGAAATCAGGGTTCTTGAGCATCCAGGCAGCCTCCCTGTTTTGGATCCTCCTCATGTTTAAATTGTTCACATAGAGCAACCGTGATTTGTCCAACGGTGCCACATTCGCCTGTTTGATATCAGCGATTAGAGTTCTCGCTTCCTGAATTGCACTTGGCATCTTCAATCCTCCTTTTTAGTCAATAAAAAAAGCCTCATAAAATGAGGCTCGTCAATCTAACTTCTGTGATGCTGAATTAGTCGAAAGTCACTTTCGGTAATGCACCCTTGAATCCTGAATCGACAAGCGCGCCATTAGCATCAACAACCATGGTTTTATCCACGCTTCCGTCACGGCAGGCATCTGCTGTTACATTCCCGCCACCAACCGTGGTTGTCACGTCCTGCATGAGAATACAGGCACCTGACAAACTACCACTGTTGGTGTATCTGACTTTCAACCCGTTGGCACCATCACGCATCGCTGCGCCCATCGGATAGGTAGCCGCTGAATTTCCAACGATCACACACGCAACAACATCGTTCGGACCAACGGCACTTTTAAACAACTGCTTCGTTGTGGTGGAACCTACCAGCTTCCCACCAATCTGTTCGCCATATGACATTGTTAAATCCCTCCTTTAGCTTTTATTTTTTTTGTAACGACTAAGAATCTCGACATTCTCACTGCTGTATGCACCCTGGGGAGTTGTGTCGTTGTCATCGGTTTTGGCAAGTCCTGCACCGAGGTTTGTGCCAGCCGGTACCTTCGCTTCCCAGTCCGCGACTTCTGCCATGAATACCCCGGTGAATGCTTCCGCATCAAAAGCACCATCGGCAGTCTTGAATTTGTTGACGTCAACCATGGCACGGACCTTGTCATGCAGGGACTCTGCAATGGCTGATGCTTCCAGAATCTTGTTCATGATGGAATCAGCCCGAATCTTTTCTTCCTTTGCCTTGGAAGTCATCTTCTCGATTGTCAGCTCCTTATCCAGTTTCAGGATTGTTGCCTTTAAATCTGCAACATCAGTTTCCATTGCCGCACAAGTTGCTTTCAATGCATCTTTTTCTGTTTCGAGTTTCACCTCCTTTTCATGTGCCTCTGCTTTACCTGCATCAAATACCTGCTGATAAAGATCAGAATGTTTTTCTTTTAATTCCGACAAGTTCATATTTTCCTCCTTTGGAAAATCGTCACCGGTGATATCTTGACCACCTTGACTATCTGAATGTTCACGCGTCATAGACGCGATCCAGTTTGCTTTATAAGCCTGGTCCCCTGGCTTATCACCTAACCCTTCAGCAGCCATATTTGCTGCCATCTCGATAGTTTGCTCCAAGCTCATTATGTCATCAATTAACCCTCTTTCCTTGGCATCTGCAGCAAAGAACATCTGACTGCCGTCAACCAGGTTTTTCATGCAATCATCAGTACTAATATCGCGATTCTTTGCAACAGAATCAACGAACAGCTTAAATGCCTGGTCAACATGCTTCTGCAGATAATCCTTTGCTTCCGGAGACAGTGGTTCTTCTTCATTACCCATTGTTTTGTACTTGCCCTGATAGATGAAAGTCGGCTTAACTCCCATCTTCTCATTCTGTTGGCTGTAATCGTAATGAGCTGTAAACACTCCGATTGAACCTATGGACGTTGTCTCATAGGCAGTTACAATGTCGGCAGCAGAGCCTATCCAATATGCTGCCGAAGCCATAATCCCATTCGCATAGGCAACAATCGGTTTCACTCCCCGGGCTTCAAAGATTGCATTGGCAAGTTCCATTGTCCCATCGAGCGTACCACCACCACTGTCAATATCCAGCACAATAGCATCAATGTCAGGATTACTTACCATATCCTGAATGGTTTTCTTCAGGATCTCCGTGCTAACCCCACCGCTTACCTCATGGAACATATTCATGCGCTTGGCAATAGTTCCATGAATCGGAACAACCCCGACATTATAAGCGGTCCTGACTGTCCTACCATCTGTCCCTGCGTAATGCTGCTGGACCTGATGGTGTGTCACTTCAAATTTGTTATCCAGTTCCCGACCTAACTCGATGGAAACCTGTTCCAAATCCACGCCATTGCCGAAATACCGTGCAAACAGGATGTTGTGAATTGCATCCAGTTGCTCCGGCAGGATAGCCCAGATCTGTCCCTGGACAAGATTAATTATTGAGCCTTTCATGCCCACCTCCTCATAGTGTTGCGAATTCAGACAGACTATCTATAGTTTCAACCTGCTTCATATTGCGACATTCCTCAGTACAATCACACCATGCACACGGAGTATGGAAGGGGAATAGGCTTCTTTTGTCATGATGTCCGCTGTCCATTTGATTAACCTTATAATTGATTTTTCTTTTCAATTCATCGACATCAAGACTTGTCCTGGTATCCCAAATCCATTCAATGCCTAAATTAACAATATGGAAATTACATATCACCACATCCATTGGTAAAGGCAGGTTATAATTGTGATGAGCAAGCATTACTCCGCTGGTTAATTGGATTGAATTACGCACCCAGATAGACGGTATAATCTCCTGAGTTGTCTTATAATCCAATACAACATAGCGTTCCTTTGCTTTATTGTAAGAAACAAGATCCGGCTGTCCCGTATAAATCCAGAAATCGGTTTCGAGTTTCATTCTACTTTCAGCGATGACCGGTTCAAGATAATCCGGCATTTCGTTCTTGAGATCTTCTGTTAGTTTCTCGCCCATCTTTTGAAACAATTCCCATGATTCACCCGGACGATATTCTATCGGATAAGGCGGTTTGTATCGTCCCCAATAATCGCTAAAGGCTTTCTCGATATCCTCCTTTTCTATAAAATATTTCCTTGCCGCTTCGTGCAAAGCGGACCCAAAACGATACCTGGCAATAAGTTGTCTCTGTTCTTTTTTGAATGTCCCCTGTTTCTTCAACCACCACTTATGCGGACACAGCTCGTAAGTTAAGATGTCATTTGTACTTATTTTCCTCATGTAAGCGGTACCAATGCCTGATTAACAACTTTCCAGAGATATATTCCTGTACCCATCTTTACAGTATCGGTATACCATTCTACCGTTGCCCGATGTACCTCATGTGGACGTCCCGCTGCAATGATGGTATTCCATGCCGATTCAATAGTTAAATAATATGTCGCTGTCGCAACTGGTTTAACTTCTGTCATCACTTTCAATATAGTGCCAGATGCTATATCGTCAATTTTGTACTTGAATGATGAAGGTATCAACGGAGTGATACCATCATAATCAGTAAAAACCAATCTTAATCTTGTTGTGGATTGCTCGCTGACTTCAACCATTTATACCCTCCATTAGAAATGCCACGGATTGTTGTTGCATAAGAAACTCCACGGATTGTTGTTGCATAAGAAACTCCACGGTTTGTTGCTGCATCACCATCCTGAGCATGATAAATTGCATTGCCGATGGAGATGGGCTTACTGATGCCGAAGGACTCAAAGAAGCCGAAAGAGATGGCGAAATACTTGCGCTTGGGCTTATGCTCAGAGATATACTGGGTGAAACCGATTCCGAAATGCTCGGACTCACACTTGCAGAAGGAGATTCAGAAGGAGAAATACTGATGCTTACTGATGGACTGAATGATGGTGAAAGGCTAACACTTTCTGAAGGTGAGATACTTGGTGATAGACTTTCACTGGCACTCGGGCTTACACTCGCTGATGGACTTAAAGATGGACTGACTGAAGGAGATATCGAGGGTGAAATGCTTAGACTTACAGAAGGACTAATTGATGGGGATACCGATGCACCCCCCACACTTGGTGATAATGAAGGTGAAATAGAAGGACTGATGCTAAGGGATACTGATGGTGATTCTGAAGGCGAAATGCTTGGACTAATCGATGGACTGGCACTTAATGAAACTGATGGGCTAATACTCGGACTAATCGAAGCACTCGGGCTAACAGAAGGCGAAATACTTAATGATATAGATGGGGAAACAGAAGCTGATGGTGATACACTCGGAGAGATACTGGGACTGATAGAAGGTGATACTGAAACAGATGGGGATACTGAAGGCGAAATAGAAGCACTTGGACTTACAGATGGGCTAATAGATGGAGATTCACTTAGACTCAGTGAAGGTGAAACACTTACTGAAGGACTTACTGACGGTGATTCGCTTGGACTTACACTCGGTGACGCAGAAGGACTAATCGAAGGAGAAACAGAGGGCGATCTTGAACCTAAGCTCGGTGATGGGGATTCAGAAGGAGATATAGATAGAGATTTACTCGGACTTAGGCTTGGACTTACAGAAACACTCGGGCTAATTGAAGGACTGACAGAAGGACTTGCAGATAGGGAAAATGAAGGACTGATACTCAAACTGATAGACGGAGATACACTCGGTGAAATAGAGGGTGAAATCGATACAGAAGGAGATACAGAGGGACTGATACTTGGTGATATACTGGGACTTACAGAAACTGATGGGCTGACAGATGGAGATATTGAAAGAGAGACAGATGGTGATACTGAAGGTGATATTGATAGACTGACTGATGGAGATGTAGATGGGCTAATGCTTGGACTTATTGAAACCGATGGTGATACTGAAGGTGATATAGAGGGTGATATACTCAGTGAGACTGAAGGAGAGATAGAAGGTGATGCAGATAATGAAATTGAAGGGGATATAGATGGACTAATAGAAACACTCGGACTAACTGAAGGAGATACAGATGGGGATATAGAAGGTGACAAACTCAAGCTAATTGAAGGGCTTATGCTTGGAGAAACAGAAACACTTGGACTAACTGAAGGACTTATAGATGGGGAGATACTCAGAGATATGCTTGGGCTTATACTTGGTGATTCTGATGGGGAAATCGATGGTGAAACAGAAGGACTGACACTGACAGATGGAGAAACTGAAGGTGATTCTGAAGGTGAAATGCTTAGGGATATTGAAGGGGAAATCGAGGGACTAATACTTAGTGATATTGAAGGTGACAAGCTCGGGCTTACAGAAACTGAAGGACTGACAGATGGGCTAATACTAAGCGAGATCGATGGGGAAATCGAGGGGCTAATACTCGGGCTGATCGAAACTGAAGGACTTACGCTTGGTGATACTGAAGGAGAAATAGAAGGACTTCTGCTACCTGCCTGCTCAAGATACAACTGATCAATGTACATATAATGACTTGTGTTACCTGGGGACGTATGAGCGAGTCTAAGCTGTATCTGACCCCCAGAAATATGATTAGCATCAGCAATCAGCGTAAACTGATACGTTTGTTCAGAATCAGCATCAGGGAAATCCTGTGCATCAACAGTTACATTATCCCACTGAGGCGTACCACTGTAATTCCACTGCTGAAGTTTTACATTGTGTGCAGCATTTCCCTCATACCACGCCTTAAAATGAGCTATTAAGTTGTACGAAGGAACACTTTGATTCTGCCCAAACGTGAAATCTATGTCAAATGCAGGAGTTCCTGTAACTTCTCTAACAATAAATTCAGCACCATCATCTGAATGAGTAGACCATATATCTCCAGAGGTGATAGTTCCAGGGGAAACTGCAACTGACGTAGCGAGATGCCAAGGAATACTCCCTAATGAAGGGCTTGGAGAAATGCTTGGAGATACAGAAGGAGATATTGAAACACTTGGACTGACTGATGGTGAAATACTCGGAGAAACCGAAGGTGATATTGAAGGACTGATACTCGGACTTATTGAAACTGATGGTGAAATTGAAGGGGAAATACTTGGAC
>Ga0315273_10007696_pt1 | contig 13516 bp, 15 predicted proteins | sample YL17G02_0_MG_FD_205753 | JGI IMG/M metagenome (GOLD analysis project Ga0315273, IMG submission 205753) | Sediment microbial communities from Yellowstone Lake, YNP, Wyoming, USA - YL17G02_0 | ecosystem: Environmental > Aquatic > Freshwater > Lake > Sediment | place: USA: Wyoming | collected... | reverse complement strand
TTCAGAGTTTGACGTTGCTGCTTGCAATGCTGTTTGCATAGAAGCGGCAATAACTGTCATTGTGTCGGCAACATTGACTGCAACTGTTACATTATACGTGGCTCCATCTACTGTAACTGTCCAATCATAGTTACCTGTTGCAACAGCCGGAATTGTTGCTGGTAGAACAGGTGTTGCATTAACGCGGTTGAAGTTCACTACACCAAAACCTGCTTGTGCTGTATCGAGTACACCACCAAATGCTACTAGTGCTGCAACGATATCGTTAGCCACGCCAGCTAACAATACTACTGTAGATGTTGTTCCCTGGAGAATTGCACCTGTTGATGTTGACGTGAATGGTGTGTTGCTTGGTTGAACTGTGAACAAAATACGTGGTGGTTCTGTTGCATTGTAACCATCCTGCCATGAAGCAACTACGGGAAGGCCTGCTGCTGCCATACCTGTGTTTAGTGCTGCAACAAGATTACTAAAAGAAGCACCCGTTGTTTGTGGAATGTTTAAATCAATTGACGCTGTTACATTGCCAGCACCATTCACATTTACCTGAAGTTGATAAACTGTGAGACGGTTGAGTCCTGTTGATGTTGATTGTGCTGGAGTACCTGTTGGAACTGCGAGTGATGATGCTGCATTCTTCCAAGATACGTCTGTGTTTGCAGCGCCGGCAGCGAGAAACGTGCTAACAACTGCTGATACAGATTCTTGAAGACCATCAATTGCGCCAAGCTTGTCCCAACGTGAGTACAGGGTATTGCCCTTTACGCTTGTACCAACTTGATTTGCTGAACCAGCGATTGTTGAGAGTGTATCTGGACCTGTCCAGCCTTTTGTTGAAGTATAGTTAACGACGCCGTAATGGCCACCTGCTGATGTGCCACGAACGTTATTAAACAGGAAGTTTGCACCAGTATCAGAAACGAATACACCACTTGTTGCACCAGTTGTCTTACTGGTGATAACGATTGAATCGCCGTCTTGAACAACAGTTGCCCAAGTTGTCAAATCAACAAGTAGTTCTGCAACAAGAGTTGTCATTGTTTGTGCTGCTGAGCCAACGATTGAAACTGCACGATTTGTACCATCAATACGGACAGTAGCTGTGTAAGCAGTTGCATCGTTTGCAAGGCCAGTAGGTGTGCTACCACCAGCTGGGAAATTTGGACCAAATTCAATTACTGTATAACCTGCTGCGGCCATAAGTGCAAGCGCATTTTCTGCGTTACGATTCCAGCTTACGTCGAGAGGTTGAAATGCTGATGGAACGTTCATTGTTTCTTCTCCTTAGATAAAATGAAGCATAGTTATTTATAGGGGTACACAGTTTTTGGTAGAATTTCTTGCAAACTTTCTAGAACTGATTTTTCGTTGTTAAAACGCCTTGTTTTTTCAGGTGCAATTTCATTGGTGCGGTGCAGGTTATTTTCTAGCATTTTTGTAATTTCTTCTTGAAGATGCAAAGCATCTTTCAAAGACATATAATGTAGATGTGTTAATGCTCGTGTAGACTGTCGAAAACTTGTTGTAATACTCGTTGTCATTACTCCAACTTCAAGGAAGGTATCAGAACGATTTTGTACAGTGGCCACATACAACAAAGCTGGTGCATATGCTCGTTCTGGTCGCTGCAACATCCATTCCATACTATATCGATCGTGCTTACCTTTTCGTAGATTTGCACATTTTGGACAATGTTGATTTTGATTAACGTGGTTTTCTGGTGCTTGGAAAAATGGACCATGCTCGTGACATGTGATTTTAACTTTACTTGTGCTACGTTTATACACGACAGTACTATAATCGTAACGATCACCATGGACCTGACGTGCACGGTCGATAAATGTTTGCGTATCGAGTTTCATAGATTTACCAGTTGTTGGAGTTTCTCTACAACTTCAGGTTTATTTTTCAAGCTGCTTTATTTTATGCTGTTGAAATGACATGCAGAGAGGAAGAGAAAGGTATTTATGTTACACTTTGTTAATAATTTTTACCCCAAAATGAATTGGCTTGCCATTCCAAATTCTTCTGGCATATCTGCTACATAATTGTCCAGATCGGCCAAACACAAACTAATTTCTTCCACACCAGCTGCACGAAGATCTGAGGCATTCAAAGAAACACTACCTCCTGCACCTGGTAATGTACTATATTTGCCACGGATTTCTGCAAGCGCAATTCGAGATTGAGCCAACGCATAACGACGAATCCAAGGGAAAATCCAACGATCGGAAAGTAAATCTTGCTCTGTACGTTCAACAGATGCTTCAATGAGCACCATTCGTTCTGCAAATGGATAACGTTGTAGTAAGTGAAGTACACGTGTTTGTTCATTCCAGGTAAATGTTACCCGAGCGGCAAAGAGCATTTCCATTAATTCAGTATACTCTGCCATTAAGTGATAACTTAACAAGTCAAATGTTCCCATGTTATACAAGTGTTGAACAACGATTTGTCCGTATACCCCTGCACCATGTGCTGAACTAACAAATGCAGATGTCATACGATAAACACCCATAATTTGAACAATTTTATTATATCCCGCTGCTTTGCTCGACAATACATATTGTTGTACTTCTGGAGCGATTTGCATAAAGAAGAAACCGCGACGATAAGCAATGCTTGCACGTTGACGGAATTCATCAATAGCTTTTGTGATGAAATAGTCAAGTTGCTCTTTTGTTAGTTCCACATCAACAACTGGATATCCAAGCTGAAAACGAATTTCTGTTGCTATTGCAAGACGTTCGTCCATTGAACCATCTGTACCGATTCCAAGTTCACGATACATCGGTGTTGCTGAAATTGCATCTCCACCTGGTTGTGGATTTGTGAATGTTGGTAGTGAGGCAAGTGAAGGCCACAATGTACCAAGTCCGGCTGAAGTAATTACCCACACAGCATATCCAAATTGAAGGGATGGTTGTAATGTACGACCATCGACAGCAATATATGATGTACTACCCGTCATTGTATCAGTGAATAGCATGTTACCATTACAATCAAGTTCAGCTGTAGCAACACCCTTCGTTGCAATCCATTGTGTTCCATCCCACGTCATTACTTGTCCTGTAGCAGAGTTAAACCAACAATCTCCCTTAACCGGTGTTGGTGGAGTAGTCACATACAATAGGTTAATCCATAGAGCACCATTCCAAAGATTTAATGTATTATTTGTTGTATTAAACCAATATGCTCCGGCAGCAATTAAGGCAGGATCCGTTTCTGATATGGTTGGTACAAAAAGAATCCATGCTAATCCATCCCAATAAAACCAATCAGTACCATTGAACCACACAGTACCATTAATCATTTGTGTTGGATCTGTCGGAAAGTTTATGTACTGTGTCTGAATCCAACAACCGTTTACCCAAATATAAATTACAAGAGTTGTTGGATTGAGCCAATATGATCCATCAGTAATTGTTGGCGGAATTGTTGGATCTGTATTCTGTTGATAGAATACGGTTACGGCCTTCCATACGTTGTTTATAATATCCCAAACGTAAAGAATGTCTGTTGCTGTATTCCACCATAAGTCACATGACGTACGATTAAATGGATTTGATGAAAAAGTAGTAACGTCAGTGATAACAACCCACATTGTTCCATCCCACTGCTCTAGAACAGATGTGAGTGGATTGTACCAAAAAGTACCAGGTCCAGGCATTGTTGGTACAGTTTCTTGAATGCGAACATTTACTTGCGCAACCCACGTTACACCACTCCATTGGTACAAAGTGTTGTTTGTACTGTTAAACCAGTAGTATCCAATAGGAAGAGCGTTTGGATCCATATTAGCTTGAATTGCAATTGTAGTAATCCAGATCTCTAGAGCATCATCCCACTTGTACATCTGTTTGGTTGATGTTTTATACCAGTAGGAACCACATGGCGCCGGCTGTTGTAAAGAAGGATCAATAACGGACGTATAGAGAGTTGTATCACACCACGTAATACCATTCCATAGATGTACGGACACTCCATCAAACCAAATTGATTGATCACATATTGGTTGTGTTGGATCCGTTGCATAAATGATCACTGTTTGTGCAATCCACGCTACGCCATCCCAACGGTAGAGAATTTTTGTGACGGGATTGTACCAGTATGTACCAATAGCGATTAGATTTGGAGCTATTGGTTGAACAAAAACTGGCAATGGTAGAAGTAGATATCCATCAAACAAATATAATTTTTGTGCAACAGCATTCCAGTAGAATGTACCAGCATTTGGTGGTTGTGGACTTGCAGGACAACCAGTTGCTTGTCCAAACTGGTAATTTATTTCATCAATCAAATCTTGATACGTAAGAGCATCTTCACCTTTGATTGTAAAATTGAACAGCGTTGGCTTTGTTACACAAGCTGATGGAGGCAATGGAACTTGTGGTTGTGAAGCTAATCCACCTGCACCAATGGACACATTATATGTGTAAGTTACACCAGGAACCAATCCTGTATAATCATTCGGTTTGACACCTGCTGTACCATCTGGTTGTGTGAATACAACTGTCTGTGTTGATGATGTTGCAGCAGTACCTGGAGCATCTCCTGCATTTAATGAATATGCAGAAACACCTTCATAACAGTAACGAAGTTGGCAATCAACTGGAAATCCTGTGACATATAGAGGTGTGTTTGGAAGAAGACCAGTAATATCCAGGAATGTTGATGTACGATCTTGGAAAAAAGCACCAACAACGAGTGATGTTCCTATTTTATCACCGGCAAACAAGTTCTTATTGACTGTTGGATCAGACGTGTACATTACCCCATCTGTTGGGAGCTTGCTCTGATCAATGGGCGTGGTATCAGCCGTGAGAATGATACCACAATATGCTTGGTTGTCACTCGTACAACCAGCTGCAGGAGTTGGAATATTCCAACTAATACGCGCTGTTGTTTCGCTTGTGCGTTCAAGCTTAACTTGCATGTTAAGCGCTTCAAAGCGTAACAGAGTAGGTGCGTCTGGACTGATATCGAACGTAGACATTAATTATCTCCACATGAGACATGTATTTATCAGTAAAACAAAAAGGATGTGGAGCAATAAATATGCAGTATTTTACAAGAAGGGCTGACAATGGCTTCAAAACGCGAAAAAATTAAACTCGAATCAACTGCCGGGACTGGCCATTTTTATACTACTGATAAGAATAAACGAACCAAACCGGATAAACTTGAGCTAATGAAGTTTGATCCGGTGGCTCGTAAACACGTTCTGTATAAAGAAACCAAACTCAAATAGGGTATGGTACTTTAGTCAAACGTCAATTCGACAATATCTTCAAAGATTGATTCTTGCCTTTTGCGACGTTTTGTAATTTTTGCTTGGCGAGTAACTTCTTTTGCACGAATTTCTTGGTGAATGATAGCTTGAGCCACATACGCATCATCCAATGTGCCATCAAAATTGTGAGTTAGAATTATTTCACGAATTTCTGCAAGAACTTGTGGCACATCAATAAGTGCCTGACCATGGGTTTTCGATCGAAATAATTCCACAATCGGTGTGAGTATTAAATGGTACATCGGTTGATTTCTTTTTCGAAGAGCAGCCACGAAGCGAACTTCTTTGTGATTCAAAAGCAATTCTTCGAGTTCTTCAAGAACATCTTCACAGAAGTCAAAATTTATATTACGATACTTGAGTTTACCAAACAGTTCTGCACTGTCGTCAAACTTCTGTTCAACAGTATCCAAATTTTCCAGGAGATCAAACTCATCTTGAATGAATCGAGATTGTAAGGGATCTTGGCGCAGGGGAATCAAACGAACAAATGCTCGGATTCCATTTTCAATCTTGCTGTAGTCGTAGCCTTGCATTTTGACCTCCATTTGTTAATGTGGTCGCATTCTAAAGCAAGATTATTTTAAGGTCAACAAAAGAAAAAGGGCGATCGAAATCGCCCTTTTTCAAATACAATTTGTTACAATTAGTGACCGTTACCACCACCTTGACCGCCATTACCGTTACCACCACCTTGACCGCCATTACCATGACCACCACCTTGACCGCCATTACCATGACCACCACCTTGACCGCCATTACCATGACCACCACCTTGACCACCATGACCACCACCAGTTGAACCACCATGACCACCACCAGTTGAACCACCAGTTGAACCACCAGTTGAACCACCAGTTGAACCAGGACCACCCACAATTCCGCCGGGCAGGCCGATAGATTTTCCAGAACTATCCTTGACGGACGTTACGTTGACGGCAGCAATTGCGCTACCGAATGCAAACATTGCAACCACAACTACGAGCTTTAGAACGTTCTTCATACAATCTCCTTTGAAAGGTCCCCTTCATTCCAAATTGGATCTGGGGTTATTGCTATATTACAAAGGATTTAGGGTAAAGTCAACGAAGAGGCATTTGATTGCGTTGAGACCCTTGAGATGGTGAAGGACCAGGACGTTGTTCAGGTGTTCTACTAAGAACTGGAACAGGTTTTGCACCTGGTTCAGCAGAAGTTGGAGCTCCAGCAGGAATTTGTTGATTTTGACCACCTTGAATACGTGCCATCAATTGTTGATAAAATTGATATGTTTGAGTGAACTGACGTTTGATTTCTTCTATCTGTTGCTGATTGCCTTGTTGCACAGCTTGTTGATACTGTTTTAATGTTTGTTGGATTTGAGGAGCTATTTGTGAGCCCTTGCCTGCTTGTTTAACAGCTTCAATTTCAGCTTGCTCTGGTGTTAGGCCTTGATTATTCGCTTTCACTTTTTGAATGTAAGAACGGAGAGCCATAGAACCTCCAGCGCCTGCTGCTTGAAGAGCTTTAACTCCAGCAAGCAGATCAATCAATGATTGTTCTTTACCTTGTGCCAATAGCATGGGATCTTTCCCATTGTTGAACTTTGCTTGAACAGCACTCAATACTTTCATAACGTTTTCAAGAACTATTTCTGTACGATCACCAAAACGAACTGTCCAATTGACAAGTGCTTTCTCAATGAGAATGTCTGTGTCATTAATTGTCACTTCAGCTTCACGAACCAACTTAAATGCACGAAATGCATTCACAGCTTTAATGATCTTCACGAACTTTGTCATACGGGGTACTTTGATTTTCTTCTTTACAATGACAGTTTTGTCGGCACGATTAGCTGTCTTGTATTTGTTAACATGTTTGTTCCAAATTTGCTTTGGTGTTTTTTTCGAAGCCATTTTACTGTCCTTCTCGTGTGTGTCGTGACAACCATTTCTTCAACTTTGTAGAAGGCCAGAAGGTCTGGAATTCTTCTTGTTCATCTAGTGCTTGAACATCTTTAAACTTGATGTAGACTATCGTCGGGTTATTAATTACATCGTAACGCCACTCTACAATAAGCTTATTTTTTGGCTTCAAACCAACAATCTTTCCTTCTTCTTTATTTTCACCAAGAGCAATACTGCAATACTTGCGAACTTCGTATTCAACGACAGTGCGCGGAGTTTGCTCAATGGCTTGACGAAGTTGTAACTTGCTTTGCAAGTATTCTTTAAAAGATAGGTCCATAGGAGATATTTATTGAAACCCTCAATGCTACGTGTGATTTATGTCGAGCTCTTGCCACAGCTTAACAAGTTCAGCATTCAATACCCGCATCTGATTTAGTTTCTGTTTTTTTGGCCAATCTCCCCATATAACAATTTCTATAGGATCAAAGATCTCATCAAATGTATCAATTAGTTCTGCTTCCTGATAATCAACTACAGTTCCCCAAGTAAATTCCAGCCAAGCTTGAGTTCCATATCGATAGCAAAAATCATTCTTCATCTCAAAGTGAAGAGATTCAACTTCATCATAAAGATGTGTCATACGGTGTAAGAGGGCTTTTCTTGTATTCATTGTATATTTACTACAGACAAAAAGAAAGCCAGGAGAACCTGGCTTTCTTGATTTACTATAATGTCACTTCGGGGATTACGGAATTACAGCTGGTCCTAGTATTTGTATTATATTGACAGGCAGCAGGTTGAATCCCTGTTTCAGTACTGAAACAAAACCACCTTTTAAGATCTCCATTGGTTGTTTTACAAGCTTCTTACGATCAAATGGTCCTACACCAGTATTTTTATTATACCAAGCGGGGGTTACAAAATTTGATACTATAACTTGTCCAAACGTCCCGGAACGGATGTAACCACAATCTTGGACAGGATCACACACTTCCATTAATACAAAGTTCCCAGGGGGAAAGTGACTTGCTGTCCATCGAGTAGCTAACGGATCAACAAGCATTTCTAACACTTCATGACTAGCCGCTGAAGATACCAGTTGTGGCCACAAACTACCTACGCCTGGTGCCTCTTTGATGGTCTTTACATACACGAATGCATATGGTACAGATGGTAGGGGATTTCCAGGAGTATTAGGTGGAAAATGTCTTCCGCCCGCACCGCCTCCTGGCAGATCTGTAAACACTAATCGCCAGTGTCCGGATGGAGGTGGTATAGTACCAGGATAAAACGTTAGTTGTGCATTCATACCCCAGGACGGTAAAAAATCAACATTCAACTGAGTTTGAATAGCATTCATGAATTGTTTGATGGTAGCATCTGGTATCATCACTGATTCGTTTTTAACAGCAATGTTTTGTGTAGTGGTCAATAACGAATATGCCCGAATGGGAGCAAAAATATTCGGAGCAGGCACAAATATGGCCATGATGATTCCCTAGAAAGGTATAGGGGTATTTACATCACACTGCTCGAAAATGACAGGAATTTTGTCTTTTAGACGAGTTGTTGAGAGGTACGAATAAATCGCAACAATCCACAATTCCAAATTCTATAGAATCCTGCATTTCGCATATTTTCAACTTCAGTAAGGAGGGGATCAAACGCTTTACCCAAAAGTTTAGGCAATTGTTTTCTTCTGAAAGCAAACTTATGATATGGAACAACTCTTTGAGTTGCATCAAATATTTCATTAAGTTTCATGTTGAAATGGATGTGATTTTGTTAAGTAAAACAGTCGAACTAGTTTTTTGGTTCCAATGATCGAACAACACTTGCTTGTTTTTTACAAACCAGTTCTTTAATTTTGTGCGTTCTGAATGTTCAAGTTGTTCAAACGATAGTACTTCTAAATTGTCGAATTTACTAACATCTTTGCCGTGCACAACAAACATCGAAGGCGTGGAAAAGAGAGGCGCATCACATGCAAGTATGATATGTGGTAGTCCCGTTTTGATAGGGGGTATTTCTGTGACAAAATATAACCAATCTTGGGGTAGTTGTGGGTGCATGTGTTTTCCTTGTCAAGTATTTATCTGAATAATTCGAATCATTAGGAACTAGAGAATACCGTCAAACAGCATTATTTACCCCAAACTGTTCAAAAATCACAGGGATTTTGCCTTTCAGACGAGCTTTAGAAGCGATGTTCTCTCGCCATGGAATCATTTGTAAATTCGAAAGATCCGAGCAGATTTTCGCTGGAATGTCGTTCTCGAAGCAATATCGGACAGGAACAATATGATCCAAATGATATGCGCCATCTTTGCCTGCACGTCCTGACGGAAGATTATTTGGATTGATGGTGTGTTTATTTGCAAGATACGTTGCACGAGTATGAGAGGTGACTTCTGATTTATACAACTGCCAAGATGTTGCAGTTTTAATCCATTTTTGATGTCTACGTTCAACACTTGCATTCAGATGATTAGTTTTATATTGAGTGGCACAAATTGGACATTCCACACCTCGTGCCAGAAGGTTTTTTGCTTCACTCGTGAATCTGTGGTTACATTTCATATTTCGAACAGTTACTTTTGTTGGTACATTACTAATGTCATTCACACGGCGTCCATCCCAATCAGATAAAATCTCAAATCCTCTGTCTTTAAGAGATTGGAGATTTCGTTTTCGTTTTTCAAGAACCTTTTCTGTACACTCACTTCGACAACACACTGGACATCCTTTTAGTTTATGTCTCTTAAAATTCTGCAGCTTCGAAATAGGTGTTGCTGTCCATTCATGGAAACAATTTAGACATCGCATTTTGTGATGCAACTTTGCGCCTTGAAATGGTTCAATCAACTCAATATCAATCTCTTTGAATTTATGTGGGTATGTCGTGTCAATATCGCCTGGTCTCGGCATTGTTGTAATCTCCAGTATTCCCTAGGGTTCAAAAAAAGATCCCGGCGAACCGGGATCTTTTAGATTACTGCTTTATGGAGCTGTTGTCAACTCAATCCATTATGCGAACTGGAAGTTCAGCACATTGATTTTTCCATAATAGTCAGCGCTGTTACCCAAACTTGTTTCCGTCTGTGTAAATGCTGTCTTTCCATAACGAGTCATCATGCTAACAACTGGTTGGAACGTAACTGGGTTAATAACAACACCACTTGACATCAATGGGATGTATGGGCAGTAGAAGTAACCAGTGTCTGTTTCACCATTGCCGCCCTTGTAACCAACGAGGACGACGTCGTTTGTTGATGCTGCAAGGCCTGATACTTGGTTCCACAGGTAGCTGTAAACCTTGATCGTGCCGTTAAGTGTACCAACCAACATGCTGTTGTTTGGACCCTTGAAGCTACCAGCTACTGCTGGTGCAAATACTGACTTTGCTGCGCTTTGGAGGATGGAAACAACCATTGGTGATACAACGATGAAGTTGCCTGGACCACGACGGGTCTTACGTGCAATTTCATTTGCAACTGCGTTGATGATAATACCGAGGTTAGCAAAACGATCACCAAGGTATGCTGGCTGGTATTGTGGACCAAGGCCAATTGTTGCGTAGTCGTATGTACCGACTGTTCCTGCCAGAGCCAAAAGGTCTGTCAGAATTTCTGAGTCGAGTTCTTGTACGATTTCTGCAGAGATAACTTGTGTCAGTTCGTTCTCAAGGTCGAGACCGTGCTGGCTCTTGATGTCCTGCATTGCTTCAATTGTCCAACCTGCTTGCAGCTTGCGTGTACCAGCTTCAACTGCTTGGCTGATAACTTCAAGCTTAACTGTACGACCGCCTGAACCTTCAATGAAAGAACCTGAACCACCGTATAGACGACCGGCATACTGACGACCGATAGCATCTGTACCAACTGCTGGGTAAGGACCAAACAATGATGTATTCCAAGCAGGAATGCTTGATGGCCATGCACCACGGGATGCATTAGCTTGAATGTCGGCTTCGTCGCCTGCTGCGTTGGTAATACCGGATGCGCCAGCTGGCTGGTTAGCACCACCATCACCTACGACAGGACCAGCTGCGCCAGAATAGAACTGACGTAGAACTGGGTTGTTACCAAACATTTCATCACCACCTGTAATATTACCAAAATTGCCTACTGGATTTGGTGACCATGGATTTGCTGCTGTTGGTGCACCTGGCACATTAACAGTTTCACCGTAACGGTAACGCATCGTGTAAACCAGACCAACTGGACCTTGCATTGGCTGAACACCAACGATTTCGGTTGCAATCGTGCCTGGGATAATACGGCGAATCATCGGAATCAAAATCTTACGGAAACCTGCGATGTCGTGTGCTGCTGTTGCACCTGTTGCTGCGGATTCTGCCAAGAGGTATTCCTTTTGGTTTTCCAACACAGGTCCAACTACGGACTTTTGCTGTGGTGTAAGACCATCAAGAAGCGCTTCCTTGACTTCGCCCCAATTTTCAAAAATTTCATTCATGTTTTAGCTCCTAGCTTTGTGAGAGTTAATTAATGCCTGCGAGATGTCGCAACTTTGCCTTGACTTCTTCCGAAATCTTGCCCTGTTGCTGGTCGAGCTTAGCACCCTCTGTGATACGCTCGTTGTCATCGCCGGTCTTTGTTACACCCTGAGGTGCTTTCTTTTCGCTCTTTTTCTCTCCTTCAGCTAGTACTGGAGTTTCCTTCTCTGAAGTTTTTCCCTCTGCAACTGGTGCAGCTGTTTCTTTCAAAACCTTACCTACGTATGTCTTATATGCGTCACCAAGCATTGGTGTATCTACGCTCTTGAGAATTGCTTCCATTACTTCGCGTTGACGACCTGTAAGAGGCTTGAGAACATCATCCATCTTCTTAGCACGATCAAGCTTAGCACTCTTCTTCTCTGACTCTTCAAGAGCCTTGAGAGCATCTTCCAAGCGCTGTTGTGTTTCTTGCAGCTTGCCTTCGACGCTATCATCTGCTGTATAGTGCTTTGTGAACTCTTCAACGAATGCTTCGAATACGCGCTTACCAAAATTCTTTTTACGCTGTGCTTCGATGTCTTCGTGGAGTTCTGAAAGTTCTTTAGTTAGGCGAATTTCAAGGAAGGCGTCTAGCTTTTCAATCAAGCTGTCCATATCTTTCTTGAGGCCTGTTGCCATTTCTGACTTTGCTTCAACAATCTTTTCTGCATATTCTGTTTCAAGATCGCGGAAACGTTCGATGTCTTCTTTGAGTTCGGAAAGTTCTTCTTTAAGAACTTCGCTAACTTTAGCATCGAGAGCTTCAATCAGTGTATCACGCTCTGCTGTCCACTTTTCGTGAAGGTCGGCGTTGACTGAAATTGTTGCTTCTTCGCGTGCCTTCTTGGATTCTTCGTCAATCTTCTGCTTGAATGCTGTTTCGAGTTCTTTGCGGGTATCTTCCGTCAGAACTTCAGCAGCAAGCAATTTCTTAAGCAGCTCATCCATGTAATTCTCCTTGATAACAAGTTGTTCCTTGTGGGAAATATTTATTAGTCTATATGACTTTCAGCAGGAAACCGAGATTTTCTACTGTTTTTCCCTTTTTAAATCAACGTGTTAGTCTCTCCAAAAAATTCGAAATTTCGAATTAACGCTTAGTGTAATTCATTGCAGAAAGGAACTTAAGCACTTCATCTTTGAAGTATTTTTGTGCCTTGGGATCTTCACGAATTGCTTCTGCTAGAGACATAACGTTGCGACCAGTCTTTGAACGCTCAAGGCTTTCATATACACTTTCTGGATATGCGTTTGGAGCAGATGGCTGCGCTACGATATCCACTGTGACAAATTGAAAGCCTGTTACACCACCACCTTCGTTGACATTACCTGCACCACGACTTGAAAACCCTGGACGTACGCCTGCACGAACAAATTCTTGTGCAATTTTACCCATTGGTGTGTCAAGGAGCCTTGCTTTACCACATGCATTTCCACCAACCATCTTTAACTCTGTAATCACATGAGATACGCGGTCGAGATTGATTTGGAGTGTTTGTGGATGATCAAGTTCGCCCATGATGCCGTTCTGCTCTTTAATACGTTGAATAGCACTCTCAACAGCTTGGCTAATTTCCTGAAGAGGATATTCCCGGCCATTGCGATTCTTAATACCTGATTGCATCATGATTCCATTTAACCAGAACGATTTACCGTCCTGAGAAGCTTCCAGAACCAAATTACTTTCCGATGGCATTAGCTGTTCAATAAGCAGCGTCATTTGTTTCTTTTCCATGGCGATGTCCTAAGTAATTACTTCTTTGCCTTTGCTTTCTTAGACTTTTCTTCCTCTTCTTTGCTCATGTCGTCTTCTTCAGCGTCAGCATCTTCTTCGCC
>Ga0315273_10007693_pt1 | contig 13517 bp, 14 predicted proteins | sample YL17G02_0_MG_FD_205753 | JGI IMG/M metagenome (GOLD analysis project Ga0315273, IMG submission 205753) | Sediment microbial communities from Yellowstone Lake, YNP, Wyoming, USA - YL17G02_0 | ecosystem: Environmental > Aquatic > Freshwater > Lake > Sediment | place: USA: Wyoming | collected... | reverse complement strand
CCCCGGCGGACGGCCCGACTTGGGGGCCACGCGTGAGCGCAGCGAACGCGGGGGTCGGGTCGTCCGACGCGCGGGCGGGCGCTCCCCACTGGTTGCGCAACACGTTGGTACGCGGGACTTGAAAGCTCTTTAGGCAGAGCATCCACACCTGTCGTCCGACGTCATCTGTCATACTCCGACAGGTGATACGTCGTGACAGGGGTAACCGTGGGTAAGAAGCGCAAGCAGGACACGCTGCTCGCACACTGCATCGCACGGGCGGTAATCGATGACGCGGGCGGCGAGGCAGCTGCTCGCGAGAAGTACGGCGACGACGCTTCGGCTCTCGCAGCTCAGAGCAAGTGGCGGCAGGTACGACTACTGCTCAAGGTCACGCCAAAGGCATCGCGCGTGGCCGGGTTCATCGTCCTGTGGGCGCTGGCGATGAAGGATGAAGGCAAGGACACGTACACGATCTCGGAGTACCAGCGGTACTACGCCGAGAACGAGCGCCAAGCGTACAGGCAGCAGGCGGAGTTCCGCGAGCTGTGGCCGGAGTTCGAGACGCCGAACGAACTGGCGCGGCAGATCGCCCCGCACCTTCGGGGCAAGGTCGACGCGACCAAGCTGCCGTCGTCGGTGCAGGTGATGGCGTGACAGGGCGGCTGCTTCGGATGCCACTTCGCCCGGGCTCCTAACCTTGGCTGTCGAAGAGGCAGATCGCTGCTCACTTCGGCTTCTCAACGAGGTGGGTCGAGCTGCGTGTTCGGGACGGGATGCCGTCACAGATGATCGGCGGGCACCGCAGGTTCAGGGTCAGCGAGTGCGAGACATGGGTTCTCGAAAGGGGAGCGGCATGATCAAGAAGCGGGGGAAGGGGTACGGCGTCAGCGTCTACGACCCGGCGCTGAAACGGAAGCGGTGGGTTGGGACGTTCAAAACGCTTGGTGAAGCGCGTGACGCCGAGCGCAGTGCCGGTCGGCGTCGGGGTTTCGGTCGCGTGACCTGCGGCGAGTTCGTCAAGCTCTGGCTTGCTGAGTACCCAAGGCCAGCGGGGGCTACGCAGCGGACGTACCGCTACGGCGTGGCGGCATTCGCAGACGAGTTCGAGCGTGTGCGCCTTTCCGAGTTCGACCGGCTCACGGCTCGGAGTTGGGCTCTGCGTGTGCCGCAGTCGAACGTCCGCATCGTCCGCGCGATGTTCAACGACGCAATCGACGACGGGCTCTACACAGGGCCGAACCCGTTCTCGAACCTACGTCTTGAGCAGTCGCGCGGACGGAAGGATCTGATCGCGCTGACGGAAACCGAGCTGAACGACCTGGGCGACAAGGCTCGCGACGTGCTCGGCGAGTTCGGGCCGTCGTTTCGGGCGATGATCGTCTTCTCGGCGTACGTAGGGCTACGCCCTGGTGAACTGTTCGCGTTCGAACGCGGCGACGTCGGGCGCGACGAGGTGACGATTCGGCAGAACCTCGACGGCACCGGGACGATCAAGGCTCCGAAGAACGGACGCGCACGGATCGTCGTGCTGCCTCCGCCCGCACGTCAGGTTCTCGCGGATGTTCCTGCGCGACTTGACGTCCCGTGGCAGTTCGTGACGCCGCGAGGTCGAAGGTTCAGCAAGAGCAGCCTCTACCACTACTGGAACCCGGTACGCGCGGCCTTCGGGCGTCCGGGGATGGACTACTACGAACTGCGGCACTTTTGCGCGACTCATCTCCTCGAACTCGGCGTCGCTCACGCGGACGTGGCGATCCAGCTGGGGCATACGGACGGCGGCGCACTGGTCATGTCGACCTACGGGCATCCATCGGAGGATGGAGCGCGCGAACGCCTGAAGCGGGCCTACGAGAGAACGGTGACGCCGCTCCGTGTCGCAGAGGATGGGTCGCAGAAGGGACGCAAGGCAGTCTGACGGTGGCTCTGTTGCGCGGATTTTCGCCTGTGTCGAACCCATCGCCTCCATCAAGGAACGGTTTCTACGGACGAACGCGGGAACCCCCAGCAGACGAGCAGGCACCCCGGCCACGGAGGCGCGGCGGACCGGTGATCGTCCCTTCGAGGTGCCCGTGCGTTGCTACTGAAGCCAGACCTGGGCGGCGAGCAGGCCCCAGACGGGGTGGTACTGGTAGTTGCGCACGCGCGATGAGACGAACTCGACGGCGCGCGGATTGATGAGCGGGACGGAAGCGGCCGCGTCGACGACTCTGTGGTCGACCTCGGCCCACGCCGCTGCCGCGCGCTGCGCGTCCGTCAGCGCGAGTCTTAACGCGCGCTGCATGAGCCGGTCGATGGCGGCATCGCAGAACCCACCGTCGCTCAGGCCTCCTTCGCAGTCGAACAGGATCCCGAGGAAGTCCGCCGGGGCGGGGTAGTCGGCGTACCAGGTTGACGGCATCAGGTGGATGGCTCGTTGCTGCTCGGGTGAGAAGTCGGCACGCGAGAGGTTCTGCACGCGGGCGCGGTAGCCCAGGCTTCGAAGGACGCCAGCGACGTAGCGCACCACCCGCTTCTGGAACTCCGACTCGTCGGCGAACACGCCGACGTTGACGCGCGCGCCCGCCGTGCCGGACGCGGCGACGAGCTGTTTGGCCTTCGCCGGGTCGGGCGCGGCCCAGCCGCTGTCCGCGCGGGCGTGGAGCGTGTAGGGACAGTAAGGGCGGTAACCCGGAATCCCGGGCGGAAGCACCTGACAGGTCGGCTTGGCGGTGGACGGGCCGCCGTAGAGCCGGACGACCTCCCTGCGGTCGATCGCGTAGTTCAGCGCCTGCCGGACGGCTGTCCGGTCGAAGGGCGGCAGCCGGTTGTTGATCGTCAGGAACTCGATGCCGAGCACGGGGTTAACCCGGAGCTGTCCCGGCCGGTGGATGCGGATGTTCGCCAAGAACGGCGGCGGGATCTGCTGGGACATGAAGTCCGCACGACTCGCCACCACGGCCCGCGCTTGCGCCGTGGGCGAGAGGCCGTAGCGCCAGACGATCACATCGGGATTGCCGTCCGGCTGGGCGGCGCGCGACCACTCCCGGAAGGTGCCGTTGCGGACGAAGCGGGTCTCCTGCCATGTCGCCCATTCGATCCGGTACGGACCAGTGCCGGGAATGGGACGGAAGCCAACGTCGCGCGACGGCATCCCGACGGGAACAGGTACGGCGTAGCCGAGGGCGAGCTTGAAGAGCAGCTCGGGGTCCGGCTTCGCGAGGCGGAAAACGACGGTGCGGGTCGTATCGTCGGCGACGATCCCGCGCGACAGGTCGCAGCTCTCGGTGTGGCTTGCGCACTGCTTGCCACCGACGATCGACGCGTAGAACCCAGCTCCAGGCGAGCCGACGCGGAAGAGCCGCTCCAGCCCGCGCCGAACATCGGACGCCTTCAGGGCCGCACCGTTGGAGTAGCGGATCCCCGGCCGCAATCGGAAGGTGTAGGTCGTTCCGGCCGAGGTCGGCGTCGGTAGCGCCACTGCGAGGTCCGGAACGAGATGTAACCCGTCGGGCCCGCTCGCCCGCTCGAAGGTCACCAGCGTGTCGTACGCGAGACCGAGGAAGGACGGCGGCGGATACCACTGCATGTTGAACGCCGGGTCGACCGAGGGTGGCGCGTAGCCGAGCAGCCTCAGCGTGCCGCCACGATGGTCGTCTCCCGAGGAACGCGTGCCGATCCAGACACGGTCTCCCGCGGCGGCCACTGCCGCCGGCCGGCGGCCGCTCACCGGCAGCGTCCGCGTGACCGTGTTGCTGACGGGATCGATTCGGGAGACCGTGCGGGAAACCTCGCTCGCGACCCAGATCGCGCCGCCATCGAACGCGAGCGCGACGGGTCCGCTTCCGACGGCGATCGTCGCGACCACTCTTCCCGTGCGCGGCTCGAGCCGAGAGACTGTTCCGTCCAGGGCGTTCGCGACCCACACCGAACCGGCGCCCATCGCGACCGCCGCCGGTCCCTGGCCCACGTTAACGCTGGCCAAGACCTTGTTCGAGGCTGGATCCACGTGCGCGACGGTGCTCGCGTCGTGACTTGCGACCCAGACGCCGCCGAGTCCCACGGCGAGGGCGGAGGGCCGAGAAGGGAGTTCGAGGGTGCTCGCCACGATGCCCGTCCGTGGCTCGATCCGCAGGAGTGCGTCATCCGCAGGGTCGGCGACCCACACTGAGTTCGTCCCGAACGCGATGGCGGCGGGCGTTCCCCCGAGCGGGATCGTCTGAGTCACGGTCCCCGTGACCGGGTCGATCCGGATAACGGTGCCGCCGACCGTCGTCGCCACCCAGACCGAGCCGTCGCCGACAGCAACCGCGCCCGGCTGGCCGGCGATAGGAATTCGATCCTCGACGGCGCCTGAGGAGAGGCTGACCCGTGAGACAGCGCCCTCGTCGGAGTCCGCCACCCAGAGCGAACTCGGATCAGCCGCGATCGCGGCGGGGGAGCCCGCGAACTCGATCCCCGGCTCGAGGCGGCCGGAGCTCGCGTCAACGACGGCGAGCGCGTCTCGGACGACCGCAGGCGCCTGAGCGGCGTCGGTTCGGTTGATTCCGAGCACGACGCCGATCGTGACGCCGACCGCGATGATGGCCGTCGCGATCGCCGCGAACCGTCGTGATCGTCGACCGACTCTGAGGCTATGTACCGGCGGGCGCGGCGCCCCGAGGACGGGATCGTGGTCCAGGATCTGGCCCTCGAGCTGGCGCAGCTGCATCCCGGGCTCGAGCCCCAGCTCGTCCGCCAGTCGGTGCCTCGCGGTTCGGAAGCGCTCGAGTGCCTCGGCCTGCCGCCCGCAGCGGTACAGCGCGAGCATCAAATGGCCGAGCAGGCGTTCCCTGAACGGGTGCTGGCGAGCTAGCGCCTCGAGCTCGGCCACGAGCTCCGAACCGCCGCCGAGCGCGAGGTCGGCTTCGATCCTGTCCTCGAGGGCCGACAGGCGCTTCCCCTCGAGTCGGTCCGCCTCGACCGAGGCGAACGGTTCGTTGAGCACGTCGGCGAGCGCAGGCCCGCGCCAGAGACCGAGCGCGTCCCGAAGCGTCGCTGCGGCAGCGGCTGCATCGCTTCGTGTCAGCTGCTCGCGGCCCTCTTCGAGCAGGTTGTCGAAACGAGCGAGGTCGAGCTCGCTCGTCTCGACACGGACGGAATAACCCGGTGGTCGGCGTTCGATGCGATCGGTACCGAGCGCCTTGCGAAGACGCGAGATGTAGTCGTCGAGCGTGTGTTCAGCAGTTGGCGGCAGCCGCTCGCCCCACAGCCCTTCGATCAGTCGGTCGCGTGAGACGACGTTGTTCGCCTCCAGAAGGAGCATTGCTAGCAGCGCGCGCGGCTTCGGCCCGCCCAACGCAACGGGATTCCCGTCGAGCTGGACCTCGACAGGGCCGAGGATCGCAAACTCCACCGAGAGGAGGTTACCCGGCCTTCCGAGCCGATTCCGAGTTTTCCCCGACACCCGGTCGGCAGCCTCTGCGCATCGAGAGAAAGGAGTCCGGAATGTCAATGCGCGTATGGCTCTTGGCCGTTGCATCGCTCGCCTGTGTGATCGCCGTCTCGTCAGCGCTCGCCGGCCACGAGGCGGTTCCGTTCAAGGTCACCTCGACGCTCGACGGCAAGCGGGTGTTGCCACACCGCATCCTGTGGCTCGCCTTCCCGAAGCTACCGGCGACGCCGCTGGCGGGTGTCGTGTTCCTGATCGACGGCAAGGTGCGCTGGATCGAGCACAACCCGCCGTTCACCTACGGTGGGGACGAGTCTAGATTTGACGACGGCGCCTACCTTGTCACGTCATGGCTTGCACCGGGACGCCACCGGTTCACGGTGCGAGCCACGGCTACCGACGGGAGGAAGGCGACCGACACGGTCGTCGCCCGCGTGCTTCCTGCGCCCTTGCCGCCTGCCGAGCTGGCGGACACCCGCTGGGAACGAAATGTCACCCAATCGGAGGCGGGAGATGCACCACCCGGCACGTGGAAGATCCTGATCGACAAGGTCGGTTGGGGCATCATCGACCCTCTTGACGGGGGAAACCTCGTCGACATTGCCTACCTGTCGCCGGGGCTCCTCGAGGCGCGTGGCGGGATCTTTACAAGACCAGACGGCACGAAGCCCGAGCAGGGCAACGGCTGGTGCGGGGACACGAACCAGCCCGTTCGTTACCGCTGGTCGGTCGACAGCGACACGCTGACCCTCAGCCTTTCGGGCCCGAGGCGCTGCGACGGGCAGAGCGGCGTCTGGGGAGGCAGCTGGACGCGCGTGCCATAGCTCGCCATGGCCGAACTGAGCGAGCCCGGCAAGATGCGCGCCGGGCTCGCTCCGATCGCATCGACCGCCGATCAGACTGACGACTTGAGGCTTCGTTCTTCAAGATGGCAATCGGACTTAACTCCGGGCGTTGTTGGTACTAGCCCGGCCGTTGGATCAGGAGGCGCCGTGAAGGTCCACAAGTTGTCGGTATCCGTCCGAGGACGCGACAGGCGAGCGGCTCAAGCGGGCCTTTGGAGCGAACCTCACACCTTCTCGGGTCCGGAATGTGGGTCGCACGTGGGTCGCAGGAGCGTGTGAAGATGGCTTGTCTAAGCCACGTTTCGGACGTTTCGAACCCGCCGCCTCCACTTTTGGCTCAGGCAGGCCGTTTCATCGACCTCAGGCGTTGGAGTCGGCCGGCGCCATGATCACCTCGAGTCGCTCGAGACTGGCGGCCGGCCACGGGGCTTTCGAGTCGTAGTAGACCTCGAACGCCGGCACCGACTCCGGAAGCGTGATCCAGGGGAGCTTGGACCTGGTGAAGATGTGAACGTCGGGCATGACTCCCGACGGGTCGTCGAGCGTGCCGCCGCGAACGAACCGCACTTCGGGGCGTCCGTACTGGCTGAAGACCGCGACCTGGCAGGTCGGACAGCGGAAGATCGTCTGTTTGCTGCCGTCGTCGCGAAGCACGGCGACCGGCTGGGGGTCGCCGGCGAGTAGCTCCACGCGGTCGACCTCGATCAGGAGGTTGATGACGAAAGCGCTCCCAGTCTGCCGCTGGCAGTTCAGGCAGTGACAGCAATGCGTGAAGAGCGGATCGGACGTAAGCCGGTAGCGAACCGCTCCGCAAGCGCAGCCACCCTCACGTGAGACGCTCATGATCTCCTCCTCGAGGACGACGCGCCAGGGTCTGGACAGTACCTCGTCTCGGTCGCATGTTCGACTACGGCATCCGCAATGAGGTCAGGTCCCTCTCGTTGCACGCCCCTCACGCAACACTCGAGACCTGACCTCACTCGGGCCGATCGAGCCCGCTGGCGCTCACCCACACTGCGAGCAGGTGACCTCGCCGTGCGGGAGGAACGGGTCGAAGCTGATCCAGACCTGGCGGCTCGGGCCTGGGGCATCGAATGTGTAGTGCAGACGGATGGCGCCGCCCTTCCTTGCGGTTGCGGGTCCTGCACCGTCGAGAGCCTTGGCGAGCGAGCGGGCTTCGTTGGTCGTCACTGCGAAGCAGCGAGAGCCAGGCGGGAACCGTCCCGCATTCCAGTCCCTGCCGCGGAGCACGTCCTGGGCTGCCGCCGGTAGCAGAGCCACGAAGCGAGCAGGACCCATCTGCACGATGCGCCCCTGTCGGGGTTTGTCGAGGTCGCTCACGACGACCGCCCCGGCGCAGACCTGGAACCTAGAGGGCACGTACGCCCTGAACTTCCGCTGCTTCCACGCGCTCGCCGGCAGCCACGACTCCGGATCTGTGAGCCGCGCCTCGAGACGCTTCAGATTGCTCGCCCACGTGAGGCGGACGAGCCGGTCACCCTTGCGTACCTGGATCGGCAAAGTACAGCAGCCTGGGAGGGACTCGCTGCCGGACGGCGGCTGGTCGTGCCCGAACCCTCCTGCCGAGACGATCTCGGATCGCAGGAGCTTGAGTCCCTCGCGTGTGAGGCGTTGCTCGATGAAGCCGCGGCGCGGCCTTCCGTTGGCCCGGCTAGCACCAAGCCGGATCAGCCGCCCGTCGACGTACACCCAGTTTCTGCTTCGCGTTTCTACGCCGTGAACCCAGTAGTACATCTCGAGCACTCCGTTCTCGGGAGTACTCGGCGTCGCTCCCACCGGAGGCAGCCCGACGATGCCCTTGTCGGGGACGAAGGCGCGCACGGCGAACGCAGAAGCGGCTCCCACAGCGACTAGAGCCACCGCGGCGAGCACGATCATGCGACGGCGACGATGGCCATGGCCCGCACGGGAACGGCTCATCACGTCGTCCCAGTCAGCCGAGCCGGACGTGCCAGGAAGAAGGCGATCGAGGCTGGCGCGGTCGAAGTCGGTCATGTTCGTACCTCCTGCAGTCGGCTGCGAAGCGCCGTGTGCGCTGAGTTGAGGGTCGCTGCGACGGTTCCGGCGCTGATCCCAAGCGCCTCGCCGATCGCCACGTAGTCGAGGTCTGCGTAGTAGCGGAGGAAGACGGCTGTCCGCTGCCGTTCCGGCAGGCGCGAAAGCGCCACGCGTAGTTCGGCGTCCTGCTCCGGATGGCCGTTCGTGGCGGCCGGCTCGGCGTAGTCGACGGGCGGGATGATCCGGCGCGCATCCGAGCGTGCAGCGTTGAGCACGATGCGCCAGACCCAGGCTTCGAGAGGGCCGTCACCCCGGAACGAGCCTCGCTTGCCCACCGCGGTCGCAAACGCCTCCTGCACGGCGTCACGTGCGCGGTCAGAGTCGCCCGTCACGGTCGCCGCCACGCGTGCGAAGACATCAAAGCGGCTGCGGTACAGCGCCTCCAGCTCGACCATGCTCGCTCCGCGGCGTCCGATCACATCTCTCTGACGTGCAGGGTGAGGGATTTCTTTAGTCGATGACGGCCGGTCGCCTCTGGATCATCGTCGCGGGACGCGCGCCCCTCGACCCGTCACGGCGGCGGCCCGCCAGCCTCGACGAGCAGCGTGTGCCCGTCGAGCCAGATCGCCCCATTGCCTTCGGCGACCCGTGCGGCGTCCCCCGTCGCAAGGTCGACGACCATGACACCGATCCCGTTGCAAACGATCCGGCTCCCGTCAGGCGACCAGGTCCCCGCAGGATTCGAGCTGATCCATCCGGGGATGACTCGCCGTTCGGTGCCGTCGGCGTTGGCTACGAACCGACACGGCCCGCAATGAGGACGACCAGGTCGTATGGCTCGGCGCGGAAGCGCACGAGCGCGTCTCGTCCGTCGGCCGTCGTCTCGACGCTCAGACCCGTCCCCCGAAGCCCCAGGGAGGCGACCTCGCGAATCGATGGATCGTCCTCGACGAGGAGCACTCGCTCGTCCACGCATCCCCCTGTCTAGAGCCGCTCGAACGCAGGGTTGGTGTGAAACCCGGCGTGGAGCCTAACCTACGGATCGCGCCCTATTTCTCCCGCACGGGCGACCAGGCAAACCGACCTTCAAACCAACACCCTCGCTTACCGATTAGCACCCCGGTCGACAGACGGGCAGGTCGTGGTCGAAGCCTAGGGCACGCGCGGCGCACCATTGCCACCCGCACGGACGAGCGGTAACCCGCGATTCTGCTGAGACGTAGCGGTGCGCGAGCGCGCGCCGCCCGTCCTCGTGGAGCTCTCTACGGAGCGGTGAGGAAGCCCTCGACGTGTGAGCTCCAGTGATCGGTGCGCGCGTTCCACACACTCCCGCCTCGCCCGCCTCCCGTGACCCCGGCGTACTGTCCTGTCCCGCGCACGATCTTCCAGGTGTCGGTGGCGACTTGGTATCCGTTCCCGGCGTCGACCCACTCGGATCGAGTACGAACTACGAGGTTCCCCAGCTTTCCCTTCAAGGTTGACGAGCCTTCATTGATGGAGACTTCCTGCCCCGAGAGCATCACGTCGCGTCCAGGGTTGGATGAGCCGTTGGTCCACGTGCCTGCGTCAGGCTTGATGGCTCCGGCCTGGAGCGGCGTGAGCACGAACGGAGAAACCTGGGTCGTCTTCGGAAACTGGGTCGTGATTGACACCCGCTGTTTCGCGGCGTCGGGCCCGGCCGCCGCGACGGACGCCAGCATGAACGCCGCCACGAGCGCGAAGAGCACGGCATATCGAACCTTCATGGTTACCTCCTGTGTTTGGGAGCTCGCCTGTCGAACCCGATGATCGAGCCGGTCCGTTTCAGGTCCGTTTCAGACGTGCAACAGCGGTGGTCGTACCCGGCCGCGAGACAAGCCCCGCCACGCCGCCGGCTGAACCGCTCGAGGTCGGGAATGAAAGCGGCGATGTCGCTCTCGGGTGAGCCGAGGTGGTGCGCTTCAGTAGGAGGAGCTCGCCAGCACCTAGCGAGCTCCTCGCAACTGATGTCGAGTACAGATGGCTAGCCGAACCGGATCGACTGGACGATCTGCGTGACCTCCTCCTCGAGCGCCCCGGCCCTCTCCGCGGCAGCGATGAACAGGCGGGCGCGGCCTACGGGGACGACCCAGACTCGGATCGTGTCGCCCACGTTCATGTGCCAGAACGCACCGCCGAGCCCATAGTTGGGCCAGCTGTAGAAGAACCCAGGGTCGCAGCCGACGTTCTTGCGGATCTTGAGCACCACGTACTTCGCGGGCTGCCCGCCCAGGGTGACACTCGACGGCGCCTTGACGAGCTCTGTGCCGGGCGCTGTCGCCACTGCGGCCGCGAGAGCGGCTGCGGATCGGCCTATCGACGGGGCCAGTACATCGGCGCACGGATCGGCGTAGTCGCCGTTCGGGAAGCTCGTCCAATAGATGATGGCCTCTGCACCTTGCGGCCCGACGAACGACTTGTTGAGCGAGATCGGCCCTCTGGGGTAATTGCCCGTCGCGACGCGGAACCTTTCCCACCACGATTGGTCCCCGGGCGCCTTGGTCGGCACCTTGAACGAGAACCGAACTCCCTGCTCGGTTACCGTCTGTCTCGCGCCGTGAGAGTGCGACACAGCGCCGGCGCCTGCAGCGTTCGGTGAAGAACCGAGTTGAGCCGTCGCTGAGGGCGAGGACGACGGCGACAACAGGGTGGCGCCGACGATCGCGACCATCACGGCGGCGACCGGAACGACGCGGATTGGGTGTTGAGCGTTCACTTCGTACCTCCTCGAGACTTGATCTGTCGCATGTCGAATCCGATGATCGACCCGGGCCGTTTCAGCCTCGTTTCAGCCGCGCAACAGCTATCAGCGGCGCAGCACCCGCGGGCTGGCCGAGACGTAACTTCGATCACGCCTCGTGCGGGAGGAGCAGCGCGAACTCGAGCGAGACCTCCGTCGTGCCCGCCTCTCCGTACCTCAGCCCGAACTCGTCCTCGACGGCCCCCCGGCCTGCACCGTCGAGGATCAGTTCGAGCGCACGGGCCTCGTCGTTCGTCACGTCGGAGCACCAATACCGGAACGTCCCGACGAGATTCGTGTACGTCCCCGGCGTGGTCTCACGCGCCCGGAGCAGGTCCGTAGCCGCTGGAGGGAGCGAGGCCAAGACGTGGGACAGTCCGACCCCTGCCCTCCCCCGTAACACACCGAATACCCGGACGGCACGTACGCCGTGATCCCCTGGTCCTCCCACGCGCTCGCCGGCAGCCACGACGTCGGATCCTCGAGCCGCCCATCCAGCCGCATGAGCGCACGCGCCTGCGCGAGCGACGGCATCTTCCTGGCCACGTCCGGCTCCGGGCCGGTATCGCCCCAGTCGATGTGGACGAGCCGGTCCCCGTTGCGAAAATCGATCTGGCCGTGGTTCAGGTCTTGGCCGCTCGTCAGGTGGAGGTCGTGGTCGAGCAGTCCGGTCGCGAGCACCTCGGCCCTCACGAGCTCGACACCTTCAGTCGTGAGACGTCGCTCGAGGAGGCCACGGGCGGGATTGCTGAGTCGCTGCCAGATCACCCGCCCGTCCGCATACACGGAGACCGTGAACCGTCCCGGGTCTCCCATGGTGTGCCTGAACCCGAAGCTGAGGACGAGCTCGCCCTTTGTCGGCAGACTCGACTTCGCTCCCTCGGGAGCCAGACCGACGAGGCCGACCCGATCAGCGCCGTCGGCGGCGACCGTCGGTCCGGTGACGATCGGCGTCTGTGCCGGCGCTTGTCCTTCATCGGCCGGTGCGGTCGCCTTCTTGCCGCCCAGTCCTCCGAGCATTGATGCTGCGACCGCCACGGCGATGGCCGCCGCAGCCGCCGCGGACACTCCGAGCTTCGCGCCTCTGCTCCAGCGCGGCTGTGGCCCGTGCTGCCGTTTCGGTGTACCCGGATCCGGTTCGTCCTGCTGCGGCGCGCTCATCGCGGCCCTCCTTCGTGCGGCGGGATCTCTTGCCGCGAAGGTTGCGCTCAGCGTGTTTCAGGCCCGTTTCAGATGAGCAACAGGGCTACTGCGAGACCGTTCCGTACATCGTGATGTGGGTCGTGGGCGCATTCGGGCCCGCATACATCCCCTCTTCGTGTCCCCGCCCGCGAAGCCCGGCGTATGCCTTCGTTCCCTTGATGACTCTCCAGTTGCATTGGCACCGAACCGGTTTCCCGTCGAGGAGGCCGATCTTGATCCAGATGGTTCCCTTCGCACCGATCAGCGTCCGGACGGTGATGAGGCCGCCGTTGTCGACGTACCTCCCGCGATCCTTGATCGCGCCGGAGATGGTGAAGTGCCCGCCGAGACTCGTCTCCCTGACCTCGATGCGCACCCTGCCTTGGCCGGCACTACCGGATGAGCCGGTCGCCGCCGTGCTCAAGCCGACACGTACTGCCAGTACCAGCAACAGTCCGGCCGTCGCCAGAAGACCGACAGCAGGTAGCCGCTGAGATTGAATCACGGGCATCTCGTTCGTCTCCTTTCTGCATCCAGTTCTGCTCGTCCGTCGAACCTGATCAGCGATGGGTTCGTTTTCGTCCGCGCGGGTGACCAGGCAAGCCGTGCTCATCTTGCGCTGTTCCGTCCGGGCGACCAGACAGGCTGGCTTTCGCGACGACCCGCGCCATGCGTCAGGTTCCGCAGTCGGCTCCCGTCGGCGTTCATGACGTAGATGTCGGGGCTGCCGTCGCGCTGGCTGACGAAAGCGATCTTCCGCCCGTCCGGCGACCAGCGAGGCTGCGATGCGCCTTGCGCCAGCCTCTGCTGACCGCTCCCGTCGGCGTTCATGACGTACACGTCATAGCCCCACAACCCGGGGCACCAGCTGCAGGGACTGTGTGGCCGTCTGCCGCGCTCGAACGCGATCTTCCGCCCGTCGGGAGACCAGTCAGGCGCGAAGTCGCGCACCCCGTTCCTCGTCAGCTGCCGCTCGCCGCTGCCGTCGGCTTTGACGACGTAGACCTGCAACTTGCTTTCGAACGCGATCATCCGGCCGTCGGGCGACCAGACAAGGTCGCTGTAGGAGGGCACTGCGTGGTGGGTCAGCCTTTGTTGTCTGCTGCCGTCGGCGTTCATGACGTAGATCTCGAACTCGCCGTCACGCCGACTGACGAAGGCGATCCTCCGCCCGTCGGGCGACCAGACCGGTGCGACGTAGCTCGCCCCGTTGAGAGTCAGCCGACGTTGCCCGCTTCCGTCGGCGTTCACGACGTAGACGTCGAAGACCTCGGAGCCGGAGTGTAATTTCAGGAACGCGATCCTGCTCCCGTCAGGCGACCAG
>Ga0315273_10007692_pt1 | contig 13518 bp, 11 predicted proteins | sample YL17G02_0_MG_FD_205753 | JGI IMG/M metagenome (GOLD analysis project Ga0315273, IMG submission 205753) | Sediment microbial communities from Yellowstone Lake, YNP, Wyoming, USA - YL17G02_0 | ecosystem: Environmental > Aquatic > Freshwater > Lake > Sediment | place: USA: Wyoming | collected... | reverse complement strand
AATCCCTTGGCGTCGTGTCTCATACGAAACCGGAAGTTCCAGCCGCGACATCACGGTGCCTGAGGTGGGAGGGAACTTCCAACCAGAGGAGGTGCGATATGCGTTTCGTCTTGACCGTTCTGCTGGCTGTGGTTCTGGTGCCGGTGCTCGTCGCCGGACCGGCTGTCGCGGATGGCGACAAAGAGTGCAAGCCCGACCAGTGCAAAGTTAAGTGTTGGTGCAAAGACAGGACCGATCAAGAGGTCACAGATTATATCTACGACGCGACCATTCCCTGGCCGTTCAGGAAGCACGTCAAGGATACCGATGGCGACGGAGTGGCTGACAAGAACGACAAGTGTCCCGGCACGCCGAAGGGCGCGACGGTGGACGCCATGGGGTGTCCGTTAGACACGGATGGTGACGGCGTTTACGACGGGATCGACCAGTGCCCGGACACGCCCAAGGGCGCAAAGGTCAATGACAAAGGCTGTTCGGGAGATGAGGACGGCGACGGTGTGGCGGATGGAGTCGATGAGTGCCCAGGGACGCCCGCTGGGGAAAAGGTAGACAAGAAGGGCTGTCCGATGGACGCTGACGGCGACGGCGTTCTTGATGGCGCCGATCAGTGCCCGGATACGCCCAAGGGCGCGAAGGTCGACAAGCACGGCTGTCCGATGGACTCGGATGGTGACGGCGTGTACGACGGAATCGACAGATGTCCGAACACGCCGAAGGGTGTCAAGGTCGACAAGCACGGCTGCACCGAGACCGAGACGGAATTCCTCGACAGCGGAGTCTTCCGTACGTCGGAGATCCGTTTCGACACCGGAAAAGCGATCATCAAGCCGGAGTCGTACGGGATTCTCGACCAGGTGGGGGCGACGATCGGGCAGTGGCCTGAGCTGAAGATCGAGATCGGCGGGCACACGGACAACGTGGGCACCGCCGAGAACAACCAGAAGCTCTCCGAGAAGAGGGCGCAGGCGGTTCTCGAATATCTCGCGGCGAAGTACTCCAACATCCACAAGGATCAATTCACGACCAAGGGGTACGGCGAGGGCACGCCGATCGCCACGAACGACTCGCCCGAGGGCCGCGCGCAGAACCGGCGCGTCGAGTTCACGATCCTCAACAAAGAGGTCCTGAAGAGGGAGACTCCTCTGAAGAAGTAGCCGCAGGGGATCGATACCCATCGGGGAAAAAGCGAGGGGCGCCGCACATGCGGCGCCCCTCAGTGTTTCGACGCGGCGAAAGCGCCGGAAAGCGCTCATCGAGTCACGGTCAAGAGGGCACCGGCCCGCCCGGCCGCAGGGCAGCTTCCGTCAAACGAAGGCGCTGGTTTGCGAACCGCGCCCCGGCGAATCCCCAGACGACCCCGAAGCTCGCCCCGGCCATGACCTGACTGGGATAGTGCTGAGCGAGATAGACGCGGGAGATCCCGACGAGAAGGGCGACGCCAAACCCGCAGAGTGTCCACCACCGCGAGCGAAACGTGATTGCGACCAGCGTCGCCGCGGCGAAGTAGTTGAGCGCGTGATTCGACGGCATTCCTCCCCTCTCGTTCTTGCACGGGGCGGGTCCATGGTGATCGGGTTGCCGGACCACTTCAGCCAGATCGAAGCACGGCCTGGGTTGCGACGCAAAGTGCTTGAGCACACGGCCCCCTGTCTCACCCGCGAGGAGAAGGAGGACGAGGAAGATCCAGAGGAGCGTTCCTCGCCTCTCCCACCGTCTGCGAAATACCACGAGCATGAGAAGCCCCAGGGGAACGCCGAAGCCGTACCAGAGCGAAACCCATTCGAAAAACCGGTCCAGCACGGGGTTCGCCCATCCTTGATTGATGAAGAGGAGAATCGATTTATCCACGAGACCTCGCTTCGCGTGGCCGCGGCCAGGCGGCAGGGCGTCTCACTATCTAGAACCCCGAGTAATTCCCCCGCAGCCCCGACGCCGCTTGCTTGTCGATCACGATCGTCGCGAACCTGTGCATCTGGACGATCGTTGCGGGGTACCACGCAGTAATTGGACCTTCAACGGTGGCGCGTATCGCGTCGGTTTTTGTGGCGCCGCTCGCGAGGAGCAGGAGCTGGCGCGCCTCCATGATCGTTCCCACACCCATGGTGATTGCGTACCGCGGGACTTCCTCTTCCTTGGCGAAGAAGCGTCTGTTGTCGCGAATCGTCTTCTCGCTCAAGGTTTTCACGCGCGTGCGCGAGCCCAGCGATGACCCCGGCTCGTTGAAAGCAATGTGCCCGTTGGCGCCGATTCCGAGGATCTGGAGATCGATCCCGCCCATCTTCTCGATCTTCTCTTCGTACCACGCGCAGAACGTGTGGACGTTTTCGGCCATTCCCATCGGGATGAAAATATTCTTCCAGTCGATGTTGATATGATCGAAGAGGTTCTCCATCATATAGTGGTGATAACTCTTGGGGTGGGAAGGGGGAAGCCCGACGTATTCGTCGAGGTTGAACGTCGTCACTTTCGAAAAGTCCAGCCCCTCCTCCCTGTGGAGCCTCACGAGCTCCTTGTAGGTCCCCAGCGGAGTGCTTCCCGTGGCGAAGCCGAGGACGCAATCCGGTTTTTCCCTGACGAGGCTCGCGATCTGAGCCGCCGCTTCCTTGCTCACTTCTCCGTAGTCTTCCTTGACGACCACCAGCATGGCTTCTTGCCTCCGCGCGGAAAGAGGTCCAGCGAACATGACGATCGGCGTGGTTGTATTCTAGACCGCGGGGGCGGAAAGGTTCCACGTGATTCTTCGATGTGTTCTTCGACCGGGCCGGCGGGCCTGGCAGCGTGAGATCCGCTGGGCCGCGTCGTTGACACCGATGATGCCCGATGGTAATGTGATGGGCAAAATCAGCGCTTAAGGGCAATTGGAGCCACAGCGGCAAGGAGATTCGATGCAAGGATTGATCTATCTGGACAACGCGGCGACGGCTTTTCCAAAACCGAAAGTCGTGTACGACTTCATGCACGAGTTCTACCAGAAGCGCGGGGTCAATCCGGGACGGTCGGGATACGACATGTGCATGGAGGCCGAGGAAGTCGTGTTCTCCACACGCAAGATGCTGACCCGTTTCTTCAACGGCACCGATCCCAATCATCTCACCTTCAGCTACAACGCGACGGACTCGCTCAACATGATCATCCAGGGGATGCTCGAGGAGGGGGACCACGCAATCACGACGAAAGTCGAGCACAACTCGGTGCTCCGTCCGCTCAATCATCTCGAGCACGACGGCGTCATCGAAGTCACGCGAATCCCGTTCGACGAAAAAGGCTACGTCCACCCCGACGACGTGAAAAAGGCGATCAGGAACGATACGAAAATGGTCATCGTGAATCACGGATCCAATGTCATCGGCACCGTCCAGCCGATCGGCGAGATCGGAAAGGTGTGCCGCGAGGCCGGCGTCTATTTCGCGGTCGACTCAAGTCAGACCGCGGGTACTCTGCCGATCGACGTGCAGGAGATGGCGATTGACCTGCTCGCGTTCACCGGGCACAAGAGCCTCATGGGCCCGACGGGGATCGGAGGATCGTACGTGGGCGTCGACGTACCCATTCGTGCGACGCGGTCCGGAGGTACGGGAGTCAAGTCCGCCTACCCGTTTCATCTCGAGGAGTTCCCGTACCGTCTGGAATACGGAACGCTGAACGTCATGGGCGTCGCGGGGCTCCACGCGGCGCAGAAGTGGATCGAAGAGCAGGGGATGGCGAGCATTCACAGCCGCGAAATGGCTCTCTGGGACAAGCTGCGGCGGGGAATCGAGAACATCGAGGGCGTCGTGACGTATTGCGCAGAGAGCTCCGAGAACCACAACGCCGTCTTGAGCTTCAACATCGTGGGTTGGGAGGCCGCGGATGTGGGAACGATGCTCGACGTGGACTACGACATCGCGTGCCGCACGGGGCTTCAGTGCGCGCCCCTGGTCCACGAGCAGCTGGGGACCGACGCGATCAAGGGAACCGTCCGGTTGAGCATAGGCGCTTTCAATACCGAGGAACACATCGACAAGGCGATACAGGCGGTGGCGGAAATCGCCTCTACGCAGAGGAAGCAGCCCGAGCGAATGCGCGTGACCGATTGAAATCCGTTCCCGCCGATTGAGACCCGTTCGCGAAGAGGGGATTGCTACTTCAGCACGAGGGCGTCCGCCACGACCTCGCACACCGTCTTGATTTCTACTCCGAGATCGTACACGCGGTTGAGCTCCATGAGCTGATCGATGCAGTTGTGACACGGCGTCGCGACGATCTTGGCGCCGGTCTTCCGTATCTGCTCGGCCTTGATCTGGCCCGTTTCTACGCGCCGGTCTCTGTACTCTCCCATCGAGAGCTGCCCGCCTCCTCCCCCGCAGCAGTAGTTGTTCACACGGTTGGGCGTCATCTCGACGAAATCGGTGCACGCGTGCTTGAGCGCGAACCGCTGTTCCTCTATCACGCCTCCGCCGCGGACGAGGTTACATGGGTCGTGGAGAGTGACCCGCTTCGTATTTTTCGCGGGGTCGAGCGTGATCCTTCCCGAGCGGATGAATTCGGCGACGAGCTCGACGACGGTGGTGACGTTGAACGGATACGCTTTATCGATCCACCGCGGACCTTCCCACCGGATTGCCCGCGCCCCGTGCCCGCATTCGGCGAGAACGAGCGTGTCCGCGCGGAGTTTCTGCACCTCGTCGTGCAGACGCCGGGTCAATTCGCGGGCCGCTTCCCCGTCTCCGGAGAAGTAGGCGTAGTTCGTTACATCGTAGCAGCGGGTCGAGATCGTCCAGTCTTCCTTCGCCGCGTAGTAAATCTTCGCCATCGCGCTGATGGATAGCGGAAAGAACTTCGGCTCCCGGGGGTTCAGCGTGTAGAGGATGCGCTTGCCCTCGGCATCGCGAGGGATCGAGGCGGTCTCGTCCCCGACCTCCATTCTCAGATCCTCCTCGAGCCATTGGAGCGTATCGACGAATTCCTCGCGGGGGATAGCCATGTTGTTTCCCGTCCGGATCGCCGCATCGACGGTGGACTGAAGCCCCTTCGGAACCATCCCGAGCTCCACGAGCATCGAACGAGCCGTTTGCACGAGAAACGGTATATCCACGCCGACCGAACAGTGGAGCGCGCATCGCCCGCACATGCTGCAGCCGCCGAAAACGACATCGACCATCTCCTTGACGGTTTCATCGTTGAGATCAGCGGCTCCGACCCATCGGGGCAGAAGCCGGCCGAGGACCGTGTGGTAGCGGCGGTAGATTCGCGTGAGCTGCTCGACCTTGTTCGCCGGGATGTACCGCGCGTCGCGGTACCGGAGGTAGTAGTGACACGATTCGTCGCACAGCCCGCAGTGAACGCAGCTGTTCAAGTGCGTACGGAGCCTCCCGTCCATCCTTTCCGCGAAGAGAGCCAGAGCCTTCTTCTGCTCGTCCGTCAGCCGGTTCACACTTCCCATTGCCCACCCCTTTTTGCTCCCCACACGCCTCGCTTGCCGAAAAACTCTCCAAGGTATATGCGCGTCATAGGGAAATAGATGGCGTGACGAAGTTTTCCCAACGGGATGTAGAGAAACAGCGCTCCGGCGCAGATGAACAGCGCCCCCGTGAAACCGGGCTCGACGAGCGCGGCCGCTGTCATGACCTGGAATCCAACGACGAGCCCGTTGCTGAAGTAATCGTCCGGGCAGGAAAGGTCTCGGAGATCCGCTTTGACAATCCGTTTGACAAGAAGCGCCGCCCCGCAGAGCGCCGTTGCCCCGAGAACCCAAGCGGAGATCTTCGTCCATATGAATGGCGCGCGCGCGTCGAAGAAAAGCGCGACCAGCCAGGCAAAAGCGAAAAAGACGCCGCCGTGAAAAATCAGCCCGAGAAGATACGTGGGCATGTGCCTTCGCGCGCTCTCCTTCTTGAGCGGCGACATCGCGCCGGTGAAGGAATACACCACGCCGGCCCACGAGCTTCCCCTCGGTTTCGAAGGATCGAACGTGCGGGCAGACGCGGCGATCTGCGCACAGATAAAGAGCGATGCGCCCACGAACGCGCCGAAACAGGCGAGGAGAATCCAGTGCGGAATGGACATCGGGGTAGCGCCGCCTAGACGCAGCCGTCCGGTTTGGGGAGTCCCGCGATCCGGCAGGCGCCCTTGGCCGGGCCCATCGGGAATAGCTCGTAAATCTGTTTGAGCCTCAATCCTGTGTGCTGGCAGATCTTTCGAACCATGGGGGCGAGGTCGTTTTCTTCCCAGTGGCCGCGTATGAACTTGATGACGGCCCAGTGGTCCTCGGTGAGCGCTCCCGTTCCGTCAGTCGTCGCAAAAAGACGGGCGACCTCGTCGTTCCAGGCCGACGGATCCTTGAGAAAACCGTCGCCGTCCACCTCGAATCGATGTCCTTCTATGTCGATCGTTGGCATTCCATTTCCTCCTGATGCGGATCGGCGCGGTGCTGCGTGCCCCGACTGCGCGGCGGGACCGCCACAGTGCCACGTTTCACCCGGCCCGACGATGCATGGGCCTTGGACGTATTATGCCACTTCGGCGCCGAAGAGGCAACGGATTGGTCACTTGGGAATGGGTCGCCCGATCATGCCCCCCATGCCGTGGCAGGGGATTGGCGGCATGAGCGACGAGGACCTCGCGGCGGTCTACGCGTACCTGAAGTCGCTTCCGCCGATCAAGAATGCGGTGACCGGACCTTTGAGTCTGGACGACTACTTCGCGAAGTAGAGCGGTCTATCCTTCGACGAGCTTCCGAAGCTCCTCGATATTGACGGCCGGCGCCCGACGCCCCTGGTAGGCCCCGGCAGGCGGGGCGTTCTTCGAGCGTTCCTCCAGCGCCCCAAGCGCCTTCCCGGCGTAATCGGTTTTCGGGGCCGACCGCACCGCCTGCTCCAGAAGATGATCGATCTCGTTGATCCACGTGGATCGCGATACGTACGACTCGGTGACGGCAAGCAGGTAGTACGCCTCCGAGGCGTTGGTGTCGTACGACGACGCCGATTGCAGATACCGGTGGAGGGACGCGTTCGCGGCCACCATTCGAACGAGCCCCGAACGGTTCGACGAGGGCTGCCTCAGAACGGACGCGTCGCCGATAAGAGCTCGCGCCGTGGCCAGCTCCTTCCCGGGGCTCGCTGATCGATCCAGTGCCTTGAGGTCCTTGATCCAAGCGCTCACTTGTTGTATCAGATCCGGCGGGATGTCGTCGCGCGTCACGAAGGTCTCGAATGTCCGTATGGGCCGCTCGACCTGGTTTCGCACGCCGATGCAGATCTTGAGATACCCCTCGAACGCGCCGATCATGGCCAGTCCCTCCGCCGGTATGCTCGGCGACGCGAGGATCTCCTCGTAAGTCGCCAGGGCCCTGCCGAACTGGCGGGAGGCGATCTCGACGGACACGCGATCGACGGGCGAGAGCTTTCCGATCTCCGCTTGCTTCAGAAAGTCGGCGCTGAAATCGACCGCCTCATCCGCAGGGAGGCGCAAGTGGCACGCGGCGCAGTCTTCCATGAGCTTGTTGAGCATGAATTGCGACCCGAGGTACTGGCCTTCTCTGTAACGCTTCAAAACCTCGTCGGCGTCGGCCGCGAGCGATTGTCTCAGGAAACCGAAGCTCGGATCGAGACCGCCGCCGTGATCGTCGAGGGCCTTCGCGTTGGCCGCGAAAGCCTCGAGCGAGGCGGCGACGGCGTCGCGGTTGCGCGGGTCGGAGAAGTAGTCCATGTCGAGGCTGCGCGAGTACACGCTCGTGAACGCGGTGAATATCCCGCGCATCGTTGCTCGAGTAGCTTGCGACTCGGGCCGCGCTTCCGGAGAGAGCACCGCCCGCGTGTTTGCAGAGAGCCCTCCAACGACCATCAATAACCCGAGAACGCTAACCGCACGTTTCATCTTTCAGAACCCCACTTTCCTGGTCAGTTTGACGAACCGCTCGTCCGAACGCATCGCATCGAGCCACGGGTCCACCGTAACCATCTCGCGCAAGAACGTCGAGCGTTCGTCGTATGCTTTGTCCAGCCACACGAAGGCCGAATCTTTGTCCCCCAACCCCGTGTAGGCCCACGCCACGAAGTAGGGATCGAAATATTCGGCTCCCTTCTGATTCAGCAATTCGCGGAGCTTCCGGGCGGATTCCTGCCTTCTGCCCAACATACCATACGCGTACGCAAGCGCGCCCGTCATCCGGGCACGGTTCACCTCGAACCCGGAGGCCTTCTCCATCTGACGAACCGCGGGCTCGTGCATTCCTTTCTGGAAATACGCCATCCCCAGCCACGCGTGAGGGTCATAATGGGTCGAATCGAGCTCGATGGTCTTCTGAAGCTGCTGGATGGCATCGTCGTACCGGCGCGCGAGGTAAAGGTTCTGGCCGAAGCAGGCGTTTGTGGGGACCGCCAGGGGCTCGAGCTCCAAAGCCCGTTTCATTGCGGCTGTCGCTTCGTCGAACCTTCCTACCGCCGTCAACATGTGGGAATGCCGGTGATGGGCGTACGCATTGAAGGGGTTCAATTCGAGTGCCCGTTGCAACATTCGTTGGCCACCGGCCCAGTCCCGATCGGAATACTCCTTGAAGTCCGCCAACAGGGCGTACGCCTCGGACTCCGTGGGATCGATCTCGACGGCCTTCTCAAGATAACTCTTCGCGATTGCGTAGGCAGTATCCTTGGGGATGAGATTGTAGATTCCCATGGTCATGTAGTAGTCGCCCAGACCGGTATAGGGCAAAGCGAACTTGGGGTCCTGAGAGATGGCCTTCTGGAAGTGGTCAAAGCTCTTTTTCAAGTCCGCCTGCGATCGTCTGTTCACGAAGTAAAGACCTTTCAGGTATTCCTGGTACGCGCTCGTGCTGGCCGTCTGGCGCTTCGTCAGACGGGCCAGGTCGTTTGGAGTCAAATGCAGGCGCAGGTTGTCCGCGATCGCCCTGGAAATCTCGTCCTGGACGTCGAATATCTTGGCGAAGCTCTCCGTGTACTGGTTTCCCCACATCCTCGTGCTCTCTGCGGTGTTCACGAGCTCGACGCTGATCGTGAGCTCCTCTCCGCGCTGGCTCACTCTACCGATGAGCAGCGCGCCAACGCTCAGTTCCCTCCCAACTTCTTGCGGATCGACGTCCTTTTGTTTGTACCGAAGCACCGAGCTGTACGCGATGATCTTCTTCATGCCCGGTATGCCGGAGAGGCTCTTGATGATGCTCTCGGTCATTCCGTCGCTGAGATAATCGATATCCGGGTTCGCCAGCTCGTTCCTGAAGGGGAGTATGGCGATCGAATCTATCGGTTTGGCGTGGCGCTGCGAGTAGAAGAACACCGCGATGCTGAGAGCGGCAGCGACGACGAGGCCAAAACCGATGTATATGGGCACTCTGCCACCTCGGCGCGAGCCTCCACGCGGCGCCGTTGATCGAGGGGCGCCCGATGGCACGGACGACGGGACTGCTCTTTGTCCGGTCTCGATTTGATGTTTCAACGCTTTCAGTTCAGCGATGAGCTCGTCGATGCTCTGATACCGTTCGCCGGGATCCTTGCGGAGCGATTTCGCGACGATGCGCTCAAGTTCTCCTGGAACGTCCGCGCGGGTTGCAGCGAGCGGCTGGGGATCCTCGTTCACGATCTGATAGAGGACGGCGTGATCGTACTCGGCTCGAAATGGAAGCTCGCCGGTGATCATTTCGTAGAGCGTGACGCCCACAGACCAGATGTCCGTGCGGTGATCGACCGTGTCGCCTCTCGCCTGTTCGGGGGACATGTAGGCGACAGTACCGGGTGTCGCTCCGGGCCTTGTCAGCGCGGTCCGTCCGCTTAGCTTGGCCAAACCGAAATCGACGATTTTCACGACGCCATCGGTCTTGATGATGATGTTCCCCGGTTTGATGTCGCGATGGACAATGGAATGACTGTGCGCCCGGGCCAGACCCTGAGAGGTTTGAATCACGATATCAATGGCTTCGGCAATTCCGAGTGCGCCCCGCGAGAGTCGGTTCTTGAGCGTCTCGCCCTCGCAGTACTCCATCGAGATGAACATCTGTCCGTCCGGCGTCTGTTCGATGTCGTGGATCGTGCAGATGTTGGCGTGCTGGAGCGAGGAAGCCGCCTGGGCTTCGTGGACGAAGCGTCTCCTGGCTTCGGGGTCCCCGGTGAGATTCGACGGAAGGAACTTCAGCGCAACGAAACGGCTGAGCTTGCTATCCTCGGCCTTGTAGACGACGCCCATCCCCCCCTCGCCGAGCTTCTCGATGATCTTGTAGTGGGAAATCGTCTTGCCGATCATGACGCAAGGATACCCGCGAGCCGGCGCTCTGGCAATCGGTGTGTTCGACGGGGCGATCGCGGCTCGGTCGGCCGCCCAGGGTTCGTGTGGCCGATCTTACTTCGGGACGGGAAGCCGCATTCGCCGGAGAAGAGAAATGTATCTCGGGTCGGACCGGAGGATGTCCAGTGACCCGTCCCCGGCCGCGATATTGTACACACCGCCTTCGCGCCGGTCGAACCCGTGTTCGAGCCAGGTCATCGCGGAATCCGCTTGCCCCATTCGCGCGAAAAAGACCGCGATGTAGTATGCGCTTGCTTGCTGTTCCCGGTAACGGCGCTCGAGGAACTCCACCGAAAAAGCGTAGAACGCGTCCGGCCCCCCCTCATCCAAAACCTTGCGGGCTGCGGCGGTTGCGGCCATCGCTTCGCGATCGCCGTTCGACTCCGAGCTGATTTCCATGTACCGCGCGGTGGCCCGAGCCGCGGCTTCCTTTTCGTGCATCAGCTGATACACGGTTGACTCGTAGAAATAAAGGGGCGCGGACTCCGGATCGAAGCTCTGAAGCTTGTCAACGAGAGCCTTTGCCGCGTCGAAATCACCGTTCTGGGCGAGCGCGATCGCAGTCCAGCCGTTGACGGGGATGGAAAGAGGATCGAGCTCGCTAGCGATCCGCGCTTGCGCAACGGCTTCTCTATGCCGAGCCGTCGCGCTCAGAAGTTGCGCGTACCACTGGTGAGCGCTCGCGTCGCCGGGGTTGAGCTCGATCGCGCGCGTCAAGTGCCGTTCCGCCGCCTCCCAGTCCCAGTCGCAGACCTGGGCAATGATACCGAGGGCCGCGTGAGCGGATGCAAGGTCAGGATCGAGCGAGAGCGCTTTCTCCGCCGCCTCGTGCCCCCTCGGGCACGCTTCGCCGGTGGTCATGTACATCCAGCTCACCGCCACCGAATAGGTTTCAGCAACGCCTGCGTACGCGAGGGCGTAACCGGAGTCAATCGCCAGGGCTTCCTGGTAGTAACCCATCGCGCGGCGGATCCCGTCCGGCGTCCGCTGGTTCCAGTGATAGCGGCCCTTAAGGTAGAGATCGTATGCCGTCTTATTCACGACGGTGGTTGAGGCGAGCCGCTTGGTTTCTTCCGGGGTGAGCTCGATCTTGATATGTTCGGCCACGGCCGCAGCGACGCGGCCCTGGAGCGCGAGAATATCGCCGAGATCGCTCTCGTAGCTGTCAGCCCAGAGATGCTCGTCGCTCGCGCCGTCGATGAGCTGAACGGAGATGCGAACGCGGTCCCCCGCGCGAAGTACAGATCCCTCGAGGATCTTCGCGACACCGAGCTCGCTCGCGATTTGGGGAAGCCTCTTCGTCGTGTTCTTGTACTGCATCACCGACGTCCGTGAGATCACCTTGAGCGCCTTGATACGGGCAAGCTGCGTGATGATCTCTTCGGTCATCCCGTCGGCGAAGAACTCGTTCCCGCTTTCAGCGGACATATTGGCGAGCGGCAAGACGGCGATCGACTCTCTGCGATCCGCTGCGGCGGGCTTCGCGCTCGGATGCTCCCCCGAAGGGACGGTTTGCGGGGCTTGAGGCTTTTCCTGTGGCATCATCCGCGGCCAGAGCCACACCCCGGCAGCGACGACCGCCAATAATAGAACCGCCCATCCGCCCCGAACCAAACGCCGTCTTCGGACCTCTTCGATGCCGAGACGAACGCTCGCCGGTGTGGTTTTTCCCTCATTCCTCCCGAGAAACACCTCGAGATCGGCGTGAAGCGCGTCGATGTTCTGATACCGGTCCGAAACCCGTTTCTCGAGCGCCTTCTCGACGATCTTCTGGAGAGCCGCTGGGACATTGGGGCGAATGTCGGAGATCGGTGTGGGGTCTTCGTTCGCGATGGCGTACAGGACCGCCGCCTCGTGGTCGGCCTTGAAGGGAAGCGCCCCGGTGAGCATTTGATAGAGGACAACCCCGAGGGACCAGATGTCGGTGCGGTGATCGACCGTCTCGCCGCGGACCTGTTCAGGCGACATATAGCCGGATGTGCCGACCGTCGTTCCGGTCCGTGTGAGCTTGGAGTCACCCTTGAGCCTTGCCACTCCGAAGTCGAGGAGCACGGTGCGGCCTTTGTCGGAGATCATCACGTTCGAGGGCTTGATGTCCCGGTGAACGACGCCGGCGGAGTGGGCTTCACGGAGCGCCCCGCACAGATCGAGAGCGATCTCCGCGGCCCAATTAGAATCAATCGGTCCCGCGGCGATCTTCTCGGCGAGGTTCTCGCCGGGAATGTGCTCCATGGCGATGAACGTCTTTTCACCAACGGAGTCGATCTCATGGACGGTGCAAATCCCCGGGTGGCTCAATCTTGCTGCTGTCTGAGCCTCGTTGAGAAACCGCTGCTTTTCGACATCGGATGCGAGGAGGTGGGAAGGCAGAAACTTGAGGGCGACGAGACGGTTGAGCTTCGTGTCCTCGGCTTTGTAGACCACCCCCATCCCGCCCTCGCCGATTTTCTCGAGGATCCTGTAGTGAGATATGGTCTCGCCCGTCATGACTTCATGCCCATTTTTCGTATGAGCGCCGTGAATCTGGGATCGGACCGGACACCGTCGAAGAGGGGGAACGTGTTCAGCGCGGGCAGCCACGACTCTCTCTCGAGAAATGCTCTATCCAGATACTCAAAGGCGCGATCATTTTCTTTGAGACCGATGTATACCAACGCTCTGTAATACGAAGAGACAAACCTGTCCCTCGACAACTCTTCCAACCGGTCGAGCATCCCGAGCGCCTCCTCGTTCCGTCCCGACGCGGCGAGGGCGTAGCCGATGTACCCCATCGTGACCGGGCTCCTCGGCGAGAGCTCAGAGGCTCTTGACAAGGATTCGACGGCGTCTTGCCACATCGTTTTTGCGGCGAATGTGAGCCCGAGAAACAGGTGCGCCAGATAGTAACTGGGATCCATGTCGAGCGTTTTCTGTAGCTGCTCGACAGCGTCGTCGTGCCGCCCGCCCCAGTAGAGGGCGAGCCCGCGGACCGAATTGAAGACGAGATCGACGGGGTCAAGCTCCACGGCGCGGGACCCCTCGGCCACGCTCTCGTCGTAACGTGCGACGACGCCAAGATACAAGCCGTAGAACTCGTGCGCGACCGCGTAGTTGGGGTTGAGATCGATGGCTTTCTTCAACGTCTCTTCCGCGCCCTTCCAGTCCCAATCGTGAAATGTCTTGATCCACCCGAGGGACGCGTGCGCTTCGGCGAGCTCGTCGTCGATCTCGAGCGCTTTCGCGACCGCTTGTTTCGACTTCGCATAG
>Ga0315273_10007690_pt1 | contig 13520 bp, 15 predicted proteins | sample YL17G02_0_MG_FD_205753 | JGI IMG/M metagenome (GOLD analysis project Ga0315273, IMG submission 205753) | Sediment microbial communities from Yellowstone Lake, YNP, Wyoming, USA - YL17G02_0 | ecosystem: Environmental > Aquatic > Freshwater > Lake > Sediment | place: USA: Wyoming | collected... | reverse complement strand
CGAGAATGGTGAAGAATTCGTGCTTACGGGTAAGAAGGCTCACGCCGATGGTCTTTGACGTCCGGGCGCAGGCGGCGCCGGCCAAAAAAGCAAGAATCAGGGCTGCGCTGACAGTCTGCACAAACCTCATAAATCAATGATCCCCCTGTTAAAAGATAATTCTCCCCGTAACGGTTGGAGTGATTAAATGTTGCACAGTATGATACATAAATAAATTGTTCTACCGTATGCGCGCCCTTCTTGCATGCCCTTCCATCTGCCTGACACGGCCCCGCGAAAGACAATTTGTTTTGACATGCATTGAAATAAAATTTAAATTAGCACCATGAAACCCGCGGCCGTTAACGAAACTCTACGGAAATTCCTGTCACACTACCGCCTTCTCGCCGACCAGTACGACGCGGATGAAATCGTCGCCGCGTTCCACGACGAAATGGACAACGGGCTTGCCGGAAAACCGTCGTCGCTCGCCATGATCCCGAGTTACGTGTCGGTGCCTGACACGCCGCCGAAAAACCGGACCATCATCGTGCTCGATGCGGGCGGCACCAATTTCCGCACCGCCGTAGTCCGGTTCGACAATGAGAGCGCCCCGCACATCGACTCGTTCACGAACAACCCCATGCCCGGCATCGATAAAGAGGTCACGAAAGAGGAGTTCTTCGGCAGTATTGCGGAATTTCTCGCGCCCGTGCTCAACAAAAGCAGACAGCTCGGTTTCTGCTTCTCCTATCCGGCCGCCATCGACCGGCAGCGCGACGGAACGCTCCTCTACTGGACAAAAGAGATCAAGGCGCCCGGCGTGGTGGGCAAAAAAATCCTCGCGAACCTCGCGGAAACGCTCCGGGAACGAAACCTGCCCGTGCCCGAAGCCATGCTCGTCCTCAACGACACCGTGGCCTCGCTCATGGCCGGCGCCGCCGCGGTCCGCTTTTCACCCGAGTATACCTACGTCGGGTTCATCCTCGGCACCGGCACCAATACCTCATATATAGAGTCGAATGCGCGCATTACAAAAGAGAAAGTCCTGCCGGCGTTGCCGGCAGGCGCTTCGCAGGCCATAAACGTCGAGTCGGCCAATTTCGGCAAGGTCCAGCGGGGCGATATCGACGAGGCCTTTGACGGCACCACGAACTCACCCGGCAAGTACACACTCGAAAAAATGGTCTCCGGCGCGTATCTCGGCCCGCTCTGCACCGCGGCAATCAGGGTCGCGGCGTCGGAAGGACTGCTCTCGCACCACGGCGCGGTTTTTTTCAAAAAACTCGGAGGGCTCGAAACGAAAGAGCTCTCGCTTGTCATCGGCAGATCGTACGGGAAACGCCCGGAATTTTCCGGGCTCGCGCAGGAAGACGCGGAAGTCATGGCCGCCATAACGGACAGCATCGTGGAGCGGGCCGCAAAGCTCACCGCCATAAACCTCGCGGCCGCCATACTCCGGGCGGCCAGAAGCGCGCCGAAAGCCCGGAAGGTCTGCGTGTCGGCCGACGGCAGCGTGTACTACAAGCTCCATTCGTTTCAGGAACGCGCCGAAAAGTACCTCGCGGAAATCCTCAAACCGCACAACGTCGAATATGACATTGTCAAGGTTGACGATGCGCCCATAATCGGGGCCGCGGTCGCGGCCTGCTGAAAAATAAAGGAGCGTGCCCTGGAAATGCCCTCAAACCGCCCGCAGAAACCGAGACTCCTTCTGAACTTCATACTCGCGCTCATCGTCATCGCTTTCGCCTTCTCCCTTGATAAGTACCATAAGCACCTCCAGGCGGAGCAGATGGCCGCCAGCCGGGCCGCGGACACGACCGCCCAAAAATTTCCGCCGGACACCGGCGCGCATAAGAATGACTCGCTTCATGCCGTTGACACATCAGACACCGCGGCCCTCGGCCGGAAATAATAATTAAACGATTATTTCATTGTCGGCCCTCCGGCGGTCATTGTAGTATTAAACAGGACGGGGCATCGGGCCATGAGCATCGAAACACAGAAAACAGACTCCTATTTTGTGATACGGCTCGTATCGGACATGGTCATGGAGTCCGACGTGAACGGCGTTAAAAATATCGTAGAGCAGGCGCTTAAGACCGGCGTCAGGCGGTTCGTCTTTTCGGTCTCCATAGGCTCGCTTGCCAACCGGATGGCCATTTCCCGGCTCATTCTGTGGTGCAATCAGACCATCAAACACAACAAGGGGCAGCTGCTTTTTGTCGAAAAAAACCTTGAGGAAAAAAGCGTTTTCGGTCCCCTGTGCGAGTCGCTGAAGATACCCATCTGCCGGAACCAGGACACCGCGGTTATGATGATGGAAAAGACTAATCCGGAGTCAAAACGCTCGTGACCGGCGCCGGCGGTCACGAGCAATGGGGTGGGTTATTTCTCTAAAATCAGCGTCACCGGCCCGTCATTGACAAGCTCCACATCCATCATGGCGCCGAACACCCCGGTCTCGACCCGCGGGACCAGTTTCCTGAGTTCCGAAACAAAGAGTTCGTAAAGCTCCCTTCCCTTGTCCGGCCCGGCCGCGTCAATGAAGCTCGGCCTTCTCCCCCTGCCGCAGTCGCCGAAGAGCGTGAACTGCGACACCACGAGCGCTTCGCCGTTCACCTCATCGAGCGAAAGGTTCATTTTCCCTTCCGCATCGGAAAAAATCCGCAATGACGCGCACTTCGCGGCAAGAAAACCGGCCGCTTCCGCGGTGTCGTTGTTGTGGACGCCTATGAGGAGCAGAATTCCTTTACCAATGGAAGCGGCCTTCGCGCCGTCAATGGTCACGCAGGCCCTGCTGACACGCTGAAGAACAATGCGCATAAAAATCCGCTCAAAAAAAAAGCCACCCGGGTAGAAGTCTTCGAAGAAGGGGGGGCCCGTAAAGCGATGGGGCCTTGAGGGTTGTTCGAAGAGTCACTCCGCCCGAGTGGTATAGTCTTTCAATAATTAAATATACAACGGTTCTCCCCTGTTTCGCAAATAGACCACTACTACGGGCCTCCGCGTATTTGATATATTTCACCTATGGGGCGTCGGATGCTCAGAACAGAAAATTACGCTTATACTGCTCTCGCCGCAGCGCTTGTGCTGAGTGCAACCGGCTGTTACACGCGTTTCGCCGAGTTCGAACCCGTCAGCGCAAAGGCCGCGGCCGACACGGTCAAAACCGCGGACACCGAGACCTGCATCTGGGAGCGCGACCTCACCGGCTATCCCCGCCTGCGCTGTTACCCTGCACACTACCCCCGGCAGTGGTATATGTACAACTATTCGCCCTGGTGGTATCACAACAGCCAACACCTGTACAGCGCGGAAAAATGCCCGCCCTATTACTACTTTGACAATAATTGCGGCTGCTGCAGGTATTATCAGAACAATCCCGACCTTGTCCGCGCGCCGGGCGGTCACGGCGTTGTGCAAAAATCAACGGACACGGCCGCGGCGCAGGACTCGAACCGCGTCTCTGTGACCGTGTCGTCCGGGTCGAGCGTCCACATTCCACTTAACGGGAACACGGCGCCGCCGGCCCAGACGGCCCAGCCCGCGGCCGGCCAGCCCGCCTCGGCGCAGGGAACGCCGGACTCGCTCGCCGCGCCCGGCCGCGACACCATGAGCGTTGTTCCCGTCAATAAACTCCGCCGCTCCCTGAGGGGCCGGTAATGCGGACAACACCCGTGCTCCTCCTCCTCTGCGCCTCACTTGCCGTAGCCGACCCTTTCGTCAATTCGGCCGGCATCGGCACGCGGGCGTACGGCATGGCAGGCAGTTTCACGGCGCTCGCCGATGATTTTTCCGCCCTGTTCTGGAACCCGGCCGGCCTCGCGTTCGTTCCGGTCCGTGAAGTGCACTGCGCGTTCGATGTTGACCGCCGGAACACCGTAAGCATGCTGGGCAAAAGTGACGCCCCTGCCTTCTATCAGCGCCTGCATATCAACAGCGCCGGACTTCTGCGGTCGGTCCCCACGGTCAGTGGCGGGTTCGCTTTCGCGCTCGGATTTTCGAGCCCCTGGCTCCTTGACGACCTCCAGAACTATGACGGCGCCGACGTGTACCGGGGGAGCGTCGGTATCGCCGGGCCAAACGACATGCTTTTCCCGGGCGATACGCTTTTTATTGACCACTACAGCCGGCGAGCGAGCGGCCAGTGCAATCTCTGGAACGCGGGGCTCGGCTGGCAGATCGCGCCGTCCTTCGGCTTCGGGTTTTCCATCGGGCTCCTTACCGGGAGCGAAAAAGTGGACCTCATTGCGGTTTCGCGCACGGACGGCGGCGCTTTCGAGGACTTTGAGGAGCGGATGGACCGCGCCTATCTGGGCTACGACCTGCGGCTCGGCGTGCTGTACGCGCCGTCAAAAGTTTTTTCAGCGGGCGTCCGCCTCGAACTGCCCCGACGCGCCGGAGTGGCGGAGAACCGCGGCTCCATTGACTACCTGTCCGGCACTGACACGTCGGGCACTGATTTCGGCGTTCTGCGGTCAGGGCTTTCGGGCGCCGCAGGCATCGCCCTCAAGCTCCCCTCAATGACCGTTTCCGGCGACTGGACTTCCCGCGGCCCGATAAGCGGCGCGCCGCAGGGAAGCGATATTGACGGATGGAAATTTGGCGCAGGCGCCGGCGTCGAACTCCCGTTGCGGCCGCTGGCAAGCGTGGTGAGGTGCGGATACTCCTATAGTGAACTCGGGCTTACGTCCATGGCCATAGCATGGGAAGAGGGCGGGTATGAGGAGGCCGAAGCGCCCCGGGCCGTTCAAAACCGGCACCTCTTTACAGCAGGATATTCACTGTTCCTGGGCTCCAGCGTCTCGCTCGAACTCGCGTACGGCGCGGGTTTCTGGAAATTCGCGACAGGCGATCCTGACTGGCAGAACGAAATCACCGAGCGGCATGTTTTTCAGCGCGGCGTGATGTCGATTTCAATACGGTATTAATTTTTTTTTATTCTCCGCGCCGCGCCCTTCTTCCAGAGCCCTTTGAAGCGGAACACCCTTCGCTCGGTCGACTTTCTACCTTACAGCATCCTGCCGACTTCCACGCTTCGCGTGAAGTACCGCCTTCCTCGCTCAGGCCGCCAAAGGCCTCTTACAGGAAGGCACGGCGCGGAAAAGTATTTTAAGATCTGAATGAAAAAAGTAACTATCTATACCGACGGCGCCTGCTCCGGAAATCCGGGGCCGGGCGGTTACGGCGTCATAATGCGGTACGGCGAGGGCGAAAAGGAGCTTTCGGGCGGGTTCCGGAACACCACCAACAACCGCATGGAACTCATGGGCGCCATAGTTGCGCTCGAGTCGCTCAAGGAGCCCTGCGAGGCAATCATCACCACCGATTCGCAGTATCTCGTCAACGCCGTGGAAAAAGGCTGGGTCTACGCGTGGAAAGAGAATGGCTGGCGGAAGAAAGACAAGAAAATGGCGCTCAATATTGATTTATGGGAACGTCTCCTCGTTTCCCTTGCAAAACACAAGGTATCGTTCCTCTGGATCCGCGGCCACACGGGCCACGCCGAGAACGAGCGGTGCGACGCCCTCGCCGTAGCCGCGTCCCTCGCGCCCGGCCTGCCTGAAGACAAACGGGGATGATTTCCTGCTAAACCGACAACTCTTTTTTTTAATCTCTTCCGGCATTCTTGTGGGGCGGCCGCGAGTTTCAGCCGTTCCAAGGGTTGAGAACTTCGGCGCCGGTTGCTGCAAGATCGCTTTCGTTACGGGTCGCTATGACACAATGATTGACAACCGCGGTGGCCCCGAGCAGGCCGTCAATCGTGGGTAGCGGAGCGCCTGCCGCTTCGGCCTTGCCCTGAATGTTCCCCCACGCGACCGCGACCGCTTCGGAAACAGGAAAGACACGGCCGAGGAACCGCTGCCGCAGGTCGCTGTCGAGCCACTTCTGGAGCAGGGATTTTCTAGCACCCGAGCCCAGCCGTGCTATCCCTTTCTGGATCTCGCCGATCGTCAGGACGCTCAGATATAAGGACTCCTCGTCGCAGCCGTCGACCCACTTCGCCACGCGCCGGTCAGGTTTATCTTTTATCAACTCAGAGACGACACAGGTGTCGATGAGATAGTTCACAGCCGCACCTCGCGGGGGTAATCCTTATTCCGGTCGAACGACAGCCCCCGCAGGGGGGAGGTGTGGAAAAACTCCCGCAGCGAGCCCTTCTTTTTCCCGAGCTTCCGGTAATCCCGGAACGCGATGAGGACCGCGGCCTTTTTCCCGTGCCGAGTGATCTCCTGCGGCCCCTCGGTCTGGGCAAGCTGGACTACTTCGCTCAGCCTGTTTTTCGCTTCCTGCAGCTGCCATACGGCGCCCATGGTATACCTCCCTGTTCTGTCTAGACTGTCTAGATTAATAATATATCATACGCCGTGGAACAACGCTACTTCTCAAGGAAGGCCGGGGGATGAGGTCGGTGAGGTCACTTTAATGCACTCTTAATTTCTTCCGGAATTCTTGTGGGCCTGCCATTTGAGTTGACGCACACGAGCCGCACTTCGCCCTCGGCGAGCAGGAACCCGTCACTCGCGCGCTTTATGGTGGTGGCAACGACGACCGAGGAGTTGCCGGCTTCCTTGACAAATGAATCAGCACTAAGAAGATCGTTGTATTTTGCCGGGGCCTTGTAGCGGACATGCGCCTCGGCCACGGTAAAAAGAAACCCCTTTTCATGGTACGCGGCAAGGTCAACGCCGCGTTCCCGCAGGAACTCGGTCCTGCTCCGTTCCATGTACTTCAGGTAATTGGCGTAATAGACCACGTTGCCGCAGTCCGTGTCTTCGTAGTAAACCCGTATCTCCATAGCGTTACTTCAGTTCTATCTTGTATTCCTTGATCTTCCGCCACAGGGTCGAGCGCGAGATGCCGAGCTTTTTCGACGCGTCCGTGTAGTTGAAACCCGTGAGTTTCAAAGCGAGCGCGATATGGTCCCTTTCTATTTCAGCAAGCGTCCGCACCCCCGCCGGCGACAGCGCCTCGGCCCGGGGCGCGGAAAGCAGGAGCCGGTTGCGGAACATGAATTCAGGCAGGTCACGCTCAGTGATTTCGCCGCCTTCGGCCAGGACGATCGCGTGCTCCAGTATGTTTTCGAGCTCGCGCACGTTGCCCGGATAATCATACGCAGCCAGGATCCCTTCGGCGTTCTTGGAGATGGTGGCCACGTGCTTGTTGAAAATCTCGTTGTCGCGGTGCACGAAAATCCGGATGAGGTTCGGGATGGTCTCCTTCCGCTCGCGCAGGGGCGGGAGATGTAGATTGAACACGTTGAGCCGGTAAAAGAGGTCTTCGCGGAATTTTTTCTGCTCCACAAGCGTTGTGAGGTCCTTGTTCGAGGCCGCTATTATCCTCACGTCCACGGTGCGGCTCGACGTCTCCCCCACCCTCCTGAATTCACGCTCCTGCAGAAAACGAAGGAGCTTTACCTGCGCGGACGGCGACAGCTCGCCCACCTCGTCGAGAAAGAGTGTGCCAAGGTGCGCCTCTTCCACGAGGCCCGCCTTGTCGCGGTCCGCGCCGGTAAAGGAACCCTTCCTGTGGCCGAAGAGCTCGGACTCAAAAAGCGTGTCCTGTATGGCGCCGCAGTTCATAGGCACGAACCTGCCGTCGGGCCGCTGGGACATGCGGTGGATGATACGCGCGAAGAACTCCTTGCCCGTGCCGGACTCCCCGCTTATGAGCACGGTCGAGGCAGTGGGCGCAATCTTCATGGCAAACTTGAGTACTTTCTCCATGGCGGGAGAGCCGGCCATGAGGTCGGTCAGAAAACGCTGTTCCAGCGCAACGACCTCCCGCGAGCGGTCAATGCGTACCGACAGCTTGTCGAGCACGCTTTTGAGGTCCGTGAATTTGATCGGCTTGACAAGATAAAACGCCGCGCCGTTTTTGAGCGCGTTCGTTGCCTCTTCGATTTCGTCTATGGTGGTAAGCACCACAATTTCCGCTTGGCGCCGCGTGCGGAGGTAATTGACAATGTCCATTTCAATGACCGGCATCCGCTCGATGTCCAGGAACACGATCTCAACGGGCTGCTTTTCAATGACGGCGAGCGCGTCGGCCTGCGAAGCGGCCTCAAACACCGAAAAGCCCTGCAAAAGAAGGTTGTCATGCAGTTTCGAACGGAACGGCTGGTCGCTCGAAATGATGAGAATGACGGTGTCCGGTTTCTTCTGTTCGTTCATGGCCGAAGGATTGTCTATGCGGAAAATGGCGCGAAATGGTAATTTGTAACCCTCTACCTGCTTCAAACATGAAAAATACGTTATGGTCAAGACGATAAAAATCCTGACAGCGGCCGTTATGGTGCCTGCACTGGCCGTATTTATCGTTGGGTTTGTTCCTGTTTCCCATCCGGCCGTCACCCGTGAAGTGCTCAAAGCCGCGCGGCAGGCCTCCGGGGCCGACTCCTGCGCCGCGAGGAGCGTCAAGACCGCACTCTGGAAGGGCATGACCGTCCGCGGCCTTTACTGCTCATGCCCGCTCGTTACCGGCCGTCTGAGGGTTGAAGCGGAAGCGCTCGTCCTGCGCGGCAACGTGATAAAAGCGCTTATCGCTTATAAAAGACCCAACGGCCTGCGTGCAGCAGCGGTGGTTGCGTTCAGGCAATCGCGTTCCGCGGCTTTCTCGCACCTGTGCGGCGTCGCCGGCAGCGGTTTTAACGGGGCGGCCGTATCGTCCGCGGTTGTTGTCATTTCGGAAAACAATCGGGCCCCCGTGCTCCTGCGCGGCCTTTCGATGTCCGTCGCTTTTTCCAAAAACGGCTGCAGCGGTTCCTTTTCCGCAGACTCGCTCTGGTATGCGGACCTGCCGGCCGCGAGCGGCCTGTGCGGCGATTTTTCGACCAGCGGTAACCTGCTCACTATTTCTAAAAGTAAAGGTACGTTCTGCGGCGGGGCGCTGGAGTGCAGCGGCAGGGCAGACCTCCTTGGCCGCACTTTCAGAGAGTCCACGCTCTCCATAAAGGGTTTTGATTTTGACGAGTGGTACAGGTGCCATGGCACGTCGGCCGGGCGCTTCTCAGGAGGGGCCGATTTCAGGCTTCTGCTTGATTCGAGCGCTATGGCTCTGGATTCCCTTCACGGAAGAGGAACAGTGACCGCGGCCCGTTTCGGCGTTTCCGGATTTCCCGTTCAGCGGACGCTCGCCTCCGCGACAGGGTATTATGCGCTCGACACCCTGCGGTTCACGAAAATGGCAATCATTTTCACGATAAAACCCGGAGGCGTCATCACGACCGAGGCGTCCGGCCACAACGACTCGCTCTCCGTAAAAACTTCGGGATGGTTCAGCACGAAAGGCGCCGTGGACCAGAAAGTTGAATTCGTGGTATTTAAAAAAGCCGTAGGCGGCCTCCCGCGTTTCGCCCAAGAGACGCTCGAAGAGACAACGGACGGCGGCAGGGTGCTGCGGGTGAGGATTTTCGGCGCGATCGAAAATCTGAAATTCACCATTGACAGCAAGGTGATCCTGCAGAAAGCCGTGCAGAACCTTTTCAACGATGCCAGGAACAACCTTCAGCTGTGGCTTAAATAGGCACCTTCCGGTGCGTTTCCTTACGCAGGCGGCGCAGGTTCGCGTACTTGAGGAACGTTCCGTACGCGGCAAGGTACGCGATGACGAACCCGCACCTGCCGTCCAGAAACCCGAACCTCAGCAGGTAATCCCGGATAAATTTCACGGCAGGATTGCAGACGATATGCAGGAGCGACGATTTTTTCCCCCTGTCAAAAAGCTCACGCGCGTACAGGTCGGCGTAGCGCTTTGTTTTTACGACGTGCTCAGCGATGGAATAGTACGAATAATGGTGGCATTCCCCCGGTAACAGCACCGCGTCGTTCCTGCCTATGCCCGCAAGTTCGGCGTGGACAAGCCCCTGCCATTTTGTTTTTCTTCTGTCATATATCCTTGCCTTGATGTCTGGATACCAGCCGCCATGGCGTATCCATCTGCCGCAGTAGTTGGAAAGGCGGATGAATTTATACGCGCGCGCCTCAGGCGACGCCTTGGCCTCAGCAATGGAGCGCCGGAGCTCCGTCGACAGCGCCTCGTCCGCGTCGAGCGTCAGGATAAGGTCGTTGCGCGCCTTGGCGCTGCCGAAGTTCCTGGCCGACGCGAAGTCGTCCCACGGTCGTTTGTAAACGGCTGCGCCGAAGCTTTGTGCTATCGTTTCGGTCGCGTCAGTCGATCCGGAGTCCACGACCACGATCTCGTCGGCAATGTCTTTGACAGACGCAAGGCATCTTCCGATATTGCGTTCTTCGTTGAAGGTGATAATTATAACAGAAAGATTCATAGTACCTTATCCTGGCGCATGCTCTTTCTCGCGCCGTACCTTCCTGGAAGAGGCTTTTTCGCGGCTTGAGTGAGGGAGGCGGTACTTCACGCGAAGCGTGGCAACCTGCACGGACGCTTTAAATCGGAAAGCCGACCGAGCGAAAGTGCTCCCGCATTAAAAGCCGATGGAAGGAAGCGTACGGCGCGAGATCTGGAAGTGCACCTGATTTTTAAATTAATTATTGGTAAACAGCTCCTGCTGTCCTGACACAATTTTATCGAAACTCGTACCGAGCCACTCAAGAACGGAGTCCGCGACCGGCCTGAGCTGGCACTCGAGGTAATGCGCGTAGTCGATGGCATCGGTGCGGTTCTCCACCGGCTGCGGCCCGGCAACGGTCATGTAGTACCGTATCATGCCGCCCGGCGATTCGAGGAGCCGGGCGGCCTGCGCATGGGGCGGCAGGGGATCGGTGTATTCGTCAAGCCTTTTACGGAGCCGCTTTTTGTAGATTAACTTTTCGTCAACCTTGCCGTTTTTAACGTCATTAACGATAGAGCGTATGTACTGCTCCACCGGCTGTTTGCCGAAAAACCGCGTCAGCAGTTCGCGCTGGAACTCCTTTGCCAGCCCGGTCCAGTCCGACCGGGCCGATTCCATGCCCTTGAAGACGAGCTCCATGCCTGAACCGGTGTCAACCGAACCGCAGTAGTGCTTTTTGCTCCCCTGCGTTGCGCCGCGGAGCGATGGCAGGAAGAAGTTGCGGAAACAGCGTTCGTACTGGAGTTCGAGCGCGGAAACCGCGCCGAAGCGCTCCTTGAGCGTCGCGGTGAGCCATTCCGTGGTTTCGCGCGCGAGCCCGGGCCCGATGCCGGCCGGGTCCGCTGCTCCGGCGCCGGCGTGCACGAAGAGCGAATCGGTGTCGCCGTAGATCACCGGGTAGCCGGTTGACTTTTGAATATGCGCCATGGTCTCGTGGAAAATATACTGCCCGGTTTTTGTGATCGCGGCGGCAAGCTCCCCGGAAAAAAAACGGCACCCTTCGGCGCCGAGCACGCCGTAAAAACTGTTCATGAGGATTTTTATGGCCTGCGAAAGGTACGGGTTGTTCTCCTTTTTCGCCTGCGCGCGGGCCTCCATGAGCTCCGCTATTACTCTGGGCAGAATGGAAATGTCCGCCGCGAACGACGGCCCTTCCGGCCCCTTCACGCGCTCCTCCGACGGCGCGACGAGCCCGAGAGGGTCTATTTTAAACGTCATAATGATTGACGGATAGAGACTGCGGAAATCGAACGCCAGCACGTTTTCGTAAAGGCCCGGCTTCGGCTCCAGCACAAAGCCGCCGGGGAGCGCTTCCGTTGGCGGTGTCGCGTCCTGCGCGTCGGGGGCCACGTACCCGGCCCGGTGGAGTCGCGGCAGGTACAGGTAGTCGAACGCGGCCACGCTCCCGCCCGTGCGGTCGAGAAGGTGTCCTGCGCGTTTCGACCGCTCCACGGCGTTCGGCAGTATGCCGGCCTTTTCAAATATTTCTTTAGTCAATTGCGCGTCGGAAAGGTTGTACGCGCCGAGCCGTAAGGGGTCCTCATGGAACAGGCGGATGATCTCTTCTATCTTTTCACCGCCCGTTTTCCGGACGAGTTTGTGCTTTCCGAGCATTGCCCCAGCCACGAAATCAAGCGAATACTCTTCGAATACGTGAAAACCGGCGCGCAGCATGATCGGCACGTCCATCACCACGCGGCCCGGGAGGCGGGCGGCCTTCTGCCCGGTCGTTTTTGACTCGATGATGGCGCCGCCGGCCTCCCGGCCGGGCCTGAACGCTACACGCAGGGCACTGCAGCGCTCCTGGATGACCCTCAGGTCGAAATCCGCCACGTTCCAGCCAATAAGAACGTCCGGGTTTTCTAAAATCAAATGATCGAAAAACCGGGCAAGGAGCTCCTTCTCGTCGCGGCAGAACCGCAGGGACGAAGCATCCTGTCCGCTCCCTTGCATGAACACAACGTCTTTTGCGCCGCTGCAGGCGATGTTCAGGATTTCATTCGTGTGCGCGTTCGTTTCGATATCGAACGACAGAACGGAAAGGTCAGGCGTCATTACGGCGCCGCTGACGCGCGGGTTGCGGCAGGAAAGTAATCCCGCAGGCTTCCCCCAGCTTCCGGCCGCTTCAAACCCGCCTTTGACCATGCGCTCCATGAGATAACGCTCTGCCGGATGGACATCCGATTCGTAAACCATTATTCCTTTTTCGCGCAGGGCGCTCCGCGCGTCGCAGAATGCGCCGTACGTCTCGTAATAGAGGCAATCGACCGCAGTACCGTCCTTCATGGCTTTAAGCGGGAGCTGTTTCCGCTCCGCCGCGCCGCAGGCCGTTTCGGGCGGCGCCGACCGGGGCACGAAAAAGAGCGGACGGAAGTTGTCTATCACGATCTTGACCGGGACCCGTTTGTCGTTCACGGCGTAAAGATTTATCTCAAACCGGCCGCGGCGGTCGCCGCAGGTGTAGTTGAGGAGAAAGCATTTTTCGGTGGTTTCAGACGGCATGGATACTAGAAAATAAATTGACCCGTCCATGCTTTATTGATCGATATGTATTATTTTTAATTTCACTGGTAAAACCACAATGAAAGGAGTCTTTTCATGGACACCGTATGGGAAAAACTGAAAAAAGGACTTAAAGAGGGCGCCGTGTATTCCATGGAAAAAATCGAGGAGTATTCCAGGATCGGGAAGCTCAAGGTCGAGGAGATCGCGGCAAAACGTAGGATCACCCGCAACTTCATTGATATAGGCGAACGGACGTTTGACCTCATCGAGTCCGAAAAGGGTTCCGAGGTCGATGACGACCTGGCGATAAAGACGTCAATGGAAAATATCAAGGCCCTGCGCGAGGAGATCGAGGAGATCAACCGGAAAATCGCGGAAATCCAGGAGCACTCGAAAAAAAACGGAAACACCCCTGACGCCGGCGGTGAAGACGAGGACATCACCGGGGTCTGACTGCCAGCATGAACAGCAAATCGTTTCTCATCGTTTCCCAGGACGGAAAACCGATCCGGCAGGTCAGGATTAATCTTTTCACGATTGTTCTGCCAGTAGTATTTATCGCGCTCGGCGCCGCCGCGTATTTTATTCCTCCGGACATGTTCAAGCTTAAAAATGCCGATCTGCAGCAGAAAAAAGAGCTCCGGGCGCAGAACAAGGTGCTCCAGCAGCATTTTTTCTCCACGCTCAAGGTCCTGAACCGCGCCAAAGACCAGATCATCGG
>Ga0315273_10007689_pt1 | contig 13520 bp, 12 predicted proteins | sample YL17G02_0_MG_FD_205753 | JGI IMG/M metagenome (GOLD analysis project Ga0315273, IMG submission 205753) | Sediment microbial communities from Yellowstone Lake, YNP, Wyoming, USA - YL17G02_0 | ecosystem: Environmental > Aquatic > Freshwater > Lake > Sediment | place: USA: Wyoming | collected... | reverse complement strand
TTCTTGGCGCTGGTGCCAACTAACCACGCCGACATATATGGCGCACTTGCCCCGATTTCATCGGCGTTCACATTCATAGGCAATGCCTTCTTCAGGTTCCTTGACATACTGTTCTCTACATTTGCCGGGCTCAAGCAGACCACGTCCGTAAAAGAAGACTCGCTGTTCTTTGTCTTCCTGGTGATATCCCTTGCAGGTTTGGCGATGCGGCATTTCAGTCGGAAGGACGACGAGCGCGACATTCCATCCATAGCCCTTCTCGTCCTGATCGTCACCATGCCGGTTCTTTATATCGGCATGAACAAAATAAAGTACACCATATTCTCAGGAATGATGATTGCGGTCGCAGCCGCAGTGGCATTTGCCGAGCTTGAGCGGCTGTGCAGATGGCTCATGAATAAGTTCACCGGAAAGGCTAAGGTTGAAAACGATGAACATCATGGGCGACCACGGTTCAGCAGGTATCCCGGAGCCGTTGTGCAGCAACAGGCGTCCGAGCAGCCAAGCAATAATATCACTGGTGAAAAATACCTGTCCTATATCTTCGCAGGCATTCTCATCCTGGCGGTCTATGCCCAGGCTGCGGGCCCAGTCCCATACGCCTACATTTTCACCATCAAATCGTTCGAGCCGCGCTACCAGGACAATCCGGCTGCGTTGACACCTGTGGCTTCCAAGCTTTGCGCTGACCTTCGCGCCAAAGGAGTGCCAATCAATCAGATGCAATCTCTTTGCGACGCAGGCTCCAACCTGAACTTTTCGGACAGCATAAATTCACAATTCGATTCCAACGTCTGTTGGCTTTCCCAGATGAAAGTCGACGAGCTCTTCCCTGCCGCGAACGACACCGGAGCGCAACAGCGTTCATCCGAGGCGGTGTCATCCGCCAAGTTCCGCTGCAACAGGCTCTCGGACTACTGGATAGACTCCATGGAGTGGATGGGCAAGAACCTCAACGCATCAGACCGTGTCAACTCATGGTGGGACTATGGGCATTGGACGAATTACTTTGCGGACAAGAAGACGGTGCTTAGGAACGAGCATGCATCATATGGCATGATAGGAAGGGTAGCCCATGACTACATAGTCGGAAGCACGCAAGACATGATCGACAGCATGAACTATTTCGACAGCCAGTATGTGCTTTTCGACATCGAGCTTGTTGGTGGCAGCCCGTTCGGGGGGAAATACGGGGCGCTCAACTATCTTGGTTGCGTGCACGAAGGCGCAACAACCTTGCATGATCCTCCCGGCACTTCGCAATGTGAATACGACCACTCCCCGGAGCGGATAGCCGTCCCGGCACAGACCGCCGAGAGCTCCTGCGTGATCTCCGAGAGCCAGCAGAGGATGGGCGTGTATGCCTTCAGGCTTGGCAAGGAAGGAATCGACCAAACGCCGGCTTATTGCATTGGCGAAACGACAACCGCAACTGGAGAGAAACTCTCAGTGACCTATTACCTTGACAGGAAGGATGCCGATGGCAACCTGGTGATCTCAAAGGGGTTCATTCGCCAGATAGACAATCAAGCTGGAGTCATCTACGCTGAGATGGTCTACAACAACCAGAAGGTCTGGTATGGCGCCAACGGCACGCTTGTGGACGGCATGGAGGATGCAAAGACCGCGTTCTACACCTCGAACCTCTACAGGGCGTTTTATCTCAACGACCTGCCAGGCTTTGACCTGGTGTATTCAAGCAAAGGCGGCGAGGTAAAGATATACCGCATGAAAAACTTCACAGGCAACAAGGCTGGATGGGTCGATCCAGCCACGGTGAACTTGACCCAATAGGAGGAATGGACATGAACATTTTGGTGATAGGGCTTTGGCATCTGGGATGCGTCACAGCGGCGTGCCTAGCTCAGAAGCACAACGTGATCGGCTATGACCCGAACCGGCAGATAGTGGACGACCTCAAGATAGGCAAGCCCCCGATTTACGAGCCTCATCTTGCTGAAGCGATTGTCGATGCTGCCGCGCGCGGATCGCTTTCATTCACATCCGATCCTTCTCCGGCTGTCCGAAATGCTGACGTCATATACATTACCTTTGACACGCCTGTGGACAAGGACGACAAGATCGATCTATCTCCTGTGGAAAATGCTCTCTCCGAAGCCACTCCGAACATGAGGGAGGAGCAGCTCATAATAGTCTCGAGCCAGGTGCCGGTCGGGACATGCCGGCGCCTGCATACGAAGATCTCCGCAACCGACAAAAGCGTCGGCTTCTGCTACACACCAGAGAATCTCAGGCTGGGAACCGCAATAGAGGCATTCATGTACCCGGAGAGGATTGTCTTCGGGGTTTCCAAATTTCAGCTTCAAATGAAGCTTGAGGAAGTGTTTGAAGGCGTGTCTGGCGAGCGGCTGTATATGAGCCTTGAAAGCGCCGAGATGGTTAAGCACGCAATGAACTCCTATCTTGCCCTGATGATTTCGTTCTCAGGGGAGATCTCGAACCTCTGCGAGCAGACCGGCGCAAATGCGGTTCAGGTGATGGATGCGCTCCGCAAGGAAAGGCGGGTAAGCCCAAACGCACCGCTTTCACCAGGGCTAGGCTTTGGCGGAGGAACGCTTGCACGGGACCTGCAGATACTGCGCGGAATAGGCAAGGAAAAAGGAATCGCAACTCCCATGCTCGATGCCACGTTCAACTCAAACAGGGAAAGGATGGATTACGTAAGGCAGCGGCTTTCGTTTGCATTGGGGGGGCTTGCCGGAAAGGAGGTTGCATTCTTCGGGCTTACATATAAGCCGAACACCGATACCCTGCGCCGCTCGCTTGCCCTTGATGTGATAGATTCACTGAAATCATCGGGCGCGCGAGTTAGGGCATACGACCCCGCGATAAAGCTGCAGGTCTTGACCCATCCAGAAGTCAAGGTTTGCCTTTCGCCTTCAGAGGCCGCTGCTGGTGCCGATGCAATCGTCATTACAACCGCGTGGGATGAATTTAAGTCTCTTGACTATTCTTCGCTTGCGCTGTCCATGAAGCAGCCGGTGGTAATAGATGCACGCAATATACTTTCCGAAAAGCCCGGGTCGGAAATAAGGTACTTTGGTGTTGGTGTTACATATGGCTGAAGTTGCATTGATTACAGGCGGAAGCCAGGGAATAGGATATGTGATGGCCGAGGCGTTCGGAAAGGCGGGCTATTCGCTTGCCATATGCTCAAGAACGGACAAGGACGTGAAGAACGCCGGGGCAAAGCTGCGCGCATCGGGCTTTGAATGCATTGAGTTTGCGCTTGACGTAAGCGACACGCAGGTAGTTGCGGAGAAGGTTGCAGCCGTTGCTACCCAGCTCGGGCGGATAGACGTGCTTGTCAATTGCGCCGGGGTATATGGGCCGATCGGGCCTCTTGAGGAAAACGATGAAATGGAATGGGAGTCTGCAATCATGATAAACCTCTGTGGAACCGCCTATTGCACCAGGGCAGTGATTCCAATAATGAAGGCGCAGAGGAAAGGGAGCATAATCAACATGGCGGGCGCAGGTGTCGGCGGAGACATAAAGCCAAACTTTTCCTCCTACGTTACCTCCAAGTTCGCCGTATGCGGATTCACCGAGGCAGTCTCGCGCGAGCTTGAAGGGACCGGTGTGCGCATCAATGCCATTTCGCCAGGAGCAATCAACACTCGCCTGCTTGACCAGGTTCTCAAGTCCGGCGAGAAGGCTGGCAGGTTCTACCAAGAGTCGCTGAAGCAGAAGGAAAGCGGCGGTACCGACCCAAGGCTTGCTGCTGAGTTTGCGGTATTCCTTTCCAGCAAGGAGGCCTCCCACATAAACGGGAAGACGCTTTCAGCCGTATGGGACACACGGGAGAAGCTTGCGTCTCCAGGGAAATCGCTGTACACACTTCGCAGGATTGACAATGAATTGTTCGCGGAAAAGATGGTCTCATGAAATCCATAATATTTGGCGGGGCTGGCTTCATCGGAAGCGCACTTGCGGAAACTCTGCTCTCGCGCGGCGACGAGGTTACAGTATTTGACAGCCTGCGCACTGGCAAGATGGAGAACTTGGTTGGCTGCAAAGGCAAGGGGTTCAAATTCATTAAGGGGGATATGCGCAGGTTAGATGAGATAACGAAAGCAATCGCAGGGCACGACATCGCGTATCATCTTGCCGCAAACGCGGACATCCGGGGCGGGATGGAAAACGTGCAGCTTGATCTGGAATACAATACCATCACCACCATAAATTGCCTGGAGGCGATGAGGCGAAGTGATGTAAAGAGGATGGTGTTCGCTTCGTCATCGGCGGTCTATGGGGAGCCTTCGATTTTTCCAACCCCTGAGAATTACGGCCCTCTCCTGCCCACCTCCATTTACGGGGCAAGCAAGCTTGCAGCCGAAGCATACGTGTCGGCATTCAGCGAGGACTTTGGATTTCAGTCCTGTATCTTCAGGTTCGTAAATGTCCTTGGGGCAGCAAACAACCACGGGGCGGTCGGGGACTTCATCAGGAAGCTCCGCACACATCCGAAAAGGCTCGAGATATTTGGCGATGGAAAACAGAGGAAATCGTGCATACCTGTTTCCGACTGCGTTTCTGGCATATTGGCTGGAGTCAAAGCAGGCAAGGCGACGACAAACATCTACAATATCGGCAATGACGATTATGTGGATGTCGATGCCATTGCCGATGAGATCTGCGGAGCGATGGGATTGAAAGGAGTGAAGTACAGCCATACTGGCGGGAAGCGCGGCTGGATAGGAGACATGCCATTTGTCTTCCTAGATAACAAGAAGCTCCGGGCAATCGGATGGAAGCCATCCATGAGTTCCAGGCAGGCGGTAAGAGCCGCTGCGGAAGAGATGCTTGCCGCAGGCAAGCTGGAAGACAAGCACAAGCAACACTGGTGAAACGATGCGCAACAAACTAACAGGGCTCATTCTTGCAGGTGGCTTAGGTACACGCCTGCGCCCATTCACGCTCAGTGCTCCAAAAATCCTAATTCCAATCCGCGGCAGGCCGTTCCTTGACTTCCAGCTTGAGCTATTCGCCAGAAACAATGTCAAACGCCTCGTGCTTTCAACTGGCTACTTAGGGCACAAGATAGAGGATTATCTTGAGTCGCATGATACGCACGGAATTGATGTTGAGGTTTGCCATGAGAAAAAACTCCTGGGGACTGGTGGTGCGATAATCAATTCGCTTCCTCTTCTGCCGGATGAATTTTTCATTACCTATGGCGATTCGTACTTCCTCCAGCCAATAGAATCAGTTTATCGGGCTTTCAAAAAGTCAGGCAAACAGGCGCTTGCAACGGTGATGCTCCAGCATAACGGAACATCGGAGAACAACTGTGCGGTAAAAGATGGTATGGTGGTGCGCTATGAGAAGGGCACTGCGCCAGGCACTTTTGATTATGTCGAATACGGGCTTCTCTTCTTCAAGAAGCAGGCGCTTCTGAATTATCCGCGCAAAAGATTTTCCGCCGATCTAATACTGCACAACCTCATAGAGAAAAAACAGCTTGCTGCATTTGAAACAAGCGCACCATATTACGAGGTTGGCTCGAAAGAAGGGCTGGTGGAGTTTACAAGATATTTGAGGAGGGAGTTGACATGATAGTTTCAAGGACGCCGTTAAGGCTACCCATCGGAGGCGGAGGCACAGACCTGCCTTCATACTATTCGAAATATGGCGGGTCGCTTCTGTCGGTTGCGATAAACAAGTATGTTTACGTGATAGTGAACAAGAACTTTGACAACCAGATAAAGGCGGTTTACCGGAAAGTCGAGCTCGCCGACAGCCCCGATCAGATCGAGCATCCGATAGTGCGGGAAGCCCTTCAGCAAAACGGGATAACTGGCGGCGTGGAGATATTCACCATGGCCGATGCGCCTGGCAACACAGGGCTTGGCTCGTCCTCGGCATTTTGCGTCGGGCTCCTAAACACGCTCTACGCATACCGTCGCCGTCACGTATCCCCTCAGGTTCTTGCGGAAGAGGCCTGTAGGATAGAGATAGACTTGCTGCACGAGCCTATTGGCAAGCAGGACCAGTACATAGCCGCGTTCGGCGGGCTCACCAAACTGGACATTGATAAGAACGGGAAAGTGACGGTGACAACACCCATGCTTTCCGAAACCACGTTCGAGGCACTTGAGACCAACCTTCTCATGTTCTACACCGGGCACCAGCGTTCGGCATCCGATGTGCTTCGGGACCAGAACGAGGCAACGAAAAAAGACGAGTCAGCCGTGGTGGAAAACCTTCACCGGATAAAGGAGATAGGCGCGGACATCTGCACCGCGCTTGACGATGGTAAGACCAACGACATTGGCCCGCTTTTCCACAAGCACTGGATGACAAAGAGGAAGCTTTCCGGAAAGGTCAGCAACTCTGCGATTGACGACCTTTACGAGGAGGGTATGAGAAACGGCGCAACAGGCGGCAAGCTCATAGGCGCTGGCGGAGGAGGGTTCATTGTCTTTTATTGCCCGGAGGAGAAGAGCAAGCTCCGCGCCGCGATGAAGGCAAGAGGTGCGCCAGAGTTCAATTTCAAGTTTGACTTTGATGGCAGCAAGATAGTATTCAACCCATGAGATGATTTTATGGAAAACAAAAAATACATAGTATCGTTCCTTGCCGAGTCGAAAGGCGTGATAGACCGTATGCCAATCGATGACGTGAGCAAGGCGGTCGATGCGTTGTTTGATGCATGGAAGAATGGCAATACAATATTCCTTATTGGCAATGGTGGTTCCGCCTCCACCGCAACACACATGGCGGCTGACCTGACAAAGAGCATTGCAGTGGATGGGAAGAAGCGCTTTAGGGCGATGGCATTGGTGGACAATATTCCAATGGTGTCTGCGCTTACGAATGACAACGGCTGGGAAAATATCTACACCGAGCAGCTCATCAGCTACTTCCGCCCGGGTGATGTCGTAGTGGCATTTTCAGTGCATGGTGGCGCAGGCAAGGACAAGGCAGGTGCATGGTCGCAGAACCTGCTGAAGGCGTTGCAATACGCCAAGGACAACGGAGGCAAGGCAATTGGGTTTGCTGGCTTTGATGGCGGTGCGATGAAGGAGATGGCTGACGTCTGCGTGGTGGTGCCTGCAAACTCAACGCCGCAGGTCGAGGCGTTCCACGTGGTGCTCCATCACCTTATTGCATTTTGCCTGAAAGAAAAGATAACTGAATACAAGTAGGTGCATCCATTTGGTAAAAAAACTTCGACGCGCGATTTTCCTGGATAGGGATGGGACAGTCAACAAGCTTGTCTATTACCAGGATCTCGGCGTGGTGGATAGCCCGTTCGTTCCATCCCAGTTCGCGTTAATCCCTGGCGTGGCAAAGGCTATCTTCAAGTTCAGGAAAAAAGGATTTTTCATTGTGCTTGTTTCAAACCAGCCTGGGGTCGCCAAGGGCAACATGAGAAAGAAGGACTTCAAGGCGATCGATGCAAAGCTTGACTGGCTGCTTGCAATAGATGGGACGCGCCTGGACGCAAAGTTCTATTGTCTGCATCATCCAAAGGCGAAGATTGCTGAGTTCAGAAAGTACTGCTCCTGTAGGAAGCCAAAAGCCGGCATGCTGTTTGAAGCCGCAAAAAAGCATGGGATCGACCTGAAGCATTCCTATATGGTGGGTGATGGGGTAAATGATATGATGGCTGGACGGCGTGCAGGCTGCAAAACAGTGTTTATTGGCAGTTTCAAGCCGGAGCTTTGGAAATACCTTGAAGGTGGAAAAAAACCCGATATTGTGGCTAAGAACCTGCTTGAGGTTGTGCGAGGGATATTATGAAATGGGGTATAATCGGTGCCGGATTGATAGGCGGGAAGCGCGCACTTGCGCTTTCACAGCTTGGGGAGACTATTCTTTTGGTTGCCAATCACCACGAGGACCGTGCGATTGCGCTTGCTGAAAAATACGGGCTGAAATATTTTACCGACTACAGGTCGGTCACGCGCGACCCAGATATAGATGCAGTGGTTGTGGCAACCTCCCACGATGCACTCTCCGAAATAACCATAGATGCGCTGCAGCACGGCAAGCACGTTCTTGTTGAAAAGCCCGCTGGCAGGAATGCCTCCGAGGTCCAGGCGGTAGTAGACGCCGCAAAGAAAAGCGGGAAGCAGGTGTGCGTTGGATTCAACCACCGCTTTCATCCGGCTATTATGGAAGCGTATAAGATATGCAGGTCGGGGCAATTTGGCAAGCTCCTTTACATGCGCGCAAGGTACGGGCACGGCGGGCGCATCGGCTATGAGAAAGAATGGCGCTTCACCCCAGAACTATCCGGAGGCGGGCAGCTCATCGACCAGGGTAGCCATCTGATAGACCTGAGCAGGTTCTTTTCTGGCGAGGACTTGGAGCTTACGCACAGCATGCTCAAGAGCTACTTCTGGCGCGCGCCTGCCGAGGACACGGGGCTTCTGGTGCTGGAGGGCAAGGATGGCAAGAGCGCCACGCTGTTCACATCATGTGTACAGTGGAAAAACTTGTTTTCATTCGAGATATTCTTTGAGCGAGCCGAGGTAAGTGTTGACGGGCTGGGGCGAAGTTACGGCACCGAGACGCTCACCCTATACAAAATGAAGCCGGAGCTTGGGCCGCCCGATATTGAAGTCCTAGAATTTCCAGGCGAGGACGCAAGCTTCAGGGCTGAGACGGCTGACTTCATAGGCAAGATAAACGGCAAGCCGTCCCTCGGTGCAACTGCAGAGGATGCACTGGCTTCGATATCCATAATCGGTTCTGCGTACAAAAAAGAAAGGAAGGTGTTCTCATGAAAATATATGCCGATACATCCAAAGTCGAGGAAATAAAAGAGTTCTTTTCCTGGGGCGTGATTGACGGAGTCACCACCAATCCGAAGATCATCGCCTCGGACGGTAACGATCTGGAATCAACCATAAAGGAGATCTGCAGGATCCAGCCTGGCCCGGTGAGCGTGGAGGTTACCACCAACGACTATCAGGCTATGCTGGTCGAGGCTGCGCTCTACTCATCCTGGGCAAAGAACATAGTCATCAAGATACCAGCAATCCCCAATGGCTTGAAGGCGCTGAAGTCGCTTTCCGAGAAAAGAATCAAAACCAATGCCACCTGCCTGATGAGCTACAACCAGGCGCTTCTTGCCTCCAAGGCTGGCGCGACCTATGTCTCGCTCTTCTATGGAAGGATCGGCGACCTTGGCTTTGACCCATACATCGTGATAAAGGACACCGCCGACACATTCCGCCTTTGGGGCTGCAAGTCGGAGATAATATCAGGGTCGATACGCTCGCTCCTGGACGTGAACCGTTCAGTCCAGGCTGGCGCGCACATAGTGACGGTGCCGCCGAAGTTCCTGCGCCAGATGATAGACAATCCGATGACCACGAAGACGGTTGACGAGTTCCTGGATGCATGGAAGGGGATGCAGAAAAGATAAGAGGTGGAAAAATGCAAAACAACCCTGAAGTTTCGGTGCTGATGCCGTTCTACGATGATGGCACGGTCGAGGCCAGGCGCGAGTTCACAGAGGCTTTGGACAGCGTGTTCGCGCAGACCTTCAAAAATTACGAGATCATCCTGGTCGTCTCTGGCGAGCACGATTTCGCGATGGAGCAGGCCGCCCGCTCGGAAAAGGTGCACCTGTTCTTTTTCGACCAGAAAAAGCACAACTACAGGAAGATCCCGCGCAAGGAGAAAGTCAAAGGGATAGTGACTGCGTGGAACCTGTGCGTCAGCCATTCCAGGGCGCCGCTGCTCGCATTCCAGCCGTCTGATGACATCTCCCTTCCAGAACGGTTCTCGATACAAACGAAGTTCATGACGGAGAACCCGCACATCTGCGCGGTCGGGTCGACAATGATCATGATTGATGGCGACGGGAAGGAGCTCGGCATCAGGAACGCGCTTGAGACCGACAAGCAGATACGGCGCCATATGGTCCAGTTCAATCCAGTGCCTTCGCCGTCCCTTATGATACATGCGCAAACCCTCCATGAGGCTGGCGGTTTCGGCAACGATATTCCCGAGGACTTTGACCTATGGGTCAGAATGGCAGTCCTAGGAAGATTTCACAACCTGCAGCAGCCTCTCGTAAAATACCGCATCCATTACCGCGGCGGCGTGTCCATCTACAAGTTTCCGCTGTATTTCGGCGCGCTGAAGGTGAAATGGAAGGCGGTGAGATTGCTTGGGCTGGATGTCACGCCTGGAGACATACTCGTGAATATACTGCAGTTCTGTTCCCTGTTCTTCCCGGAAAGCATAAGGCGGGTAGTACTCGAGAAAGTTCGTGGAAAGGTTTTGATTGGAGGTAAATAATATGGCAATGAAAATAAGATGGTGCAGCCCTGTGATGGATCAGGAGATGATCGATGCGGCGTCAGCCTCGCTGCGCGACGAGAAGCTGATAATGGGCGAGTCCGTGTCGAAGTTCGAGGAGGAGTTTGCCAGGTACTGCGGGGTGAAGCACGCGATCTCCGTTTCGTCAGGAACCAATGCACTGTTCTTTGTCTTCCTTGCGCTGGGCATAAACGCCAGGAAGGTGGCGACCCAGGCAAGCTCGTTCATAGCCAGTTCCAACTCAATAGTCCAGGCTGGCGGTTCCCCAGTCTTTATGGATGTTAACGCGGAATATACATTAGACCCTGGAAAGCTTGCAGGATGCACCACAACGCTTGCTGGTGTGCTTCCTGTTCATCTTTACGGGCATCCCTGTATGATGGACGAGATAATGGAAATATCGGAAAAAACGGGCATTCCTGTGGTTGAGGATGCATGCCAGGCCCATGGCGCAATCTACAAGGGAAAGAAATGCGGAAGCATAGGGGCGGCAGGCTGCTTCTCGTTCTATTCGACAAAGAACATGACCGTTGGCGGGGACGGCGGCATGATAACCACCAATGACGACAAGCTCGCCGAGGCGATTGAAAAATACAGGAATTGCGGGCGAAAGACATTCTACGAGCACGACGTTCTTGGCTACACGTCAAGGCTGAATACCGCGAACGCCGCGATAGGGAGGGTGCAGCTCAGGCATCTTGACGAATGGAACGCGATAAGGCGAACGCTTGCCAAAGAGTATTTCAAGCATCTCGAGCACGCCTCACAGGTCGTTCTGCCCCCGCGCGAGACCGCTGATGTAAAACCGGCATTCCATCTTTTCTCCATAAAGCACTCCAAGCGCGATTCACTCAGGGAATACCTGAAAGCCCAGGGAATTGAAACCGGAATGAACTACCCGGTCTCCCTGCCGCTCCAGCCTGTGTACGCCAACCTAGGCCACAAGGCGGGGGATTTCCCGCAGAGCGAGTCCCTCAGCCAAGGGGTGATCTGCCTGCCGATGCATGTGAAGCTTTCAAACGATGATGTGCGTTCGGTATGCGACGCCATAATCAAATTCGAGGAGGGGTCGAAATGATCGGCATCGGGATAATAGGGGTCGGGTATTGGGGGCAGAAGCATTTGAACGAATTTTCCCGCCTGCAGGGATGCAGCCTTGAGGCGGTCTCCGACCTCTCCCAAGCGAATCTCGAGAAATGCAAGGCGCTCGGAGTGCAAAGAACCTATCTGGATTACCGCGACCTGCTTGCCGACAGCAAGGTTGACGCGGTCTCGATCTGCACCAACAACGAGACTCACTTTGAAGTTGCAAAGGCCGCCCTTCTTGCAGGCAAGCACGTTCTGGTGGAAAAGCCCCTCACGCTTGAGGTCGAAACCTCGCGCGAACTCGTGGAGCTTGCAAAGGAGAAGGGGCTGTCGCTCCATGTCGGGCATCTGTACAGGTTCAACGCGGCTTTGATATGGCTGCGGGAGTTCATCCAGTCAGGCGGCTTTGGCAAGATCCATTTCATAAAAATCCAGTTCACCAACCACAACGGGGTTGTGCCTGGGCGCAGCGTGCTGATGGACCTTGCCCCGCACGCAGTCGACATCTGCAATTTCCTGACAGGGAGATGGGCTAAAAGCACGGTCAGCTTCGGGCATCAGTTCCGCAGGCATGATCTCGAGGAGGTCACGTTCACCGAGTCGGATCTAGGGGATGGCATGCGCATGTATGGAGAGTTCTCCTGGCTGCTTCCTGACAAGAAGAGGCAGGTATATGTCTCGGGGGAAAACACATGCGCAGTCGTCGACCTCGGTTCGCAGCAATTGACAATCTACGAGGTCATCACCGACAAGCAGAACAGGGAGGGCAAAATAAAGAGCAGCCGCATCGAGCCTGTCAAGCCGAGCAACGCACTCGGCGACGAGCTTGCAAGCTTTGTTGCTCACTGCGAATCAAGCACCAGCGAACCGATAAACTCTGGCGAGATCGGGCTGCGAACAGTCGAAGCCCTATTATCCTGCAAGCACATTGACCAGGGGAAACCATGATCCTTTACTTTGACAATCTCATAATAGAGGCGCCGCTTTACGCCGACGTCAATGTTGGGATCGACAAGATAAGGGATAGCCGCGCAGAAATCTATCGGCGCCACAGCAGGCTTGAAATAGCGCTTTACACTTTGGAAAGCTACGCAGTCCTTGACTGGTCTGCAGTCGTAATAAAATACAGCCTTCAGGATGAAAGCAAGACGGAATACTTCGAAAGCCAAGTGAAGAGAATGTTTCCTAAAGCCATTCTGATCAGGGGCAGAAGCGACACTCAGGCGAAGTTCCAGCAATCATACGAGCTCCTCAAGGGATTCAAAGACGAATGGATATGGTATGCCGGGAATGCAGACCATGTGTTTGTCTCGCCAAGCAGGGAAACCCTTGACGGCTGCATGCGGATGGCGAAGGAGATGTATAGGACCAGAAGGTTTGTATCTGTCTTCTACACGGGATTCCCGGAGTTCCGGGGGTTCATAAATCCAAACTCGCTGTTCTACAGGAAGGAGCTCGAGGTATTGAAATCCGACGGGTATTGCGACGCGGTGAAATTTCCAAAAGGCAACTTCGACGCCGCGCAGATAGTCCATTTGGACCTGTTCCATCACTGGTTCTTCAGCAAAGACCTCTCTGGAAAGAAGATACGGATGATACGCTCAGACGAGGTAAGCCACGACGTCGTCGTGGAGAACCAGATAATCATAATCCCGAAGCAGGAGCTGTGTTCCCACTTTGACGGATGGGGGCACCTGGCAAGATACGGATACGAGAACGTGGCTGATTTGTTTCCGCCGCTTTTCATTCCGCAGGGATTCTTTGAAGGAAAGATAAAAGTGGCGGTCGGCTATGACGCCTACAGGGAAGGATGGGTGAACATCAACCAGGGCAATCCTGACTTCAGCTTCAAAAATCCTAATGGAGCCGACCTGAAGGCTTTTCGCATCCCGCTTTTCTGGAAAGGCAGGATAGAGACGCTGGACGTCAATCCAAAGTATTCTGAAAGGGATGTGAATTTGAATCCGTATCCAATGAGCGTCTACACTTTGGCAAGGCAAAGGGCGAAGCGTTATGCCTGGAACCTGACCAACTACCTGCCAAACATTTTGGCCAGGATAAGACGGTGGAAAGACAATCCTGAGTTCCTGGCAAAGACCGTGGAAGAGGGGGGCAGCCCGATGAAGATA
>Ga0315273_10007688_pt1 | contig 13520 bp, 13 predicted proteins | sample YL17G02_0_MG_FD_205753 | JGI IMG/M metagenome (GOLD analysis project Ga0315273, IMG submission 205753) | Sediment microbial communities from Yellowstone Lake, YNP, Wyoming, USA - YL17G02_0 | ecosystem: Environmental > Aquatic > Freshwater > Lake > Sediment | place: USA: Wyoming | collected... | reverse complement strand
TCCTGCTGTAGTGAAGATAGTTTTGGCTGAGCAGAGGGATGCAGGAGCCCTGAGGATAGCAGAAGAGATGGGCATAAGGGCTGTTTTTCTTGATCCACAGGGCTGCAGCCGGGAGGAGTACGACCAAAGGCTGATGGAGCATTTGGAGGCCGAGGAGGTGGAGCTGGTGGTCCTCACCGGATACATGAGGATTCTCTCCTCTCTCTTCGTGAGGCGTTACCAAGACAGGATATTGAACATCCATCCTGCTCTTCTGCCCTCTTTCCGGGGAGTGAACGCCTTCCAGCAGGCTTTGGACTACGGGGTTAGGTGGAGCGGGACAACCATACATCTGGTGGATGAGAACGTAGACCACGGGCCCATCGTATACCAGGTGCCTGTGCCAGTCAAAGAGAAGGACACCTACCAGAGCCTGAAGGCCCGCATCCAGAGGGCGGAGCACAGGGCCTATCCCAAGGCCATCAAGATCTTCCTGGAGGGACAGCCCCGCGTGGTAGGCCGGAAGGTGATCTTCGAAGAGGATAGGGAAGGGGATAGGCAGGAGGACTAGTGATGGAGAACTTATGGGCGCCCTGGAGGATGGAGTACATCCTCGGCAAGAAGCCAGAGTCCTGCATATTCTGCGACAAGCCCCGGGAGTTGAGGGACGAAGAGAACCTCATCCTCTACAGGGGCAGCAATCACTTCCTGATCATGAACGCCTTTCCCTACAACAACGGTCACATGATGGTCGTGCCCTACCGGCATATCCCAGGGCTGGCAGGGTGGTCGGAGGAGGAGCAAAGGGAGTTCGTGCAATTGTCGGAGCTGGCGGTGGAGCTTCTGCGGCGGGCCCTCCATCCCGATGGCTTCAACCTGGGGATAAACATGGGACAGGTGGCCGGTGCAGGTATTGCCGATCACATCCACATGCATGTAGTTCCCCGCTGGAACGGGGACACCAACTTCATGCCCGTGTTATCCGACACCAGAGTGGTCTCGGAGCACCTGAGGGCCACCTACCAGAAGCTGAAAGCTGGTCTGCAGGAGATCGAGCTCTAGAGAAGGGTGTAATCGATAGATCTTGCCTTGAAGGTGAGGGCATCAAAGGGTGGGCACCAAGGCCAAGCCATAAATATAAATAATTTAAGAATTTATTTTTTTGAATACCCCGCAGCTCTGCTGCGGGGATGGACATGAAACCGATTTAAGATTGGAGCATGCAATAAGTATCGATGTTACAATTGCGGCATGCAAGTCATTGTGTTTATAAAATTAGATATCACATGGTGCTATCCATCAAATATAGGAAGAAAATGCTATTGCCTTTCGCTAGAATTGCTCAATTGAAGGAAATATGCGTTGAAATTGGAAAACGATATTGTTTTGAGTTTGATGCGATTGGAGCTGATGGCGACCACGTTCATATTTTCGTAGGATCTGAGCCTAAATATGCTCCATCGAAAGTTATGCAGATTATAAAAAGCATTGCAGCTAAACAGATGTTCAGAGCTTTTCCAGAGATTAAGAAAGACCTTTGGGGAGGCGAGTTTTGGAGCGATGGTGGCTATATTGGCACAGTTGGGGAAGGCGTAACTGCTGAGATAATTAGGAATTACATTGAGCAACAGGGAACCTCGGAGGAAAAAGAAGGATATAAGCAAATGAATCTCTTAGATTTCGATTGACCTGCGGCGGCGCCTTGCATGCCCCGCCAGCTCTGCTGCGGGGTGCGCCGCCGCAGTTTGACTCGAAAAACCTGCGGCGAAGTTGGAGATAGATCTTTTTGCGCAATGAGAACTGGCCGAGGATACATATTTAAGTAAATATTTGAATTTATAATCAATGTTCTTCCAGATCCTGGACGCCAACTACAGCTACGACGGGAACGGCAACCCCCTGGTCCAGCTCTACGGCTCCACAGTAGAGGGGAAGAGCGTCACCTGCAAAGTAGCCGGCTTCAAGCCCTACTTCTATGCCGGCGTCGAAGAGGGTCGGCGGGAGGAAGCCGCAGAGGCTCTGAGGGGGATGGGGCTGGCAGTCGTTGAGGTGGAGCGGTTCGAGCCCATCGGCTACCAGGTCAGCCCCAAGAGGATGCTGAAGATCGTCACCAATGATCCCAAGGAGGTTCGAGCCCTGAGGGACCGGGTCCGAGAGGTCCCGGGAGTAAATGGGGTTTACGAGTCCGACATACTCTTTCGGAACAGATTTCTGATCGACCGGGGCCTGGGGGGGATGGCCTGGGCGGAGGCTCCTATTCCGCAGTGGGCTGCGAAGGATTCGCCTCCCATCGCTGTCGCCGCCCTGGCTCCGTCGGAGCAGGATGCCAATGCCCCCCTGCGGTATATGGCCTTCGATATAGAGTGCCTGCCTTTGCATGGGGAGATGCCCAGGCCGGAGGAGAGCCCCGTCATTCTGATCAGCATGGCCTTCCAGCCCGAGTACAGAGGGCAAAAAGATCTGGTCTTAGTGGGAAAGAGGATCGAATGCCCGAGGGATGACGTGGCCGCCTGCCAGGACGAGCTGGACCTCTTCTCCCGCTTCCTCTCAATCCTGCGGGATTATGATCCCGATGTGGTTGCGGGCTATAACTGCAACGATTTCGATTTCAGCTATCTCGCGGAGAGGGCCAAGAAGCTGAGGGCGGAGACAAGGGCGGGAAGAGATGAAAGCTCCTGGTATGTGCGCAAGATAGGAAACACCACCAACGTCTCCATTACGGGAAGAGTGGTGGTGGACCTTCTGCCTATCGTGCGGAGCACGTTCAGCCTCAAGCAGTACACGCTACGGAATGCTGCGGCAGAGCTTCTGGGCATGGAGAAGCACGACGTGAATCCAAAGGAGATCGAGGCCCTGTGGGCGGAGGAGGGCGAGGGGCTGCGGCGTTTCATAAGTTACGCACGCAGAGACGCCGTCCTGGCGCTGCGGCTTCTGCTCGACCTTCGCCTCATGGACAAGTACATTGCTCTCTCCCGGGCCAGCGGTTCCCTCCTCCAGGATATAGTGAACGGCGGCCAGAGCGGGATGGTGGAGAGCCTGCTGTTGCGACGGTTCAGAGAACGGGAACGAGTTGTCTTGCCCAAGCCCGACTCGGAGATATCTGAGGAGCGGTTCACAGATAATGAGGAGCTGAAGGGGGGAGCGGTGCTCGCCCCCGAGAAAGGCCTGGTGGAGGACGTTTTGATCCTGGACTACAAGTCGCTCTACCCCACCATAATGATGGCCCACAACCTCTGCTATACCACTGTGATCACCGGCGATTCTCCTCCTGCCGGGACCATAGTAGCACCCTCGGGAGGCAGGTTTGTGGCCCCCGAGGTATTTCCCGGCATCGTTCCCCAGGTATTGAAGGAGCTCCTGGACCAGAGGACAGAGACGAAGCGGCTCATGAAGCAGGCGGGAGAGGAGGAGCGCAGGTTTCTGGATGCCAAGCAGTACGCCATGAAGATACTTCTCAATAGCTTCTATGGATACTCCGGATATGCTCGGGCGCGGCTCTACAGCCTGGCCCTGGCCAACGCCGTCACCAGCTTCGGCCGGGAGAACATCCTCCAGACCAAGAGGCTCATAGACGCCATAGGATCCGTCTACGTGATAGAGGGCACAGCCCTCTTCGAGGGGGAGCTGGGCGGAAGGTGGAGCGAGAGGAGGTTCGATCTCTCTGTCGTTTACGGGGATACAGATAGCGTCTTCGTCCGGCTCAGGCCCGGCTCCGGGCCGGTCACCCTGGAGGAGGCGGCCCTGATCGGCAGAAAGATCGCCGAGAATATAACTTCCAGCCTGCCACAGCCCATGGAGCTGGTCTTCGAGGCCTTTGCCCGCCGGGGCATATTCCTGGCCAAGAAGCGCTATGCATTGTGGGTGTTCGAGCCATCGGTTGAGGGTTGGAAGGACCGCATCAAGGTGAGGGGCATGGAGACGGTGCGCAGGGACTGGTGCGACCTTACTTCCAAGACCCTGAAGCGCTGCTTGGAGCTGGTCCTCAAGGAGGGCAGAGTGGATGAGGCTGCGGAGCATGTGCGCCTTATCATCGATAGGATCCGGAACCTGGACCTCTCCCAAGACCCTGGAATGCTGGAGGACCTCACCCTGACCCGGAGGTACACCAAGAGCACAGGCTCCTACAAGAACAAGCAGCCCCACATCCAGCTGGTGGAAAAGAAGAGGAAGAGAGGGGAGCAGGTGCCGGGCGTTGGAGATAGGGTTCCCTTTGTGATCGTGAAAGGAAAGAGCAGCCGCAGGAGCAGGGAGCTCTTCGTAGACAGGGCTGAGGATCCCGGTTACGTTTTGGAGAAGAACCTTCCTCTGGATACAGAGTACTACGTGGAGAAGCAGATCTTGCCCCCGGTCTTGCGCATCTTCGAGTCCTTTGGCATCAACCGGGAAGGGCTGTGCAAGGAATCTGGCCAGAGTAGCCTGCTTTCCTTCAGCGAGACGCCAAAGCAGCAGAGGCAGAAGTCGCTTTTTGATTTCAGCTTCTAATACGGGGGAGATCTCATGCGTGAGCGCGCCGAGGACGGTTGATAGATCAATTTGCTCATCCCTCTCGCGGGGAAGGTCACACGCGAAGGTGCGCCTGCAGTCCATTGGGAATGTAATTTGGACCTGGTTGGGCCAATTGCCCGTCGATTCCCCCTCTGACTTCGGCCAGCTATGGCGTGAGGCGGAGGGGCTGGCAGGCTGCCCCAGGGGATGAGCCAAGCCTGTTTTATCGCCTCTGTCGCTCCAATCTTCAGCTCTAACCCGCAGCAACCTTGTGCGGTATGAAATATTATGAACTTTTATGAATACTTCTTAAATACTATTAAGTACATAAATAATGAATTAAGATTATAGTATCCGGGAACGTTCAAAGATCTTCGTGGGGGAGTTTGTTTAGCAATCGAGCAGAAGCCTATGGGATAAATATTGGGACTGGACCAATGCTCGCCCAACCGCCGGCAAATTGCAGCCTAGCTAATGATGTGGTTACTGCAAAGATCTGCCGCAGCCTTTTTGCCTAGAATACCATTTCGGAGCCTCTCCTCAAGGATCGTCTCTCCGGAGAGAATCCCCCATTTATCCTGTAGAATTTGGCTTCTTGCTTGCTCTCTCCCGAGATCCTGGTGAGATATTCAAAAGGGACAGGGCCTTGCCGGCCCTGCTGGAGATCCAGCAATAGGGGGGGTGAAAGAAATGATTGAAGCGCTTGATAGGTCTCGCTTGAGCAGTATGCCAAGGCTCTACGAGGCTCAAAGTGTGCCATATCCCGAGAGGTGGGTGCAGGCTCGCTTCCTGCGGGAGAATGGAGAGTGGTTCGCAGTGGAATACGATCCGGAGCAGCAGCTCTTCTATGGCTACATCGACGTTCGTCCTGGGCCGCCACATTGGGGATATTTCGGTCTGGATGAGATTGTGGATTGCTGGATCCCATCTCTCTGCCCTGAATTGGAGATGGATCTGGACTGGGCGCCCAGGCAGGTCAAAGAGATTCCAGCGATTCTGGGAGGTGAGTGAGATGGCCGGATGTGGTGAGGTGCCCGGCATCGCCGGCATCAGGACCGATGTTGAGGCGGTATTGAGCGAATATGGTCGGGCGGCGGAGGAGTTTGGTGCCAGCCTGAGCCGGGCTCAAACCTGTTACGATCTGATGGTGGTGAAGCAAAGATACCTCAAGTCTGCGGCGGAGGTCATCAAAAGGGCCTCTTTGATCTTCGACCACCAGGAGATCTCCCTAGCAGCATCTTTTTTTGAAGCTGCGGCATGGGCGTATCTTGACCATTCAGATCTGCGGGCATACCATCAGAGGCTCGACAACCGATTTACCCTCAGCGAGGAAGACGAGCGCTTTCTTAGATCAAGGCTGAAAGTCAGGGCAGATGAGGCCAAAAGGATTCGGAAGCTCTACGGCAGGGAGCTTACTGCAGCTGAGCATCCACAGATTTCTGTCCTGAGATTCTTGCTCGAACTGGTGCAAGAGCTGCCCATAGGAGCCTGGGAGTGTGCTGCCTGTCTTGCGGTGAAGGGAAGATGCATGGAATGCGGCTACGGCCAGGATCATGCCATCTGCTCCCGCCCGGGTTCCACTTACGAGATGCTGAACCGGTCTCATGAGGCCATCCTGAGGAGCATCAGGAGAAGTCTGACAGAATCAAGGATGAGATCCAGAGCACGAAATCCTCTGGAAGAGCAGTTCAGGCAGTGGGACTTGTCTGACAGGCTGTCTGTGGTCCCAAAGGAGATCGATATCTGCGGGTGGTATGATCTGGTAAGAGAGTGCGATTGATGCTTTGCAGGATCCCGAGATGGCATCAGAATCGTTACCGAAGTCGGAGATTAAGCTAGCATTTAATCGGGAGGACAAAAAATGTACGACTCCTACGAGAATCTTCCCAGGCTGAGACTGCCCCTGGGCCAGAATGCATTTATCAGCGATTCGACGCTCCGGGATGGAGCCCAGATGCCGGGGGTGGTCATAAAGGCCAAGGACCGGCTGAAGATCTTTGAATACCTGCACAGAATAGGCATCGACAAGCTCGAGCTCTTCCTCTTCACCAAGACCGATAAAGAAGTAGCATCGTCCATGATCGATTGCGGCTATCCCCAACCGGAGATCACAGGCTGGGCCAGGGCCAACCCGAGAGACATTGATCTTGTGCTCAAGACGGACGGCATCAGAGAGACTGGAATCCTGATGTCCATCTCCGATGTCCACATCCACACCAAGATGGGCATGAAGAGCAGAGAGGAGGCTATAGCGTTGTACCTGGAAGCTATGGAGTATGCCCTGGACCACGGCCTGCAGGTCAGGGCGCATCTGGAGGATATAACCAGGGCGGACCTCAAGGGGTTCGTCTATCCCTTTGTAGGCGAGATACTGGAAAGGGATCCGGATTGCATCTTGCGCTTATGCGATACTCTGGGCTTTGGGGTGCCCTTTGCAGGTGCGTGCGATCCTTATGGCATTCCGGAGATGGTCTCCGGCCTGCTGGCCCGAGGAGCCCGGAACATAGAGACCCATATCCACGACGACTTCGGCCTTGGCACGGCCAACTCTCTGGCTGGATACTGGTACGGTGCAAACTGGTCGAACCTGACCTTCATGGGGCTCGGGGAGAGGGCGGGAAACTCGGAGCTGGAGAAGGCCCTCTTGTTCTTGGTCCAGAGGGTGGAGGGCTTCCAGAAGTACGATCTTTCCTGCCTGTCAGAGTTCGCAGAGTACGTGGAGGAGCGGATAGGGATAAGGGTTCCCAGGAACAAGGCAGTGGTAGGGCGCAACATCTTTGCCCACGAGAGCGGAATACATACTGCAGGAGTCATAAAGAATCCCTTCCTCTACGAGCCGTACCCCCCGGAGCTGGTGGGGGGCAAGCGGAAGATAATGATCGGCAGCACATCGGGCACCGATGTGGTCCGGTTCAAGGTGGAGGAGACCTTGCGGGATCTGATGCACATCGAGGCCAGCCTGAGCAAGGACGACTGGAGGATCAGGGCAATTTATGGAGAGATCATGCGACTCTACGATCAGGAGCTGAGAAACTCCTGTATCTCTGATGAGGAGCTGAGAGCCTATGTGGAGAAGTACTTCCTCTTCAAGTCCATCCTCGAGAAGGAGACGCATCAGATGGACGAAAACGGACGGATATATGCCAGGGGCGATCTGTCAATTACTGCTTGTCCGGCCAAGGAGGAGTCTGTCTGAAACCAAGGAGGGGTCTGTCTGATACGAAGGCATCCAGACAAAGGCTGAAAAGCCATACATGAACGGCCATGTCTGGCGGACGGGCTGTGGAGGCAGTGCTGGGTGACGACTGGCCCGGCCAAGGCCGATGACAAGGACAACCTCAAGCCTACCCAGAAGGGCGGGATGACCAGGTGGACCTACCCTTGGGGTGGAGAAGAGAATGGCAACATATCCTTAGAGGCAGGAGTACGACCGTCCGCTCTTGAGCCAGAGGGTCTCAAGAAAAGTATGCCTATCCAAGGTATCAAGATGGGTAAACCCCAAAGAAGCCCATTCAGGCCTCTCTTCTCCGCATCTTTGTAAACCAAGTAGGCTATGACCACAAATATTAGCCCGCCAACAATCATCCAGATCGACATGAAAGGATACAAGTCCATCATATAATAGTATGGCATTCTTTAAACCTCTTGACAAAAGGATATTTATATTTATATATAAATATAATCAATGATATAAAAGACTCGGCAAAGGAGGATCGAGAGCACTTATAGGGGCCGGATTAGAGAAGGTATTGCATAGATTTAAGCTGGCCCAACTCAAATTGATGCCTATTTCATCGTGGCTAAAAATTCTTTCCAGCGACGGCTTGAAGTTGCGGGATCGATTCGGTACAACCTTTGAAGAACTCTTGAGGTTCAAGCATCGGCTTAAGGAGAACGGCTGCCATAAGATAGCCGTGGATCCACAGGTGATTGCTGGCTTCCGATTTACAATGTGTTATTAGGATCTGTGTAGTCCCGAAAGATTTTCAGGACTACACAGCAAAGCCGAGGCATAGGAAAAATTTTAGTATGGATGCCGGCAATGAGGAGGAGCTTATAGATAGCCGGAAGCAAATAAAGAATATTAAGGGCGATATGACTTAGGAGGTGCGAGCAATGCCTAGCAATAGGCATACTAAGATAGAAATAACGTCTGAGGCCTACAAGGCATTAGAAGCGGAGGCCATTATCCAGGAGAAAACCCTGAAGAAGCTCGCGTCCGAGATGATATTGAAGGGTGTCTCAAAAAAGGCCTTGGACTTCATTGCCGGAACGACCGCACCTCGTGAAGCCGGCAAGATGCTAAGCGACGAGATGATGGTCAGCAAAGCCGAAAAGGAAGTTGGTGCAACCGGGATAAATATCGATGGTGCACTTTTAGAAAAGATCCGAAATAGGCTTCTTGAGAAAGGATACCTGGAAACAATGCTGTACGTGGCTCAGCATACGGCCTCAATACAGAGGGACGAACTCCATCGCGTGCTGACAATTTGTGAATATTATAAATTATCGCCAACCCTGGCTGCAGAAGTCATTGTCCATCTAAATAAGCGGAAGCCAATCTTGTGATCAAATCGCTTATCGTAGAATGGGTTGCGACCAATTTGCCCATTCTTGTAACTTTTCTTGGACTAATCTTACACGAGTGACCGAACTTCTGAAAGAGAAATTATCTACAAATCGAAGAGCCCTGCCGGAAATGATGTCTTAGTTGACAAAGGCGCATTATATTCTGCTACACCAGTCGCCGCTTCTGCTGCTGTTGTGGCATCTAAGATGGGGGGGAATCCTGCTGAAGGCCTACTCTTTTTGCAGCTACCCTTCGAACCGAGCAAAGCCTTTATGTACTGTTTTTGCATGAAACTTCAATTAGGGCGAGAGAGGAAGGGCGGCTGCCGCTGGCCCACACAGGGCCGGTGTGGAAAGTCCCCCCACTACTGGACGCACAGACATCCGAAAGGATGTGGGGCGAGAGCCTCGGCTCTGGCACAGAAACGAGACTGCCCTGTGCTAATGCAATGATGCTGCAAGGCTGAGGTCGCGCAGGAGCAGATGAAACGGCGAAACCCTGTGAGTGCAAGCCAAAATAGAGCTGTGGAATTGGATGTCCAGCCAAGCTCGGGTATGGCGCTAAGCCGAATGCCGCCGGAACAGAAGGGGGCTTACTCTCCTCACTCGTCTCTAACTGTGATTTTCTGCATTACGATGTGCCATGTTTTTTTTAAGCATTAGTTCAGTCCCCGCTATAGTATAATTCTATAAATGATTAATATTATTACAATAAATTTCCCGCCCGTTAAGAAATTGTATAACTAGGAAGAAATCGTGATCCGCTTTTCCTGCATCGCTGCCCGGGCCACCAGCCTTGCCACGCGCACCGGCTCGGGAACCCTGCCCTCCAGAGTGAACTTGTTGAGGAGAATCCGGGCCTCCTGCGTTGTGGCTCCCAGGGCGCGGACGTAAACATTGTAGCCAGTCTTTAGCCGGATCATCTCCCGGCCGCCCAAACGCCGGTAGCAGAGGAGCTTCTTCTCTGCTGCCGGCCCTGCAAAGTGCTCGCGCAGGTGCTTCTCCAGGCCTGGAGACTGCTCATAGGTGAGACATATGACCGGCTGGCAAAGCCTTTCATAGACCTCCTGCAGGTCGATGATGTTGAACCAGCTCATGACTGCGCCGCTGAGGAGGATGGCGTTGATGTCGGAGCGGTCTAGATTCTGGTAGATCTGCAGGACGGCTTCTGTGGCGTCGTCCCCGCCCACCGTGGCGCGATGCAAAGCCAGGCCGTCTATCCTGAGGTCGGCACGCATAACTACCCCGGCAAGGGTGGAGTAGGAGCTAGAGCGCAAGAAGCTCTCCGCAATTCCGAGAACGCGCAGGGCGGGCTTGCTGAGGTGAAGGGGCATCATAAAAATAAAAGGCATTGAGGGATATATAGTTCACCGAATACTTTTTATAACAATTTTATTTAATGTATTTTCGTGAAGAGGTGAATTTGAAGGCAAAAGGGGCAAATGGGGGCGAGAAAGAGGCCGGGAGAAAGGCATTGTTGATGCGGCAATTAGCGAAGCTTTATCTGCATTTGTTGCCTAAGGCCTTGGCGTTGATGCCCAAGACCCTTCGCCAAGCTCAGGAGAATAGCGATCTAATTCAGAAGTACATAGGCGACCTGGCAAAGCAGGTCATTTCGGAAGGAAAAGCTCTGTGCTTAAAGATACGCACGCGAGCGAGAAGATCCGGGAGGCCAGGAAAATCTCTCTTTGCCAGGCAAGAAGATTTCCTGCTGCCAAGAACTGCAATACCTGCCTTTGTGGCATTTCAGGACAAGTTGCGATGGGGATTGGCATCGCGCCCTCCAAGCACTTCGTGAAGGGCGTGAGGCAAGAATGAAAACTCCTGCGCTTCTGGCGCTTCTATCGATCGCCGTCCTCCTCTGCGGTTGTGTCTTTCCAGACCAAACGCCATCATCGGGGAAGATAAGAGCCGTTGTGTCCATTGCCCCCCTAGGGGAGTTTGTAAGAGAAGTGGGCGGAGAAAAAGTGCAGATAACAGTCTTGGTGCCGCCGGGAGCTGAGCCTCACACCTTTGAACCCAGCCCGTCGCAGATGAAGGAGGTTGCAAGAGCAGATCTCTATGTGCAGAACGGCGCCGGCCTGGAGTTCTGGATGGACAGCTTGCTGTCTGTAAACGACAAGATGCTGGTGGTCAACTCCTCAAAGGGCCTTTCTCTGCTCTCAGATGAGGGAGAGGTCGATCCCCACATCTGGCTATCTCTGCGCAATGCTCGGCAGCAGGTGAAAAATATCTGCGACGGCCTGATCAAGCTCGATCCGGCCGGCATGGACGCCTACTTAAAGAATAGGGACGATTATCTTTTCAGGCTCGAGGAGCTAGACAAAGAGCTCAAAGTGGCCTTTGCGGGGGCAAAGAGAAGGATCTTCATAGTCCATCACCCGGCATGGACCTACTTCGCCCGAGACTATAGCCTTGAGCAGATCCCCATTATGGAAGGGGAGAAGGAGCCGGGCCCCAGACACCTTAGTGAGGTCATAGAGCTGGGGCGGAAGAATAATATCACCGCCGTCTTTGTGGAGCCGGAGTTCAACCCCAAGGCAGCAGAGGTCATCGCCCGGGAGATGAACGCGAGCATTGTGTATCTGGACCCTCTGGCGGCCAATTACCTGGAGAACATGCGCCTGGCTGGGGAAAAAATTGCTGAGAGCTTGAAATGAAGGCAGTTAGCATTAAAGAGGTATGGGTCTACAGGAATCGGCACCCAGCGCTGGAGAACATCTGCCTTGACCTGGAAAAAGGCGACTTCCTGGGCCTGATCGGTCCCAATGGTGGAGGAAAGACTACATTGATCCAGGTAATGCTGGGCCTGCTCAAGCCATCTCGCGGAGATGTCAGGATCCTGGATCGAGAACCTGAAGGGGCCCGCAGATACATAGGCTATCTCCCCCAGAAGACCTTCTTCGACCGCAGCTTTCCCGTCACCGCTCTGGAGGTGGTGCTCATGGGACGGTTCAGCAAAGCCGGCCTATTCAGGCGCTATTCCCTCCCGGACAGGGAGGCAGCTTTGCGAGCTCTAGAGGCAGTGGGCTTGAAAGACCGAGCCTGCAGGCAGATGGGCTCACTCTCGGGAGGAGAGCAGCAGAGGGTCCTGGTGGCAAGATCTCTGGTCTCAGAGCCCCAGCTCCTCCTGCTGGACGAGCCCACGGCTGGCGTGGACGCAGCACAGCAGACGGAGTTCTATGAGCTGCTCAGCCGACTCAATGCAAGGGGCATGACCATAGTCCTCGTCTCCCACGACATCTCCGCTGTCTCCACCTATGTCAATAAGATTGCCTGCTTGAACCAGAGGCTTTACTACCACGGATCCAGGGAGCTGGCCGCAGAGGAGATCGAGAGGGCCTACGGCTGCCCTGTGGATGTGATCGCCCACGGCACGCCGCATCGGGTCTTGAGGGAGCATGGAAAATGATTGATATTCTTCATGAAATGCTCCAGTATGAGTTTATGCGCAGCGCCCTGGCCGCAGGCCTGGCCGCATCGGTGCTGTGCGGTATCATAGGGATATACGTCATTCTCAACCGCATAGTCTTCATCAGCGACGGCATTGCCCATGCTGCTTTCGGCGGAATAGGCCTCGGTTACTTTCTGGGCTTCGATCCCCTGGGCCTGGGCATAGTCTCAGCCCTTCTAACCGCGCTCGGCATAGGCCTGGTCAGCTCTCGCTCCAAGGTCTCAGAAGACACGGCCATCGGGGTCTTCATGGCCACGGGCATGGCTCTGGGAATCCTGTTTATGAGCCTCGGCCCGGGCTATGCCAGGGACATCTTCGGCTACCTCTTCGGCAATATACTGGCCGTAAGCTGGAGGGACGTGCAGATCATACTTCTGCTTACCCTTCTGATACTGGTTCTGGTGGTCCTGCTCTACAAAGAGCTCCTCATCCTCTCCTTTGACCCCTTATACGGCGAGGCCGTCGGGCTGCCCGTGCAGAACCTGCGGCTCCTCTTGCTGGTAATGGTGGCCTTCAGCGTGGTGGTCATGATAAAGATAGTGGGAATAATAATGGTGATAGCTCTGCTAACCATTCCGGGGGCTATAGGTAGACAGCACTTGAAAAGCCTGCCGTGGATCATGGCCGGCTCTGTAGCTCTGGGGGCTATTTTTGTGAGCGCAGGCCTGGTGATCTCCTACCTATTGGATGTGCCTTCCGGGGCCACCATAATTCTGTTGGCCGCGGCGGCTTTCTTCATCAGCACCGCCTTGCGCAGATAGAGTTTTTTGTGTTTTTTTTTGCGCATTGGTCGTGAACCTCTAATTTATGACGACATCCTCTCCAAGTCTGGCTGTCATCGGGATCTCAAGCTACGATTATTACGATGACGTTTCCCCTTGTGTCGCTCCGGGGCATTTTAGCTCCCGCTCGAGGCCGCGGGCGGTTTCCCCGGGCGTCCGCGGGGGACACTATTCGCAGGAGCGCACCGAACGCGGTTGATAGATTGATTTGCTCTTCACCTTTGTTGCTAAGACTGGGTATGAAGGGGGGG
>Ga0315273_10007686_pt1 | contig 13523 bp, 11 predicted proteins | sample YL17G02_0_MG_FD_205753 | JGI IMG/M metagenome (GOLD analysis project Ga0315273, IMG submission 205753) | Sediment microbial communities from Yellowstone Lake, YNP, Wyoming, USA - YL17G02_0 | ecosystem: Environmental > Aquatic > Freshwater > Lake > Sediment | place: USA: Wyoming | collected... | reverse complement strand
ATCGACATCGTGGGATCGCTTGTCGCCATCCTCCTTCTGTCGCCGCTGCTCCTGCTGGTCGCCCTGCTCATCAAGATCGTCTCCCCCGGCCCGGTCCTGTTCCAGCAAAAAAGGGTCGGCTACCTCGGCAGGGTGTTCACCATGTGGAAGTTCCGCACGATGCACGTGAACGCCGACACGACCCTCCATCAGAACTACCTGCGGGAGCTGATCCGCAACGAAAAAGAGATGACCAAGCTCGACCACGGCAGGGACCCCCGGATCATCCCCTTCGGCAATCTTCTCCGCGCGACCGCCATCGACGAGCTCCCCCAGCTGATCAACGTCCTTCTCGGCGACATGAGCCTCGTCGGGCCGCGGCCCTGCCTGCCCTACGAAGCCTACGAATACCACTCCTGGCAGATGAGGCGCTTCGACGCTGTCCCGGGCCTGACCGGCCTGTGGCAGGTGAGCGGGAAGAACCGGACCACCTTCACTGAAATGATGCGGCTGGATATCGGCTACGCGAGGAAACGGGCGTTCCTGCTCGACGTGATGATCGTCCTGAAGACCATCCCCGCGATCGTCGTCCAGGTGGCCGACCGTCCTTCCGGCGCCCGCGCGCGGGCGAAGGAGCTGTCCGCCGTCACGCGGCTGGGCGCGGTGCTCTTCGCAATCCTCGTGGTGAACTCGCCCCGCAAGTAACCCCCTTCCCCCCCGGGCCGGCGCTGTCCCGCAATCCCCGTATTCTGGTCGTTCACCAATCACTTCTTCTCTGCCGCCCCAATGAACAGCGTGATCGGGCGAAGCGGGGCCGGGGTTATTGGGGGAAGGAGAAAGAAGCAGAGGCGGAAAAATCGGATTTCTCGTCATCCACGGTCACTGCCTGGAGGGAAACGTAGTAGGTCACCCCCCTGGACAGCGGGGGGACAAGAGTCGCGAGATTGAACGTGGTATCCACGGGCGATGCGGTTGCGATGGCGCTGTCGCCCGGTCCGAAAGAAGAATCCTGTCTTACGTAAATCTCGAAACGTTGCAAGTCGGTGGCGGAGTCCAACGTGCTGTTATCCGTGAAATATTGCGGAGCCTTCCAAATCATCATCTTCGCCGCCGGGGGAGGGGGCGGAGAAGACGATCCGCCGCCACCCCCGCTGCATGCGGAAAAAAGCGCTCCCAGGACCGCCAGCGTCGCAAGAATCCTTTTGTTCCGCATGATCCTTTACCCTCCCTAAGTATTGGTAATGGCCCCTTCGATTTCACACCGTTACTACCGGGATCTCAAGACCTCTGTCTGCGATCATCCCCGCAATTTCATTTCGATACCGTGGGTTCATGCAGACGACCAGGTCCGGAGGAACTTGTACCATCCCGTCAGGCGATATCACCGGATGTCCGGTTCCGGCAACGAACATCCCGTGTTTTTCGGGATTGATATCCACGACATAACTGATTTCATCCTCCGCGTTCAGCATGTCCAGGAAGGTGACCCCCTTGGACCCGGCCCCCCAGATCGCAGCTCGTTGACCCTGCCGGCGAAGCTGAGCAAGGCGACCGCGCCAGAAATCGCCAAGGAACCGCACGGTTTCCACCAATCCGGCCGCGTAGCCGACAAGTTGTTCCGGTGAAGGCACCTCGGCAAAATCGCCGACCATTTCGCTTGCCGTGGGCCATTTTGTCTCCAGGCAGAGAAACTGCCCGCCGAAAGATTCCCAGCTCCGTTGGACCGTGAAACCCGCCCGCTTGAAACACTCCTCCAGGGATCGACCGCAGAAGTACGAAACGTGTTCGTAGATGAAGTCCCAGATTCCCCCGTCTCGTAAGCTGAACAGGGAGTTGGGCACCTCGAAGAAGAGCGTCGTCGCGTGGTCGGACAACCCCGTCGCCGTAACGCCGCACAAAGCGTCCCGCAAGAGGGTCAAGAAGCCAACCGGATCCGGGACGTGTTCCAGCGCCTGGCGGCAACACAGGAAATCGGCAGCGACCTTCTCGTTGTCGACACCATAGTAGGCCTTCACGAAGCGGACCGGGATGTCGTCGACTCCGGCGGGATCGTCCGCCCTGGTCGGAGTAACTCTTCCACGAGAAGGAACCTCCCGATAGCTGGGATCGAAGCCTACGCCCTGGTTGCCACCCAGCTTGCACAAAAGGCGCAGGAAGTCCCCCTGTCCGCAGGCGATCTCCACGATCCGCCGCCCGCGCAGCCCGTGACGGTCGACAAGTTCCCTGGCCAATGTTTCGGCGTACTCCCGGAAAAGGGGGGAAAAGTGCAGTGAGTTCTCGTACCGGTCGGTGTACTCAAGTAACCGGGAGTCGAAGGACGTATTGAAGACGTGTCCGCACCTTCGGCAGATCGCGAGCGTCAGGTCGCCGCGGGACACCTTTCGGGCCGCATCCGCCGTCGGAAACAACAAATTGCAATAGACCGGCGCCCTGGGCAGGTCCAGGAAAGGCAGCAGGTCCCCGGAACCACAGACCAGACAGGTCGCCTCCGAGCCCGGCACGGTTACGTCGGTCCGCGGTTTTCGCATGAATCCGCGACGGTCAGCAACTCGGGTTCGAGGCCCAGTCCTCGAAGCTGTTCGGCGATTTCCGCGCGGTAGATCGGATTCATGACGATCACTTCGTCGGGGCGCACCTCGCGCAACTGCTCCGGACCGACGATACGATGCCCCGTGCCGGGCATGAAGTACCCTTGCCGATGGGGGTTGATATCCACCGCGCAAGCGATCTCTTCTCCCAGACCCAGGGTGGTCAGGAAGGCGACACCCTTGGACCCCGAACCCCAGATCACGGCCTTGCGCCCCCTTCTCCTGTTCTCCGTCATCCGCTCGCGCCAGTATTTCAGCTTGCACATGAAGGCGGAGGGGAAGGAGGAGATGCTGGAAGCGAAGCGGTCCGCCAGGAGTGCCGAGACGCCGGGGATGTCCACATTCCTGAGCCAGCCACCCCCCGGCGTGGCACTCCGCCGATCTCCCGCACCCGGGCGGTTATCGGAGGTTGCAGGGGCGGTGGTGGCGGTGATGGTCAGGTACTGCCCTTCGAACTCGCTGTCCACTCCCAGCGGAAGGAATCCCTGGCTGAGGAAAAGTTGGGCCAGGGAGGCAGGGCTGAAGTAGCTGCAGTGTTCATAGTAAATGTCTTCGAACGCACAGTCGTTCATGATGCGCGTGGTGTCGGGGATCATGAAGAACACCTGGGCCGGGGAATCGCCCAGCGCACGTCGCACGATCCCCACAAAATTGGCCGTGGGTCCGATGTGTTCGAGGGTCATCTTGCAACAGACGAAGTCCGCCGGCGTGTCCGAGTACTTTTCCGAATAGAAGTCCTTGACGAACCGCACGTTCTCCCCGGGCGCCGGCGCGTGACGGTCGAACCGGTAGGAGGGATCGAACCCCACGCCGCGGTTTCGACCGCCCTTGCACAAAAGCAGCAGGAATTCGCCCTTCCCGCACCCGATCTCCAGGATGTCTTTTCCCGCAAGTTCGAAACGGGCGATCAATCGTTCGGACAGGTTGTGGTGAAACCTTTGGAACGTCGGAGAGAATCCCTGCGTCTCCTCGTAACGGCCGGAGTACTCGGTGAGCCGGGGGTCGAAGGCGGTGTTGCACACGAACCCGCAGGTGGCGCAGAAGCCCAGGGCGATGTCGCCCCTGGGATATGCGAGCGCTTCCGCGCGGGTCTCGAGCAGGATGCAACTATTGGTGGGAACACCCCCAGCCCGGTGGAAGATCCGCATCCCGGGGGCGCGGCAATTGGGACAGGCGCGGTTCAAACGATCCTCGGCGTCGGTACGGGAATGATGAAATGGCCGCCCGCCTCCCGGAAGGCGCTTTCCTGCCGCAGGATCTCGCTCTCGAGATTCCATGGCAACAGCAGCACGTAATCCGGTTTTTCCTGGAAAATCCGCTCGGGAGCGAAGATTGGGATACGCTTTCCCGGCATGAAGAGCCCTTGCTTGTGGATATTCCGGTCGACGACGAAATCTACCAACTCGGATCCGATACCGACGAAATTGATCAGGGTGGAGCCCTTGGCCGCAGCGCCGTACGCGGCGATGCGCTTCCCCTGCGCTTTCAGGTCGCCAAGAAGGGTCATCAGGCTCCTTTTCAACTGCTCCACCCGCGCCGAAAAACCGAGGTAATAATCCACGCGGTCCAGACCGAGCCGGTTTTCCTCCGCTAGTAGGGTGCTGACGCTCTCGCCCACTTTCTTCCGCCGTTCCACAAATAGCCGCAGGGAACCGCCGTGAATCGGCAACCGGCGAACCTCGTTCAGGTACAGGCCGTGGCGCCGGAACAGGTGATCCAGCGCCGTGACGGAGAAATAGCATAGATGTTCGTGGTAGATCGTGTCGAACTCGCAGTGGTCAACCAGATCGCGCACGTACGGCGCCTCGATGACCGCGACACCGTCTTCCTTCAGGAGGGTGTGAATACCCGCCACAAAACCGTTCGTGTCGGCCACGTGTGCCAGGACGTTATTGGCGTGGAGGACGTCGGCCTGCTGTCCCTTTGCGGCAATCCGTCCGGCCAGATCCCTTGTGAAGAACTCGACAATCGTGGGAATACCCGCTTTCTCGGCGGCGCACGCAACTCCGGCGACCGGGTCGATCCCCAGGACAGGGATCCCCGCTGCCACGTAGTTGCGCAGCAGGTAGCCGTCGTTGCTGGCCAGCTCGACGATAAAACTTTTCGGGCCGAGTTTCCGCATCCGGATCAACTCCTCCACGTTCCTGCGCGAATGTTCGAGCAGGTAGGTGGAGAAGGAGGAAAAGTAAGGGTATTCCGCGGCGAAGAGAAGTTCCGGAGAGACCGTCTCCCGGATCTGGACCAGGGTGCACCGGGGACAGAAAACCACTTCCAGGGGAAACGCGGGTTCGGGTTCCTCCAGCTGATCCTTGCGGAGCAGACGGTCGGCGAGGGGTGTCGTCCCGAGGTCCAGGATGGGATCCAGGCTCGTTTCCCCGCAGGAGCGACAGGCGTTCAGGGTGAGGCTTCGGGTCGCAGGCATATCCTGTTTTCTCCAGTCGATGGGATCGTCCGCCGTGTCAAGTGCGCCAACGGAGCGTCGGGTCCAGCTTCCCCTCCCCCAGTAGTTGCTTCACGTGGGCGATCCTTTTGAACTTCGCTCCCTCGAAATCGTCCAGGGTCAGACCGACGGCCCGATAGGCGGCATATAGCTCCTCCACCCCGCGCCGGGCCGTCCACTGGGGCTTGTATTCGTGGAGGGTGCGGGCGAGAAGGTTGCAATCCACCCGGTAGCACCGCTTGTCCGGGCCGGCGCCCTCGGCGAAACGGATTTCGCTCCCGGGAACGACATCATGGACCATCTGCGCCAGTTCCCGGATCTGGTAATTCTCGGTGGTGGAGCCCACGTTGAAGGCCCGGTTGTGCACTGCCTCGCGATTTGCGTGCAGCACGGCGATATACGCGCGGGCGATGTCCGAAACATGCACGATGGGACGCCACGGGGTCCCGTCGCTCTTGAGGTGGACCTGACCGGTGGAGAAGGCCCACGCCGTCAGGTTGTTCAGGACGAGATCGAAGCGCAGTCGGGGGCTTACACCGTAGGCGGTGGATGCCCGCAGAAACGTGGGAGAGAACCCGTCGCCAGCCAGCGGCGCCACTTCCTGCTCGACCCGCACCTTGCTGATTCCATAGGGCGTCACCGGGTTGAAAGGCGCGTTCTCACCCAGAAAATCGTTCCCGCCGCCGCCGTAATTGCTGCAGGAGGATGCGAACAGAAAGCGACCGACGCCCGCCTCCTTGGCCAGCCGGGCCAGCCGCACCGACGCCTGGCGGTTGATCGCGTCCGTCAAGGAAGGATCGTAATCCCCCAGGGGGTCGTTCGAAAGTCCAGCAAGGTGGATCACCGCCTCCTGACCCTGGATCTGATCGAGGGTGACGTCACGGGAGTCTACCCGGATCTCCGGCACCTTGGGCAGTTCGCCGGCAAACGTGCAGGCGGCGTACAAATCGGTGTCAAGGCCCGTAACCTTGTGCCCCGCATCCAGCAACATGGGCACCAGGATGGAACCGATGTACCCCTTGTGTCCGGTTACCAGCACTCGCATGATTTAGCCCCACACTTTCCATGGTGGATTTCCGCTCTGCCACATCATCTCGAGGATGTGTTTCTCACGCAGCGTGTCCATGCACTGCCAGAAGGATTCGTGTTTGTAGGCCATGAGCTGACCCTCCCGGGCCAGTGTCTCCAGCGGCTCCTTTTCGAACTGGGTCTGGTCGCCCTCGATATAATCGAAGACCTCCCGCTGCAGGACAAAGTAGGCTCCGTTGATCCAGCCTTCGGAAGTTTGGGGCTTCTCGGTGAACTTCTTCACCTGATCGCCGTCGAATTCCAGGTGACCGTAACGGGCAGGCGGCCTCACCGAGGTGAGCGTCGCCAGCTTCCCGTGGGTGCGGTGGAAGCGCAGCAATGAATCGATGTCCACGTCGGACACGCCGTCACCCCAGGTCAGCATGAAAGCATTTTCCAGCAACCATGGTTTCAGGCGCTTTATCCGCCCGCCGGTCTGCGTGTCAATGCCGGTCTCCACCAGGTGAACCGTCCAGTCGGGACCGTGCTGCTTGTAGGTCAGGACGTCGCCGGAGTTGGTCTTGACGGTCATATCTCCATTGAGAGCGCAATAATCACGCATCCACCGTTTGATGTACTCTCCTCGATATCCGAGGCCGATCACGAATTCATTGAAGCCGTAATGGGAGTAGTGCTTCATGATGTGCCAGAGGATCGGCCGGCCACCGATCTCCACCATGGGCTTGGGCCGGGTCTCCGTTTCTTCCACCAGTCGGGTCCCCTTGCCCCCCGCCAGAATGGCCACTTTCATGGATTCGCTCATGGTTCCTCCCTATTCGCCGATCTTCGCCAGCCTGTTCCATCCGGGCAAAGTTGGATACACATAAAAGATACAAATCGGATAAACGATCAGAAGCTCCACGGCCAGCCACAGGAAGAAGCCCGAGCGCCAAGGCCCTCCCATGGATAGACTCGAGACCGCGCAGGGAAGACTGCCGATGCAGAACGTCAACACGATGGCAGCAGCGTGGCGCACCCCGTCCCTACTCACGAATGAGAACATCGAGTAACAAGGCAACGCCACGGTCAGAATCAACAGCATTATGCTGAAAAATCGCCCCGCGGGGTTCGTTCCGAGATGGATATACGCAGCTGGTTCCCTGAGGTCCACAACCGGCCTGATAAGCCTTCCGTCCAGGAATATTGAAGAAACGCCGTGGTCATAGATTGCAACCACGTGTTGAAGACCGTCCCGAACGGCGTTTTTGCTTTGTAGCGCAAATTTGAAACCGTTCCCTCCATTAATCCGGTTTCGAACTCGAAAAACGAGACCGGTAGCGTCCTGTCCCAGCATGAAGTTGCTGGACCAAATACCATCCGAAAGTGTCACTATTCGCGCTGGGCCCTCTTGTTTATCATTTAACGGACGGATCCATGCCTCTATGCTGAATGCACCGGCAGACATGATTGCCTCTGTCAGTTCGGCAGCGGCCCCACGGGTCACCAACACAGATGGTTCTTTGAGGAACATTCCCCCGCCGCTTGAAATAAACCCGGCCCCGACAGGAACCTGGATTGATAAGTTGTCGGAGTTAAGTAACCCTGCAGGGGAAACAACATTCGTATTTCCCTTTGTGAAATCATATCCGACGAGCAATTCCGGTTTCCCGAGGTCTTTTCTTTCGTTATTCGTTTCCAAGGTTTTGTGGATGCGGGATACCTGTTCAGCCGTCAACGCACGTCCATATATGCGGACATATCTTATTTCCCCGAGCCAAGGCCTGCTCCGGTCCAGTACGTTGCCAATGAGCAGATGAAAGTCCTTGTTCCACCCCATCCTCAAACTACCCCGGGTTGGCAGGAACCCTACTGCCAACCATACCGCGCTCGCAAGGATGAAAACTGCGGCCTGGGTATGGGACTGGTATCGGCGGAAAAATACCTGCGGCGTCCGTCGGATCGTCTTCACCTGATGCAACCAAATCGGGCTTTTTGCCCCAAGCACAACGCCACCCGTATTGGACAACAGATCCGTTAAGGTCGCATGCCTTCCGGAGAGAAGGAGCTGGCTTAACTCAAGACCCGTGCAGAAGATCGTGGCGACCAGAACGAAACGGCCGAAGCCGCAAGGTTTGGATAAACGCTCCTTTAATGCCGCGATCACAACGCCCAGGACAAAAAATAGTGTGAAATGCCCTGCTACCTTCAACAACCCTCGATCAAACGAATGCTCCATCGCTTCGTTTATGCGGGACCTGAATTCCACGGCAGAGAGAGAAAAATCAAACGGCGTCAGGCTATATGCGATAATCATGGTGATCAAGATAAGGAGATATAATCGCGCCGGAACGGCTTTCGGCCCAGTGGAAGGTTCGGCAGACTGGTGCAATATGCGGTGCGGCGAGGTATTCAACGTACGACCTGCTGCGGGCTTCCCCTCTCCATGTCATCGGAACGGCCTTGCGAGAAATTCAGTTTCCTGTAATAACGACGGGTAACGATTCTCCTCGCCGTTCCCATCGTCGATCGCAACTTCTCCTTCCAGGGCAATTTCCGCCAATTGTCATACAGGGAAGATCCCGCCAAGCGGGGGGTTGGCAACCCGAACCATTTCATGGCCGCAAGTCTTCCCAATACCGCTCTCCGCTTGTTCAGCAGATTGAACTGGGAATCCATCAATGCCTTCGGACTTGCCTGCTTCAAGCGCACGTAACCGGCCTCCCGGGCCGAGTGAAGGATTCTCCTGCCCATCTCCGTCCTGACTACCACCAGGGAATGTCCCGGTTCATCTTCCAGGATCTCCCGGTACCACGGATCCCATCCTGCGGGACATCCATAGAAGGTAACCCTGTTCTTGGGGCAGGCGCAGGCTCCGCATCCTACACACATTCTCCAGCAGGAGATATCCGAAACATTCCTTATCCTCGCTCAACACTGCAAGTTGATCACATCACCTGGATGGGATTTGTCGTCAGCGCGGATGCCCGCCGCCCCGGGCAGGGAAATTCCAGCAGCGGAAGACCTCGTAATCCTGAAAGAAACACCGAAGGAACTCGCCGGCGGAAATGTCCGTTAGGGTCGGCCAGTCCGTCCCAGACACCAGCACCGTCATCTGCGACCGGTACCGAGCGAGCGCCTGTCTCTTTTGCTCCAGGACGTCCCCGATGAAAACGCCGCTTTGAAACTCCCGGAAACGACGGGAACCGAACCGGGCCCACAAAGCATTGAATATTTCTCGAAGGCTTTCCCTGCCGTTTCCCCATTCCATGGGCACCCAGGGCCACCGGTTCCAGAACCAGACCGGGTATTCGCAGATTTCGACCGGCAGGCCTGCTTGGTCAATGGCATCCACGACCACCGCGTAGGTGCTTTCGTGATCCGGCATCCCGTCGAACCTGTAGGGAACGTAAACCTCCCGGGGACGATAGCGGTCCAAAAGAACGACCACTTTCGAGGCGGCATCTTTCTGAAACCGCATCAGATCGCCGTCGGGAAATTCCAGGAAGTGGACATCTCCCGGTGCGACCCCGAGAACCCCCGCGGCATCTCTCGCCTCGGTTTTCCGCAGCGACCGCAGTTCTTCTTCCCTCATGAACTTCCTATGGGAGGTGGTGCCGTCGGTCATGAACACGAGCGTTGCCGACGCGCCGGACCGCGTCTTCAGAATCACGGTCCCCCCGCAACCGAGGGTTTCGTCGTCCTGGTGCGGCGCGAACACGATGGCTGAGGTCTTCGCGCGCTCCCGCGTCTCGTCGCACAGGTAGTCATGGATCTTTCTTGGATATCGGCGGGGGGATTTCATCCGTGCGTCTTCGTTCGACCCTCTTCACGGACAATCCTGTGGAAATGATCGAGCAGGATTTCCGTCGTTTTCTCCCAGGAGAATTTCGCGATCGCCCTCTCCCTTCCCGCTTCCCCCATCCGGCGGCCCCGTTCGGGGTCCCCCAGGACTTCGCAGATCGCGGACGCCAGCGCGCGCGAATCCGCGGGTTCGACCAGGAGACCGGTGACGCCGTGGTCCACGGTGTATGTCATCCCCCCAACCCGCGTGGCGACCACGGGAACCCCGCACATCATGGCCTCGATCGGGGTGATCCCGAACGATTCGCTCAGGGAGGGATTGACGAGCAGTGCGGCGCGTCCGTAAAACCCGTCAAGGGTGCTGTGAGGCATCCCTCCTTCGAAAATAATCCTTTTCCCCAGTTCCTCCCCTGCCTCCCTCTCCAGAAACCCGAGGTATGGATCCTTCCTCCCGTCGAGCTCTTTTCCGTAAAAAATGCGAAGATCCGTCACATGAGGGTCATCGCTTAATCCGATGAGATATTCGTACGGTACGGAACCTGTATCCCCCACGATGTGCAGGCGTGCGTTCGGAAAACTTCGGAGCACTTCGCGGAATGCCTTGACAAGATCGTGCACTCCCTTTTCCGGAGACACGCGCCCGACGAACAGGACATAGCCGGGGTCCGTCACCCCCCGGTCGCTTTCCTCCACCACTTGCGCCGAATTCGGGACCGTCACGCAACGACTCTCGAACTGCGGAAATCTATCGATAATTTTTTTCGTGATGTACTCGCTGCATCCCACGATGAGATCCGCACAGGAAATTCGCCGTTCGATCGCATCGCGATCCAGCTGCGTCAACCACTCGCAATGCATGTGCAGGGAGATCTTGATGCCGGGATTCAGCCAGCGGATTATCGGGATGAACTGGGAATAATTCATGACATGCATGATGTCGCAACCCAGTTCCCTCGATCTTCTTTGCGCTGCCACGGCATATCCTAGGTCCCGCCATGCCGCGGCGAACCTCGGAAGATCGCGCCGATCTCCGGCGGCCTGTGTCGAAATCCTTTTTGCCGCCCCATATACCCTGTTTAGCCCCCTGTTCAGCCCGGTGGGCGTGTGGATGTAGAGAACTCCCTCCTCCCGCGCGCGTCTTTCCCGGAAAAACCCGCCGTGGTTCCCGAACACGAAGGTTTCGTGCCCTCGCCGGGAACAGATCTGCGCTGTTTGGGATGCCCACATCGCCAGGGACCCGCCCTCGACCGGGGGCGAAACCCGGTCGAAAGGCTGGACTAAGAATGCGATGCGCATTGTTTCATGATCCTAAAGCGGTTCAATCGGGTTTCCGTCTCCCCCACGGAGCCGCTTTCTTCCAAAGGTGCACACTCTTGTACTGACTCCACCCGAAGGAAACCATTTCCGGAACCCCATCGTTGTCCAGATCCACCAGCCTGGCCCCGAGGTGGCTGCTGTGGGGGCCCCGCTCGACCACGTGCGGTGTCCACGCGCGTCCCCGGCCCCCGTTCAGATATACGACAGTGAGATTGTCCCGGGCCCCCTTCCCTTTCTGGTCGGTATGTTCCGCCACCGCGATGTCGATATCGCCGTCCCCATCGACATCCGCGATATCCATGCTGTTGATGGACCGGTGCCGGGCGATGACGCGGCGGGTCCATGTTCCGGAATCGGGGTCCGGCGGCGCTTCGAACCAATAGAGATGGGCATTCAATTCCCGATCCGGCCTTTCCTCCGTGGCGAGGATGTCCGGTCGCCCGTCGCCGTTGAGGTCCGCAAGACCGATTCGGTCTACCCACGCTCGCGATCCATCGATCTGGCCTCCGACGACGCGCATCCTCCACCGGACGGACAGCAATCCCGGGTTCTCCAGCCAGATGACATGGTGCCCGTCCGAACCCACCGCGGCGAGGTCCAGGTCCCCGTCCCCGTCGATATCCGCCGCCGCCAGTCCTTCCTCTTCGTTTTCCGTGGAGATGCGGTGGAGAGGCCACGGATCCAGATCAGGATCGAGGGGGACCTGGAGCACATACAGGTTCTTCCCCCGTGTAAAGACAAGCTGCCGCTTTTTTCCCGGGATGAGATTTGCCTCCAGATATCCCTGCGTTTTTCCTTTTTCCACATTCCCGACGGGGAGGGCCTTCCAGGAGGTCGCCTGCTCGTCGGTCGCCTCGACCCAGAAGACGGTGTCGCCCCGAATCCCGATCAGGTCGGGAAACCTGTCACCGTCTGCATCAATGGCGAAAAACAGGTCCACCCCGTCCGCCACAAGGATCCTTTGCCAGGTTCCCTTCAGATCGCCGCCGGGATTTCGGTAAAGGAAGGATCCCGCGACGACGTCGGTGAACCCATCCCGGTCCGCATCCGTGAAGCACAGCCCCATCTTTCCTTTTTCGCTCTTGGGCCGTTTCCCGTCGATGGGAATGTATTTCCACGTGTTCGCGTCTCCGAGCCGGTTCTCCCACATCTCGACAACCCGCCCGGGACCGCCGTAGTTCTTGCCGACGATGTCGATGTCCCCATCCCCGTCGATATCCCCCGCCCGCATATTGTGGGACCCGCTTCGTGACAAAATCATGGGTTCGAACGTCCCCTTCCTGTTCAGGTACACCAGCACGCGCTTTTCGCCGGAGGTGTGCATCTCGGCGGTGAGGATGTCCGGCTCCCCGTCCCCGTCGAAGTCGGCCACCTGCAGCGAATGCGCCCCTTCCAGGTTGTTTTTTTCCACGGGATGCTCGACCCAGGTCCCCGTCCGAACATTCTCGGGGGATTCGAACCAGGACAGGGGTCCTTTCCCCTCGGAGGCAGTAAGAACCACGTCGGGCCTGCCGTCCCTGTTCATGTCGGCCACGAACACCCGGGTGTCAGGGGACCATTTCGGGGCGATGGAACGGGACGTCCACCGGGTCGTATTCAACGATCCGGGATTTTCCAGCCACGATCCTCCGTATACGACATCGAGGTCCCCGTCTTTATCGATGTCCGCCAGGGCGATCCCTTCCCCGGCTCGCGATGCCAAGACATGTTCCTGCCAAGAGTCGTTGGACGCCTGTTCCCAAATCGTCACTTTCTTCTTATCGCAGGAAACGATATCGATTCTGCCATCCGAGTTCATGTCCCCCGCGGCCAGGTCGTGGGCATACCCTTTTCCGACGCCGTGGCGGGTCCACTCCCCTTCCCCCGTGCCTGAAACGTTCTCGAACCAGAGGATCTCCCCTTTGCCCTGCGGAAACGACCCGATAACGATATCCAGGTCCCCGTCCCCGTCCACGTCCGCCAGCTGCCCGTCGGTCGTGAACTCCCCGCGCGCCACCGGGTGTTTTTCCCAAGTGGGGTATTGGTACCAGACAAGACCGACTCCCTCGGCTTTTTCGGCCCCGATGACCACATCCATGGCACCGTTGCCGTTGATATCCCCAAGCATCAAGATGTCGGTGCAGCACTCTTCCCCGGTGTTCGGGTTGGGATCAATCACCTGATAGTTCAGGAATGCCACGGACTTATTTCTTGATTGGCAACCGGATATAACAAGGAAAATCAGAATAATGAATCGAATACCTGAAAGTGTCGTTTTCACTGGCTCTCCGATGAATCCATAACGTGGGTATCGTCGGAAGGTGTCAGGGGGGCATCGTGTCGGGCGACAAGATGCCGGACGAACCATCCCCCGTCCTTGTATGATTTCGGAAGAACCTCGATCTTGTACT
>Ga0315273_10007685_pt1 | contig 13524 bp, 12 predicted proteins | sample YL17G02_0_MG_FD_205753 | JGI IMG/M metagenome (GOLD analysis project Ga0315273, IMG submission 205753) | Sediment microbial communities from Yellowstone Lake, YNP, Wyoming, USA - YL17G02_0 | ecosystem: Environmental > Aquatic > Freshwater > Lake > Sediment | place: USA: Wyoming | collected... | reverse complement strand
ATCGACTGAACAAGGCCATGGCCAAGCTGCTCAAGGACTTTCCTCCCACCGCGAAGAAGAAGTAGGGATGCGAGGTTCGAGCATGACGCGATACCTGTTCGCGATTGCTGCTCTCTGTGCCGTTGGCCTTGCCTGTCGGGGCACCGCCCCGGCGGCAACTGCCGCCAAGGAGGCGCCGCCGCCAGCCATCGAGCCCGATCTGGCCGCGGGTTCCACCCTGGTCGACGCCCGGGCCGACGAGCTTATGCGGGCGATGAGCGCGCGGCTCGCGCAGGCGGAGTCGTTCGCGCTCGAGGCGGAGGAGACCTACGACGAAGTGCCGGAACAGAGCCCACGGCAGTCGTTGGCCGGCATTCGCCGCGTGGCCGTGCGGCGTCCAGACCGTGCGTGGGGCGACGCCACGGGTGATGCGGTGAACCGTACGTTCGTCTACGACGGCACCACGCTCTCCGTCTACGACAAGGAGCAGAACGTCTGGGCCAGCGGTGTCGTGCCGCCGACAATCGACGGGGCGCTCGACTGGGCCTTCGAACAGACGGGCACGGTCGTCCCGCTCGCGGACTTCCTGTACGCCGATCCCTACGCCCGCATGATGGGGAGCGTTCAGCGGGGCGTCTATCTCGGCATCCACGACGTGGCCGGCGTGCCGTGCCACCACCTGTCGTTCGAACAGGCGAACATCGACTGGCAGATCTGGATCGACGCCGGCCGCGACCCGCTTCCCCGCAAGCTGACGATCGCCTACAAGACCGAGGACGAGGTGCCGCAGTACACCGCAGTCATCCGGAAGTGGGACTTCAAGGCGGCCGTGCCCGACAGCCTCTTCACGTTCGCGCCCCCCGCGACCGCCACCCGCATCGAGGTCCCGGCGATGGCCCGGACGCAGACCGCCCAGCCTGTCGAAGCCCAGGAGAAGAAGTAGTGAAGCGCATCATTGCCTCGGTCGCCTCCATTGCGCTCGTCGTGGCCAGCGCCGATCCGCTGCTGGCCCAGAGGTCGCGCGGGTCGGTGAGCCACTCGGGCGGGTCGACAACGGCCCAGGGCGCGTACGGCGGGTCCGCGTCGCGCAACGTCTCGCAGACCGGCTCCGGATACAACGTCAATAAGAACGTGACGACGGCGAGCGGCGCGTCGAAGAGCGTCAACAAGGACATCAACACCCAGGATCCCAGCGTCAACCGGACGTCGACGGCCACCAACGCGTGGGGCCAGTCAGCGTCGCGCGACCGCACGGTGGAAGGACAGGGCGGTTACGCCACCGTCAGCGGCAGCGCCACGACCAGCACCGGTCGGGCCGCGTCGGCGGAAGGCGTCGCTGGGCGGAACGCGTACGGCCAGCCGGCGTACGCGGGCACGGTCAACACGAAGTACAACGGCAATTACGCCACCGCCGGCGCGAAGAACCCCTACGGCGGCTGGACGACCGCGACGGCCGGCCCGTATGGCGGGAAGGTGACGACGACGCTGCCCTCGGGGTATCGCACCAGCACCTACTACGGCCGGTCGTATTACACCTACGGCGGCGCGTACTACCGGCCCTACACGTACGGCGGCATGCACTACTACTACCCGGTGCCTCCGCCCTACTACGCCTACTATTCGACGCCGCCGGTGGGCGCCATGATGATCATGGTGGCGGGCGTTGCCTACTACATGGGCAAGGAAGGCAGCTACAGCAAGCAGACGACGAGCAGTTCGGGCACCGTGGTCTACCAGTCGGTGCCGGCGCCGGCGGGCGCGAAGATTACCGTGCTGCCGGCGACGCGGGTGCTTGTGACGGTGTCGGGCACGACGTACTACCTCGCGTCCAACACCTTCTACCGCCGCGTGATGCAGGGGGCGCAGGAGTCGTTCGTCGTCGTGACCGCGCCAGCCGGCACCGTGTTCGTCGCGGCGCTGCCGGCCGACTTCACCGTCGTGCAGCTCAACACCATGTATTTCGAGACTGGCGGGCACTATTACGTGCCATTCCTGGCCACCGACGGCAAGGAGATGTACGTGATGGTGGACCAGCCGCCGGTGCCAGCGGGCGGTGCACCCGTCCCGGCTGTCGCGCCTTCGCCGGCGTCCGCAAGTCGCGGAACACAGCCCGCGGCGGCGGCCCCGGTCCCCGAGACGGCCGTTCGCGCGGTATCTGAGTCACTGACCGTGCCGTCCGGAACGCTGATCGTCGCGCGCCTCGCAACGGAGGTGAATGTGGCAACAGCGAGCGTCGGGGACAGATTCCAGGGATTCCTCGATCTGGACCTCGCCACGAATGGACGGCTCATCACGACGCGAGGGAGCCACGTCTACGGCAGGGTGACGGCTGTGGACCGCAGCCGGCGGGTCGTCAGCGTCGCGCTGAACGACATCAGCGTCGGCGGGCATGTGCTGCAAATCACGACGCTGCCGTTCAGCGCTCCGGGCGGGGTCATTCCGGCCCAGGCTCCCCAGCCCTTCACCCTGGCCGCACCGTTTCAAGTGGACATCATGACCAACGTCGCCGTTCGGTAGTGGAGGAAGACACCATGAAAAGCACTCTGTCGGCATTCGTCCTTTCTGCACTGGCGCTTGCGCTGCTCGCCGCGTGGCCCGCTGCCGCGCAGGACGTACAGCAGAAACTCGAGGCCGCCAAGGCGGCCGCAGCCAGGAACCAGCAGACGCTCCGGTCGTACTCGTGGCTCGAGAAGACGGAGCTCTTCCTCAAAGGAGAATTGAAATCGACGAAGGTCGAGGCCTGCCAGTACGGCCTGGACGGCAAGGTCCAGAAGGCTCCGGTCGTCGAGCCGCCGCCCCCGGAGCAGAAGCGCGGGCTCAGGGGCAAGGTCGTCGCGAAGAAGACCGGGGAGATGAAGGCCGAACTCGAGAGCGCGGCCGCCCTCGCCCAGCAGTACGTGCCGCCCGATTCGGGCATGATGCAGGTCGTGGTGAACGCGGGCACGGCGTCGATCGCCCAGGCCGGCCCGGAAGCCCTGAAACTGACGTTTCCCGGCTACGTCAAGGCTGGGGACGCGCTGTCGCTCACCTTCGAGAAGGCGATCAAGACCCTGCGTCAGATCGACGTCACGACGTGGCTCGACGATCCGACAAACACCGTGGCGCTGAAGGTGACCATGCTGGCGCTGCCGGACGGGACGAGCTACCCGGGGCAGATCACGCTGAGCATTTCGAAGAGCAATATCGAGGTCCGGATCACGAAGACGAACTACCAGAAGCTCGCGCGGTAGATCGCCCGGGGCGAGCAGCGTCGTGACGAGCGCCGCGCAGTACTCGATCCAGTTCATGTTCAACGCCGGCATCACGTTCCGGTTCTGGTCCGATTCGCAAACAGGAGGAAGACCGATGATTCGCACAAGCAAGATGTTCGCGCTGTTCGCCACGGCGGCCCTGATGGCTGCCGTCTTCGTCCCCGCCCTCTCCGCCCAGCCGAAGTCGCAGGGGGCTGCCGTGAGTGAGACATTCACGATCGTCGCCATCGATTCGACGAACCGGATCGTGACGGTGAAAGACAAATCCGGAGAGGTCGACTCGATCTACGCGGGGCCCGACGTGCAGCGGTTCAGCGAGCTGAAGGTGGGCGACAAGGTCACCTTCACGTACTACGAATCGGTGGTGTACCAGATCCAGAAGCCCGGCGCGACGCCGCCGGCGGCCGCGACCGCAGATGCCGGCATCGTCCGGAGCGCGGGCTCGAAGCCGGGCGCGACCATCTCGAGGCAGATGACGGCGACGGTCACGGTGACGGCCATCGACATGAAGGTGCCGTCGGTCACGATCAAGATGGACGATGGGAGCATCACCAGCTTCAAGGTCGAGGACAAGAAGTCCCTCAACGGAGTGAAGGTGGGAGACCAGGTGCAAATCACCTACACGCAAGCGCTGGCGATCAGCGTCAAGTAGCCCGGCATTCAAAGGAGGACAGCATGTTCAGGACACATCGGACAGTACTCGGGACCCTGGTCGTGGCGGCGCTCGCGGCCCTTGCCGCTCCCGCGCTTGCGCAGGCGCCGTTCTCGGAGTCGACTCCCACGAAGAAGGAGCCGCTCCGTTTCTCGGCATTCGCGGTGCAGATGCAGAATGGCCTGGCCGGCGTCATCGAGGTGGCGATCGAGCGGTGGACCACGGACGAGGAGCGGAGCGCAATCGTCGGCTTGGTGAAGCAGACGACCGACAAGGAAGCCGATCAGCGGAAACTGGTGAAGGCGCTGCAGGACATCAAGGTCCGCGCGGGCTTCGTGAGCACGCCGAACAGCATCGGCTGGGACATCAAGTACGCCTACGAGAGCAAGCTGCCGGACGGCAGCCGGCAGATCGTCATCGCAACGGACAAGCCGGTCAGCTTCGGGATGGCCGCCTCAGGCCAGGCGTACGACGCCGCGTTCAGCCTGATCGAATTCCGGTTCGCGCCGGGCGCCGCCAAGGGCGAGGGCAAGATGCTCGCGCGGACGGGGATCGCCGTCAAGAACGGCAAGCTCGAGCTCGAGACCTACGTCAACGAGCCGACCCGGCTGACCGAAGTCACCGAGAAGAACCCCAAGGTGAAGAAGTAGCCGTCATGCGCAACCTCACACGATTCGCGGTCGTCTTCGTCCTGGCCGTACTTGCGGCCACCCCGGGCCTGGCGCAGACACCGGCCGGGGATTCGTGGAAGGTCACCATCGCGCCGTACTTCATGGGCGCGGCGATGAACGGCACGACGGCCGTCAAGGGCCAGGAGATGACGGTCGACATGCCGTTCTCCGAGATCCTCAAGAACCTGCAGTTCGGCGCGATGGGCTTGGTCGCCGCTCGCAAGGGCAACTGGGGCGTCGCCGGCGATGCCATCTGGATGGCGCTTGGCGCGAACGGAACCGCCCCGGGACCGGTCGGCGTGACGGCGAGCGCCGACATGAACCAGGGCGCGTTCGCGTTCTACGGGTTGCGGCGGTTCAGCCCCGTGGCAGACCTCATGTTCGGGGCCCGCGTGAACACGCTGCAGGCCAATCTCCGGATCAACGGGCCGCTCGCCGTGCGCAGCGTCGACGGCTCGAAGACCTGGGTCGATCCCATCGTCGGTGTGCAACTCCACACGCCGGACACCGGCAAGCGGTGGCACGCGCAGGTCTACACGGAGATTGGCGGCTTTGGCGCCGGGTCGACGTTCACGTGGCAGCTATTCCCGACGATCGGCGTGAACGTGTCGAAGCGGGCGTCACTCGAATTCGGCTACCGCTGGCTGGATATCGACTACACGTCGGGCGACGGCGCCACGCTGTTCAAGTACGACATGCTGACGCAAGGTCCGGTCATGGGCTTCGCCTTCAAGCTCTAGCCGCCGCTGGCCGATGAGATTACGACTGCCGCTGCTGTGCGCCTTAGCCTCCCTGCTCCTGTCGCCGGCCGCGGCGCGGTCGCAGACGAACGGGCAGCTCTGGGGCGAACTTCTCCTCGAACGGGTGAAGGACAGTCGCCTGACGTACATCCTCGACCTCGAGCCGAAGATCCTCGTTTCCGCGCCCGCCGGCGCCCCCGGCTGGTGGGCTCTCGACATCACGCCGGCCGTGAGATGGGTGGCGCGCAACTGGCTCGACCTGACCGGCGAGGTCTTGACGGCGTACACGAAGCAGACGGACAACGTCAACTCGTTCGAGCTCACGGAGCGGCTCGGCGCCCGGTTTCACGTGTTCTCGCGCGAACTCCCGACGCTTGTCGAGGAACGCCTGGCCAGGGCGGAACGGCCCGCGAGGCGGCGCGTGGTGCTCCGCGACTACCTCCGGATCGAACAACGGAACCTGTTCTACGCGGGCACCAAGCCGGACTCGTCGGCGTGGCGTCTCCGCAACCGCCTCGAGCTCGAGTACCCGCTCAACCGGGAGCGCGTGTCGGCGGACGGCGCGACGTATGTTCTCAACGACTGGGAATGGTACATTCCCCTGAACGGCGACGCGGACGAGCGGTTTGCCAACAAGCAGCGCATCCGCGTCGGGCTCGGTCACCGCCGCAACCTCCGCTGGTCGTTCGAGGCGTTGTACATCTGGGGACGCTCCCGGAACACGATCGGCCAGCCGTACACGACGTCGGACAACATCGTAGACATCCGGGTGAAGCGCGTCTTCTAGCGACAACCGGTCACCAAGGCAAGTGGATACGGAGCGGACCTTGAATCTCACCGCGACGAAAGGACATCACATGCGCAGGACACTCATGGCACTGGCACTCGCGCTGGCCCTGGCGGGCACGTGGGGCTGTCAGGCCAAGCCCGAACAGGCCGCACCGGCGGCGACACAGAAGGCCGGAGAGCTCGACCGCACCGTGCTCCCGATCCCCGAGCCTGACTACCCGCACGAGACGGAACTCGATGCCCGCAAGGCCACGCCGCCGCCCCGCTTCGAGGTGAAGGCGCCCGCCGGGGCGCCGAACGTGCTCATCGTCCTCATCGACGACATGGGGTTCGGCATGTCGAGCGCGTTCGGCGGGCCGGTCCATATGCCCACGGCGGAGCGGCTGGCCAACGAGGGCCTCCGCTACAACCAGTTTCATACAACGTCGCTCTGTTCGCCGACGCGCGCGGCGCTGCTCAGCGGCCGCAACCACCATATGTTCAACATGGGCGCGATCACGGAGATGGCGACCGCCTTTCCCGGTAACACAGGCCAGCGTCCGAACAAAGTCGCGCCGCTCGCGGAGATGCTGCGGCTGAACGGTTACAGCACCAGCTTCTTCGGCAAGTCCCACGAAACTGCGGCCTGGGAGGTCAGCCCCTCGGGTCCGACCGACCGGTGGCCGACGCGCTCCGGCTTCGACGAGTTCTACGGGTTCATGGGCGGGGAAACCAACCAGTGGGCGCCGTTCCTCTACCACGGGATGAACCCGGTCGAGATCCCGAAGGACCCGAAATACAACTTCATGACCGACATGACCGACAAGGCGATCGGCTGGATGCAATTCCAGAAGGCGCTGACGCCGGACCGGCCGTTCTTCATGTACTTCGCCCCGGGCGCGACGCACGCCCCGCACCACGTGCCAACCGAGTGGATTGCCAAGTACAAGGGCAAGTTCGACCAGGGGTGGGACGCGATGCGGGAAGAGGTGCTCGCCCGCCAGATCAAGCTCGGCGTCGTGCCGCCAGGCACCAGGCTCGCGCCCAAGCCCGAGGCGATCAAGGACTGGGCGGCGCTCTCGGCCGACGAGAGGAAGCTCTTCGCCCGCCAGATGGAGGTGTACGCCGGATTCGGGGAGTACGCGGACGCGGAGATCGGCCGGCTGATCGACGCGATCAAGGACACCGGGCAGCTCGACAACACGCTCGTGCTCTACATCGTCGGCGACAACGGCACGAGCGCCGAGGGCGGCATGAACGGCCTGTTCAACGAGTACACGTACTTCAACGGCGTTCCGGAGACGGTGCAGGACATGATCGGCTACTACGACGCGTGGGGTGGGCCGTCCACCTACCCGCACATGGCCGCCGGCTGGGCGGTCGCGGGCGACACGCCGTTCTCGTGGACCAAGCAGGTGGCGTCGAACTTCGGCGGCACCCGCAACGGGATGGTCGCCTACTGGCCCAACCGGGTCAAGGCGAAGGGTGGGGTGCGCTCGCAGTTCCACCACGTCGTCGACGTCGCGCCCACCGTACTGGAGGCCGCAGGCCTGCCCGAGCCGAAGATCGTCAACGGCACGCCGCAGGCGCCGATCGAAGGCGTGAGCATGGTCTACACCTTCGATGACGCGAAGGCTGCCAGCCGGCACACGGTGCAGTATTTCGAGATCTTCGGCAACCGCGCCGTGTACGCCGACGGCTGGTTCGCGGGCACCGTCCACAGGGCGCCCTGGGAAATGAAGGTCCGTGCGGAACTCCTGAACGACAAGTGGGAGCTGTACGACACGCGGAACGACTTCAGCCTGGCCACCGACCTGGCGGGGACCAACCCGGCGAAGCTGAAGGAGTTGCAGGACCTGTTCATGAAGGAGGCGGTCAAGTACCGCGTGCTCCCCATCGACGACCGGTCGCTCGAACGCGCCAACGCGAAGCTGGCGGGGCGGCCTGACCTCATGGGCGACCGCACGTCGCTCACGCTGCACGCCGGCATGAAGGGCATGTCCGAAAACGTGTTCATCAACGTCAAGAACCGCTCGATGACGATCACGGCCGACGTGGAGGTCCCGGCGGGCGGCGCCAATGGTGTCCTCCTCGCCCAGGGCGGACGGTTCGGCGGGTGGAGTCTGTATATGAAGGGCGGCAAGCCGATCTACGCCTACAACTTCCTGGGCCTTCAACGCTTCACGGTCGCCGCGACGCAGCCGGTGCCCGCCGGCAAGGCGACCATCCGGTTCGAGTTCGCCTACGACGGGGGCGGCCTGGCGAAGGGCGGCCTGGGCACGATCTACGTGAACGACAAGAAGGTGGCCGAAGGCCGGATCGAACGCACGCAGCCGATGGTCTTCTCGGCTGACGAGACCGCCGATGTGGGCGAGGACGACGCGACGCCGGTGACGGAGGACTACAAGTCGTCCGACAGCACGTTCACCGGGAAGATCCTCAAGGTCACGGTCGACGTGAAGGCGATGGGTGCAGGCGAAAAGGCCGAGACAGCCAAGGCTGGCGCGGCGGCCGCCAAGAAGATCGAGGCCGCGAAGTAAGGCGCGCGGATTCGCTATGAAACACTTGCTCGCCGTGACGGCAGCGATGGAGGCGGGAGCCGGCCTGGGCCTGGTGGCGTTTCCGTCGGCTGTTGTCGCGGTGCTGCTCGGCTCACCTCTCGAGGCAGCCAATGCGTTGGCGGTCGGACGCCTCGCCGGGGTGGCGCTGCTCGCCCTGGGAGCCGCCTGCTGGCTGTCGCGGAACCTCGCAGAGAGCCGTGCCGCCAGAGGAGTGGTTGGGGCGATGGTGGTGTACAACCTCGGCGCCGTCATCGTCCTCGCCACGGCCGGTATCAGGTCGCAGCCGGTCGGAGTCGCCTTGTGGCCCGCAGTCGTTCTTCACGCGGCGATGGCCGTGTGGTGCATGGTGGCAGTAAGGGGTCGATTGGAGGCAGATCATGAAACAGATGCTCTTCGGTAGGCTTACTTTGTGCGCCGCCATGTGCGCTGCAGCTGGGCTTGCGTATGCCTCGGGGGCAGGTCCTGACCTCATCGCAGGCCGGGTTGAGGGATGCGGTGGTCCCATCGCAAAGGCGACCGTGACGCTCTGGGCCGCGGGACCGAGTACTCCCCGGAAACTCGGCGAAACGCAGACGACCGCCGACGGCAGCTTCAGCTTGCGGGCCGCCGAAGGCGCGGCCGGCGGTTCCGTGCTCTACCTGATTGCCACGGGCGGCGAGCCCAAGTCAGGTGGCGCCAAAGGGCCGAACCCCGCCATCACGCTGATGGCCACGCTGGGCACGACGCCCCCGAAACGCGTGACCATCAACGAACTCACGACCGTCGCCTCAGTCTGGACGGGTGCGCAGTTTCTGAACGGTACCGGGCTCAGCGGCAGTGCGCTCGGCCTGCGGATCGCCGCGGGGAATGTCCCCAATCTGGTAGACCTCGAGACCGGCGGCCTGGGCCCGGTCATTCAGGATCCCCTGAACAGTTCGCAGACGACCACGCTGGCGACGTTCAACACGCTGGGCAATCTCCTGGCAGGTTGCATCACACGGGTGCCGGGCGACGCGTGCCAGCGGCTCTTTGCGGCCGCCACGCCACCGGGCGGCAACGCTCCGAGCGACACGCTCGCAGCGGCGGAGAACATCGCTCGATTCCCGTCCCATCAGGCGCAGCGACTCTTCGCGCTGCTCAACGAGTTCTATCCCGTCCCCGCTGGGAAGCTGTGGCGCCCGGTTCACTTCATCCCCTATCTCAACTTCGCCCCCGGTGCGTGGACACTGTCGCTGGTCTATGCGGGAGGCGGGTTGAACTCGCTTGGTGGCATCGCCATCGATGGCGAGGGCAACATGTGGGCGGACGACAACTTCCTGGTCGGCGGGCAGTCCACGATCTATGAGAATTTCGGTGGCGGCCTCTCGAAGATTGCGCCGAATGGCCGGCCTCTTTCGCCGATGACGGTTGGGTTTCGCGGCGGCGGAATCGACGGCCCCGGCTTCGGCATCGCCATCGGCGCCGACGACAGGGTGTGGGCCACCAACCTTGCCGGCAAGACGATCTCGGTCTTCGACCGCCGGACGGGGAAGCCGCTTTCACCGGAGACCGGCTATAACTTCGGCGGGCAACTGGGGTCCATGCAGGGCATCATCACGACGCCGTCCGGCGACGTCTGGGCGCTCGACAACGAGAAGGACCAGATCGTCTATCTGCCGAAGGGCGACGGGACAAAGGGCCGAATCCTCGGTCGCACCGTGGCTGGCAAGCCCGTGGACGGCACGCTCCAGGTCAAGGGACCCTTCCACCTGGCCGTGGATCAGCAGGATCGCATCTGGATCACCAATGGCGGCTCCAACACGGTGACGCGCTTCCCGGCGAGCAATCCCGGCAAGGCCGAGCAGATCAAGGTCGGGTTCGGCCCGCGGGCCGTGGCCATCGACAGCCTCGGCAACGCCTGGGTCAACAACACCCTCGGCCATCCCGGCACGAGGGAGAAGTTGGCGTTGGTCGAGAATGTCGTCACGTCGAAGGTTGAAAGCCGCGTCGGCTCGGGGTCACAGGCCGACCGCACCGCGCAGTCGTGGATCGATTTGTACGAACTTGCCAGCAAGTACCCTGGCGGCGACGTGTCCATGGTGCGGCCCGATGGCACGGTGCTGCCGCCGTTCGATGGCGGGAAGAGCATCAACGGGCCGTGGGGAATCGCCATCGACGGCAACGACAACGTGTGGGTGGCGAATGCGTTTGGCCACTCGGTCACGCACCTCTGCGGCGCGCGTCCCGCCAGCTGCCCGCCCGGCATGAAGACAGGCGACCCGATCTCGCCGCCCGGCGGCCACATCGGCGGACTGCAGATCATCACGGACGTGGCCGTCGATCCCGCCGGCAACCTGTGGGTGGCGAACAACTGGGACCGACCGGACGAAGGCTTCAAGAAAGTGCCGGATTCGGCGCTGTCCACTCGCTTCGGCGGGAACGGTACGGTGGTCTTCTTCGGCTTGGCGAAACCGGTAAGAACCCCGTTGATCGGTCCGCCTCGCACCCAGTAACGCGAGCGTCGAGTCAGCAGCGACGATCGAAAGGCAGGGCACCCGCGTCATCGAAGAAGTGTCGCGGCGACGGCAACTGACTGGCTCGCCAAGCCGCAGCTCATCCGAGCTGCGTCGCAAGGCGAGAATGAGCGAAGGGGGCCCTTCAACTCACTCTGTTCGCTCCGGGCATTCTCCATGGCTGGCCTGCCATGAGCCAGCGTGGCAGATCCCGGACCGGCCGAAACCAGGCGAGTCGAAAAGGGCAACGCGCCTCACCGCGCTCGCTCTCAGACTGGCGGTCGGTTCATTCCGCAGGGAAGTAGCGCCGCCGTGGATCCTGGGGACCAGTTCCGATCTCCCGGAGCAAGCCGCCTCCCACCAGTCGGGCAAGCCGCGTGCGAGTGGCGCGAGGACTCAACCCAATCGCGGTAGCAATCTCGTTGGTGAGCAGTCCCGCTGAGCCAGAGATTCAGGCGAGAATGGCCTCGGCTCTCTTGTCGCGAACAGGCCGCGCGCCACGCTCGGTGGAAATGGTGACGCGGAATCTGGTGGCCAGTTCCCCGAACACCGGCACCGCGAGGCCAGCGAATCGCCCTGCCTGTATCCACGCGTCTGGAAGATCCCGCTCGCGATCCTTGCCGAAGAGGAGCAATCCACCGACTGTCGGCACCGGGCGCCCTTCGTGCCTGGTCAACAGCCGAAGCGTCTCGAGATCGCGGCGTGACAGCGCGCGAACCGGGGCGAACGACTCGGAAGCCACTCGGAAGTCCAACGCTTCCGAGTCGAGGCCTGGCATCGGCTGCTCGTCGAACGCTTCGCCACGGCTCAGAGACCCGCGTCTCCACTGACGCATGTTTTTGGCGGAAGGGGGTGTAGTGGACCGACGAGCCGAGGGAAGCCGCGGAGAACCTGTAGCCGGCTCGCGGCGGTAGTCCCTTCGCGACTCTCCGGAATGACACATTCCTCGCGTCGCTACGTCGCGACAGCCTTCGCGTGACTGGGGCTTGCCCAGCCGAAGCTCATCCGAGCTAAGTGGCAAGGCGAGGATGAGCGAAGGGCCCTTCGACTCACTGGCGTTCGCTCAGGGCATTCCTTGGGCTGGCCTGCCATGAGCGAGGCCCTCGACGTTGCTCGGGCCGAGTCGAATGGCGGAGAGAGAGGGATTCGAACCCTAGTAACGCGTTTCTGTAAATGGTTGATGGCGCGCAACTTCTGGCTCTAAGGGTTCGAGTCTCAGGCAGTTACAGGCGTCGACTTGTGCACGGCAGTCACCGCCAGTCCTCAGGATTCTCCCCCGGTCGTGGAGACATGTTGGAGACGGCGGTCAGGCTGCGACTTTCCTTCTGATCCGAATGGCCGAGGCGACATCGCCCGGGTCGGCGGCTTCAACCTTGCCGATGCGAGACTCCGCCCGATTCAACGCCCGTGCTCATGAGCGCCCCAACCCCAGTTAGTGGGAATCCATGTTGCGTCGAGACCTCCTTCGAGTAGCGGGTCGAGGAAGGACTGCACCGCCTTCGTGACGTCCCCCAGCGTGGCCCAGACGAGCTGGTCTTCCCGCGCCATCGCCGCGTAGGGGCTTTCCCACGCGGGCGGCGGCGCGGGCACCGACATCGGCAGCGGGTGGGTCTTGCGGAATGAGAAGGTCTGCTTGAGCGCCGTACGCAGGCGCTTGGCGTCGATCGCCTGCGCCGTCGCGAGCAGCGCGAGGTCGGGGAGGTCTTTCACCCGCGAGTTCGGGCGCGAGCGCGGCATCGTGTACGCGTGCAGCTTCTCGGCAACGTGGGTCACGACCGGGTAGAGCCGCAGCGTCGGCGGCGCAATGCCGGCAAACGCCAGGACGTCTTCCGCCACCACGACGTCGGGCTCACCGAGGATCGGATCGCCGAATGCGACGTCGACTCCGAAGGGCTGGCCGTACACCTTCCCGGCGAGCCTGCACTCGGCGCGGAACCGGAGCCCGTCATACTGCATCCCGTCGTTCTGGATCTCGGGGTGTTCGTCGTCGGGGCCAACCTCGAAGGTCATGAAGTCGCCGAGGTTGCGCCGGCCGGCCTCCTGCAGCGTGGCAAGGATGTCGTCGGGGGAGCCCGTCAGCCTCAGGTCGATGTCCTTCGTGGTGCGCGCCCGCCCGAGGCGAAGCTCGAGCACGATACCGCCCTTGAGCGTGGCGGCGTCGCCAAGCACGGCCACGAGGCGCGCGAGGAAACGATCGAACACCAGGAGCTGCCGTCTGCGGGGGAACTCGCCGCCGGTCTTCGTCGCCGAGCGGAGGCGCTGCTCGAGCGCCTGCTTGAAGGCCTCGGGTGAGGAATAGGTGCGCGTCGTCATGCGCCGAGTCCTCCGAAGGGGCGCAGGGCCTCATCCACGTCGCCAAGCTCGGCCTTGGCGACGAGTCCACGACGGATGGCCTGCCGCGCTGCCTGGCGCAGCAGGTCGGGAGCCATGG
>Ga0315273_10007684_pt1 | contig 13524 bp, 10 predicted proteins | sample YL17G02_0_MG_FD_205753 | JGI IMG/M metagenome (GOLD analysis project Ga0315273, IMG submission 205753) | Sediment microbial communities from Yellowstone Lake, YNP, Wyoming, USA - YL17G02_0 | ecosystem: Environmental > Aquatic > Freshwater > Lake > Sediment | place: USA: Wyoming | collected... | reverse complement strand
ACACCCCGGTCCGTTACACACTCCCACTGCACGACCAGAACCGCCGCGCCGCCGGCGTCGGCATCCCATTGCGCGATCGTGCCGCGAACCCGATACGGCGCATCGGCGTGGCCCACCGACGGAAACGCAACGACGACGGCATTGGCGAGCTGGCGATCCACGTCTCTCGCGAGCCACGGCACCACCGCCACCTGAGGCGGCTCGGCCCACCGGTCGAACTCGGCCAATTGCAGTTGATGATTCGCATCCCGGACCACGATCTGCGGGCGTTGCAGGTATTGGGCAACGTCGAACGGGCCGAACAGGACCACGGCACCGCCGGTCTTTGCGACCGACATCGCCGCCGGCTCACTCAGCGCGTAGTGGCGCGTCGGCGGCGACGTTCCGCAGCCGCTCAGTCCCGCGAGCAGCGCCATAACAACGATTGAGAATCGTGACATCACCGCTCCCTCATTCACTGTCTTTTGCCTCGCAGCAACGCTTCCGGATTTTCGTCGAGTGTTCTGAGCAGCACTGCGGCCGCATCGGACATCGATTGCACGTCCCGCAGCGTATTTCGCACCTCCAGCGATAGCGCGGAATCTTCGCGCAGCTTCCCGGACACCGCCTGCAGCGTCTGCTCGGTGGCTTCGAGCGTGGTCTCCAGCCGCCGCACCGCCGGCCGCAGGTCCGTCACCAGCGGGTCGACCTGCTCATCGACATGCCGGACCAGCGCGCGTGCATCCTTCGTCGCACCCTGCAAGTCGGTCAGCGAGCGCTCGAGCGAAGCTGTCAGACGAGGGAGATCATCGTTTGTCAGGCGATTGCCGCCTGCCAGCAGGCTGCGCAGATCGCCCGAGTTCGCCAGCTCGTTCAATCCCGACGCAATGCCCTGCACGTCCTTCGCCAGCGCCTCGACATCCACCTGGGCGGAAACCTCCGCGAAGAAGTTCTGTACCCGCTCCACCACCTGCTCGACATCGCCGGGAATCGTCGGGATTTCGGGTGGGCCGCCGCGCTGCCGCGAGCGGAACACCGGCACAATGTCCGGCCGGAACGAAAGCTCCACCAGCAACTGGCCGGTAACGAAGCTCTCGGTTCCCAGCTGCGCGCGGATGCCGGCATCGACGTACTGCATCGGCGTCAGCCGCTTCGAACGTTCCTCTGCGCTCAGCAGCGTGCCATACGACATCAACTCGAAACTGTTTGGCTGGATTTCCATCGTCACCTGCACCAGCATGTCCATCGAATTGTCCGACTTCAGTTCGCCTTCGAGCCGGATGTCCTTGACGGAGCCGACCCGCACACCGTTCAGAGCCACACTGGAACCTATCCGCAGTCCCTTTACCGAGCCCGGAAAATAACTCACCAGGTCGCGTTTCGCCGCGAACAGCGCGGCACCCCCGAACAACAGCACCGCGATCACCAGCAGCAGCAACGCGCCGAGCAAGAACGCACCGATCAACGTGGGATTGGAGGGTTTGCTCATTTGCTACTCCACCGCCGCGGCTGTGCCACGCATCAGAAAATTCCGGACTTCAAAGTTGGGGCTCTGATCGCGCAGTTCCTTCGGATCGCCGGTTGCGAGCTGCGTCTTCGTGATCGGATCGAGAAACACCGAATTGTTGCCGATCGAAAAGATGCTGGCCAATTCGTGCGTGACGATCACCACCGTGGTGCCGAGACTGTCACGCAGCTCCAGGATCAGATCGTCGAGCAGCTTGGCACTGATGGGATCGAGCCCTGCGGAAGGTTCGTCAAAGAACAGGATGTCCGGGTCCATCGCCATCGCGCGAGCGAGCCCGGCGCGCTTTTTCATGCCGCCGGAGATCTCGCTCGGATAAAAATCCTCGAAGCCCGCGAGGCCCACCAGCGCCAGTTTGTACGCGCACAGATCGCGAATCTCCGCCGCCGGCAAGCGCGTGTACTGCGTCAGCGGCAGCGCGACGTTCTCCGCCAGCGTCATGCCGCTCCACAATGCACCCGCCTGGAACAGCGTGCCGAACCCGCGCTTCATCTCCTCCTGACGCGCGATCGCGGCAGCCCAGAATGGTTCGCCTGCATAACAAACGTCGCCCGCCGATGGTGATTTCAGACCAATCATGACCTTCAGCAGCGTGCTCTTACCGCAGCCGCTGCCACCCATGATGATGAAGATGTCGCCGCGCCGGACGGTGAAGTTGAGATTCTTCTGGATCACAAAGTCGCCGTACGACATCGTCAGATCGCGAACTTCGATGTGCGCCTGCGCGTTGCCGGTCGGCGTAACCATCAGATCCCCAGATTGATGAACATGATCGTCATCAAGGACGCACTGACGACAATCAGCACGATGCCCATCACCACGGCGTGCGTCGTCGCCTGGCCCACCGCCATCGCGCTGGTGCCGCACGCCATGCCCTGCTGGCATCCCGCCAGCGCCACGAGCGCGCCGAACACGACGCTCATCAGCAGTCCGGTAAAAAGGCTGCCGAGCGTCACTGCTGAAATCGTCTGCTGGACGTACTGCACAAGGCTCGCGTCAATCATCGACAGCCCGACAATCCCACCACCGATGATGCCCATGAGACTTGCGTACATCGTCAGCGCCGGAATCATCAACACCAGCGCGAGCATGCGCGGCGTGACGAGAAAATCCATCGGATTGATGCCGAGCGTGGTCAGCGCATCGATCTCCTCGTTGACCTTCATCGTGCCAATCTCGGCTGCATATGCCGCACCCGTGCGGCCGGCCATGATGATCGCGGTCATGATCGGCGCCATCTCGCGGATCATCGCCACGGCAACCAGGTTAGCGGTGTAGATGCCGGCGCCGAACGCGCGCAGCTGGGTGACACCAACGAACGCGAAGATCATTCCAATCAGCACGCTGATGAGGCTGACGATCGGCAGCGCGTTGGCGCCGGCTTCCTCGACATGTTGCAGCACATCGGATTTCAGGTATTTCGCGCGGCCGGTTGCGAAACGGCGCATCGATAGTGCGGCTTCACCGAGAAACGTCACAAAGGCGACGCTGCTACGCCACGCATCCTGCGCGCTTTCGCCGACCCTCTGCACGAACGGAGTCCGCAGCTGTTTGCGCGCCGCGCCTTCGCGGGGTTTGACCGCGAACGCGAGCGCGATCAGCCGTCGCGCGCCTTCCGGCAGCCCGGCGTCGTCGAACGGGATCGAATGCGCCTGCGCATCGCGGTAGAGGTCGATCAACCGCGTCACCAGACCGCTGTCCCAACGACCCAACTTGGACGTGTCGAAACGGATCGCGACCGGCTTTGGCGTCTCGGCAAGATTCCGTCGTAACTCCTCGGTCGACGGCAACAGACCCTGCACCAGCCACTCACCCGCAAATGCGAGACACAAACCGTCGTCGACCCGCTCGACGCGCAGCGTCGGGTCTTGCGTCGCCTCAATCGCGTTTTCTTGAGTGGCCATCTCGACTCGAACGGTTTGCGGTCGGAGATGATACCGCCGTTTCCTTCGACGACGCCTCTGCGAGGTATCTCAGCCAGCGTCTGGGCGCATCAATGCGTCAGGTCCCACGACTGGAGCTTCTTCGCGGCAGTACCGTAGGGCCCAAGCTGGTAGACAGCAGCTCCTGCCGGCGAAAACCCAAACGGCTCGAACGGCTCGGCGAGCATCTTGTCGAGATATTCCTTCGGCGCCACGCCGGTGCTGACGTGCGGATTGAAATGCTCGCCCGCGTATTTCGGCACGAACGACGCCACGTAGTCGATCAACGCGGCATCGAGCGCGGGGTCGTCGTGCGGGGCGACGAACGCAGCGATCGTGCCGGTGGCTTCCGTGAACGGGGCGACCGCGGCGATCAGGTCCGCCTGCAGTTTCAGTAATTCAGGTGTCGGCTTCGCCACGATTCCGGCAACGCCGACACTGCCGCCCGGCGCGTAGTAGTACCCGATGGCGGTCAGCTTCATCGAATTCACATGCGCAGCGGCAAACACCTCACCGGCAGCCGCATAGACGTCGTCGAGATCCGCGGTGCGAACGAAACGCTGAATCAGCGTGATGTGCGGGCGGTGAGCGGCGTCGAGCGCGAATCCGTTCGGAAACGCTTTGAGCAGACGCGCGTTGTTGGCTTCCGCCTGTTTCAGCATCGTCGCGTCGGGTTCCAGCAGGATGTCGATCGCGGTGACCGCGGGCTGCGCGACTGGAAAGACCTGTTTCCAGTCGTTCTTCATGCTGACGACCGTCCAGCCGGATTTCTTCGCTTCGTCGTCCAGCGCCGGCGTGAAGGCGCCGAGTTTGACGTCGGGCAAACCACGCGCCGGCCCATACGCGAATTCGCGCGCCGCGTCGTCGTGCAACACGAGCAGTTCGAACCGCGCGCCGCTGCCGCCTTGTGTGTACTCCAGCATCTGCTGGTCGCCGGTCGAATTGCCGAACGCCATCAACGGCACGCGGCCGATGTGCTGGTTGATGCCAACGGGCTTGTCACCCTTGTCGTCGTTGAAATTCAGCTCCGGCAGACGCATCAGGACGGGCTTGCCGTCACGTAGTTCGAACTTGGTCTTGATACTGCTGCCAACGACCTGTTCGGGGGGAATGCCGTACACCTGCTCCGTCCACGGGCGCATGAATTCGATGCCGCCGCCGGAGACGATGAAGTTCTTGAACCCGTTTGCACGCAGATACGCGAGCACTTCGAGCATCGGTTGGTAGACCATCTTCGTGAAGAGCTTGCCGGTCTTCGGATGTCTCGCGGTCGCGATCCAATCCTTGACGATCTGCTCGAATTCCACGGTGGTCATGCCGGCGTGTGTGGCCATCATGAGTTCGAGCAAAGCGTGATCGCCGCCGGCGAGGGCGGTCTTCAGATCACCCTTCAGCAACGAGGCAAACGGTTCCTGCGTCTTCCACTCGGGATGTTGGGGCGCAAGCGCCTTCACGCGATCGAGCGCGAAGTACAACTGCACCGGCACCGGCTGCTCGGACCAGAGCGTGCCGTCGTTGTCCAATGTCGCGATGCGCTGCGACACCGGAACGAAGTCCGGCGAACCGGCATGGGTCACCTTCTCGACGAACGCGACAATGGACTGCTTGGCGGGACCTTCGTTCCACGAAGGAAGTGGATCTGCGGCGTGGCAGATCGTTGCGGTGAATATCAGCGCGAGGCTGAGCCCGGCGATCCTGGACTTCATGGATGTCTCCTACGGTTGCTTAAACTGGGCTGCGCGGCCTTCCCCTGATCACTTCACTTTTTCGAAGTCGCCCAGGATCCAACTCTTGTCGAAGAGTTCCTCGGTCGGGCCGTAGAAGCGGAATAGCACGAACCAACCTTCACCGGCTTTCGTCTGCACCCAGTTGTTTTCGAATCCCTTGGGCGCGGTCGGGCCGACATAAACATCAGTCGAGCCGTCGGCATTCTTCACGACTGCGGGATTGCGCGAGGAAACGTCCATGCGCTTCGTCTCGTTGATCAGCATCTGGCGATTCGTCTCGTCGTAAACGGTCACCGACCAGAACTGTTTGGCGGGTGGGTTGGCGGGCACGTGCAGGCGGTAGTTGTTCCCACCGACGAGCCAGCTGCCGCTCTTGTCCTGATAAACGCCCATGTAGCGCTGCCCGAATCCCGGAGTCGTGGACCGCATCGCTTCGGAGATGGCCACGGCCTCGTAGAAGTAGGAGGCGCGCTCGTCGAGTTGATCGAAATTGGGTTCCCGCTGGGTCGTGTTGACAGCCAGTACATCTTTCCAATGCGCGCCGGGCCAGTAGGCATCTTCAAACCGCTTGGTGTAGGTATTGGCCTTGGCCATCAGTTCACCCATCTGGGCGGCATCGGTCAGAATTTTCTGCTGGCGCGCATCGGGCTCGAACGGCTTACCCTTTTCGATACCCAGAGGCTTGAGCATCGCCATGATGAAACGGTCGCGCTCCTGCACGGGCTCGTTAGCGAGCGCGGCCGCGAGGGTTTTCCAATAGGCCATACCGGCCGGCGGTGTCTGGCTCCACTTGGCGTTGCCAGCCGGCACTACTTGCTCCTTCGGCGGATTCGCGCGCTCGCTGTAGGGGTAAGTTCGTAGTCCGGGAACTAGCTCGCGCATCGCACGCTCTCGATCGGGATCCAACAATCGCCCCCCAAACAGCACGTTGGTGGTGGTGGCCCGGAACACGAAGTAACCCTCCGCCTTGGGATCCTCCTGCCCGGGGCCGAGGATCAGATACTTGCCGCCCTGCCCCTTGTCAGGGCCGACCACCCCCAAATCAGTGAGCGAACGTTGCCAGGCATCCATCACCATTCCGGCGATCAGCCCTTTTGGCATCTCGATGACCAGCGGTCCACTCTTCTCCAGATCGGCGGTCGCGATGAAGTACGGCGTGTCGAAGTTCGGCGTCATGATGCCGAGCTTTTCATCGAAGCTCAGAAACAGCTCGAACTGGCCGTTGCGAACCTTGGAGACCTTCTCACGCGACTGCTGCCATTCGGCGACACCGACGATCGGGAGACCCCAGATGTATGCCTGGCAGGCACGCTGGTAATCCATCTCGTCGGTCAGCTTGGTGATGCTCTCTTTGCTCGGGTAGCCACTGTCGAGCTCGATCTTGCCGAGACGGGTGCTGATGTCTTCGGCGTGCGCGCCGATGGCGGAGCAGGTCAGCGCGCTCGTGAGCACCGCGGCGCGGAGGTTCAGCCTGTTTTTCATTCTCATGTTCGCGATTGCCTTCGCTCGTTGATTGATTCGCTCACTGCACTACCTCAATCTCGTCGCCAACGGATTCGATACGTGGCCGAAGCGCAATGGTCTCATCGTCGCAGACCATCACGGCGACTGAGCTGGGGTGGTCTTCATGGCTGCGTTCTTCCGGCGGCCTAGTCACTCCGAGACAGCGATGGCGGTTTCGCCTTCGTCGAGCTTGCGCTGGTCCGCCGCCGTCAATGGCACGGGTTTCAGGTAGACCGTGACCTGTTTGATCTCGCCCGTGAACTTGAAGGGCGTGTGATAGTCCTCGCTGACCGGCGTGCCGGTGTCCTCGCCGCAATCAAGCGTCTCGTCGAGCGAAACGCGGAACGGTAGTGTGCGATCGATGCGGCCGGTCGCCACGGTCTTCCCGTCCACCTGCAAAGTCCCCTCGCCTCCTTTGCCTAGTCCACCACCGTCGTACTTGAAATCGAACAGGATGGTGTGAGCGCCCGGCTCGAGCGGTTCCTTGGCGGCCACGCTATAGCGCGCGACACCGGCAAGGTTGTAGAGGAACACCGGTTTACCTTTGAGCAGGTAGAGCCCGTAACCGGCGAAGCGTCCGCCGTGCGTCAGCAGCATTCCTTCCGCTCCGTCTTTTGGAATCACGACCTCGGCATTGATCTGATACGACTTGTTTTTCAGATCCGGTGCGGCGCCTTCGGGGATACGCACCAGGCCGGGGAAGTAGGTGAACTCGTCGCGGCCAGCGGTCAGGCTTGGCCGATTGCTCACGTCGAAGCGGTCGACGCGACTGTTCTCGATCGGCAGCACGTTGTATTTCTCGGCCTCCGACCAGAAGAGATCCTGCAGCTGTTTGAGCTTGGCGGGTTCCTTGGCCGCGAGGTCGTTCGCTTCCGAAAAATCGTCGCTGACCTTGTAGAGCTCCCACTTGTAGTCGAGTACGGGCGGCACTCGGCCTTCCACTTCTGCCGCCGAGTCCCACGGAGCAACGGCCGGTGTCGTCGCGGCCACCCAGCCATCGTGGTAGATCGCGCGGTTGCCGAACATCTCGAAGTACTGCGTCGTGTGCTTCGACAGCGCTTTCGCGTCATTGAACGTATAGACGAGGCTGGTACCTTCGATTGGTTTCTGCGCGACGCCGTTGATGCTTGTGGGCGCGGGCACGCCGACGGCTTCGAGCAGCGTCGGCATGATGTCGATCACCGAGGAAAACTGCGTGCGGAGGCCACCGACATCCTTAATCCTCGCCGGCCACGAGATCACCATGCCGTTGCGCGTGCCGCCGAAGTGGGACGCGATCTGTTTGGTCCACTGGAACGGCGTGTCCATCGCGTGCGCCCAGCCGACCGGATAGTGGTTGAAAGTCATCGGACCGCCGAGTTCATCCATGCGGCGAACGACTTCCTTCATGTCCTCTGGAATGGCGTTGAACACCGTCATTTCGTTGAGCAAACCCTGCATGCCGCCTTCGGCGCTCGCGCCATTGTCGCCTTGGATGTAAATGACCAGCGTGTTTTCTAGCTCACCCTCTGCAGCGATGGTGTCGAGGATACGGGCCATCTGGTTGTCGGCATGCGAGAGCGCCGCGGCATAAACTTCCATCATGTGGGCGAACACTTTCTTCTGGTCGGCGTTCAGGCTGTCCCAGGCAGGAATGCTTGCTGGCCGCTTGGTCAGCTTCGCGTTTGCCGGGATCACGCCAAGCGCCTTCTGCCGCGCGAAAGTTTCCTCGCGCACTTTGTCCCAACCCTGATCGAACTTGCCTTTGAACTTCGCGATCCATTCTTTCGGCGCGTGATGCGGCGCATGGGCCGTGCCCGTTGCGTAGTAGGCAAGGAACGGCTTGTTCGGCGCCGTCGCGTGCTGCATCCGAATCCAGTTGATGGTGTGGTCGGCCATGTCCTTGTCGAAGAAATAATCCGTCGCGTCGTGCGGCGGCTCGATCGGTTTGGTGCCTTCGAAGAGCGCCGGGTTCCACTGGCTGGTATCGCCGCCGATGAAGCCATAGAAATATTCAAAGCCGAGCCCGGTGGGCCACAGATCGAACGGCCCTGCTTGGCTGCTCTGCCAGTCCGGGACGTTGTGGTTCTTGCCATACCAAGACGTGTTGTAGCCGTTCTGCTTGAGAATTTCGGCGAACGTCCCGTTGCTCTTCGACATCAGCGAGTTGTAGCCGGGAAAGCCCGTGGCCAGTTCCATAATGACGCCGGTATTGGCGCTGTGATGATTGCGTCCGCTGAGTAACGCAGCACGCGTGGGTGAGCAAAGCGCGGTGGTGTGGAAGTTGTTGTAACGCAGGCCTGCGTTGGCGAGACGATCCATGGTCGGTGTCGGAATCGGTCCGCCGAACGTGCTGGATGCTCCGAAGCCTACGTCATCGGTGAGGACGACGAGAATGTTCGGCGCCCCCTTGGGCGCTTCAATCATCTTTGGGAAATCTTTTACAGAGTCCTCTACGGTGCGCCCGATCTTGCCGGTGAAAGGTTGTTCGGGTTTGGGCAGAACTTCTTCTTCTGCCCAAACTGACGTTGCCATCACGCAAGCGAGCGCGGCGGCGATGAGACTTTGTAAGCGTGTGGTTTTCACCATTGACATCCTGTTGCTAGATTTTCTTTGTTTCGTTAGTGGATTCGCAGCTGCTGGCCGCTCATTGTGGCCGACAGCCCGCGCGGCTGCCATTCGGCGACACCGACGATGGAAGACCCCGGATATACGCCTGGCAGGCACGCTGGGGGAGAAGAGGCGCCTCGGTTCCGAAGCGCTTCATCGGTTCGGCACTATATTCTAGCCGCCGTTTTCCTGCAGGCCCTTGAGAACTTCATCCAGATTGAAGCTCGACGCCTTCTGGCGCTGTGGATAGTCCTTGAAGGTCATCAGGAACTGGCCGACGTACTGCTGCGCCGGGACCATCAGGAAAGCGTGATCGAGCAGCCAGTCGTAATACGTGTTCGACGTAATGTCCGCGCGCTCGTACGGGTCGGTTCGGAGATTGAATATCTTCGGCACGCGCAGCGACGTGAACGGATTCGACCAGATCAACATCGTTCCGGGAGCGCGCTGCTCGAGGAACACGAGCTTCCAGTTGTCGTAGCGCAACCCCGTCAGTTGTTGATCGTCATTGACGTAGAAGAACGATTCGCGCGGGCTCTTCTCGGTCTCGCCCGTCAGATAGCGAACGAGGTTGTCGCCGTCGAGGTGAACCTTGTAGGTCATGCTGCCGACCTTGTAGCCCTTCAGCAGCGCCTCCTTCACCTGCGCGTCGCCGGCCATCGCGACGAACGTCGGCAGCCAGTCGAGGTGCGCGACAATCTGGTTCGACACGCTGCCCGGTTTGATGTGGCCCGGCCAGCGCACCATCGCGGGCACTCGATAAGCGCCTTCCCAGTTGGAGTTCTTTTCGCTGCGGAACGGTGTCATCGCGCCATCCGGCCAGCTGTTCATGTGCGGACCGTTGTCGGTCGAGTACATGACGAACGTGTTGTCGGCGATGCCGAGTTTGTCGATGGTATCGAGCACGGTGCCGACGTTGCGGTCGTGGTCGATCATCGTGTCGTGGTAGGGGCTCTGCCAACGCCCCGCCTGCCCGATGCTCTCGGGCTTCGTGTGCGTGCGGAAGTGCATATGCGAGAAGTTGACCCAGACAAATGCCGGTTTGCCCGCTTTGTTCTGTCGCTCGATGAAGTCCGCCGCCCGCGCCGCCACGTCATCATCGATGGTTTCCATGCGTTTTTTGGTGAGCGGACCGGTGTCCTTGCAGACCTGCCGGCCGATTCTTCCGAAGCGTGCATCCACCGTCGCGTCGTCCGTGTCGGAGGCCTTGCAGTCGAGCACGCCGCGCGGTCCGAAATTGTTGTGGAACGCAGGATCCTTCGGGTAGTCCGGCAGTTCCGGTTCTTCCTCGGCATTCAGGTGATAAAGATTGCCGTAGAACTCGTCGAACCCGTGCACGGTCGGCAGGAATTCGTTGCGGTCGCCCAGATGGTTCTTACCGAACTGGCCGGTGGCATAGCCGCGTGCCTTCAACAACTCGGCAATCGTCGGGTCTTCCTTCTGCAGTCCGACCGTAGCACCCGGCAAACCGACCTTCGTGAGTCCCGTACGCAAACCGGACTGGCCGGTAATGAACGACGCGCGCCCGGCGGTGCAACTCTGCTCCGCGTAGTAGTCCGTGAAGATCATTCCTTCCTTCGCGACGCGATCGATATTCGGCGTGCGAAAGCCCATGACGCCCATCGAGTACGCGCTGACGTCGGTCTGGCCGATGTCGTCGCCCCAGATGATGACAATGTTGGGCTGCGCCGTCTGTGCAGCCGCTGCCGAGAGCGTCAGCCCCAGCAATCCCAGCCCTGCAGCCAAGCCGCACCAGCGCATGAGTCGTTCCATTGCGTATCTCCATCGATTGATTGCGGGACTGCGATTTCGCAACTGCGCGCGCAGGCCGCAGTCGATCTCGGCCTTAGCAGCCGGCCCCGGCGAGGCTGCTAAGGCGCGCGGAAGTTCTTTACCTCCAGCGCCGCCGATTCCAGGTTGTACGTGTACATGTACACCGAACCTTCGTAGTTGAATTCAATGTTGCCTTCGGCCTGCACGTAGCCGAGTTCCTGCGGATTCATGCCCTCGAACGTCACCGCGAGGCGTTTTGGACCGAGCCACTTCAGCGCGATCTTCTGATCGGGGTAGTTGAGCACCGTTTCGCCAGGTCCGCCGGGCGCCGCACCGTTGACGGTGCACTTGTAGCGGTAGGTCTGGCCGTTGACCAGCACGCCGCACACCGTCGCAAACGCATCGGCCGGCAGCGGCGCCGTGGGCGCGGAAGCCGCAGTCGCTGCGCCCGCCAGACCGATCGCGACCGCGACTGCAGCAAACTGTTTGCACACCCCCATGTTCATGCCACCTCGATAACGATTTTCCCCACGGCGCGGCCGCTGATCGAGCGTTGCCACGCCTGCCCGAGTGACGGAAGCGGATACCGATCGTCGATGATGACTTTCAAACTGCCACGTTGCCACAGTCCATCGAGGTACCGCAGATCGTCAGCGTTGGTCTTCAGCATCCACGGCTTAACACGGCGCCGCGAGAACGGATTCAGCAGCGGCCAGATGAAAGTCATCGGGCCTGGAATCACCGATACGTACCGCGCCTGCGCCGTCATCAGCCGTAGCCACGGACCGGGATCGCCGCCGACGCAGTCGAGTACCACGTCGAATGGCGCAACGCCGTTAAACGCGTCGCCGCGCGTGTAATCGCGCACTTCGTCGGCGCCGAGTTCGCGCACGCGCGGCGCGTTGGCACCGCTGCACACACCCGTGACCCAGGCGCCTGCCTGCTTCGCGATCTGCACGCCGATGTGGCCGACCCCGCCCGATGCGCCGACGACGAGCACGCGCGTTCCTGCCGCCGCAACCATCGGCAGTCCGGCCCCATCGCGCAGTCCCTGCAGCGCCGTCATGCCGGCCAGCGGCAACGCCGCCGCGACGTCGTACGGCATACCGTCCGGCATCGCTACCAGTTCCGCGGCACCAACGATCGCGTAGTCCGCGCAGCCGCCGGCGTTCATGTCGGCGATGCGCGCATGCACACGCATGCCCACCGAGAAGCCGCCGACGCCGGCGCCCATCGACACCACGTCGCCGGCGACGTCGTAGCCCGGCACCGCGGGAAAACGCATCGGCATGATCAGCCGCAGCGCACCGCTGGCGCGCTTCCAGTCCACCGGATTCACGCTGGCGCAATGCACCCGCACCAGTACCTTGCCCGACTGCGGCAACGGTTGCGCAAGTTCCACCAGCTGCAGCTGCTCCGATCCGCCATATCCCTTCATCTGCATCGCGCGCATCAGTTCATCTCATACCCGCCGGCGACACTCAGACTGACCCCGGTGATGTTCGGCGCCGACGCAAGGAACACCGCCGCCGCGCCCATGTCCTGGGCCGTCTGCGGTCGGCCCAGCGGAATCATCTCTTTCATTGCGCGTTCGAACTCGGCGGTCTTCGCAGCCGGGTCGAGTGTATTCATCGGCATCAGGTGTTCCAGCCACATCGAGGTGCCCACCATGCCGGGGCAGATCGCATTCACGCGGATGTTGTCCGGCGCGAGTTCTGCGGCCAGTGCCTGCGTGATGCCGATGGCCGCGAACTTAGATCCGCAGTACGCGACCATGTTGCGATAGCCCTGCTTGCCGGCGATCGACGCCGTGTTGATGATCGCCGCGTTGCGCGAGCGTTTGAGCGCCGGCAGCGCCGCGCGGACCATCAGATAGATGCCTTTGGTGTTCACCGCGAAGATCCGGTCCCAGTCGCGCTCCGAGAACTCGCCGATCGGACCGGACTGAACGACACCTGCGTTGTTGATCAGCACGTCGATGCCGCCAAACGCCGTCACGGTTGCCGCGACCGCGGCCGCGCAACTGGACGCATCGGTAACGTCGAGCTCGGTTGCGTTCACCTCGCCCACCGCGGACTGTTCTTTCGCACTGCGTTGCAGCGCCTCGGCACCGGACAGGTCGTACGCCCAGTCGCCGGCCTTCGCGCCGAGGTCGCCGATCATCACTTTCGCGCCGGCCGCGAGGAATGCTTCCGAAATCGCGCGGCCGATGCCACGCGCGCCACCCGTCACCAATACCACTCTGCCTTGCATGTCCCCATTCCCCTTGTTGCTTCCCACCGCTACCTTGCACCGGCATACGTCGCCCGCGCAATCTGATCGAAGCAGGAGTCATCGACGATGTTGAGCCTATCCACCCAGGGCACCGGTCAGGATGCGATCCTGACCTATGACCTCGGCACGACGCGCATCAAGGTTGCGCTGTTCACGCAACGCGGCCGGCTGATCGGGCAGCGCGCGGCGCGGCATCAGGAACACCGGCAGGAACATCGCGCGTGGCAGGACG
>Ga0315273_10007682_pt1 | contig 13525 bp, 12 predicted proteins | sample YL17G02_0_MG_FD_205753 | JGI IMG/M metagenome (GOLD analysis project Ga0315273, IMG submission 205753) | Sediment microbial communities from Yellowstone Lake, YNP, Wyoming, USA - YL17G02_0 | ecosystem: Environmental > Aquatic > Freshwater > Lake > Sediment | place: USA: Wyoming | collected... | reverse complement strand
ACCACCGACACCTTCTTCGCGGGTGGGTGGGGCGATTCATTGATCTACCGCTTCGATTCCAGCGGTCGCCTGATAAGCAAGGTAAAGACCAGCCTGGCCATCGCCGGGATGGCCTATAACCCGTCCACAGGGCATTTGTTCGTGATGACCAACGCTGCCCCCAACCCGGTCTATGTTCTGGATGTTGCTAACAACTACACCGTAGTAGGCAAGTTCACTATCCCCGGTTTCAACGACTTCGGCGGGGCAGGGCTGGAGTTCGACGCCAGCGGCAGCCTGTGGGCTGTGGACCAGATTGCAGGCAAGGTCTACCAGGTGGATGCAGGCGAGTCCTTCGACCTGGGCGTCGCCGACGTGCCCTGGCTGAACGAATTGCCTATCACTGTTACCATTCCAGCGGGCCAGACCATTGTCGTCAATGTCACCCTGGACTCCACTGGATTATCCCTGGGCAGCTACCAGGCCCAGATCAAGCTCGACCACGACACTCCCTACTCAATCTCCCTTTTGCCGGTGGATATGGAAGTGGTAGACCATTTCCCGTTGTATTTTCCGAACATCAGAAAGTAAATCCCATTCCGAGCGGCCGCCTTTCCCCTATGAGAGTGATCAAAGCAAAGTACGCCTTGATGCGGGTTCATGGGGGAAGGGTTGTCGTTGGGTTATAATACAACCACATTCATCCGATAATTCTTTTCCCAAGATTATGCCCGAAAGCAATGAACTGAGCGAGCGCGAGCGCGAAATATTACGCCTGGTGGCGACGGGGGCCAGTAATAAAGAGATCGCCCAGGTCCTCTTCATCAGCACGAACACCGTTAAAGTTCATCTGCGCAATATCTTTGGAAAGATTGGCGTCACATCCCGCACCGAAGCGGCTATGTATGCTGTCAATTCCGGCTTGGTGCCTGGCCCGGTTCGTGCTGGCGGCAGCTCACCTTCTGCGCCGGCGGAGGCGGGCAGCCTGTCCGGATTCGCTTTGCAAGACCTGGAAAAGAAACAGCGCAGCTCGCGGCGTTTGGTTTGGGGCGCGGCGGGCTTGTTGACTCTGGTGTTCGTGGCGGCTCTGGCCTGGACGGTGTTCTTCAACCGCCAGCCAACCGGGCAGGCATCCGTCCCCACACCGGTTCTTTCCTCTTTACCGCGCTGGCAGAAGCTGGCGCCCATGCCCACTGCTCGCCAGGGTCTGGCTCTGACGGCTTACGAAGGCCAGCTTTACGCCATCGCCGGGCAAGCCCTGCCTGGGGTAACCGGTGTGGTCGAGCGCTACGACCCCTCCACCGACCAGTGGCAGGCGCTGGCCACCAAGCCCACCCCGGTGACCGACATCGGCGCGGCGGTAGTGGGCGGTAAGATTTATGTGCCGGGTGGTCGCCTGGCTTCGGGTGCTGTATCCAACATCCTGGAGATCTACGATCCACAAACCGGCGCCTGGGAGCAGGGGGCCTCTCTCCCAATGGCGCTGAGCGCGTATGCTTTGGTGGCTTTTGAGGGCCGCTTGTACCTGTTTGGCGGCTGGGACGGAAAGCGGTACCTTGATACAGTCTACCTTTATGATCCATCTGCTGACGACTGGAAAAACCTACCTCCCATGCAGGCGGGGCGCGCCTTTGCAGGCGCTGCGGCTGCTGGCGGCAAGCTCTTCGTTATTGGCGGGCGGGATGAAAAAGGTGCTTTGGCCTCCAACCAGGCCTACCTGCCAGGCGCAGAAGCCAGTGCCAGCCCTTGGAGCGATGCTGCCCCACTGCCGGATGCACGCTATGCCATGGGTGTGACCAGCGTAGCAGAATTTGTGTATGTCGTCGGGGGGGCAGGGATGGGCGATCAGGCTCTTTCCTCGCTTGAATACCTGCCCTCCACCAACACCTGGCGCACGTATGACAGTTCTCAGGAGCAACCGTTTTCAAGTCTGGGTCTGGCTGCTTTGGAAGGCTTTATTTATTCAGTGGGCGGGCAATACCAAAACGCCCCCTCGGCCGAGTCGGAGAAGTACCAGGCGCTCTTCACCGTGTCCATTCCACTCATAAGATAAGCAACAGTCAATTTCGTCTGAGTGACTTTTACTTTCCCTGGACTATCGCCGTGTCGAAAAAGAAGCCGACGTTGGGCACCTGTTGTGGCTCTGTCCCCTGGAAGCCCGGGTCAACGAAGTTTTTATCTACCCAGGGCGAGTCCTTCAAGTTAACCAGCCCCAGTCCCAGGCGGTGACCTTTCTCCAGAGGTTTGGTCACCTTAAAAGTGAATTTTCCGGAGGATGAGATATAGGCATTTGCCAGCACCTGGGGATTGGAGGTAATGTCTGTCAATACAATCGGGACGCCGGCAGGGCCTACACCGGTGATTTCAGTTGTGCCCTCTACAATAGGTTTGTCTAGCTTGAACGGCGTAACCTTCGTAGTTTGGTCTTGGGTGGGGGTCGTGGGTGGCGCTGGATAAGCCGGCTCAGTGGTGCCAGCCTGCTGGTTAGATGAAGCCTGGTTGGTCGGGTTGGCCTGGGTGGTTGGAGGGGGGTAGGCGATGTCAGCCGTCGCAGCAACCGTTGGCTGGTTCGCCTCGCTAATTGAAGTTGGGGCCTGAGTTGAGCCAGGGAGTGGCTTTGGGGTGCTGCAAGCAGTTACTACCAACACGAGTGCGATATTTGCCAGTGCGATGCGATAGAGCGTTTTCATAAATTACAATCCTTAATTCTGATATCCTCATCTTTCAGAGTGGAAAAGTCGAGTTATTGATGTTTATTTTACCTGGAACCAACCTGGGCCATAATCGTTGGCAGGGTTATTGGTGATATTGACCGGGGGCGTCCCATCGATGCCAAGGATAAAAATGTCACTCTGATTTCCGATTTTTGTTGAATAAATCAGATGCTGGCTGTCTGGCGCCCAACCGATTCCCAATTCATCTACGTCGGGAGTATTCGTCAATTGCTGGATCGTTTTACCATCTGGAGTTGTCAGGTAGATATCCCAACCGCCGCCCCGGTTAGATTTAAAAGCAATCCATTTCCCATCGGGGGACCATAGGGGTTCGACATCGCGAGCAGGGTCGTTGGTGATATTAACTGGGTTCTCTCCGTTTATATCGATAGTAAAGATATCTATGTTACCCGATCGGTCGGTGTCAAAAGCGAGTTGTTTCCCATCTGAGGAAAGTGAAAAGGTCGCATCCATTCCCCGGCCTTTGGTGATATTGGTTAAACCGCTGCCATCCACCTTGATGGAGAAGATATTGGGAGTCCCGGCACGGTTAGAGTTAAAATAAATGGTCGAACTATCCGGAGACCAGGCGATATTGGCGTTGCGGCCGGCATATTTGGTGAGATTGAGGGGATCGCTGCCGTCCGATTTCATTACAAAAATATCGGCTTCAATCTCGGCGCTGCCAAAAGCCAGGTATTTCCCGTCCGGAGAAGGAACCAGGTCGGCTGCGATGATATTTTGCGAATTGGTGAGGTTTTTCAATCGACTGCCATCTGCCCTAACAGAATAAATTACAGAATTTGTACCTGAATTCGAAGTAAAAACATATTCTTTTTGGGAAGGCGACCACACCGGTCGATCGACTATTGAATTTGGAGGTAGATTCCCAAGGTTTACTTTTCTTACATCACTACCATCGGGGTTCATGGTGTAATAATTTTCTTTTCCATCCCGGTCAGATGCGAAGATAATCAGCCCTTTGTCTGTAGCTGCGGAAGGCATGGGTTGTGATTGGCAAGCGGAAAGGAAAATCGAAAAGAGCGCCAGAAACGCGACCAGAGGATATTTGATTTTCATCATTTACTGCCTGAAGAGTGCTTGACTTGAAGACGATCTCGCCGAATTAATTGGAGGCCACCTAGTTGAGAGACTCGGTGGCCTCCATCATTCGACAATGTAAGCCTGTAGGGACTGTTTGAAATAAGCGGTAACCAGCTCTACTTATTGAAGGCGTTGAAGGTGTACATCGAGTCTTTCAACGCTAAGTCCTTCTCTTCGTTTTCGAATGCGACCGCGTTGACAGTGCACGTAACCGTAGCCGCGCCGATGAACTGCTTCGCGCTACCACTGCGCCACTGAGTGTCGTGGTTGATATCACCAATTTCTTGACCTCCCTTGCGGCCTTCGTACACAGTGATGGTGCCATTGGCAGGCAAAGCGTGTACATAAGAGGCAGAGTGGTTCTTCACGGCGCTGTAGGTGCCATCCGAGGTGTACGCGATCGTGCAGGAGCCACCGGTACCGGTCACATTCTGGATAATCGAGGTGGTGTAATAACCATAGTAGTCGGCTAGAACTACAGGTAATACGATGGTGGGGGTAGCAGAGCTGACAGGTATGCCGGTGAAGGAACCAGCCTGGTCATCGCCAGTGGCAACTGCTTCAACGTTGATCTGGGCAACAACCGGGATGTCGGACGTGATATGAACGGACCCGAAGAACCGGGTGTAGAATGGAAGCAGGTCGCTCTGAGCAGCCGTTGCGGTCGAGCCGTCATAGCGAGTCAGGGAGGTCTGCGGAAGAATGGCAAAACCGACCGTGACAGGAGCGTTCGTGCCCACACTCTTAGCAGTATCGGGCGTGTAAGTGAGGGTTACATTAGCGGTCGTGGTGGCGCTGGGGTTGGCAACCAGCAGGGTGGAGTAGTAACCAAAGTAACCGCGCATATGGTTCGGGTCGGCAATGTCAGTCGATCCGGCCGTGGTGAAGCCGTTGTAGGTCATCAGCTTGTAAGCCGAGACATTGTGCTGGTTGACGACAGCGATGATCGGTTGATCCGAGGTAATCGTAGCAGAACCCAGGAACCGGCCATTATAAGTACCACCTGGAGCGCCCAGGCTGCTCAAGGACTGCTGGCTCTTTTCCAGGGTGGCGTATTGGGCAATCGGGTTGTTGAGATCGGTTACACCGCTGGCGCCAGTTGGAACGCCGCTAATCGCGCCCGGGATGTAGGCGATGTCGACATTGGTGGCAGCAGCAGCACCAACGTTCATGATAAAAACATCGGTGAAATAGCCGTACCAGTTATACATCACAGCCGACAAGGTGAGCGTGCTTGAACCGGTGCCCTCGCCGGTGTAGGAGGCAAATGGCGGGACGGGGTTGTAGGTGGCTGACCCGTTTGGCACCAGTTGCTGGTTTACAATGGCGGCAACCGGCTGACTGGCGGAGATGACGGCCGAATACAGCCCGCTACCCAGGTTGGGATCATCTATATACTGGACAACCAATTGGGAACCGCCTGGTGGAACGGCGTTAAAATCCTTCGATGCGCCGGTTACTACGTTACCGGTGCTGTCATAATAGTCAACGTGTATCGATGCATCCACAGTACCCATGTTGACGACCTGATAGGCTGTGGACCATGCATATCCAGGATATTGCGCGCTAGCAGTGCTTGAAAGCACCACCGTCAGCAGGACAGCCAGGATAAATCCGATGCGAGCTTTTTTCATTGTTCAGTCTCCTCTCACTATGCTTTGGATGCAATTTTAATAATATAACTTAATATAAGTATATTCCTTTCCATCAAAAAGCCTATACTTCCTTTGGGTTATTTTGGTTTATTGAGTGGTTTGTGGAGGGTCTTCAGGCATTTTTTGCCCAACGAAAGCCCATAAGGTCTCGATTATGGTCTGTAAGAGACGATAAATGATCGAGATCACAATTCCTGCCGTTACGGGGATCCAACTACCCAGTAGCGCGCCCATAGTGATTTCCTTCAGTCCAAACCCGCCGGGCAGCGCCATCGTCGCCAGGCCTACCAGGGCGGAAATCGTTGAGACGCCAATCACGCTGGGAAGCGGGGGCGGGACAGACAGGAACGCGGAAACCGTGTAGTATAAACCCAACCCATCTAAGAACCAGGTTGCAAGGTATAGCAACGTCCAGAGCAATAGATCGCGACGGGTAATCTCGGCGATGATAGGCCCCTTTTTGAACCAATGCAATACCAGGTTGATGAGCTCAATAAATAAGGCGGGCCGGATGAGCAAAGCTAAAGTAACCACACCAGATATCCCTGCCAGGATCTGCCAGGGAAATAGCGACGTATAGGTATACCAAGGGAGCAGCAGGACGTAACAGAGGACTCCGCTCAGAGCGATCAGCGCGATCTCTAAAATGGTGGCGGTGAGCACAATTGAGGTGGATACCTGGGTTTCCCGATAAAGGTAGACGCGACTGCCGACGTACCAGACCGGGACAGGAATCCGGCGAGCCAACATCGATACGCTAAAGATGCGGAAGTTACGCCGCCAATGGTCCTGGTTTACCAGACGGCGCATGGTAAAGTGCCAGGCCAGGAACATGGAGCCGAGCGCCAGGGTATGGAACAAGGCCATTATGACCAGGTCAGCCCAATGGATCTGCCAGTTATAGGTGAGGATCGTTTTCCAATCTTTGCGTAAAGATAGGCCAAGGAAAATAAAAACTGCAAAGGCAATGACAAACGTCCACCAACTGTTTTTTCCTGAAGGGAGTTTGATCTTCAGCGAGTCCAGTCGTTGTTTGAGCCAGGCTAAACCATTCGCCATTATGCTGCCTTCCTCAGAACGTAAACCATTTTGGTCACTATTATTTCTTGAAGTAGCGCGATATGTGCTCCCAGCCTGAGAAATTGGAAGACAGCCCTGCGGATAATGGACCTGTGATTCTTGAGGTTATCATAACCTACTGGAAGTAGTTCAAGTTGTTGAATGGAAAATCCAGCTTGCTTCACCAGGGCGCGAAAACGGCGCAGCGTGACCCGGTTGACATCCGGTATCCGGCCTCCGGCGGCTTCCCAATCGATCTGGGCTGCTTGCACAAATTTGGAATTGAGCCTGTCCTGGATATCCTGGCGAGCGGCGACATGCAAGAGCGTTCTATCCGAAAATAGCAGATGCGGCCAGGGAAAGTGAATCCAATTCTCTAAATGAGGCCCCCATGGGCTGTAATAGGGGTTCAGATGGAGAAACGCCTTGCCGCCGGGTTTGAGGACGCGGTATGCCTCGTGAATAGCCGCTTCTAATTGCTCGATATGTTCAAACACATTGATCGAAACAATTGCATCAAAAGTGTTATCGAGGAAGGGGAGACACGCCGCATCTGTGACCGCCAGTCTGACGCGGGCATGATTGGTCGCGATTAACCCTAAAGAGTCAACATGCTGGTATGAAGTCCGGACGCTCTTGAAACTGATGTCAATTCCAGTGACAGCCTTTGCCCCCATTTCCACGTAGAACGGCAGTTTTCCACCCAGGCCGGTACCAATATCTAATATGCATAATCCTTTTAAATCCCAATACGGTTCGAAGGCTTGCTTAATGCGCTGTGCTTCGTTATAAGCCCATTGTTGGTTTGCTTCGACATTGCTCTTCGCAATTTCCAGTTCCTGGTGAATGGACAGGGGAGGAAAAACCTGGTTCAATCCCCAGGCAATTTGCTCGCCTAACTTACTCATGCACAGGCTCCAAGGGAATCCGCTGGGTGCACACCCACGATTGGAATTGCTGGTAGTTCAACGACATTCTAACTCTGGGAGTAACCGGCGTTCGGATCCGGGGATTTGGTGCAGACAAAAGTCAGGGCAAAACTTAAGTTGACAGGGATCCAGAAATCGCCAAACAGGGTGAATAGAGAGTTATAGACGTAGAAGAAACCTTCGCGCCCCTTTTTGAAAAAACGTGAGAAGCCGACATTATATTTGTGGACAGATTGGACTTTAAGACCGTTTTTCTCAAGAAAAGCCTGCCATTCGACGCGGGTCGCAAAACGCTCGAAGTCCTGTAGCTCCGGTAAGATGCCACCTGTTTTATAAACGTTATAGATGGCCTGAATGTGGTGGGAATTCGGAAGCATAATGGCAGTTTTTCCGTTGGGTTTGAGTACCCGGGCGATTTCCCTGGCGCCTATTTCCGGGCGGATAAAATGTTCCAGGCTTCCCAGGCATGTGACGAAGTCGAATGTTTCGTCCGGCCAGGGTAAATACTCACCGTTTCCTTCAGTCAGCTTGCGAGAGGGTTTTTCGATTTTCGATTTTTTCAAGGCGACACGCGCAATGTCTAGTCCGAAAGCAGTCGCGCCACGCGCTTCGGCATAGTCCAGGAGATAGCCCAGACCGCAGGCAACATCCAATAGCATGCCTGAATTTACCTCCATCCAGGACAACATCTTTTGCGCCTGGCCAAGGTTGCGGTGTTGGCCAAGCCATTCCTGGTAGAGGCGATTATAAGATGATCGCAGCTCGTCGGTTGAAGAGGCGACCGCCTGTTTGGTGCTGATGTTATTTAATGGCAACGTTTCCTCCAATATACTTTTCCGCGTCTCGTATAGCCGCCAGCTTGATCTTGAAGATTTGCACATCAAGCTGGGACAGCTTTGGGTCTCGCCGGATGATTAAGTCGGCCAAGGTGTCTGTGAAGAGACGGCGGAGGGTTCCAGCGTACAGTGTCCATGGATGGAACCCCGTGCGCTTCTTAGCCAGGTAACTCCAATAGTACCAATTATACTGGATGCGCTTCAGTTTTTCTTCGGTGTCAGAATGTTGGTGATAGACAAACGCATCTGGTGTGTAGCGCAACCGGTAACCTGCTTTGAGCAGGCGATATCCGAGGTCCAGGTCTTCGCCAGCATTAATGGGGAAGAATGGGTCAAACCCACCGATTTTAACCAGAGCCTCCCGCCTAAAAGACATGCATAGTCCGAACAGATATGGTACATTTTCACGTGGGGCCAGCCCATAATCTTGTTTAGCGTGTAAAGTGCGCCACCGGTCGTATACAGATTGGGTATTCACATCAACGGCTCTCCCGCCAACGCCTCCGATTGAAACCTGTGAGGGCAATCGATAAGCTTGCAATAATGCCTCAATCATCCGCTGGTCTGCATAAGCATCGGCATCGATGTAGACGATGATGTCTCCGGAGGCCGCCTGCAGGGCTGTATTACGGGCAATAGCGGGGCCGCGGTTCACTTCGTGGCAGATCAGGCGCACAGGAATTTGGCGCAGGATTTCAACACTTTCATCGGTGGATGCATCGTCAACCACCACTATTTCGTCTGGGGGATGGGTTTGATCCAGAGCAGCCTCTACCACCTGGCGGATATGCCCGGCCTGGTTGTAGCAGGGGATTAAAAGCGAAACTGAGGGATTAATTGCCTCCATGGTTGTTTCCTAGGATAGCATGCTGGGAAGCTCCGATGCACCAGGCAAGTTTTGCCAGGTAGATGGCTGGCGCAGAAAGCCAATATCGCCAAAGGCTCTTCGATAATCGATAAATCCGGAGAGTGCTTGCAGCGGCGAGAAATGGCGCAAAGAGAAGCACACCTGCTCTTGTGTGGAGCAACCCCGGCAGGCTTTCTGTAGCCGAATACCGCGGATCCATTTTTGTAGAGTATTGCCCCTGGTAATAGGCGTGCCGGAGTAAATCTTTGAATGAATCCCTGGGAGGCAGGTGATAAATGACGGCGTCCGGTTCAAAGTGCAGGCAATATCCTTTGTAACGAAGGCGGATGGTTAAATCGGCGTCCTCACCGGAAGGCCGCGGGTAACGTTCGTCAAACCCGCCAAGTTCTATAAAAATAGAACGGCGTATTGCCAGGTTCAGGCTGGGCAATTGGCGACGCTCACCGGCAGGATGAAAAGCGAGATATTCATAAAACATGCTGAGGTTATCCGAGATCGTCCAATAATTCCTTTTCTCAAACTCAATGCCGCCTCCTACTACAGCCACATTCGGGTCTTTAAACCTTTCCCCTAAGATGGATAACCAATCCGGTGCAGCAACGCAATCAGCATCTATGAATGCGATAATTTCGCCGTTAGAGTGGTTGGCGCCCTGGTTACGGGCTTGCGCCGGCGAGAGGGGGGAATCGGAGCGATCAAAACGAACCAGCTGACTTTCCCTGACCAGGCCAAGTCGATCCATCCCGACTACGATCACCTCGTATTGACTGCGATCAAATTCCTGGATTTCCAGTGAGGTGATTGTGCGGTCTACCACCGGAGAATTCAGGTTTGGGATGACAATCGAAAACAGCATGGCGCAACCAGGCCCAAATGATAAGTAGAGAAATTCCCATTACGGCTATATATTTTACCAGGGTTAGCCCTTGCTTATTCAAGGCTGAAGAGCCTGGGAACGGCTAATTATAAGGGCAAAAGAGAAATCGACACCTGATCGGTGGAAGGGGTATACCTTGGTTTCAAACAAACGCCACATCTATTGGGTTAATTCGCAATTAACCTGAGAATCTTGATCGATTTGCTTTGATCCTCAAACAATAAAGTCGCTTGTTCGAATTCCGGGAAAACTTGTGAGTTTTTTGATACGATGATCAAATATTGGCGAAAAGTGTGATTCTGCCAAGCTTTCTTAAAATCAAAGCTGTTTATCGCAGATTGATTGAGGTAATACAGAATAGGGGTCTCATCCCAGCCTGTTATTACAAGTGTGTCTTCGCTCTGTTGCAATTGTTTTATAGTCTGGCTTAACGCTTTCCAATCGGATTTCCAGGTCACCAATTGGTTTTCTTGATTAGTATGAATGGCAAAATCTATGCCATAAAAAACATAGAGCAGAATTGCCAATACACCTATACCAACAATACATTTATTTATCCAGGTGTCTCTCTTTAATACGAGTGTGCCTGCCATAGCAATAAACACTGAATAGCTCACCCCAAGCAAATATCTAGGCAAAAGGTTGATTTTAGCAAAATAAGCCAGAAGAGTAGCCATCATGCTTGAAAGAATCACCCCAACTAAAAATAGACCGTTTATTCGGTAATCCTTCTGGGAGATTAGCACCGTCAAACCCAAAATCAGTGCGCTGATTGCGATAACGGTTAATAATTGTTCATAGAGGGGGTTGTGAAAGCTAAAAGCAAAAACCTGGAAAAATACTTCTGGGGGTATTAGATTGGAATTATCTGTGGTTATAACATTTGCTTGATTCCGAAGTAATAATAATCCGGGAATAAACATGACAATTGAGACAATGACACCAATAATTAAAATATATTGATATCTGACAATCTTCCTTTCGAACACAATATCCAACCCAATTACAACACAAATACCTAACAGAACCAAAAAGCCGAAATGGTGAGTATATAAGTTAAGTATGAGCCCTAATGTCATTGTGATGACCCACCCTATAGGGTGTTTTGGGTTGTTTCTATATTTAAATAGGCAATAAAAACTAATTAGGCTCAACAAGACCAACAAAGAATAGGATCTGATTTCAGTCGAGTAATAAATGAACATTGGATGAAACGTGAATAAAAGCAAGGCTCCAATACTAGGGAAAAAACCTTTTAACAATTCTCTAGAGAGGAGAAAGAAAAGAAAGAGAGAAAATATTGCACAAAGAAGTGAAAAGCTACGCATAACGTTTTCTGATTTACCAAAAATTTTTAGGAAAATTTTTAATAAACCAAAGTACAGTGGGGGGTTGAGTTCGTTATACTGACCAGTCAATATCTGAGTCAAAGGTATTTTTACAATCTCAAACGTATGGTACTCATCTGACCACATCGTGAGGGCAGGTATTCTTACTAACCGTATGAAAATACCAATTAGGATTATCGTAAGGAAAACCGCTATTTTTAATAATCCAAATCTTTTTATATCCACGACCATACGCGCCGGATTAAGGGGAGTGGCTTTGGCGTTCATTTATCGGTCAAGTTCCTCTAGATATTGTTTCAGCTTCATCCCAATCTTATTAAACGTCAGGTTCTCCTGGTAAAACTTGTATCCTTGCTGGGCCAGGCGGGCGCGCAACTGTTGGTCATCCCGTATGGTCAGGATAGCGTCGGCCAGGGCGCGCGGGCTCTGACGCTCGCACAGGTAGATTGTCTCCCCATGTTGCAAGGTGCTGGACATGACCGGCGATTCGCCATTGATGATCGGTTTCGCCATCGCCAACCCTTCGTGGATTTTGTGCTGCATCGTCATCAGCGCCTGTGGGGTGACGCCAAAGGTACCTAACAGCACGTCGGCGCAGGCGACGCGCTCCACCAGCTCGTTCACCTCCATCCAATCGATGAAGGTCAGGTTGGCCAGCCCGTAGCTGTTCGCCAGCGTGGCGGTTTTTTCACGCTCGGGTCCTTGCCCGATCATCTCGAACCGGATGGTCGGGTCGCCAGCCAGCAGATGGGCGGCTTCGACAATGACACCTGGGGCGTGGTTGCGGATGAATGTGCCATAGTACAGGCAGAGAAATATGCTGTCATCTTTTTCGTGACAGTCACGCGGCTTGAAGAGGCGGTCGTCGGCGCCAAGCGGCAGCAGGCGGATCTTCTCGGACCGGATGCCGTAGTTATCCTGATACCAGCGGGCGTACTCCGAAGTGTCGATGATTAGCAGGTCTGGTAGGCGGCATGCCAACCGCTCCACTGACCGGATTAGCCGGACCGAAAAGGAGCTGCTCTGTTCCAGGCCGCGCTCCTGGGCAATCAGATAAATCGACATCATCACGTCATACACCAACGGCTTACGCCGTAGCCAGCTCAGCAGTCGCGCCAATGGGATATCAGGCTGGCCCGGGTAGCCCACTATTAGCACGTCATACCGGCCAACGTGCAGATAGCGCCAGATCAGGCGCAGGTAGGCTAAGATAGCTCGCAGCCAGAAGCCGGGCTTAAGCCACCCGCCACCCGCCACTTGCTCGCGGTCTTCCAGGCCTTTCCACAGCCCAGCGTGGCACTCCACAACCTCCACCTCATTCATCCGCAGCCGCTCGATGTTCAGCCGGTTGCGTGGATAGGTAGCGCGATAGGTGCCAAAATAACAAACTCGTAACGCTTTATTAACACTCAATTTTTATCCATCTTCGCTTTGCAGATAAATAACTGATTCCCACCCAGCAGGAAACGCCGGTAGCCATCTATTTCCAGGCCGTTCGGCTCTATCAGGTCGACCATCATCTTGTGAGAAAAAATAGTCTCATGCTCCCGTACCGCGTCTTTGGAAAATAGGCCGATGATCGCCCCCGCCCGGTGGATTTTATCGCCGAACGGCGATGGCGTGGTCATTACCAGGCGACCGCCTGCCTTAAGATACCGCGGCAGTTGCGCCACCAAATGGGCAGGGTGTTCCAGGTGCTCGATTACTGCTACCAGTAAAATGGTGTCGAATTGTCGCTCCAGGTTTAACTCGTTCAGATCCAGATCACGCACGATAAACTGGTAGCCTGGGTATTGGTCGGTGAGGGTTTTGATGAACTGGGGTGAGCCTTCTACACCAAGGTAACTCTGCCCTGGCCTTAGCAACGGGATCACTTTGCCAAACCCGCAGGCCAGGTCGAGCACATCGCCGCGCAGGAAAGGCGCAATAGCCTTCATGCGCTGCTCAGTAAGGAAAGGGGTCAGTAAAGGTGGCATATCCTATGGATTAACCCCAAACACAAAAACCTGGTCCTGGTGGTAAAGCAAGGTATAGTGTGGGTCGGCCAGCATCTGCGCCGGGTCGATCAGTGGGCCGGGAGAGTTGACGCGGCCTTGTTGCTGGCCAATGTAAACGTGAGTGATGCCGCGTTCTTTAAGCATGGCGATCACATGCG
>Ga0315273_10007681_pt1 | contig 13526 bp, 12 predicted proteins | sample YL17G02_0_MG_FD_205753 | JGI IMG/M metagenome (GOLD analysis project Ga0315273, IMG submission 205753) | Sediment microbial communities from Yellowstone Lake, YNP, Wyoming, USA - YL17G02_0 | ecosystem: Environmental > Aquatic > Freshwater > Lake > Sediment | place: USA: Wyoming | collected... | reverse complement strand
TACAACAACAGTAACTCCTACAAATACTCCTACAAATACTCCTACAAAGACAGTAACACCTACAAATACTCCTACTAACACTCCTACAAATACTCCAACAACAACAGTAACACCAACTAATACTCCAACAAATACTCCAACAAAGACAGTAACACCTACAAATACTCCTACCAATACTCCAACTAATACTCCAACAACAACAGTAACACCAACTAATACACCAACTAATACTCCTACAACAACAGTAACTCCTACAAATACTCCTACAAAGACAGTAACGCCAACTAATACTCCAACTAATACTCCAACAACAACAGTAACTCCTACAAATACTCCTACAAATACTCCTACAAAGACAGTAACGCCAACTAATACTCCAACTAATACTCCAACAACAACAGTAACTCCTACAAATACTCCTACTAAGACTGTTACACCAACTCAAACTCCTACACAAACCCCTACTAAAACTCCAACACCTACTGTCACTCCTTCCATCACTCCTTCCATCACCCCACCTGTTACTCCATCAGTCACTCCATCTGTTACTCCAACAATAACTCCATCTGTTACTCCATCCCCGACCACCACATTCTTGTACTTAGTACAAGATGCATGGTCAGAAAGCTGCGGAGGAATAACTTGTTCGGATAGTACTTTAACAACGATATCATATTCTAGTGCATTAAGTAATGGAAGTTATTATAGTGAAGGAACTGATAATGCAATAGTATATAGAATAGTATCACTTCGATATGGTACTGATACTGCACCTGGATATACATATATTGATCCAGTAAGTAGAGCTAATACATATTGTTGCTTGTAAAATATTAAACAAGGATATTTATATATATGATAAGTAATACTGCATTTACATTACAATTTAAATCCGAAAATATTATATATGAAAACGTAATTTCATGTACTGTTGAGGAAAATGATTTTAACTATTCATTGAATCCTTCTTGTATAAGTGGTGATGGAGGAATTCTGAGAGATAATATAACTGGATCAGCTTTTAGTCCTTTTGTTACTACAATTGGAGTATATAATGAAAGAAACGAATTATTAGTAGTTGGTAAATTATCAACTCCTTATTCTATTCCTCCTAATACTGATATTACTTTTAAAGTAAAATACGATTCTTAATGTGGAAATGGCTAACAGGTTCTGAAAACGGAGTAAGTCAATTATCTGACTTTCCTGAAAATTCTTTTGGGTTTGTTTACCTAATTAAAAATTTAGATGGACATTTTTATATAGGTAAAAAGTTTTTACATTTTGCAACTAAAAAGAAAATAGGAAAAAAACAATTAGCTGAAAATAAATTACAAGGAATTAGAACAAAAATTGAAAGATCAACTAAAGAATCAGATTGGTTAAATTATTGGGGTTCTGAACCAGAATTACTTAATGATATCAAAGATCAAGGTAAATTAAATTTTGAACGAATTATATTAAAGATATGTTATTCTAAAAAAGAATTAACATACTGGGAAGTATATTATCAATTTCAGTACAATGTTTTACATACTGAATTATCATATAATCGGAATATACTCGGGAAATTTTACAAAAAAGATTTTTACAACGTGGTTTCGTAATAATTAATCATTATATTATAATACACAGTTATGGCTACAATTTTCGTATCAATTGCTTCATATAGGGACCCCGAATTGGTTCCCACTCTAAGAGATTTATTCAGTAATGCAAAGAAACCAGATAAGATTGTGGTTTGTATTTGTTGGCAAAGAGATAAAAATGAATCATTAGAAGAATTTACTGATGATAAAAGAGTTAGGATAATTGATATCCCTTATCAAGCTGCTAAAGGAGCATGTTGGGCTAGATATCTTATTCAACAACAATATACAGGAGAAGATTATTTTATGCAGTTAGATTCTCACCATAGGTTTGTACCTGATTGGGATGAGAAATGCATTAATATGATAAAACAACTACAAAAGAGTGGATCTAAAAAACCATTATTAACAGCGTATATTCCTTCTTTCAATCCAAAAAAAGATCCTGAAGAAAGAGTACAAATACCTTGGAGAATGGTATTAGATAGATTTATACCAGAAGGTGCCGTTTTCTTTTTACCTGAATCTATAGATGATTGGAAAGAACAACCACTACCAGTACCTGCAAGATTCTTTTCAGCTCATTTTGTATTTACAATAGGTAGATGGGCTGAAGAAGTTTTTTATGATCCTGATTATTATTTTCATGGAGAAGAAATATCATTAGCGGCAAGAAGTTTTACTTGGGGATATGATTTATTTCATCCTAATATTATTGTTGCTTGGCATGAGTATACAAGAGAAGGTAGAACAAAATGTTGGGATGATGATAAAAATTGGGTACCAAAAAATGATGCTAGTCATGCGAAAAATAGAAGATTATTTTCAATGGATGGTAATATTTATGATCCAAACGAATTCAAAGAATTTGGATTTGGACCAATACGTTCTATAAGACAATATGAAAAATATTGTGGATTAGATTTCTCTACAAGAAGAATTCATAAAGATAATATTGATAAATTAACTCCTAATTTAGAAAAAATGGATATAAGTAATGAAGAGTTTGAAAACGGATTAGTAACCGTCTTTAAACACTTTATTGATATATGGAAAGATAATCTACCAGAATCAGATTATGAATTTATTGTAACAGCATTACATGGTGAAGACGATAGTACATTATATAGAAAAGATTTAACTAGCCAAGAATTAGCTAGTATTGTTTATAATAATAAAAGTTTTAAAGTATTTCCGATAGAGGCACCTAATATTACTAAACCTAAATATTGGGTAGTATGGCCGTTTTCAAAAGCTAAAGGTTGGGGAGAAAGATTAACAGGTCCAATAAAATATGATTAGTCCATTAAATGAATTTTTTGATAAAATCTATTATATTAATTTAGATATATCACCAGACAGAAATGAAAAATGTTTATCTCAATTTGAAAAATATGGGATTGTAGCTGAAAGAGTACCAGGTATTCTTGGTAGAGATATGTTTAATACAGGTCGTCCTTTATATGACGGCCGTATGGGAGCATTATCAAGTCATATGAGAGTTATGAAAAAAATAGTTATAAATAATTATAGTAAAGCTTTAATATTAGAAGATGATATTGTTTTTTGTGATAACTTTAATGATAAATTTTCAGAGTATATTGCAGATATGCCTGATGATTGGGATATGATTTATTTAGGAGGCAATCATACCTACCCAACTGTTGTTAATAAACATATAATCAGATTAAAACATACATTAGCTAATCATGCATATTCTATTAGATTACCTCTTTTAAGAACTGAAGTAATTAAAAAAGTTAATAAAATGTGGTCAATAAAAGAAAATGAATTAAAAGATAAAAATCTTCAAGCGGATGTACCTAATGAATTTACAATAGATAACATATTAGCTAATTACCATCCTGTACGTAATTGTTATGGATTTACAGAACAATTAGTATGGCAAGAAGCTGGATTTTCTATAACAGAAAATACATACACTAATTTTGAATGGATATTAAAACAAAAATTTGAATTTGAAGGATAATGGATCCAAAATTAATAATAACTACTGCTTTATATTATTCTACTCCATATGACATACATGGTGGTCGTGGATGGGTGTTTAAATATTATGATGCTCAATTAATTAGTTTATGTAAATTAGGACATAAAGTTGTTATTTTTCATGATAGATCATTTGAACAAGACTTAATTGCTTTTAAAAACCAATATCAATTTGATATTGATTTAATTTATCACGATTTACTTGACTTTCCTCTATCAGAAGAATATTTCAAGTTAAAAAAGAAACACTTTGATACATTAGATTTTGAAAATGCATCAACAACATACTCAAATAATGATAGATTATATGCATTGTGTTTAGCTAAACCACATTTAATAGAAAAAACATATAAAAAATATAAAGATACTGAATATGTTTATTGGATGGATGCTGGATTATTCCATCATGGAATATTTCCTGAATCAGTTGGAGGGATGGAAAAATTTAGAATGTTTCCAAACAGGTATTGGCCTGAAGATAAAACAAACAAGTTTAACCCAGAACTTGGAAAAAAGATTTTACAAAAAATTGAAGATAATCCTGGCAAGATATTAGGATATGTAAGCGATCAAATAAATCGTTTATATTGGTGGTCTGATGTTTTTTCATTTGAAAAAATTGGACATTTTGTAGGTGGGTTAATCGGTACAGATAGACAATCAAGTAAATTTTTACATGAAAACTTTTATGAAAATTTAAAAGTTTCTTTTGATAAAGGAATATTGTGTTTAGAAGAAGAAATTCTTTCTGCGGTATATTGTATTTATGGATCTATGTTTGTTACCACACATTTTGCAACTTGGTATCACGATGTTCCAACAGACCCTGCTTATGTACAAATAGAAGGATTATATCCTTTTTATAGATGTTTTTTCGATTTGTTTAATGAAAATCAAGAATTAATACCAACCATTTTTCCTGTAATTGAACCACGTTTTATTCTTGAAAAAGATAAATATGATTTACCAAACTTTTTTATAAATGGATCTCATAATGGATGTGTATGTGTAGAATACAAAAATAAAATATTAGAGGTAATAGAAATTGAAAGATTATTGGGAATTAAAAATCAAGGAGTATATCAATATAAGACACCATATTGTAGATTTATGGTATTATCTCATATATTAGATTACTTAAAAAATAAATATGGGTTTACTGAATATGGATATTGTGTTCATCAAAATTGCGTAACTATAGAAGGAGATGAAGTTCTAAAACTAGATCTTGATTATACACATGAGCCAACTGATTATTCAGATAATGTATATCGTGTATTATATTATAAATCTGTTCCTGCTAAAGAATATATAGAAGGGAGACATCACATCTCTCATGCTGCTGGAGCTTTTTACCAATCGCCTTTTAAGAATGCATTGGTTTTATCATTTGATGGAGGTGGAAATGATGGTTGGTTTAAAATATTCTTAGCTGAAAGAGAAAAGGGGGTAATGCAAATATGGGATGAAAAGTTAGATCTAGGACTTGCATATGCTTCATTTGGTGCTTACTTTAAAGATATTAATTTTGAATTTGATTTTAATGATGGTAATTTAGTTTATGCAGGTAAGATATTAGGGTTACAATCATACGGTAAATGTAATGAAGAATGGCTCCCATACTTTATTGAATACTATAGAAGTAATCCAGAAGGTAAAACATTTAATACCATGATACATGATATAATTGGTTGTAAAATCGGTGTTTTATTTGATCAAAAAAACAGATTAGAAGGACAATTACAATACGATATTGCTCGTACATCACAAGAAGCTTTTGAAACATTAGTATTTAAATTTTTAGATCCATATGCAAGAAGATATCCATCTCTTCCTATTTGTATCGCTGGTGGATGTGCATTAAATATTGTTTTAAATACAAAAATAAAAGAAAGATATGAAACTGATGTTTATATTGGTCCTAATCCTAATGATTGTGGTTTAGCTCCTGGGATGGCTTTAGATTATATTAAACCTCAAGAGCCAATCGATCTAACATATAGTGGAATTGAAACATTAGATAAAAATTTACTACCTAGATTTGTAGAACAATATAGAGGGGTTCCTTTTGATATTAATGAAATAGTAGATGATTTAGTATTTGGTAAAATTATAGGATTAATGCAAGGAACGAGTGAACATGGACCAAGAGCATTAGGTAATAGAAGTATTCTTTGTAATCCATTAATTAATGGAATGAAAGAACTTCTAAATGCAAAGGTTAAATTCAGAGAATGGTTCAGACCATTTGCTCCAGTAGTTAGATTAGAAGATGTTAGTAAATATTTTGAATGGGAAGGAGAATCAAGACATATGTCTTTTTGTCCTAAAGTAAAAGAACATTATAAAGATCTATTTCCAGCTGCTGTTCATATAGATGGTACAGCTAGAGTACAAACTGTTACTAGAGAACAAAATCAATTTTTATATGATATTTTAACCTTATTTGCTGAGAAGACCGGAGCAGGAGTATTATTAAATACTTCTTTAAATACTAAAGGAGGACCAATAGTATCAACATATAAAGATGCATTAACTATATATGACGATACTCAATTAGATGCTCTTTATCTAGATAGGTACTATTTAAAAAAAAAATTTTAATGAATAAAAGAGTAGTTTTTACTACTATTTGTGTTGGTAATGATGATTGGAAGGATCATAAAAATGCTTGTATTTTAGCAATTACAAGCATACTACAACGCACCCCTTATAGTATTTGTGTTGTTACAGATGATGTTAGTTTCTTTAAAAAATGGAATTTCGGAGAAAGAGTATTAATATATGATATTAACAAGTATACAGATCAACCATTATTCTTTCTTAACTTTTTTAATTGTAATTTAAAATATCTTCCTATTAAAATTGCATTTGAATATAAATGTGATTATACAATATATATTGATTGCGATACATTATTAAATTCATGGGATGAAAAATATTTAGATATGTTTGATAAAGAAGATATTGATGTTTATGCTCCTTATGGAAATAATAAATTAGGAACAATACATCAAAGGACGCCTGGTCTGCATCAGGATTTGGTTGCGTTCGATAAATTTAATGAAATTGGAGAGTTATGGGATGATAAGATGCAATATGGTCCTTTAATACAAGAAACTAATATAGTATTTAAAAAGAATGAAAATAAACAAAATATTTTTACATATACGTTTGAAAAAATCGCAGAAAATTCAATTAAATACAATACACAAAAAACAACTGAAAGTTATTTCTTTGCAGCTGCAATGGGGATGGCACAAATGAATTCTCGAAATATTTGTGATTATGGGGTTGATCCTCCTTCTTATCATGGACAATGGAATCTTATTCATGCAAGGAATTTATGTACTATGTCTGCTGGTCCTATTAAACCATATAACTTTGAAGAATTATTAAATGATATAAAAAACAATAGAGTTCCTAAATCTGTACAAGAAGTTGAGAACTTTAAATTAAAGGATAAGGTATGACACCTAACATAACATTAGTGACGGGATTGTGGGATCTAAAAAGACATGAACTGGCAGACGGCTGGTCAAGAGGATTTGAAGAGCACTACATCCCTCACTTTAAAAAATTATTAGAAACCAAACATAATTTTATCATATTTATCCCTAGTTCATTAAATGAATTAGTATGGTCAATAAGAGATAAATCTAACACTGCTATTATAAATTGGGATTTAGAAAAGGCAATAAAAGAGTTTCCTTTTTACGATAAGATACAATCCATAAGACAAGATCCCGAATGGTTTAACCAAGTTGAATGGTTAAGTAATAGTACTCAAGCTAAATTACCTGATTACAATACCATTGTAATGTCTAAGATGTTTAGATTACATGACGCTAAGTGTTTTGATCCTTTTGATTCAACTCATTTATTTTGGATTGATGCCGGGATAACAAATACTGTTCATCCTGGATATTTTGTTCATGATAAAGTGCTTAGTAAGATCGATAAGTATACAAATAGATTTACATTCATTTCTTTTCCTTACGATGGTAAGGTTGAAATTCATGGATTTAAATATCCAGACATATGCAGATATGCAGAATCAGAAGTAGATAAGGTAACAAGAGGGGGGTTTTTTGGAGGACCGAAAAATCTTATTTCTAAAGTAAATGAAACTTACTACTCATTACTCAATGAAACCCTAAATGAAGGGTTGATGGGAACAGAAGAAAGTATATTTACAATAATAACTCATAAATATAAAACAAAGGTAAATAACTATCTAATTGGAGATGATGGGCTGTTATGGAAGTTTTTCGAAGATTTAAAAGACGATAAATTAGTAGAAGAACCACTTACTGTTACGGACAACATTGAAGTACGTCCTGAATGGGTTGCAGAGAATGTATTTAATTTTGGTAACCCTGATAAAACAGCAGTATATGTTTTAACATATAATTCGCCAAAACAATTTGAAAAACTTTGTATGTCCTTCGAAAGATATGATCCAGAGTTTCTTTCTAGACCAAAAAAATATTTGTTAAATAACTCTTTAGATAGAAGTACTGATGAAGAATATGATCAGTTATGTAAAAAGTATGAATTTGAAGAGATACATAAAGACAATTTAGGAATATGTGGAGGTAGACAATTTATAGCTGAACATTTTAATACATTAGATTTAGATTTTTATTTCTTTTTTGAAGATGATATGTTCTTTTATACAGGAAAGGAACAAGTGTGTAGAAATGGATTTCCAAGAATAGTACCAAACTTATATTCTAAAATATTAAGTCTTTGTGCTTTAGAAGGATTTGATTTTATTAAATTTAATTTTTCAGAATTTTTTGGAGACAATTCAATTCAATGGGCTTGGTATAATGTACCACAAAATATTAGAAAGAAATTTTGGCCAGATAATAATAAATTACCTGAGCACGGTCAAGCATCTTATGCACCAAAAGTAAATTATACCAGTATTAAAGTACATGGGGGAATGCCTTATGCAACTGGAGATGTATTTTACTGTAATTGGCCTCAAGTAGTATCTAAACCAGGAAATAAAAAAATGTTTATAAATACAACTTGGGCCCGTCCTTACGAACAAACCTGGATGAGTCATATATTTCAGGAAACCAAAGAAGGAAAAATAAAGCCTGCAATTCTGTTGGCATCCCCAACAGAACATGATAGATTCGATCATTATGATAGATCTGAACGAAAAGAGAGCTAAATGGTAGATGAAAATAAAGTATTGCTGGGGTTCCTAGAAAACATATTAGGTAAAGGAAAACATACGTCTAAAAACAATTATGCGTTCTTTTGTCCGAAATGTAAGCATAGAAAACCAAAACTAGAGGTTAATTTGGATACTCATAGATATAATTGTTGGACTTGCATTCCTGAGTTCAAAGGTAAAACAATTAGATCCTTGTTAAATAAATTAGATATCCCTAAGGAACGAATTTCTTATATACTATCATATATAAAAGAAGATAATAAGGAAACAACAAGGGAAATCAAGGAGAACCATGTGGTACGACTACCTAATGAGTTTAAGTCACTTTACAGTGGTTCTGGCATTATTTATAGCCAAGCTAGGAATTACGTAAAGTCCAGAGGAATTACAAACGATGATATTCTTAAGTATAACATTGGGTATTGTGATTCAGGAAAATATGAAAACATGGTAATTATACCTTCATATGACGCAAATGGAGATTTAAACTATTTTATTGGTAGATCGTTTAGTAGCTTGAATAAAGCTAACCATGCAGGTCCTGAGTGTGATAAAGATAATATTATAGGGTTTGAATTATTTATAAATTGGGCGGTACCAATCATTGTTTGTGAAGGAGGATTTGATGCGGTTTCAATTCGTAGAAATTGTACACCATTATTTGGGAAAATGATTCCTTCTGCATTAATGAAAAAATTAGTTCTAGATCAAGTTAAAACAATATATCTTGCATTAGATAAAGACGCTTTAAAACTTTCAATAAATTATGCGGAACAGTTGATAAATTTAGGTAAAGAGGTATATTTTATAAACATGGACGATAAAGATCCAAATAAGATGGGGTTCGTTCATTTCACAAATTTACTCCATCAAGCTAAGCCGTTCACTGTAACGGATCTATTTTTAACAAAACTAAATTACACATGACGGTAGCAAGTACAAAAAACATATATCATCATCCTGGTATAAGAAGAACAGTAGAGGTAAATGAACTCTCAAAACAGATCACAATATATGATCAAAGATATTACCAAAGAGATGCTGAAAGATTTTATCCTTCAGTAACTTTTGTATTAAGTTACTTTCCTAAAAATAAATTCTTTGAATCATGGGCAAAAGATGTCGGACACAATATCGATATCATTTTAAGAAAAGCTGGTGATGAAGGAACAATGGTTCATAAAGGCATTGAAAGTATGCTAAATGGTAAAGAATTAATTTGGTTAGAAAATAGTACTTATGCTAATTATCCACCTGAAGTATGGATGATGCTTAATAGATTCACTGAATTTTGGGAGACATACAGACCACAACTTATTTCAACTGAATGTCATTTATTTTCAGATAAGTACGAATTTGCAGGAACTGCTGATATTGTATGTATTATTAATGATGAAGTGTGGTTAATAGATATTAAGACGAGTAATAGTATTCATAAGTCATTTGATCTTCAAACAGCAGCTTATGCTACAGCTTGGAATGAAACACATAACTCTCCAGTAACAAGAAGAGGGATACTATGGTTAAAATCACCTAAAAGAAAACCAGATAGAAATGGTAAAAAAATGCAAGGAGATGGATGGGAAATCCTAGAATCTAAGAATAATTTAAAGAAAGACTTTAAGCTATTTGAATTAGCTTATGAATTATTTAAATTAGAAAATGAAGAAATGAAACCTCTTACTGAGATATTACCTACTTCACTTAAATTAAATATATAAATCAAGTTTCCCTTTATATTTATTACAAATAGAGGGATGATTAAATTACTTGAATTACTAGAGAAATCTAGTAAAAATAAAAAAGCTATAATATTTGCCGGTCCTGTTGCTGCTGGTAAAACAACAATCATTAAGCAATACGTTCCCGTAGATTTTCAAAAATATGTATTAAATTCCGATAATCACTTCGAAAAGATTATGGGAACTAAAATGGATCAGGATAAATTCTCTCCTGAAGAATTAAGCAATACTGCTAAAGCAATGCAAAGTTCTATAAAACAAATCAGATTAGATTTAAGTAATAGTATAAAGCAAGGAGTACCGATCATTATAGATGCAACTGGTGGATCAATAAGAAAAACAGTAGAAAAGAAAGAAGCATTGGAAGGCGCAGGGTATGACGTAATGATGGTCATGATATACACTTCACCTTTAGCTACATTAAAAAGAAATTCTGAAAGAGATAGAAAATTAAAATCATTCATAGTATTACAAAACTGGAAAAGTGTGGTTAGTAATATTAAAGAGTACATGAGTATATTTGGTAAAAATAATTTTGTAGTTGTTAATGCTGATAAAGATGATGATATAAAGTCATTCTCAGCTGATGAAGCGGATAAGTATTTTAGATCAAATATAAAGTATAAACAATTATCTCCTGAAGCAGAACAAGAATTAGAAAGTGGTATTAATAGATTAATACAAGATTGTGAAAAACTTCCGTTCTTAGCTTTTGATGAATTAGATACAAGAATCAAAAATTTTTTAATTCCAATCGATGACGCAGATATTGAACAACAACAGTAATATAGGAGCTGAAATCCTTTATGAAGTAATGTTCGGTAAAGGTAAGTGTTTCTTCCCTGGAGGGTTTAAACCTCCTCATATCGGTCACTACGAAGCATTGAAGGACTTAGTATCAAGGAGCTATATAACTGAAGTAGAAGTTATAATTAGTTCTAAACCAAGAGAAGGCATTACAGCTGAAGAAAGTAAAGCAGTATGGGACATATTTTTAAAAGCCCAACCGTTACAAAAAGTTAAAGTAGTTATTTCTCCTGATCCTTCTCCAGTTATAACAATTTATCACTATCTTGAAGCATATCCTCAAGAATCACCAGTTTACTTAGCAGGAGCTAAAGATGAAGTAGATGATCAAGGATATTTTGAATCATTACAAAAAAGATTTGGTGATCGAGTATTAACAATAGCTATAGATGAAAAAGTAGGAAGGATTTCTGGAGCATATGTAAGAGAAGTAATCAGAAGCGGTGACTTTGAACATTTTAAAGAGTGCATTCCACCAGCAGCCGTTAATAAAGGATTTGCTGATGATATTTTTACAATTGTTAGTAAAACATCTTCACAAGAAAAACAAACAGTAAAAGAACAAGTAATAAAAGAATTAGGAGATAGCAGTCCTTTATCCTATACTAAAGTGGATAGTAAGTGGGGGAAAACATTACACTCTATTCCAACCGATGTTAAGTACAGATTCGAAACAAGTAAAGGGACAGGATATGAAGTAGGGATATGGGGTGAAGGTGAATTTGATCACACTGCAAACGCGTTTACTAAATACCAGGTAGAATTTGGAGTACTTAAAAATGGATATCCATCTGGTCCCGACACCATGACAAATAAACACGAAATAGGACAAGTGATGTCGACCATAAGTACTATAATAAAAGATTATATTACAGAGTATAATCCTCCATTAATAAGATGGTCAGGTCACCCAAAAACTAAACAAGAATGGGATAATCTTAGTCCATCTACAAGTACTGCTCGTAGTAGATTATATCAATATTATTTAGAAAAAAATTTACACAATATTTCTAACTATATTTTTACCCACGAACATGGATATTCGGTTCTAAAAAGAAAACAAGAACTAAATGAACAAGTTTCAATTCAAATTCAAGCAAAACCTTTATCAAGCGAGATGTACTTACCAGACTTTTTTGGGTATGTATGTAACATGCTAGAAATTCAAAGACCTCCTGAATTAATTTTATTAGATGAACCATTAATGGATGAAACAGATGGTCAGCCAAGTTTTGTATGTTATGAGCCAGCAACAGGGATAATTAAATTATACAAAGAAAAAAGACATATTGTTGATTGTATGAGATCACTTGCACATGAAATGTGTCATCATCGTCAAAATGAACTTAATCAATTAGTTTCAAGCACTGACGGTAATACAGGATCAGAAATTGAAAATGAAGCAAATTCAGTAGCAGGAATGCTTGTACGTAAATACGGAAAAGACAACCCACAAATATATTTTTAAAGTTATGGCAGAATCAGTTTTAAAAAAGGAATTTACTCAAAGAGACGTACAAAGAATTAGAAATTTAATCACTAAAAAATTTGGTGATAAAACTCAAATTCAATCTGGGTACGGTACTAGAAAGATAACTCATGAAGAAGGTGATATATGGGAAGAGGATAATAAAACTTGGACTATCAAGAATGGAATTAAACAATCAGTATCCAAGCATGATGAATTTAGAAAAATATTTTTCATGCCTCTAGCATGTCCTGAATGCGGACAACGTATGCCTAATACCCTACATAATAAAAAGGTTTATATAGTACATAAAAAGTGTTCTGATTGTGTCATTAAAATGGAAACAGAACTAAAGAGAGTCGGTAAATATGAAGAATATGAGCGAGTTCTAGTTAATCAAAATAAAAACGATGAAATAAACGATATGATTCAGTTTTTAGAAGAGTGGGAGAATGTAAAAGAAACATATGTTACGGAACAAGGAGATATTGAACTGTGGAGTACAGGTAATGTAAAAACAAAGGAATACTTAGAGTTTAAACAAGCATTACAGAAAGCTAAAGAAACAGATATCTAAATTATCTAATATTTATAATAGATAATTAATTATTAATGGCTTTTCCAAATCTTACAGGTAATTACATAGCGAACACCTATCAAAGAATAGTTCAATATGCAAGTGGAGCTTTTTATGACGGTACTGGTAGTTTAATACC
>Ga0315273_10007680_pt1 | contig 13527 bp, 10 predicted proteins | sample YL17G02_0_MG_FD_205753 | JGI IMG/M metagenome (GOLD analysis project Ga0315273, IMG submission 205753) | Sediment microbial communities from Yellowstone Lake, YNP, Wyoming, USA - YL17G02_0 | ecosystem: Environmental > Aquatic > Freshwater > Lake > Sediment | place: USA: Wyoming | collected... | reverse complement strand
CCCATTTTGTTTTTGTTATCACACCATACGACCAGCTTGCGTGGTCGATGGCATCCAAAAGTGCAGCGTAGCTGTCTCGGAGCTGATATTCACCCGTTGCAAAGTATTTGCCGACAATTGCAATCGTTATCTTTTTTTCGTTTTTCTTTTTTGTTTTTTCTACCATTTCCTTCCATTTTTCTAGGTGAAGCGGTTGTATGGGGAGATTGAGCATATTTAAGATTTTTTCATCAAACCGCTGAACGGCAAACAAAACCGGCGTTTCGTATGGGCAGGCTACGTCTATATTATTAATTATGTTTTCCGGCTCTACATTGCAAAAAAGTGCAAACCGCGAACGACGTCTCTCATCAACCGGTTTTTCAGCGCGCGCCACGATGAAATCCGGTTGGATTCCCATGGAATTAAGCGTCCTTACGGAAAGTTGGGTCGGCTTTGTTTTTGGTTCTCCTAAATGCATAGGAGTCGGGAGATAACTCACGTGGACATGGATAACCGTATTTTTTTTGTCATGGGAAAGGATGCGGGATGCTTCGTAATACAGCATATTTTGATACTCTCCGGCTGTCCCTCCCAACTCAACGACGATGATATCAGCTTTGTCTTTCTCCCCTGCCTCTTTAATTCTTTTTATGATCTCGTCAGTCACATGAGGAATAGCCTCGACATCTTCTCCGTTATAGCCAAAATTCCGTTCCCGATCAATGACTGTTTTATAAATCTGTCCCATGGTGATGAAGTTGTGGCGGTTTAAGTTTTTTCCTAAAAATTTCTCGTAGGTCCCCATATCCATGTCCGCCTCAGTTCCATCTTCCAGTAAATACGGATCACCATGTTCAATGGGATTGATAAGCCCTGCATCAATGTTGAGGTAATTTTCACACTTGACAGGGGTTACGTTATATCCTCGGTTTTGAAGAAGAAGCGCTATGGCGGCTGTCGTATTCCCTTTGCCTAAGCCTGATATGACGCCTCCTGAGACAAAGATAAATTTGGTGAGCATAGTTCATCTTACCAAAATGCAGTGCACTCAGTCAATAATCATGAAGAAAGTGTGGGATTTTGACGGTGTTTGTGATGATGAAGCACTTTTAATTCCAGAAATGAACGTCTGAGAGATGCCAGTGCGGTTGCACGTTCCTCAATTTTTCCTTTTTGCGTTACGATATTTTTCGCATCAATTTGAGCTTTTTTGAGTTCAGACTCGTTTATTTCGTCAGCATGCACGGCACGGGATACCAGTATTGAAATACGATCTTTGGTTACTTCCATAAATCCCCCGCCGATTGCTAAAAACCATTCCTTCCTCCCATAGGTTATTTTTACTTCCCCTTCAGTTAATGCGGAAAGCAATCTGATATGGTGAGGTAAAACACCGATGATACCCTCTCTGGTAGGTACTGTAACTGCGTTCACTTGTTCGGAAAATGCTTTCCGACCTGGCGTTATGATTTCAAGAAGAATGGTGTTCATAATTATCTCACTTCTTCAATGCCTCCGACCATATAAAAAGATTGCTCGCTTTTATCATCATGTTTTCCTTCAAGAATTTCTTTAAATCCCCGTACGGTATCTCCCAGTTTGACGTATTTGCCCGGTTTTGCGGTAAACGTTTCAGCGATAAACAATGGTTGAGTAAGAAACCGTTGAATCTTTCTTGCTCTCGTAACCGATTGCTTATCTTCGTCACTTAATTCTTCCATTCCGAGAATTGCGATGATATCCTGGAGATCTTTATATCGCTGCAATACCCTTTGAACGCCCCGAGCCACTTCATAATGCTCATAACCCACCGTCCCCGGTTCCAAAATCCGTGAATTTGAGGAAAGCGGATCAACTGCAGGATAAAGTCCCTGATCCTGCAGCGATCGCTCAAGGGAAATAGAAGAGTCCAAATGAGCAAATGTAGCCACAGGCGCCGGATCTGTATAGTCGTCTGCGGGCACGTATACAGCCTGAACGGAAGTAATTGACCCTTTGTTCGTTGAGGTTATCCGTTCCTGCAATGCTCCCATCTCTGAAGCAAGCGTCGGCTGATATCCGACTGCTGATGGAATTCTTCCAAGAAGCGCAGACACTTCGCTACCGGCTTGAGCAAAGCGAAATATATTATCGATAAATAAAAGAACATCCTGACCTTCCTCATCCCGAAAATATTCTGCCATCGTAAGACCGGTGAGTCCCACTCGAAGACGGGATCCGGGAGGTTCATTCATTTGTCCGAATACCATAGCGGTTTTATCAATAACTCCGGATTCCTTCATTGCCAGGTATAAGTCATTTCCCTCACGAGATCGTTCTCCAACACCTGCAAATACAGAAACTCCTCCGTGAACTTCAGCGACGTTGTGAATAAGTTCCTGAATAAGGACTGTTTTGCCCACTCCTGCTCCTCCAAAAATGGCTACTTTTCCACCTTTTACAAACGGAGCGATCAGATCAATGACTTTGATGCCGGTTTCCAAAATTTCCAACTTCGTGCTTTGGTCAATAAATTTCGGTGCACTCCGGTGGATGGGGTACTTTTTGGTCGTTTTTACCTCCCCTTTTTGATCAATAGGGTCGCCGACGACATTAAAGAGTCTTCCTAATGTTTTTTTACCAACTGGGACGGTAATCGGAGCACCTGTAGCCATCACTTCATCTCCCCGTTTCAGCCCGTCAGTGGGGCCAAGTGCTACGGTTTTTACACGGCCCTCACCTATCTGAGAAGCAACTTCCAAAACCAAAATACCCGTTTGTGTATATTTCGTTTTTACATGGAGGGCTTCATAAATTGAGGGCAGGTAATCTGAGGAAAACTGTACGTCTACGACGGCACCAATGACCTGGACGATAACTCCGATTTTTTTGGACGTACCGGTTTTTGTATCTTTTATTTTCATAACACGTCTCCTTTGTTTAGATTATTGAACGGTCATACGCGCTGTTACCATGTCTGAAATTTCATACGTTATTTTTTCCTGGCGTGCTTTATTGTATAAAAGCGTCAGGTCATCAATACGGGAAAGTGCATTGTCGGTCGCGTTTCTCATCGCAACCATACGGGCTGAATGTTCACTTGCTTCAGACTGAAGAATGGCATCCCGTACCTGATTTTCTATGTAATGGGGAAGAAGCTCATCAAATACTTCTTTTACGGATGGCTCAATGAGAAACTCCGTATCTTTAGCTTTTTGCGTCGTTTCCGACAATTCCAACGTTAAAGGAAGAATGGTTTTTTTCTTTGGTAATTGTTTTAAGGCGGAAAAGAATTCGTTAAAAACAATATCCACACCTTCATATGCATAAGACAAATATCTATTAACAGCAAGTTCTGCTAGAGCCGGAACTGACGCAACCGCACTACTTTCTGAAAAATCGGCAATCAGAGATCCACCGGTCCTGACGATGAAACCTGCACCTTTCTTCCCAACCGTCACATAATCGTGCGTTGGAATTTGAGAATAGATCTCCAGAAGAAATCGGAAAAGATTAGTGTTGAGTGAACCGCAGAGTCCTTTGTTAGAAGACATGACGAACACTAATCGTTTCCCACTCTTCAAGTTCGGTTTTTTTAGCAATGGGTGATGCTTGGCATCTGCAAGACTACCCAGTTCCATAACCATATCGAATATTTTTTGTGCGTACAGCTTCCCTGCAAGAGCTTGCATTTGAGCCTTTTTCATTTTTGACGCAGCGACCATTTCCATTGCCTTGGTGATTTGAGCGATATTTTTTACTGACCGGATGCGGCCTCGTAAAAGTCGGATACTAGCCATAGGTTATTTCCATTCTTTCATGAATTCCTCAATTGCTTTTTGCAATCCTGATTCGATTTGAGCTGTTAAACCTTTTTCTTTTTCGATAAGAGGCAAGAGTTTTTTGTGACGATTCTCTACAAATGATAGAAACCGCTCTTCAAATTCCTGAATTTTTGTTGTAGGAACTATGTCAAGATGTCCCGATGTACCGGCCCAAATGACCGCTACTTGTTTTTCAACGGGCATGGGAACGTACTGACCTTGTTTGAGAAGTTCGATCATCCGCGAACCGCGGTCAATTTGTTTTTTGGTAGCTGCATCAAGATCAGTTGCAAACTGTGCGAAAGCTGCAAGTTCACGGTATTGAGCCAAATCAAGCTTTAAGCTCCCAGCTACTTTTTTCATCGCTTTTATCTGCGCATCCCCTCCCACTCGGGATACGGATATCCCAACGTTCAGAGCCGGCCGCTGGCCGGCATTGAACAAATCCGGCTCAAGATAAATCTGGCCGTCGGTTATGGAAATAACGTTTGTCGGTATATACCCCGATACGTCATTTGCCTGTGTTTCAATGATAGGGAGCGCTGTCAACGATCCGCCTCCATGCCTATCGTCCATACGACATGCCCGTTCCAAAAGCCGGCTGTGGAGATAAAACACATCACCCGGATAGGCTTCTCTGCCTGAAGGTCGGCGCAGGGTCAATGATATTTGTCGATATGCCCACGCATGCTTTGATAAATCATCGTAAATGATGAGCGCATCCTTACCTTTATCCATAAAATATTCACCCAATGCACACCCTGCGTACGGTGCCAGATATTGATACGACACGGGATCACTCGCTGAGGCTACAACGACAATCGTATGATCAAGTGCTTTATATTTTTGCAAATCTGATACGACGTGGGCGATACGGGACATTTTTTGTCCAATGGCCACATAGATGCAATATACATCTTGCTTTTTTTGATTAATGATGGTGTCTACTGCTATAGCAGTCTTGCCCGTATTCCTGTCTCCGACGATCAGCTCCCGCTGGCCTCTGCCGATGGGAATAAGCGCGTCTATTGCTTTTATTCCCGTTTGAAGGGGTGTTGTGACGCGCTGCCTATAGGTAACGCCTGGAGCAATTTTTTCTATCGGATATTTTTTCGAACTCCGAATCGGAGCTTTTCCATCTATGGGGATTCCTAACGGATTTATGACTCTTCCCAGAAATTCCTCACCAACAGGTACTGATAAAAGATCACCCGTCATTCCTACCTCATCGCCTTCTTTTATTGAGGTATACTCTCCCAACACGATCACACCCACTGAGTCTTCTTCCAAATTGATAGCAAATCCTTCAACGCCGGATTGAAACACTACTTTTTCAAGATACGCAACATGAGGAAGACCGCTTACTTTCACGACTCCGTCAGCGATTGAGGTCACATGTCCTACATGTTTTGCCGTCGTTTTTGTATCGTAGTGTTCTAGTTTTTTGGTCAGTTCATCGGCAATTTGCTTTGTCAGATCATAGCTCATATATGATTCCCTTTCAAAAGCATAGTTTCTATGGCTTCCAGTTTTCCTTCATAACTCATGTCGATTACATAATCGGCGATTTCTACACGCATACCACCCAAGACAGATGGCCGAACTTCACAGGCAAGCGATATCGGCCGGTTCATGCGTTTTGAAAGAATTTTTGTTAATTCTTCTTTTTCAGATTGATTCATAGCAACAGCAGTTATCACTCTGGCTGTATGATCACTCCAAGCCTGCTGACTCACTTTCCGAAGTAAACTTTGTACTTGTGGTAATGGACGCCTACCTTTTCTATCCCTTTTCAGGTGTTCGACTATACCGTCTACAAAATTTCTCGCATCAGCATTGAGTATTTTCATACGTTCTCTATCTCTTTTATGTGTTTTGCTAGAATTTTATGCTGAATTTCTGTGGAGATCGTTTCGGAAAGAAGCTGCTTTGCCATCCGAACAGATAGCTTAACCGCCTCTTTACGTACACCGTTTAGCATCGCTTCCCGTTCTTCGGTAAGTGTGACTCTTCCTTTTGCCAACATATCATCAATTGATTTTTTCGTCTCTTCAAGGATTTTTTTCGCTTCAATTTTTGCATCCTTTTGCGCTTCCCCGATAATACGCAGACCCTCTTGGCGTGCTTCTTTTATCATCTGCGCCTTTTTTTCTTCGGCTTTTTCATTTTCCTTGCGCATGTTTTCCGTATAGTTTAACCCGTCTTCTATCTCTTTTTTCCTTTTATTCAAAATCGTAAGAATTGGCTTGTATAAAAGAGCTTGCAACACGACGACGATGATGAAAAAGTTTACAACCTGAGCTATTAATAACTTTGGTTCTATCCCAAGTGCTTCCATATATATATGTTGTTATAACATCCTCGTTATGATGTCAAACAATAGTATTTTTCCAATTACACGTTATACGAATTTTATTATGAGAGCGCATACCAATGCGTAAATTGCGATAGCTTCGGCAAATGCCATACCTAATATCATGCTTGTCCGCACATCGCTTGCCGCTTCAGGATTTCTCCCTATTGATTCTACTGCCTTACTCGTAATCAGGCCGATGGCAAACGCTGGTATAGCTCCCCCTAACGCTATAGTTACTCCCATCATAATTATTTTTATCGCTTCTGAGTCCATAAATTTAATATTCACCTCCTTTTAGAAACACTTAACGAATAAAATAAGTTTAGTGTTTCTTAAATCCTCCGAATATCGCTCCGTCGTGCCGTGTACGAATAGTACCTAAAGGCGAACGGTAAGATACGGAGGACTATTACCAAAAGTATATGTTAAATCTGCTTTTTTTCACTCTTCATGTGCTACCGCCACATTGATAAACACAGCGGTTAATGTCGAAAAAACTAAAGCCTGAATAAATCCGATGAATAGTTCCATTATAAGAAATGGCATTGGAGCCAGAAACGGCATGAGAAACGCCATAACTGCTAAAAGTACTTCTCCTGCAAAAATATTTCCAAATAAACGGAATGCAAATGATATTACTTTCGAAAGATCAGAAACTATTTCCAACAACCCTACGAAAAACATAATTGGATTTGAAAAATTCAAAAATCGCTTACTGTATTGAACTCCCAATGTAGAAAAGCCAAAATATTGTATCGCAAAAAATGCAATGATCGCAAGGGCAATAGTTGTATTCAAATCTGCGGTTGCTCCCCGAAGAAGCGGAACAAACTTTTCTCTTTCATAAAACCCTACCGTTCCTACCCCCGGCAATAATCCCATCCAATTGGCAACAATAATAAAAAGAAAAAGCGACGCAAGGATAGGAAATGCTTTTTTTATATGGTGCCCCATAACGGTTTCAAAGAATTCATATAAACCGCTTATGATTATTTCGACAATTGATTGGATGTGTGACGGTACCAGAGAAAGCGTTCCCCTGATATACAGTGCGCTGAAAATAAGAAGCGCCATGACGACCCACGTAGAAAGCAAAGAATTCGTTACAGGCAATCCTGCTATTGATGTAATTTTTTCCGCAGATAACGAAATATGAAGCATGTTTAAGTACCTCTTTTAAGAATAGTACGTATTATAACTACGAAATTAATCATAGATAATACTATGCCTGCAAAAAGAAGAATGATGGTATATCTGGGATAGGAACTCAACTGTCGGTCTATATATGATCCCAAGATCGCTCCTCCTGCAATGGGAAGTGCGATGCCAAATCCTATCTCTCCTGCTAATCCAAAATAATACCATGAATTCACTGTTCTTTTCGTCTTAGCGCTTTTTTTTTCTTGATAGGGAACAGGAATCCCTTCCTCCTGATGGCTTTTTATTGATTCCACACTTTGTTCTATTGTAAAGAAATCTCTCCAAATCTGTCAATCGTTAATTATGGCGACAATTTTTCCAAATTTATGATTTCTTCAGCCAAAAGCGTCAGTCTGTCATCCTTTTTGTCTATCCTACCGCTTACCTGTATGACGGCATCATTTTTCAAAAAAGAGACGCATGCCGTGAATATTTTGGGAAAAATGACAATTTCTATCGTCCCTGTCGTGTCTTCAAGTTTTATGAACGCCATTTCATTATTTTTTGTTTTTGTAACAATTTTTTTTATATAGGTCACAATACCGCCGATTGTTGTACGAAGTCCGATATCAACATCGCTTATCTGTGCAATCGGTCGGAGATCTCGTTTCTGAAATACATCGATGTATTGCATTAAAGGGTGCTCAGTGAGATAAAATCCTAAGAGTTCCTTTTCGTATGATAAACGCTGTCCCCGTGTCAAATCAGGAATATCCGGTAACGGTATATCGTTCGAATGGACGCTTTCTTGATTTTCAAATAATCCAAACTGCCCTTCTGATACCGCCTTTTTCTTTTTGTGTATGATGTTGAGCGTATCTTCAAGAACCATAAGAAGCGGGGCTCTCTTACCAAACAAATCCAACGCGCCGGTTTTAATGAGGCTCTCTATGGTTTTTTTGTTTACTTTAGAAAGATCAACACGAGAAAGAAAATCACCAAACGAAAAAAAGATTTTGTCTTGACGGGCTTGTAAAATGACGTCTATAGCAGCTGTTCCTACATTTTTTATTGCAGATAGTCCGAAACGAATCGCCTGTTTCCCTGACCCACTTGCGCCTTTTTCGATAGTAAACTCGACATAGGATTTGTTTATATCAGGAGGAAGAAGGTCAACATGGATGCGTCGGCATTCGGATACGATACTCGAAATTTTTTCATCACGCGTTGGACCTGTATTTGAACGCGTTTCTGCAGTCAACACCGCAGTCATAAATTCGACTGCGTAATGTGCCTTCAAATACGCTGTTTGGTAGGCTATCATTGCATAACAGGCCGCATGAGCTTTGTTAAAACCATATCCGGCAAATGGCTCTATGAGATTAAATGTCTCTTCCGCTTTTCCTTTGCTCAATCCATTATCAACACAACCATTGATAAATTTTTCCCGTTGCTTTTTCATTTCTGTGGATATTTTTTTACCCACGGCTTTTCTCAGTTTATCTGCTTCTCCCCAACTATATCCGGCAAGCGTAATGGCCGTGAGAAGAACGTCATCCTGATACGTGATAAGGCCATACGACTGTTTTAATACTTCTTTAAGTCGCGGATCCGGATAGGTAATGAGGCTCGGATCGTGTTTTCTCCGTATAAATTCCGGGATAACCTGCATGGGGCCCGGACGAAATAAGGCAACCATTGCCATGAGATCAAATATAGTCGTCGGTTTCAGTTCTTTAATATAGCGGCGCATCCCAGCGGATTCGAGCTGAAATATCCCCGTTGTTTCCGCCTGAGAAAGCATGGTAAACGTTTTTTTGTCATCAAACGGAATGGTATCCATGTGGATATCTATTCCTCGGGTATCTTTAATAAACCTAAGAGCCTGACTCAATATCGTCAAATTTCTCAGTCCTAAAAAATCCATTTTCAAAAGTCCGACGCCGTTTTCGCCAACGGTATACATGTCATATTGCGTTATAATCCGATCGCCTTTTGATTCTTTCTGGAGAGGTGTGTATTCAACAAGCGGTTTATCCGCAATGACCACTCCTGCAGCATGGACGGATGCGTGACGGGCGACTCCTTCCAATTTTTTAGCTACATCAAGAAGTCGTTTTGTTTCCGGTTCCGAACGGTATGCTAGTCCCAGTTCCGTTGATTGCTCTAATGCTTTCTCGATCGTCATATGGCTACCCTGAAAACCTAGAGGGATCATTTTCGATATCCTGTCCGGCTTGCTGTAGGGCATTCCAAGAGCCCGTCCCGCGTCCCTAACCGCACCCCGAGCTTCCATTGTTCCGAACGTGATGATCTGAGCAACTTTATCGCTTCCGTATTTATTCGTAACATATGCGATAACTTCATCTCTTTTGTCATCGGCAAAATCAAGGTCAATATCAGGAGGAGACGGACGCTCTGGATTTAAAAATCTTTCAAATGGCAATTGAAAATAAAACGGATCAAGACCTGTTATGCCCAGCGCGTAGGAAACGACGGAACCCGCTGCCGATCCTCTCCCGGGGCCAACGGTTATCCCTTTATCTTTCGCCCAGTTCACAAAGTCCTGTACTATCAAAAAATACGGCGCGTAGCCTTTTTTGTTTATAATATCCAGTTCATAATCTACCCGTTTTTGTATTTCTTTGGTGAGTTCCTGATAGCGGTGGCCAATATTCTTGTTGACTAACTCTAAAAGATAAGACTGGGACGTATGGCCTTTCGGAAGTGGGAATTTTGGCAGTTGCCACTCGCCCACAGACAACGTTATATTGCACATTTTTCCTATCCGAACGGTATTTTCAATTGCATCCGGCCATTTTTGAAATAGATCCTTCATCTCAGAAGGACTTCTCATATAAAAATCCGGTGAATGGATCATCGAAAGCGGTCTTCCTTTTTCCAAAATCGTATGCTGGGTTTGAACACAAAGAAGTATTTCATGGGCTTCTGCGTCTTGAGGGTGAATATAATGAATATCATTCGTTGCAACAATCGGAATGCTTAATTTTTTTGCCAGTTTTACGAGCTTTTCATTGACCTGGTCAAACTCAGGAATTGCGGGGTGACGCTGGAGCTCTATATAATAATGATTACTTCCGAAAAGGTCACTATACTGCCTTGCCAAAGTCTCAGCTTGCTTTTCCTCGTTTCGAAGTAAAAGCTGCGATAATTGTCCTCTTAGGCATGCCGAAAGGCAGATAATCCCTTCGTGATACGTTTTTAAAAGTTCCCAATCGATACGCGGTTTATAGTAAAACCCTTCCAAATGTGCTGCTGTCACAATTTTAATGAGATTTTTGTATCCGATTTCATTTTGTGCTAAAAGGACGAGGTGGTAAGGATCGGTGTCGATCTTTCCTTCCTTATCAAATCTGCTTCGTTTGGCAACATAGGTTTCAACTCCGATAATCGGTTTGATGCCGGCGGCAAGCGCTTTTAAATAAAATTTGAAGCTTCCGTACATGGCGCCGTGATCGGTGATCGCAAGGCTATCCATCCCCAATGTTTTTGCGTATTCGATGAGAGGGTCAAGTTTCCCTAATCCGTCAAGAAGTGAATATTCGCTGTGTGTATGGAGGTGAATGAAATCGGACATGTCAATTTAGTCATTGCGAGGATCCCGAGCGAGTCGAGGGAGACGAAGCAATCTCTATAAAAGTGAATAAATTTTAAGGATTGCTTCGCTGGCGCTCGCAATGACATTTATTGTAATAAGTATTTCTTAAGCAATTCTTCTATTATCTTAGCGTCACCTTTTCCTTTCAGGATTTTCTTTACTTGCCCAACAAGGAACATCATGACTGATGACTTACCATTTTTGTAATCCTCAATTGCTTTTGACTCTTCTTTTATCACATGATCTACCGCAAGAGTTACATCTTGAAGATTGATGTTTCTATCTTCAATTTTCTTTTTTTGTTCTTCTAATAAATCATGTGGTGAATTCATGATTCCATCGTGTTTTCTGTTGATGATGGTTTTTGCGACCATTTCTGCTGTAATCCCTTTATATTCATTATTTGCTTCAATAAGAGCAATGCAAGCTTCAAAATAATCTGCCTTGTCCGGGGTTTCGATGAGCAATTCCGTATCGGGTAATGATATGCCATACGAGGTACTCAACCGCTCCAGTTTTTGATGGGGAAGTTCCGGTAACTGTTTTTTTATTTCTTCTATATAGGATTTGGTAAATCGATACGGAGGAATATCCGGTTCAGGGAAATATCGGTAATCCTGGGCAGTTTCCTTGCTTCGCTGGGATACGGTAGAACCGGTACGCTCTACATATCCCCGCGTTTCCTGTAGTGGTGTTTGGCCTTTTTCAAGAATTTCGATCTGGCGTTTCACTTCATAATCAATAGCTTTTTTGACAAAGTTAAACGAATTGATATTCTTCACTTCAACTTTATAGTTCGGTAGTTCTCTTTCTGTCATCTGTCTTCCCTGCCTCGCCGGCAGGCAGGTGTCATCTGACTTCTGAACGGAAATATTCGGCTCCAGCCGCATACTTCCTTTTTCCATATCTGCTCCTGATATTTTCAAATATCGAATAATTTGGTAGAGCTTTTTTAGAAACGTTTTTGCATGCTCGGCTGAGCGGATATCGGGTTCTGTCACTATCTCAACAAGTGGCACTCCTGACCGGTTAAAATCCACAAGTGTAACGTTGGTGCCATCGATAGCTGTGTGGAGAAGTTTCCCTGTGTCCTCTTCCAGATGCACTCTTTGTATACGTACGTTTCCTTCCGGAAGTTCTACGAAACCTTTCTCACAAAATGGTTGGTCATACTGGGATATCTGATATCCTTTGGGAAGATCAGGATAAAAATAATTTTTTCGGTCGAATTTCGAAAACTCCTGGATTTTACAGCCCAGCGCAAGTCCGAGCTTTATCGTCCACTCAATCGCTTTTTTGTTCGGGACAGGTAGTCCTCCCGGAAGCCCAAGACACGTTGGGCAAGTATAGATATTCGGGGATGGCGCGTAAAACGGATCGTTTTTGCACCCGCAGAACATTTTACTGGCTGTCGCCAGTTCTACATGGATTTCAAGACCGATAATGGGTGTATAGTCCATATAATTGGTCATTGCGAGGATCCGTTAATCTGCGGAGACGAAGCAATCTTTATTATAAAGATCGCGTCGCTTACACTCGCGATGACAATTCCCTTATTCATTTCTCCACAAATTCCACTTCGTATTTTTTTCAAAAGCGTCAGCCACACGAATAACTTTCTCCTCTTCCCATTGGTTGGCTATGATGTTTAATCCTAAATACAGGTTCGTTTTTTCATCGTGAAAGCACGGAACGTTTATACCCGGAAGTCCGGCGATGGAAGACGGTTCCAAAAGCATATCCTCAAGTTCTCCGAACATCGGGCTATTCATGCTTGCCCCCAATTTCAACGCAAATCCGGGAGACGTTGGGCTTATTAAAACATCAAATGTGCTGAAGAGTTGCTGGAAATTTTTGATGTAAAGACTACGTACTTGTTGTGCTTTGACATAATATTTATCTGCATACCCTTTTGAGAGGGTAAACGTACCGAGCATGATTCTTCTTTTTGCCTCTGCACCGAAATTTGATCGTCCGTGTCCGTAACGGATTCCATCATAGCGGGCAAGATTGCTTGACACTTCGCCTCTTTGGACAACGGTGTAGACGGAAATTGCATAATCCGGAGTAAGTATCGCATCGTCCTTCAATTGATCGGAAAGCGGAACGGGTTTTACCTCAGCTCCCAGTGACGCAAATACGGCACCTGCATCGTTGACAGCTTTCTCAACAGGTGTTGAACGAAGTTTTTTATGGTCGACATAACAAATGCCGATTTTCATACCCTTTATGTCTTTGCCAATTGATTTCGTAAAATCCGGAACCGGTTCGTTTCTCATCGTTGCATCATAACGATCTTTACCGGCAATCATATGTAAAACAATCGCCGTATCTTCCACGGTTTTTCCAATCGGACCAGGACTGTCAAGAGAAGATCCCATGGCAACAACTCCAGCTCTACTCACTCTCCCATACGTCGGTTTCAATCCGACGACTCCAGACCACGAAGCCGGCTGACGTATGGAACCCGCTGTTTCAGATCCGATAGCGGCGATACACATATCAGCAGCAACAGCTGCAGCACTTCCTCCTGAAGATCCTCCGGGTAAGTGTTTTGGGTTCCTCGGATTTTTCGTCGGGCCATAATCAGAGGTTTCCGTACTTGAGCCATGCGCCCATGCATCCAT
>Ga0315273_10007677_pt1 | contig 13529 bp, 15 predicted proteins | sample YL17G02_0_MG_FD_205753 | JGI IMG/M metagenome (GOLD analysis project Ga0315273, IMG submission 205753) | Sediment microbial communities from Yellowstone Lake, YNP, Wyoming, USA - YL17G02_0 | ecosystem: Environmental > Aquatic > Freshwater > Lake > Sediment | place: USA: Wyoming | collected... | reverse complement strand
CTGCACCGCGTGTGGGACGAACCCACTTGGATCAGGGACGCAGCGCAGGGGCAGGTTTCAGACCGCACCCCATCTTGCCGAGTTGCCGCCCCAGCGTCAAGTGGGAAGGCGACCGATCGCCGAGTCGGGAATTGCCGGAGCAACGAGGACACGGGCCCAAGGTACGGCGATTCCGCGATGGCGCGTCATCGTTTCGACGCGCACCAGCGCGAAACATCGCGCGCTTGGCGGTCCGCCGCCTCGGCCCGCAGGCCGCGAGTCGCGGGAGCGCCGACGCGCAGCCGGGCGCCTCTCGCGCAGCGAGCTTTGCGCCCGGCAAGCGCCGCGTCCCCGCGACGCAGCGCCCGCAGACGCCGACGGCTGATGGCTGACGGCTGACGGCTGCTGATGGCTGACGGCCGACGGCTGACGGCCGTGTTCCGGGGCTGGCCGCGGCGCCGCGGCGACTCTGTGAGAAGGACCACCAAGACACCTTGCTGTCCGCCGTCTCCGGCTGCATATGCTGAGGGAATACGCTGCCCGGAAGCCGGCTGCAGTGCCGAATGCTCCGTTGCATGGCGGCGCCGAACGCACTCGATACCGGGACCGACTGATGCCCAAGCGACCCCTCAAACTCGTAGCGCGCATTCCCTGCTACCGTGGTCCACGTAACGCCTGGCGGCGAGCGGTCCATCGTGAGGCATGGCTCGTCAAGGAATCCCAGGGCCTCGCGTACGGACCCGGCGATCATTTGGAGATTGTGGTACGGCTCTACTTGGAGGACGCGGCACTCACTTGCCACGACGTGGACAATCGTCTGAAGGACGTGCTGGATGCGCTGCAGGGTCGGGCCGGCGGGTCGAAACGGCGCCCGACTCTCCCGCCCATCATTCCGAACGATTCCCAAGTCTATCGCGTGGTCATCGAGAAGGGGCTGCCTCCGAAGCAGAGCGGTGGGCTTGGCCACCTGACGATCCGTCGCTTCGCGGGGCGGGGCTAGACTTGACGTCACCTCGCGAGCGCATCAGCCTGCCCATGACAGAGCCCACCCTGAAGAACAGCGCGATCGAATACGCGGGGTATTGGTTCAAGACCGAGCGCAATCTTGTTGCCGGACTGTCCAGCGACGATCGCGCGTCCCGTCTGCGGGCATTGCAGCGGGCGACCGGCTACTTCAAGATCGCGCGGAACATGCCGAGGGCATACGACGTCGGATCAGGACACGAGCGAATGGCGCCAGCGCTCGCGATTCTCGAGCCGCTGCGTTCCAAGCGTGTCAGCGAAGCCTCGCTCGGCCAGGTCGTTGAGTCCCTGAGACACGAGATTGGCGCAGCTTACGGCGGGAGAGACCTCCTGTCCGCCGCCACGAAGTTCCTCTGGCTGCTACACAGCGAGACGGCGGTCATCTACGACAGTCGAGTGCGACGGGCTCTTGGTACTCCCTATGCCGACTACGACGCCTACCTGGCCCGCTGGCGCGCCGGGTACGCCCGTTGCGATGAGGCTATCCGTTGCACCTGTACCGGTCTTCCCTCCCAGGCGGTGTCTCTCTCGTCTGGCAGTACCGTGTCTGACGGCGAGATAGAGGGCATTGTCGCTCAGGAGTGGTTTCGGCGGCGAGTCTACGACATCTACCTCTGGCGGCGCGGGGCACCGTGAGCGCGGCTCCGCCCGGCGTCGCGCCGCAGGACGCGCAGGAGCTGCGGGCGCGCCGGCTGGCGATCACCGGCAATCGCGCGCAAGTTCAGGCCGATCGGCTCCGGCATTTCGGTTCCCGGACACAGGATGCGCTCGATGACAACGAAGCACCTTCTCACACAGCATCTCGAGGACGTGTCCTGGCAGGTCCTCGCAGCCTGATGGGACGACTGAAGACCCACTTGAAGGATCGGCACAACGGATCGTGGGACCGATTCAGCGTCTATCTCACTGGGCCGCGTCAAGAGAGGCTGGTACTTCTGGCACTATCGTGACGAGAACGGCAACTGGGTTCGCCTTCGCGTTCTGAAACGGTAGTGCCAACGAGCCCGCAGGTCGTTCCGACGCGTGTTCCCGCGGAATCGGGGGGCAAGGCACTGTGAGCGAGGGGCCCTTGGACAAAGCGGAGGTCATCGAAGCCGTCTGTCTCGCCCTGGATGAGAAGGGCGCGGAGGGTGCGGCCGCGGCCGTCCGACGAGAATGGGCCTTCAAGCCGGGCAGCGCGGTCAAGCGGCTCTACGGGACACGGGAGTCGGTTCGGGTGTTCATGCGGGACGGCTTTCTCGACCGGTACTCGGGTGAGCGGCTGGTCTTCCCGCCTGTGCTTCGGGTGATCTCCCTGGTGGCCCCTGTCGACTTCCCCTACCACCCGGCCTGGAAGACGGGCGAGACACATCCGGCGTTCAACGAGTTGAGCGCTACGATTGACCACGTGATCCCGGTGACGCGGGGGGGCGAGGACGTCGAGGCGAATTGGGTCACGACTTCGATGGCCCGCAGCTTCGCGAAGATGAACTCGACGCCGGAGGAGATGGGCTGGTCACTGCATCCGCCGGGCCGCTTGGACCGCTGGGCCGGAATGATGTACTGGTTCATCGGGTACGCGACGATGCAGCCGCAACTACTGGAGAACGTCTCGATCGACCGATGGTACCGGGCAGCGCGCTTGGCGCTTGAGGAGAGGCAGCTGCGGCGGTGAGACAGGCGAAGTCGCTCTTGCGGGATGTGGGTTCTCTGAATTCCGTCCCCTGATTCCTCTAAACTCTGTCCCCCCTGCGGGGCGGTTAGGCCGTCTTCGCCCGGCGGGGTGGGCTGTCCTCCTCGTTGAGGTGGCGGGTACGGTAGGAGCGGCCGCGCAGGGCGAAGTGCGCGCCTCGCTCCAGGAGGCGATCGAGGATCGCTTCCGCCAGGTCGCCATCATGCAGCACATCGCCCCAGGCCGCCAGGGACTTGTTGGTGGTGAGCAGGATGGGACGCTTGGTGAGGTAGCGTTCGTTGACGACGCGATAGAGGACGTTGGCGGCGTCGGGGGCGTGGGAGAGATGGCCCAGTTCGTCGATCACGAGCACGTGCGGGTGCACGTAGGGCTCGAGCGCGCGGTCGAGCCGGCCTTTGAGCGCAACGTACGAGAGCACGCCGATCAGCCGTCGGCCCCCACGAAGCGGGCCTCGTGGCCGTGTTGGATGGCGCGGTAGGCCCAAGGCTCCGGGCAGGAGCAAGGAGGTTCGACCCACTGCGTCGCAGTCGCTTCACTGCGTATTTCGGCCCACGACGGACGCCGTTGTCGGCGGATGTCGGACACCGATTTCGGAGCATCTCGGACACCCGTTTCGGCCGATGTCGGACACTTGAGCCGGGGCCGGGCATCCTGACTGCAGTCCACTGCACTCGTGAAGCCTGAATTCCCCCTCCGAAGCATCGCCGGCAACCCACGATGCGTACGGTCGCCACACCCCGTCCGAGTCGCAGTGCAGGTAGATCGTCCGGCCGCAGTCATAACACTCCTTGAGGTAGCCCTGGCAATTGGCAGACATGTGGAGTCCTTCCTCCTTTCGGGTAGGCCCGGCGTCTTCGCACAGTCGGTGGGCGGGTCGGATAGGCCCGGACATTTCGCGTGTGTGTAGGCGGGCGGGCAAGAAAAGCCCGCCCATGCTGTAGCCGGGCGGGCATAATCAATTGGTGGCAGGTGGTGGGACGGCAGGAAAGGAAAGAGGCGGGTTCCCCCAGGTCCCTACTATACGATAACGGACCGGTCAACCCCGCCGCGCACTCAGTGTCTGCTCATAAGAGCACACCATTGCGCTCTCGGCTGGTCGCCGCCCGCCCCGAAGGGCAATCGGAGCCGAAGCGGCTGACGGCGCTTGTCGCACCCCCCCGGCACATTGGTACCGCAGTCGGACCAACTCGATCCGCGAATGACGAGTGGTCCACTCCTCATTTCACGACCGAGGTGGCAGATGCGGTACGGCTGGCTGATGGTGCTCGGCCTGGCGGGGTGCGTGAGCGTGCAGACGCAGCTGCTCATTCCGGCGAACCGCCTTGCGCCGGTGCCTGAGGACTCGGTGCGGGTGTTTCTCTCGGTGCAGGAGCTGCGGGACCGGGGCTACGAGTGGGAGTCGGTCGCGCTGCTGTTCGGAAGCGGGTCGTCGATGTACACGACGGACCGGGGGATGGTGCAGACCATCCGGCGGGAGGCGGGGAAGCTGGGGGCGAACGGGATCATCCTGGCGGACGCACGGGAGCCGAGCAGCGCGGAGCGGTGGCTGATGGGCGCTGGAGCGCAGCGGAAGAGCACGATGACGGCGATCCGGTGGCGGGCGAGGGCGACGGCGGCGGATACCGCGAGGACGGCCAGGCCGTAGGGGCGCCGACGATAGGCGGACGAGCGGGCTGGACTGGCAGACCTACCCGGGCTCTTTGGAAATCCACGGCCCGCCGGGCTGCCACGCACCGTGGTAGCCCCCACTCGTACGCAAGCCCTCCACGACCGGAAGGAGAAACTCCGAGAGACCGTCCCCGACCGCCGTCAACTCCGGCGCCGGAACGTACCCGAGACGCCGCATCAGCACCGCCCACAGCAGCACACGCTCCGGATTGCTGAGGAATGCCGATGTCAGACACTCCGGCAGGGTGTCCGGCAACTCCGTGCGCCGGCGCTCGAAGGTCGCCCCGATCGCGCCCGCCAGGATCGTGCCGTCGAACGCGAACCCGTGCGCAAGACCCCACACATCCAGGAAGTCCCGCAGCCTCGTGTTGGCGCGACCCAGCACGACCATCGCGTGGACCTTCTCGGCGATGGCCGTCTCGCGGCGATACGCCAGCACGAGCGGCGACTCGCCGCCGAGGAACGTCGGGAACAACAGCATCTCCGGCGCCGGGTACACCGCATCCCCTCGCCCGACATCGAGGTGCAGCATCAGGCGCGCACGACCCAGCGAAGCCGCGGCGTGGAGCCGGACGGTCTCATAGCCCCCCTCGTGGCGGAGCGACTCCAGGCGGAGGCTGGCCGGCTCGAAGCGCAGGCCGTCGTCCGGATCGTCGAGGCTCAGACAGGCGCGCACGGCCGCCGCGATCTGCTCTTTGGAGGACTCACCGAGAGCGAGCAGGTCGAGGTCGTGCGTCGGGCGCTGGAGTGGGGCGTTCCAGACGCGCAGCAGCGTCGCCCCCTTGAGCGCGAAATCCTCGCGGTGCGTGGATCGCGCCAGCCGCGCCACGAAGCGCTCGACGACGTAGTGCTGGAGGACTTCGTTGAACGGCCGGCCCAGCGCCTGGGCCCGGTTGAGGAGCCGCTGATGCACCGAGTGGGCGACGTTGACGAGAACGCGCCGCGTCACAGCAGCGCCTGCAGATACGGCCGCATTACGCGTTCGACGCGGCAGACGGCGGCGAAGTGCTGCAGCCGGTCCGCGCGGAAGCCCCGCGACCGGCGGTAGCGCTGCAGGGCCTCGATGGCGAGGTCAAGCCCGATCCGGTTCCGGAACTTGAAGGTGTCGGCGACCGACTTGGCTGCGCTGAACACCTTCACGCCCACGCCAAGCACCTCGTGCTGCTCGACGCCCGCGGTGAGCGAAGCGCCGGAGAAGCGATAGGTGCGGAGCGGCGGATACGTTCCCCGCGGCGTCCACGCACCGGGGGGAAGCGCCAGATGCACCTCGTGCGGGATCTGGTCGGTGAGGTCATGCCAGGCCAGCGCCGAGACGAGGCACACCACGCCCCGGGGATGGCGCGCGCCGACGACGGCGAGGTCGAGATGCTCCGACTGCCGGTGGTCGGCGAGCAGAAAGACGCCGCGCGCGACGGCGAGGATGGTGCCCTGCGCTCGCAGCGCGTACAGCGTGCGGGGGTGAATGCCCCGCCGCAGGGCGTCGGAGGTCCGGAGGAGACCTCCGGCGCGCCGGAACTCGGCGATGGCGCGGGTCGCGGGCGTGGACGGCATGATGGATAATATACGCTATCATTGTGATATATGTCTAGCGGTGTCTATCCAGTGGTCACCTGCCCAACGTACGCGATAGCGACCGAATCCCAGTACCGTTTCCACGCGCCCCGGTGCGAAACGACGCGCGCTCGGCGGTCCGTGGCCTCGGCCCGCAGGGCGCGAGTCGCGGGAGCGCCGACGCGCAGCCGGGCGCCTCTCGCACAGCGAGCTTTGCGCCCGGCAAGCGCCGCGTCCCCGCGGCGCAGCGCCCCCGGGGCCGCTGACGGCTTACGGCTATCGGCTATTGGCTATCGGCTTGTACTGAAGCTCCAGTACCTCGGCGACAGCCGCGACGCCTTCAAGTGGGATTTGCTACACTGGCTCTGCACGCGGGCTGAGCCGGCGTTCGCGCGGCTGCTCTTCGTGCCCCTGCTGACGGCTGATGGCTGACGGCCGACGGCCGTTTCCCGTGCCGGTCCGGCTGTTCGCTTGCGGAAGCCGGCATGCTGGTGGGGTGAGGCTACGGCATCGGCGTGGGCGGCGCCGGCCAGAGGCCATCCTTCTCCAGCCTGCGCTCGATGACCTGCTCCGACACCTCGAACTGCGTGGCCAGCCAGCGGGCAATGTGCTCCTTCCCCGCCTCGCTCCAGAGCGTGGCATCCGAGAGCCCTGCACGTCGCGCCGTCTGGACCGCTCCGGCAAACTCGCGCCGCAACTCCGCCGCCGGCACGAGCACGAGGCCGGCGAAGCTGTTCGCCTGGAACTCGAACCAGGCGTAGTCCTCCTCGGTGATGGCCTCCTGGACCGCGCGCCAGTCGCGCACGGATGCGACACGCGACTCCTCGTAGAGCCGACGATGCAGTTCGTGGTGGGCCAACTCGTGCGCCAGGCTGAAGCGGTACCGGCGGCGCCGGTGCTGGAGCACGAAGGCATCCACGTAGATCCGCTTCAGGTCGCTGGTGAGGAAGGCATCCACTTCGAGGTCGTCGAGGATGCCGTCGATCGGCACGACCTCCAGCTCGAAGTCGAACTCGACGATCTCTTCGATGGGCACCGGCAACGTCCGCTCGGCATGGAACTCGTCGAGGAATTCCTCGGCCCGGCGCCGGATATCATCGTAGGAAAGGACCGCCGGGCGGAACGCCACGCTACGTCTTGCGGATGGCGTCGATGAGCTTGTCGAGTTGTGCGCCGTCGAGCGGCTTGCTGCGCAGCGTCCGGAACAGGATGGGGAGCCGAGCGGCCACCTCGGGGTCGGAGAGCAGGTCCTCGGGAATGTGGCCCTTTGCCGTGGCTGCCAGATCGCAGAGGCGCCGATAGTCTGCGGAGCGCTTGCCGAGTTGGAGCGCCGCCGCGATCCGCTCGAGCACCTCAGGGTGTTCCGGGGGCGGCACAAGCCCTCGTTCCATCCGGCTGGCGTTGCCGGGATCGAGGTCTGCGGCCTCCGCAAACCGGCGGAGACTCAGGCGGAGCGTGGCCCGCCGCTCCTTCACGAACACGCCGAACTCATTGCTGCGCATCGCTGATCACCCCCTTCTGCCAGGTGGATATCGCGGCCGTTGTACACAACATACAACAGTCCCGGACGCAGACAAGATGGGGGCGCGGTGAACACGTGCCGAGCATAGCACCCGCCCTCGGAAACCCATCACCGAAACCCCACGCACTCGGCGCGATACGTTGCGCGCCCGGCGGGCCACCGCCTGGCCTGGGAGGGCGCGAGTCGCGGGGGCGCCGGCGCGCAGCCGGGCGCCTCTCGCGCAGCGAGCTTTGCGCCCGGTAAGCGCCGCGTCCCCGCGACGCAGCGCCCGCAGGCGCCGACGGCCGACGGCTGCCGGCCGTTTGTGCTATCGTATCCCGATGAAGCTCCAGTACCTCGGCGACAGCCGGGACGCCTTCAAGTGGGACCTGCTCCACTGGCTCTGCACGCGGGCGGAGCCGGCGTTCGCCCGGCTCCTCTTCGTGCCCCTGCTGACGCCGGACGACGCCGTGCCGCGCGACGGGCGGACGCCGCACGCCTGGTTCCCGTGCCGGCCGCCGATCCGGCCGTTCGTGGCGGGGCTGGCCGCCGCGCCGCGGTCGCTGGAGCGCATCGCGGCGTTGGGCGGGATCGAGGACGGTCACCCGCTGGAGGTGACCGTGGTTCAGGCGGACGCCTTCGTTGAGGAGGGCGCGCGGCGGGCCTCGTACTGGGACTGGTGTCATCCGGAGCGGTACGCCGACACGCTCGTCTTCCTCGATCCCGACAACGGCTTCGAGACGCGGACCCAGCGCGGGCCCAAGTGGGTGCGGCACGCCGAGGTGAAGTGGCTGTTGGAGCGGCTGCCGGAGAGCGCGGCGGTCGCGGTCTACCAGCACCGGCCGCGGCGGCGATGGGAAGAGCTGTTCGCCGACTTGGCGGCACGGCTGGACTACGCGCCGAATGTGCAGGCGGTATACGAGGCGAACCTGGCGTTCCTGGTGCTATGTCGAGCGCCGGGAACGGCCGAGCGGCTGGCGCGCGCAGCGATCAGATACTGCGAGGGGAGGCCGGGCGTCCGAGCTGCCGCCCTCAGTTGCGGCGAGCGCGGCGATCGCCCCACAGGGGGGCGCGGCGAGGCGACGGCCGGCCGCGAGATTCGCGATACGGCTCGAGCGTGAGAGAGTCGAGAGGGCGGCGTCTGAACCCGCGACCGCCTGGTCCGAGCGCAGCGAGGACGGGAGCTCGAGCCGACGGCGAGCGTGACCAACCCCATCCCCCGAGGGGAGAACCGAAAGAGCTTCAGGCTATCGGAACCACGGAGGCTCCGAGCATCGGTGCCGGAAGCGAACCGGCTAGGATGTCTAGCGGAACCCAGTGATGCGATGCACCATTGTCCTAGGCAGTTGTCGCCGCGGCGCCATATGCCCCCGCACCTTCTCTGGAGCGCACGTTGCCTCACGCGATTCACGAAGTCGTGCCCAAACTGGAGCAGGAGTTCTCTTCGTCGGCGTATGGCCGTCAGCTATCGCACCGCGCCTTCATCGCATGGTACGCCCAAGCGCGCTATGGCTGTGGTCCCAATAGCGGCACCAGCTTGGAGTTCCTAGATGGATCGCACGACGGCGGCGTTGACGCATGCATCAGGTCAGCCCATGAGCTTGTAGTCATCCAGTCGAAGTACAGTCAGACCTCACTCGACAGCGCGATTCCGAGAGCCTGGCTCGATGCGTTTGCCTTAGCGGTGCGACACCTGCAAGGCGCAACGGAGGCCGAGGAGTTTCGCACCTGGCTCCGCAGCGTGCGCTCACAGGCCCGAAAGGACGTCTACAGGGAAGTAAGGAGCACGTCCGAAAGAGGTGGGCTCGTTTCGTTCGTCTTCGTCACGACAAGGCCCTGCGATCACAGCGCGACGCTGCCATTTCGTACCGAGGATCGCGACGAGATCAGCCACCTCTGGACGCTCTTCGACGACGCACTCGGTCCTCCCTTCGAGGAACTGACGCTCGTCGTACGCCAGGCTCGGACGCAGCACCACGAGGACGGGAAGTCAGTTCACGGACTGACAGACATCGCGCAGTTCCTGCGCGCCATGCGCAGGGCGGCGGAGCAAGGCGGGCACGCTACTCGCCTCTTCGCGCAGAACGTGCGTTCGCATCTGGGCAACACCGAGGTCAACGCCGACATCGTAGCGAGCTATAGGAAGCACCCCAAGAAATTCTGGCTCTACCACAACGGGCTCTATGTAATCGCCCCGAAGATCACGAAGAGAGGCGACGAGGAGTTTCACCTGACCTATCCGTGCGTGGTCAATGGGGCCCAGACCCTCTGGTCGCTCTATGATGAGATTGCGAAGGACGACATCGTCTCGTGTGACGTGACTGTGCGCCTTCTGGAGACTTCCAAGAAGAAGCTGCGCGAGTACGTGATCGCGGCCACCAATTCCCAGAACGCAATGAACCGTGCGGCTCTCCTCGCGCACAATGATCATCTCCCGGAAGTGGTAAGGCGGCTGGACAACCACGCCGTCTTTCTCGAGCGTCAGCAGCGCGAGTGGAGCAATGAGAAGAAGCTCCGTCTTCAGAACCACGAGAAGATCACGGTGAAGGATCTCATCCAGTGGCTGAACGCATCTGAGTCTGCTGAGGAGCTTGGCAGCCTAAGGAGCCGGGTCAAGTCCTACCTGAACGACAAGGAAGTTGACGACCACCTCGGGCCAGTCGTTGCCACGAAGGCAACCCCGGCCGCCGGCAGGCTCTACGTCGCCGTGCTGGCGGGACTCACCGCGCGGCACTTCCCCAAGAGGCTGCCCAAGCAGTTGAAAGGAAAGGCGCGCATCGCTTCGCTCTTCGTATGTCATTGCGTCGCCCAAGCCATCGGAAGATCGCCGCGCGGCATAGCACGGGCGCGCCACGTGCTTCGTGAAGGGCTCTACCGACGGCACTTCATGCCGCAGGAACTCGTCGATGGACTTCGCGTGATCCTCAGCGCGGCGATCGCGCGCCAACAGCGATCCCAAGACGACTTCTCCAACTACTTCAAGAGCGATGACCACGTGGAGGCCGCCGTGCGAAGCGTCCTGACGCCTAGGCGGAAACGGGGACTAAGGCGCACCGTCCAGGAGTGGAGGGCGTCAACAGCGCCCTGACCTGCGCCGGGGACCTAGTGGAGGGGCCACGAAACCGGGTCAACCCAACAGTCTTCAACTGCCTTGGACCGAGCAGCCTAAGTTCCTGCTAGCCGGAAGACGTGTGGAATTGCTTTCCATGCGGAGGTTCCCCGATGTGGCCATTCGCAACTCCGCCAGACGTGACATTCCGCAAGGCTCTGTCCTGCATGAACCGAGGGGACCACTCGACCGCCGTTGGGCTGTTTCGGAAGGTCTCCAAGCAGCCGGGCACGCTGCAAGCAGATGCCGTCTTCAACGTTGCGGTGTGCTTGGTCAAGACCGGCGATTTTGGCGGCGGGCACCGGCGCGCCCTCGGGGAGCACCGCAATCGTGATCGAGTCCTTGTGGACATCGAGGCCAAGATAGATGATACTGCGAGACATGGGCTGGTCTCCGCGTAAGGGCGACAGCACGAACGTCGCCGGTGGCTCTGGCAACTCCGACTCAACTCGCGAGGAGCTAACCCACGCGAAGGTCGGAGGCCAGCCCAGTCATGTCTTCTAGGCGGCTCCAGAGTGTTCTCAGAGGGAGCTTGACTCGTGCCTGAGTACACCTTCGATACCCTGTCTCCGTATGACCTCGAGCAACTTGCGCGAGATCTGCTTCAGGCGGAGCTCGGGGTCCGGTTGGAGAGCTTTGCTAGGGGGCGTGATCGCGGCATTGATCTCAGGTACGCGAGTGACCGAGCAAACGCCATTGTCGTTCAGTGCAAACACTATACTCGGTCCGGATGGTCTGACCTCAGCCGCTCACTGAGGGTCGAAGTTCCAAAGGTCAAAGCCTTGGAACCCCCGCGCTATGTGCTGGTGACCTCCCAGTCCTTGACGCCCGACAGGAAAGAGTGGATCTGCAACCTGCTCGTCCCGTATTGCCATGGCCCAGCTGACGTATTCGGCGCCGAGGATCTAAATAATCTCCTCGGAAGACATCCCGACGTGGAGCGCCTGCACCACAAACTGTGGCTAACCAGTGTCACTGTTCTTGAACACGTTCTCCACTCCGACGTTTTCGCAGAACAGACCTCGGAAGTCCAACATATCAGGCGTCGGCTGTGCCGGTTCGTAAGCAATGCCAGCGTTACTCGCGCTCTCGATATTCTGTCTTCTAGTCACTTCTGCGTGATCACGGGCGTACCGGGGATTGGCAAGACCACCTTGGCAGAGATGCTCGTTGTCGACCATCTCGCCCGCGGGGTCGAGTGCTTTCGGATCTGGGATGACGTAGCTGACGCCCGCAGGGTCTTGCGCGTCGGCAAGCCCCAGCTGTTCTACTACGACGACTTTCTTGGCAAGACGGGGCTACGTCAGCCCGAGAAGAACGCAGACGAGCGTTTGCTCCGGTTCATCAGCGACGTATGCCACAGTCCGCACCAGCGACTGGTTCTCACGACCAGAGACTACATCCTCAATCAAGCGCGTTCTGTTCTCGAAGGGCTCTCGCGAGCCGACCTGGATCCTTCGCGATGCGTGGTGAGTCTCGAGGACTACACGCCGCTGATCCGCTCCGAGATCCTCTACAATCACCTCTACCACTCTGGCATCCCCCAAGAGCATATCGAGGCGGTAGTGGAGTCCCGGGCCTATCGAGACATCATCCGACACCGCAACTACAGCCCTCGCATCATTGAGGCAATGACCGAGGTCTTGAATGTCCGAGACGTGGCGCCCGACGAGTACCCGGCGGCCTTCCTGGCCAATCTCGAGAACCCAAGTCGCCTATGGGCAATTGCGTACAACACACATCTGACGTCTGCCGCCCAGAACGCGCTCTTGGTGACCGCGTCGCTCGCGGACGGCGTTCGGCTCGCAGACGCTGAGGAGGCATTCGAGCCGTTTCATCGCCGCCGATGTGAGAAGTACAATCAGCCCAGCACACCGTATGATTGGAAACGGGCGCTGAGGGAGTTGGAGGGGACGTTCATCACGATTGGCCCGACATACGGAGCTCTCACCATACGATTTCACAGCGCATCGGTGAGGGACTTCATCGAACACCATCTCAGAGAGAGCCATCAGGATCAAGCGGAACTCGTCGCGTCTGCCGTCTTCCCCGATCAGCTCAGTCGAATCGGCCGAATCCTGGACGCGACCCCTGATCGATCCTGGGTGGCAACCGCCGTTGAACGGTTTGTAGAGATAATCGATCACCGATCCGGCACTGCATGGCCAACGCAGTTCGGTAACAGCATCCAGTGGCGTACCCGTGTTGAGTCTCCCATCGTCCGCTTCATCGCCCTAAGCCGTCTCGCCGGCTTGGGGAATCCGCAGCTGATGAGGGAACAGCTCGATGCCGCAGTTCAGCACGTCCTAGCGCACGTCGCTACCGCACGACAGAACCGCGAGGAACTCGTCGGCTTGTTGGATGTGATGCTAGAGCGATCGCTACCTCATACCGATTCGATCGACGAGTTGTTCGCCAAGGTGCGAATCAGCGCGTACAGCGAAGTAGACGCGCAAGAACTCGGGTTGGATGAGTATGGGGCGCTTGTGCAGTTCGCCGACAAGCACCCGGACCTAGTCGGCGACGATATCTGCGCGGAACTCGCGGACCAGTTCGGACCATTCGCGGATGGAGAACTGGACACCTTGGACCAGCTTGAGCCTGATACTCGGCTGCAGATCTACGATCAGTTGGCGGGAATTGCGACACTACTGGGCGTGCAGCTTAGTGTCACCCGCGACTCGGTTCTGGAGGGCATCAACTACTGGCAGGACGAGGACGAGGAATCCCGCTTCAGCGACGGGGGCGGCGGCGCCGGCGTGATTAGCGACGGGGATCTCGACAGCATGTTCGACAGCCTGAGGCGCTGAGCAAGGCGCCCCGATTGCGTATTTCGGCCCACGTCGGACACCGATTTCGGAGCATCTCGGACGCCCGTTTCGCTCGATGTCGGACACCTGAGCCGGGGCGGGGCGCTGGATAACTGACGCGGGGCCGGGCTTCCTTCGGGCTCTCTTGCCCGGGAGCTCGCTGTGCCCGCCGTGAGGTTATCCATGCGACCCATCCTCGAGCTGCTGCGGCTCGAC
>Ga0315273_10007674_pt1 | contig 13532 bp, 14 predicted proteins | sample YL17G02_0_MG_FD_205753 | JGI IMG/M metagenome (GOLD analysis project Ga0315273, IMG submission 205753) | Sediment microbial communities from Yellowstone Lake, YNP, Wyoming, USA - YL17G02_0 | ecosystem: Environmental > Aquatic > Freshwater > Lake > Sediment | place: USA: Wyoming | collected... | reverse complement strand
CTGGAACCGAAGATTTTCTGGTCCGCTTTGAGCGGAGAGGGTCTGGATAGAATCGGGTGGCTCCGCTGCGAGATCTTGGGGGTCTCGCAGCTCCGCGACTTTGATTTTATCTCCATGGGATCAAAGAGCCCAACAGACCTTAATCCTGATGGGTGATCCCGCCAATGGCGGGATAAAGACTGACACCGAAAATGGAAAGAAGTTTCGGCAAAGGTGGAGATGCGGTAACCCAACAATGGAGTTTAGCGAGAAAATAAATTTTCTCGCATAGGATTAGTTTTTCCTCTTGACAGGGGCCTTTTAATGGGTGACACCCCATTCCTCGCCCATGCTCAGTCCGGCAAAAGCTCCTGGCACCCCCAAACCTCCTCGCCGCCCCAACCACAGACGTCAATAGTGTCTGAATTGCCATTTATAAGTTGACGACTTCCTTTTTTTCTGGTATTGATTCTTCATGCCGCGCAAGTCACGCATAGATGCGCCGGGGGCGCTTCATCACATTATTGCCAGGGGAATTGAACGCAAGGCAGTTTTTTAGGATGATCGCGACCGGGGTGATTTCTTGGAGCGCCTGGGAACCAACCTGGAAGAGAGCCGCACTCCATGTTATGCTTGGGCATTACGTAAGCCGACCGAGTCTCGATAAGATATTCAGCGGACAGAAAGTGAAGGCACAAAGAGATATAAGCATCAATGCTGCGCACATGAGTCATGGATATACGCTGAAAGAGATTGCGGATTATCTGCGAATTCATTATCTTACCGTCAGCAAGGTGATAGCGAAGGCAGCGGTAAGCAAAAAGTGATATTTCAAGCCCTGACCCTAGATCCTGAAAGATCGGGAGAACTATGAGGTGGGGGCGCTCCCGGAAGTGGTATGACCAGCTCTTCAAGGTAAGGGGAAATTCTCCGCCGAGGAAGCTTGGAAAGGAAATTCAATGAAGAAAGAAGAGGCTGGCCAATTGGCGAAATATCGAAGGATTTGGGCTTTTTAACAATCAAGGAGAGGTGGCGATGAGTGAAAAAGTCTATCAACGTTTAGATGAGGCTAAACCGAAGTATCCTGAAGTGTATCAGTCATATCGCTGGGACGAAACTTTGAACGCACTCGGTTGGGCGGGAGCAACCGAGATCAATCTGGGACACACAATATTCGACCGGCATGCGGCTTCCGAAGATGTCGCCCTCTACTGGTTTGGGAAAACAGGTATTGCGCGGAGATATACATTCGGCGAACTGTCCCTTCTTAGCAATCGCTTCGCCAATCTACTGCGTTCGCTCGGTGTTAACAAAGGTGATCGGGTCGCCGGCTTTCTTCCACGCATCCCAGAGACGATTGTCGTGATGGTCGGTACATGGAAGCTCGGTGCCAGCTACCTTCCGATCTTCACCGGTTTCGGACCTGACGCCATTCAGTTCCGGGTCCAACACAGTCGACCCAAGATCTTTTGCACGCAGTGGGAGTACCGGATGCGACTCCCCAAGCCTCTTCAAGGTCCCGACTCTATTGTAACGGTGGCGGGGCCTGGAGGAGAGGACGTGGAGGGGGGGGACGTGAACTTCTGGAAAGCTATGGGCGAGCAATCCGAGACCTTTGATGTCGTAGGATGCCGCCGCGACGAGCCGGCGGTTATCCTTTACACCTCTGGCTCAACCGGGCAACCGAAGGGTGCGATGATCGCTAACAACTTCCCAGGCGCGCTCTATCCATACATGAGATATGGGGCTGATCTCCGTCGTGGCGACGTCTTCTGGGCAACTGGAGATCCGGGGTGGGGATACGGACTCGTCTGCTATATGGTGCCCCTGGCGATGGGTATCCCGATCACTTCTCACGAGGCACCACCGAGCCCGGAGTTATGCCTGTCGCTGCTGCGCGACCACCGCGTCACCAACTTAGCGACAACGCCCACGCTTCTGCGCAACATTATGGCCCTTGGCCCAGAGGTAGTTCGTAGCTACAATGTTTGTCTCCGCTGTATCAGCAGCTGCGGTGAACCCTTAAACCCCGAAGTCATTCACTTCTTCCGCCAGCATTGGGGCCTAACAGTTATGGACCAATATGGGTCCAGCGAGTTCGGGATGCCTATTGGAAATTTCAATACGCTGGACATGCCCGTGAAGCCCGGCTCAATGGGGTTGCCGCTTCCGGGAATCGTGATGGGGGTGGTGGATGAAGAGGGCCATGAACTCGGTCCCGAGGAAATCGGCCAAATTGGGATGCAACCGAGCCGCGAAGGCTACTACTGCCTTGGTTATTGGGAGGATCCTGAGCGCACCCGAGAACTTTACAGAGGTGGCTGGATGACAATCGGCGACCTCGCCCGTCGGGACCGGGAAGGGTACTTTTGGTTTGAAGGGCGCGCCGATGACGTCATCAAGAGCGCTGGGTACCGGATCGGACCTTTCGAGGTCGAGAGCGCAATCCTCAATCATCCGGCCGTCACCGAGGCTGCGGTGGTCGGGAAACCAGACCCGATCCGGGGGCATATCGTGAAGGCCTATGTCGTTTTGAAGCCAGGTATTAAACCATACCCGAAACTCGAGGGGGAGATTGTCGACGTGGTTAAGAGTCGCCTGGGAAAGTATCAATATCCACGTGAGGTCGAATTCCTGGAACAGCTGCCCAAAACCGAAAGCGGCAAAATTCAGCGATTCATCCTCAGACAAAAAAAATAGAAGGAGGAGACCATGTCTACCTACGATGTTGTGACGGCCCTAAAGTGGCCTAAAAGTTTCACCTTTTCTCCAGCGGTACGTGCGGGGAATCTGTTGTTCATTTCGGGAACAACGGCTAGCGACGAGAACGGAAAGATCGTAGGACCAGGTGACATTGTTGCTCAAACGCGGTACATTTACGAGAAGTTCGGCAAGCTTCTTGCCTCCGTCGGCGCTGACTTTGAACACATTGCGCAGACTACCGAGTACATCACGACGTCGGAAAATTACCGGAAGACGGCCGACGTGAGGCGGGAGATTTTCAAGGGACGATTTCCGGCGTCCACCGGCGTGATCATCAAGGGCCTGTTGCGCGAGGGCGCATTGATCGAGATTTCAGCTGTGGCTGTTCTCCCTGGCTAAACGCTGTCGAGTGGAGTAGAAGATGCTGTTTCAGGCGGTCGCAAGTGGCATTACTGCAGGGAGTGTGTATGCTCTAGTCGCCATCGCGTTCGTCCTTATCTACAAAGGGACGCGGGTAGTAAACTTTGGGCAAGGGGAACAGGTGATGCTGGGGGCCTATCTTGTTATAGTATTTCACACGTTCATTAGGCTACCGTTCTCTGTGGCGGTGTTGGCCGCACTTTTAACCGCGGCGGGATCGGGCATTCTAATCCAAGTGCTCATCTTGCGCAGGATTGCTGCTGGTTCGCTGCTGACCAAAATCATTGCTATGCTTGCCTTGGGGTTGATCCTGAGGGAGGGGACGCGGGCACTCATGGGAGCAAATGCCTACCCTTTCCCATTTCTTCTCTCGCCGGCGCCAATCAGCGTCGCTGGCCTTCTGGTTACGCCAGCCAACCTCGCAGTCGTCATCGTCTCGATTCTCGTGATGGTTGCCTTTTACATTTTTTTCCGATATGTGCGACTCGGCAAGGCGCTGAGGGCGGCTTGCGAGAACCGCGTAGCCGCCTCCCTGATGGGGATATCGGTTCCCTTTGTCTTCTGCTCTATATGGGCGGTATCATCCGTCATCGCCGCGATCGCTGGGGTTCTGATTGCTCCCATTGTGACACTCACTCCGGATATAGGGATTGTCGCAATTAAAGGGTGGGTGGCGGCTGTGGTCGGCGGGTTTACGAGCCTGCCGGGCGCCGTGCTGGGTGGTGTGACCCTCGGCGTGATCGAGACGCTAGCGGGCACCTACATTTCCACGGCCACTAAGGACATTATCACTTACTTGTTCCTTATTGTGATCCTCATTATTCGTCCAAGTGGGCTCCTTGAGCGGCGGATAGTAAAGAAGGTCTGAAATATGCGTATTCGAGTTCTAACCTGGATCTTGTGTTCCGTCGCCTTCGCCGTGGCGCCGTTGCTGCTGTCGGAATATACAATTTATCTAGTGAACCTCATCGCCGTCACGGGCATTCTCGCCCTGGGGCTGACGATCGTGACCGGAATCGCTGGCCAGGTCTCGCTCGCCCAAGCGGCCTTCTCCGCCATTGGCGGCTACGGAGCGGTGCTGCTGGCTATGGGGGTAGGCCTGCCCCTTTGGCTGGGAATTCTGCTGGCCGCTGCATTGGCGGCTGCCGTCGGGTATCTGCTGGGTCTGCCCGCGCTCCGGCTTGAAGGACCTTATCTCGCCTTGGTCACCCTGGGGTTCACCGCGATCGTGCAGACGCTCCTCATCCATTGGACGGGGCTCACGAACGGCCAGCTCGGACTTCAGGTTCCCGCGCTGACCTTCGGCGGACGACCCCTGACATCCAGCAAGGAGCTCTACTGGGTCGTGTTACCAGTGACCGTTGGACTCTTCGTCATCGCCGGACGAATCATTCGGTCACGGATCGGCCGAGCCTTTCAGGCACTCCGCCAGAGCGAGGTCGCCGCCCAGGTTCTCGGCGTGAACCCCGTTCATTACAAGACCCTTGCTTTCGCCCTGAGCGCCTTTTATGGAGGAATCGGCGGAGGACTCAGCGCGATCCTAACGACTTTTCTGAGCCCGGACGCGTTCGGAATCATCGAGTCGATCTATTTCCTTGTCGTTATCGTCGTGGGGGGTGTGGGGGTGGTCGGCGGCGCGCTGCTGGGTAGCGCTCTGCTGGTACTATTGCCGGAAATGCTCAGCACTTTTAAGCATTACCAGGTGCTCATTTATGGCATCTTGCTATTGACGTTCATTGTCTTTGCTCCTGGCGGACTGTCCGACCTGGGAAGCATTCTTAAGAACCACACCTGGTTGCGCAGGTATTTCAGCTTGACTCGGACGAGGAGTTAATGACTCTGTTGAAGGTGCGCGATCTTTGTGTAGAATTCGGCGGACTTCGCGCGGTTGATGGGTTATCAATTGAAATCGGGCAAGCGCAGATCCACAGCATGATTGGCCCGAATGGAGCTGGCAAGACAAGTGTGATCAACGCCATTACGGGGATTTATCCTGTCGTCCGCGGATCTATTTGCTTCAGCGATGAGGAGATTCTGGGACTCCGTCCGCATCAAATCGCCACCCGCGGAATCACCCGCACGTTCCAAAACGTGGAGCTGTTCCCGGAGATGAGCGTGCTGGAGAATGTGCTCGTCGGGGCCCATCTGCGGATACAATACGGGGTGGTGGGAGCGACGCTTCGCAAGGGTCATGGATGGGGCCGGGAGCGGTATGAGATTGAACGGGGGAGCGAAATTCTTCGCTCCCTCGGCCTCGGAGACGATATCCAGCGGGAAGCCAGGGACCTGCCCTTCGGTAAGCAACGGCGGCTGGAACTCGCTCGCGCTCTCGCCTCCGAGCCGCGCATGATCCTGCTTGACGAGCCGGCTGCGGGAATGACGGTGGCAGAAGTGGTAGAGCTCAACAAGATTCTCGTGGACCTCAAGAAGCGCGGCGGACTCACGATTTTGCTGATTGAACATGTCATGCAGGTCGTCATGGAGATCTCCGATATGATCACGGTACTGCATTATGGGCGCAAGATCGCGGAAGGTTTGCCCGACGAGATTCGGGCGAACGCCGAAGTCATCCGGGCCTATCTTGGCGAGAGGAGTTCCCGTGCTCGTGCTTAAGGACGTGCGCGCCTCCTACGGTCGGGTTGAGGTCCTGAAGGGGATATCGATCGAAGTTCCCGATGGCAGCATTATCGCGTTACTCGGGGCCAACGGCGCGGGGAAGACTACGACGTTGCGAGTCATCACGGGGCTTCTCCCGATGGCCAGAGGTATCTTGGTTTTCGAGGGGAAGTCGATCGTAGGGTTGCGCTCCGACCGGATCGTTCGGAGGGGCATCTCGATGGTCCCGGAAAATCGGGAGCTATTTCTCGAGATGACGGTGGAAGAGAACCTGGAGATGGGGGCGTTCACGCGTCGGGATGGCCCGGGTATCCGCGAAGACTTCGCCCGCGCCTTCCATATCTTCCCGCGCCTGCAAGAGCGACGGCGGCAGATTGCGGGGACGCTCTCTGGCGGTGAGCAGCAAATGCTCGCGATCGCCCGGGCGCTCATGGCTCGGCCACGACTGCTGTTACTGGATGAGCCATCCCTCGGCTTGGCGCCGGCGCTTGTTGCGGAGATCTTTGACATCATCGAGGGCATTCATCGGGAGGGGACCAGCATCCTGCTGGTTGAGCAAAACGCGCAAATGGCGCTCTTCAGCGCGGATCACGGGTACGTCCTTGAAACCGGCCGGATCTCCCTGAGCGGTACGGCACGAGAACTTGCGGCAAACGGTAGCGTTCAGGAGTCATACCTCGGCCGAACGCAGTGGTGAGCCGTACCGCTCGCCAATTGCGACGGCTGTTCTATGAAGGAACGTATGATCTCGCGATGTCGACTCCTCACAGCCGATTTAATCCTCAAAATCAACCAACCCATGAAGGCAACAAAGCATCCCGCATTCTTGAGTTTCGCCGTTGCCTTGCCAGAAATGTCGGTGTGCAAGTGGCGCAACCTGTAATGAACCGGACGACTGACATCATTAGACGTCCATCGCCATACCTGCTATTGATACTGACGGCATTGTTCTGGGCAGTCAATATTGTTCTCGCGCGCGGGGTCCGCTTGGCCGTACCTCCCATCGGTCTCTCCTTCTGGCGATGGGTGCTCGCCCTGCTAATCGTCCTGCCCTTTTCCGGGCCTCACCTGCGCAAGCAATGGCGGTTACTCCGGCACTCGTGGAAGATCCTGCTGGTGCTTGGGATTCTGGGCGTCACCAACTTCAACACCTTCCTCTATATCGGTTTGCAATCCACCATGGCGACCAATGCCGTGCTGATCATGTCCACGATTCCGGTCGTCATCGTGGCCTTGTCTAGATTCTTGCTGAAACAGAGAGTCACCCCGCGTCAGGTTGTCGGTATCTTGATATCATTGTTGGGGGTGATGACCATTGTCACCCGCGGCGATGTCACCTCGCTTTTGAAGCTGCAGCTGGCGGTCGGTGACGTATGGATCCTGGTGGCCGTGTTGAATTGGGCCTTTTACTCGGTTTTCCTGAAGTGGCGTCCAACCGAGTTGCATCCAATGGGCTTTCTGGGGGCGACCATCTTCTTGGGGGTCCTGGTACTGGTGCCCGTATACTCGTGGGAATTGAGTACAGGGGCGCGCATGCATACGGACTTTGTGACTCTTGGAAGTGTAATCTATGTTGCCCTTTTTCCATCGGTGCTGGCCTACATCTTTTGGAATCGCGCCGTAGCCGAGGTCGGCGCCAATAGATCGGGGCTGTTTATTCACCTGGTCCCGGCCTTCGGCACATTGTTGTCCATGTTCTTCCTGGGGGAGGTCCTCTATGCGTTTCACTCCGTCGGTATTGTTCTGATTTTTTCCGGGATCTACCTGACCACCGCTGGATCGTCTGTGGCGACTGCGCCAACTGCTTGAGCTCGTGCAGGGGGGACTCGATGATGGGGCAATGGGATGCATGATCAAAAACTAAGAGAGGGTCTCATCTACAATTTCGGGGGTGGGATCACCGGCCTACTCATCTGGTTACACCCCGAGGCCGAAGGTCAAAGCCTTCAGATTCGGTGGGGGGCGGGGGTAACGGATGGAGGGTTATTCATATTGTGGGCTGGCTGGGAAACCAGATGAAAAACGGAGAAAAAATCTTAATGGGGCGCATCAGCCAATACCGTATACTTGACTCACTGACTTCAAAATGGTACACAAGTAAGACTGTCTCCGATTGTTCGAGGAGATTGCGGAGTTGGTGGCGAATTTTTTAAAGTCGATTCTTTTGGGGCAGCTTGAGGTGGGAGGACAGGCAGATGAATTTTGATGAACAGCTTTTCTTCGACGACTTCAATGTCGGAGACCGCTTCACCAGCCCATCGCGGACGCTAGGTGATGCCCACTTTCTCTTCTTCGCCGGACTCACCGGCGACAACCACCCGATTCATTACGATGACGAGTACGCCCGCAAGACGCGGTTTGGCGCACGTGTGGCTCATGGATTGCTCTTGATGGCGATGACCGCTTTCGGGGCCTCACCGCTCTCGCATCGGCTGGAAGCCGCGATGATCGCCTTTGCTGAGCAGGGGTGCCGCTTTCTCAAGCCTGTGCTCATCGGGGACACGGTTTCCCCCGAGTTCGAAGTCGTCGGGCTTGAGCGGAAGGAGAAGGCCGGGATACTCCGCCTGGGCATCAAGATGCGCAATCAGCGGGGGGAAGTCATCCTCGAAGGCTATCACGTCTATCTTCTGCGATACCGGCCGCGCAGCTGAGAGAGACCCAAATACCCGAGTCTCAACGAGGAGGCCACTACCCATGGATGGCCTCCCCGAAATATCCAAGGGATGTTAAGGCATCCTGATTCCAAAAAAGGAGGAACCTATGATCTCAATTCGAAGACTGCTCGCAGCCTGTTTGATCCTCGTCTTTGCGGCAATGGTGACGACTGGGTCGGTGAATGCTCAACCCGGGAAACCCGGCGTCACCGATGACAGCATCACGATCGGTATCCTGGGGAGTCTCGCTGGGCCCGCGGCGATCTGGGGTAGCGGCAACCTTGTGGCGGGAACGATGTACTTCAGCAAGGTGAACGAGACCGGTGGCGTCTACGGCCGCAAAATTAAGTGGATCGTCGAGGATGATGCGACTTCTCCGCCGAAAGGCATCGCGGCGTATAAGAAGTTAATCAATGAAAACGTCTTTGCCATCTTCGGCCCCTCAACGAGTGCCGTGGTGGCCGCGTTGCGACCTACGATGGATGCCTCGGGCGTCCCCACGTTTATCTCAGTTCCCTCGACACCGCGGGCGACTGATCCCTTCGCGAAGAACGTGTTCCGTACCGGACCGCTGAACGACACCCTGCAGGGCTATCTGCTTGCTGATTTCGTAGTGAAAGAGCTGAAGGGCAAGAGGATCGCGCTGATTAGCCAGTCGGACGAGTACGGCCAGCGCGGCGCCGACAGCGTGATCAAACGTCTGAAAGAGAAGCATCAGATGACGTTGGTCGCGCACGAGGTGTTTCAACCCTCCGACACCGACTTTACGTCGCAGGTGCTCAAGATCCGCGACACCCGCCCCGACGCGTTAATCATTTACAGCTATATCGCACCTTCGGCGACCATCGTCCGGCAGGCCAAGCAGTTCGGGGTGCAAGCGAAGATGATCGGCTCGAACGCGACTTCGAGCCGCCTGTACCCAAAAGTCGTCGGGGAATCGGCTGTCGGTGTGCTCAATGTAATTACGGTGTTCGATCTTCCAGAGTCTAATTCACCGGCAATCGCCAAGTTCCGCGAGGAGTTTGAGCGAGCCAACCCTTCGTTGGTGCCGCAGGGACGGCCGGACCTTACCGACCTGCTTGGCTACGGCGGCGGCATGAACTTCGTGGAGGGGCTGAAGCGGGCGGGCCGGGATCTGACTCGGGATAAATTCATCGCCGGCCTGGAGACTCTCAGAGGGTTTGAGACCGGGTTCACGCTTCCCACCACCTTCACCTCGAACGACCATGAAGGCAACAAGGCAGCGCGCATCCTGGAGATCCTGCCGGGAGGTAATCGCAAGCTGCTTGACGTGATCCTGCGTTGGGAGTGATCGGGAGATGAGGCCGATATGATGACACGACTTAAAGGGAAGGCGGCTCTGGTGACAGGTGCCGCTCGAGGACTGGGACGCGCCATCGCCCTTCGGCTTGCCCGGGAGGGAGCCGCCGTGGGCGTTCACTATCACTCCTCGAAGGAAGCCGCGGGGGAGACGGTGGAGTCCATCCAAAGCGCCGGCGGCGTGGGATGGGCAGTCCAGGCGGACGGCACGAAACAGGAAAGTGTTCGCCTCGCCGTTACGGAGACGGTGGAGCATTTCGGCAGGCTCGACATTTTAGTTAATAACGCCGGGCAACACCGCCGGGCGAACTCGCTCGAACAGAGCCAAGGGGACTGGGAGGATCTCATCGGGCGCAATCTCAGCTCCACATTCTACTTCGCCCAAAGCGCCGCCAGCCACATGAAGACCCGAGACGGCGGACAGATCGTGAACATTTCTAGCAAGATGGCGATGAGCGCGGCCCCGTCGAATGCGGCCTATTGCGCGGCGAAAGCGGGGATTGTCACGCTGACCCAGGTGCTGGCATCCGAGTGGGCTCGATACAAGATTCGGGTCAATTGCGTCGCGCCGGGTGTGCTCATGACCGAGGCCATGCAGCAAATGACTCAATCCCTTGATGACAGCGGGCTACTCGACCGGTGCCTCGTGGCCCGCACGCCCGTCGGTCGCCTCGGTGACGTCGATGAGATCGCTAGTGTCGTCGCCTTTCTCGCTAGCGGCGAAACGGACTTCCTCACGGGATCTACGGTTATCGTCGACGGCGGATGGACCGCATACGGCGATTACATCGGTTGGGGGCTCGCCCGGGCGCTGGCTGGAACTCCGGGGCGTCGCCCGCTGAGCTAGGAGGATGGCATGGAGAAGCGGCTATTTAACTTCGGGGTACCATGGGAAAAGAACATTTCATTTTCACAGGGCGTTTCGATTCGCGGCGGCCGCTGGATCCTGCTCTCCGGGCAGGCAAGTATCGACGACGAGGGGCGCGTGGTCGGCAAGGGCGACATGGAGTTGCAGGTCCGTACATCTCTCGAAGCCGTCCGGCGGGCGCTTGCGCTGGCCGGTGCTACGCTCGCGGATGCAGTGAAGGTCGTTTACTACACAACGGACTGTCGGGCATTTCACAAGACTCAGCCGATCCGTGAAGCATTCTTCCATAAACCCTACCCGGCTCAAACGCTAGTGGAAGTTACGCGGCTGGCGATGAGAGACTTCCTGGTAGAGGTGGAAGTGATTGCCGTGATGAAGGACTAGCCTTGCATCTTCCGCCTAGGTATGGTCTATCTTCCGTTGACCCCCGCGAAGAGGGGCTGCAGACCCACTGGTAACCCCAGCGATGAATAAACGGGGTCAAACCTGAACTATTGACTTTATATCCCGATTCAGCACTTTGAAATAGGGGACGAACATAATTTTATAAGTTGACAATCTCCTAATTCTCTGGTGTCAATACTTCATACCGCGCAAGTCACGCATGGATGCGCCGGGGGCGGTTTATCATATTATTGCCAAGGGCATTGAACGTAAGGCAGTTTTCCAGGATGATCGCGACCGGGGTGATTTCTTGGAGCGCCTGGGAATTAGCCTGAAAGAAAGCCAGACCCCTTGTTATGCTTGGCCAGTGCGGGAATTGGGTATCAGTCAGACTTGATTGGCGCGGATGTTAAGAATTTCGCAGCCGGCAGTAAGTATGGCGATGAGCCGAGGCGAACAGCTGGCCAAAGATCATAACTTCTCATTAATTGAATGAGTAACTTATAAATTGATGTACGTCCCCCATTTCTAATTCCAATTTTTTTCCGCATAGCTAATCTCCTATTTTGGTCCCTTTTGAATTGTCCCAGGGGAATCTCGTCGCAGTACCCGTATCCCTCCAGGATTGATAAGGCATTGCTTTTTCACGATGGGAGTATATGAAGAAGGATCTTGTGTGTCAAGAGGATTTTGACCACAAAATATGGAGTGCGGTATCGGTGATGATGGAAGGTGTGTATCGGGTTGGTCAATCTTCCGGTTGAGCAATACGATCTTGGGCTGTTTCACCTGCTACGAGGGGCTCTTTCGGCAGATTTCAGGCAGACCTATCCTTCACGCTTCGAATTAGCTTCGCTGATTCTTCGAATTCTCAAAGCGTTATGCCTGAATATATTCATCCCAGGAATATTCAGGGTCTTGATAAAGGTGATCGTCGTTCATGGGGAGTTGAGAGAAAGGATCCCTGACGGAGCCGGCAGGTGGGGCATGGGCCTTGGGAGTGGGTCTTGATTTGACGAGCCACAGCCCCAGGTCGGTTCCCCATTCGATTCTATTCGTTTTTTCCCTTTTAAACGGTTTTAACCTGCTTTTGGGGATTTCGCTTGGCTGCGGATTCGGCTTTTGATCCGGAGGTCACATAAACGGGCTCCGCCCTGTCTTGAAGTGGCTTCAGAACCTGCTGGATGTAAGCTGTCTTATCTTGCAGATAAAGCCCTTTGACCTCTTCTCCGGCAGGGCAGACCCCTACACAGTAGCCGCATCGATAGCTGACCCGAAACATGAGCGACTGCCATAAGAACGCCGTCTCACTACCGTTATATCGGGAGCGGTATTCGGCAAAATCTTTGGAGGAAATGATTGTTTCAACCCATTTCTGAAAGCCGATCATGTTATCGCGATAGCAATGCGTACTGCATGCGAAAAAGTCAAATGAACAACCCCGCCGCAAGCGGCGGGGAATACGACCCGAAGAGATTTAATGCTTTATCGCACTCTCACCCCGGTTGGTTCGGCCGGCGGGGTGGTGTCTGCACTTCCACCTCCACCGATAACATAGTTATCCGGTATGGGAGTGTCGCTGATTACAACATCATCATAAGCTATCCATTGCGAAGTAAATGTGCCGCGGTTATCCGCATTTCCGCCTATCTGTACGGAGTTCCATCCTGTATATGCAGTAGCCCCCTCCTGATTCCATTGGACTCCGACATCATTCCTGATTTTAACGCCGTCGTACCACATTTCCCATATGCCATCAAAATTCCATACTGAACCGCTGTGCGTATTCATTTTTACATGATGATCCCACCTATGCCACTGACCGTCTGCATAGCCGCCAGGAGCGGTAGGCATTATATTTTTGGTCGTATAAAAATTATAGTCCGTGTTTCTCGCCCTATCGGGCATCCCCCCGATAGTATCCACATAAGATCCTGCGTTGTCGCAATAATATTGCGTAGCTCTGGGTTCGCACCTATATGCCACTATATGTAAAGCGCTTCCCGGGTAGTAGGTATTATTTGCCGACCAGTTGATCAATGCGGTCGGCCCCGTATATCCGGTGGAAAAATATTGAAAAGCGGTTCCAGTTCTATCAAAATGATTTATCCTGAAGACCTTGACGGCAGAAGATGAACTGGCTTCTCCGGTATTAGCTTGCTGCCATCCAGGAGACGCTCTCATCCAGACTCTGACATATAGATCCGGGTAGTCCCTGTCCAGGAGCTTGCTCAACTCCGCTCCACCTGAATAAAATACATTAGGATAAACAGCCATATATGCTTTCTTTGCCGAGCCGCCGGTGTGATCTGCTAAGCCTCCTGGGATCGCGGAGATATAGCCTCCAGATGGGGTATAGTGGTTTGTCCACCCAGTGGGAGCAGTCGTGCAATGATTCACCCCGCCGGTCCAGTTACCACAATCCCCACTGTATTGCCCGGAAACGTTCCAGTCCGGGTTGGAATCAAAAGTGGTTTCAAAAATGACTCCTGCCTGGAGGCTAGGCGACAAGAACAAAAGTCCCCAAATGCATAATCCAAGTTTCATTATTATGTTTTTTATGGTAATATCCTCAATCCTTGTGGTTT
>Ga0315273_10007673_pt1 | contig 13532 bp, 13 predicted proteins | sample YL17G02_0_MG_FD_205753 | JGI IMG/M metagenome (GOLD analysis project Ga0315273, IMG submission 205753) | Sediment microbial communities from Yellowstone Lake, YNP, Wyoming, USA - YL17G02_0 | ecosystem: Environmental > Aquatic > Freshwater > Lake > Sediment | place: USA: Wyoming | collected... | reverse complement strand
CCCTCGGCCAGTCCACCGTGTCGAAACACCTCTTCCTGCTCCGGGCGGCGGGACTCATCAAGGACCGGCGGGACCGGAAATGGGTCCACTACTCGCTGGACCGCGGGGGCGACTCTCCCTATGCCGCCCGTATGCTGCGGAACCTCCGGGGATGGCTGAACGACGATCCCGTCATAGCGAGAGACCGCGAGCGGGCGGCCTTGGCGAGGGCGATCGGCCCCATGGCGATCTGCGAGAGAAAGATGACCCTCCCCGGCCGGCATACGTCCCCCGCACGGAGGAAACCGTGCTGAAAGGGGTCCGACGCAGGCGGTTCTACAGCACCTCGAAGATGTAGACGGCCGAGTAGTAGAGCCCCGCGACGATAAAGATTACTCCGGTGATCCTGCGGACCCACAGTTCGACCCGGGTCACCCCGCGGAAGACGGCCTCGATGGAGCGCATCCCGAAAGCGATCATGACGGCGAACGCGATCACCGGGATCCCGGTCCCGAATCCGAACAGCAGCGGGTAGATCACCGGGGAGTCCCTGGCGACCGACAGGGGGATGAGGCTCCCGAAGAACAGGGCCGCGGAGACCGGACAGAAGGACAGGGCGAAGAGGACCCCCAGGAGGACCGCGCCGGGGAGCCCGCCTTTCCCGGCCTTCTCCCGCACCTTCTCTCCGATCCCTCCCCCGGACGTCGGGAATCGAAGCAGGTCCAGCAGGATCATCCCCGCGAGGATCAGGACCGGACCGAGAATCTTGTTCATCGATTTCTGGAGAAACCCGGAGAGACCGGGCGTGGAGAGAATCCCGGCGATCAGCACCGCCCCCAGGCCGAGGTACGCCGCCATCCGCCCGAGCACGTACGCCAGCCCGGAGAGGAGGACCCCGGACGTTTTCCGATACTGCCTTCCGATAAAGGAGACGGCGGCGATGTTCGTCGCCAGAGGGCAGGGGCTCAGGGAGGTCAGGATCCCGAGCCACAGCGCCGAGAGGGCACCGAGTTCGAGGGACGGGCTCATCACGCGCCGTTCAGGTAAGAGGATACGCCGTCCTGCACGTACGGGAGGAACTCCTTCTCCGAATCGAGCAGGGTCCAGACCTTTTCGAGATTCTTCCACCGGACCTGCCGGCCATCGCGGTACTCGACGATCACCAGCGACTGGCTCGAAAGCCCGTAATCGTCGATGAAGTGGCGGTTCTCCGGTTCGTCGATGTTCACTTGCCGGAACGCGACGAGGCCCTTCCGGAGTTCCTCGGGGAACCGGTCCCGGATCGCTTTCCCGGAGAGGTTCCCGATCTTCACGCACGACGCGCAACGGACCCGACCGTGGAAGTAGTAGGCGACCACGCCGGGTCCCGACACCGCGACGGCCGGGCCGGAAGGCCGGGCCGCGGCCTGCGACCCGCGGCGCGATTCCTTGACCAGCAGAAACCCGACGCTCGCCGCCACGAACAGCAGCAGGAACCCGGTCAGCAGCTTCTTTCCGCTCACGGGTCTTCTCCCAGGATCGTGCCCGGTCACGCCTGGGCGAGGATCCGTTCGATTTCTTCCGGCGTCGGGACCTTTCCCGAGAACTTGACCGCGCCGTCCACGGCCAGGGCCGGCGTCGACATCACCCCGAACGACATGATCTTCGTGATCTCCGTGACCTTCTCCATCCGGTACGGGATTCCGAGGCGTTGCGCCGCCTCCTCCGTGTTCTCCGCCAGCTTCTTGCAATTCGGGCATCCCGCCCCGAGGATCTGCAGCGTCTTCACCCTTCGCTCCTCACTTCACTCCCATCCGGGAGAGTTGATTCCGGATCTCGTCGTACCCCATGGGGCCGACCTTCTTCAGGACCACGTTCCCTTCGGCATCGAAAAAGACGAGGGTCGGTACCAACTCCACCTCGTACCGGGACATCAGCACCTGCTCCTTGACGGCGTTGACCATTCTGACGGTCACCTTTCCGTCATACGCTTTCCGGACCCGTTCCAGCGTTTCCGCCTGCTTCTTGCACTGCATGCAGAACCCGAGACCGAAGTCGGCGATGACCGGCTTCCCGGCCGATCTCGCCAGGGAGACCAGTTCGTCCGGCGCGGGCGACGCGGCGAGGGACGGACCGGCCCAGGGGAGAACCGCCACCACGATGATTACGGCAAGGAATGTGCTGAGGAAACGGATCAAGAGGCCTCCTCGCGTGAACGATTCGGAGCGGCTACAGAGGCATCCTGCCCTATATATCAACATATGTCAATTCAACTTCAGGCGATATGACCTGCGCGGCGAGCGCGCGGCCGACGGGTCCACGAAGGGCCCCATATGCCGAATCGGCTACGCTATCGGCCGTGGAGGATCGCCTCGACCCGCGGCATACCGCACTTCGCCATGCGCTACCATGGTATTTTGTTTCGACACCCCTGGAGGAATCATCCCTTGTTCGCTTCTTCCAAGATGAAAGGTGACGCTGCCGCCAATCGTCTACGGTTCGACCGGGGGGAGATCTCCGGCTCGCTGGGGGACCTGGGGACCTTCCTCCCCCTGACCCTCGGGTACATCACCCAATGCGGTCTCTCTCCCGCGCCGGTCTTCTTCTTCGCCGGGCTGTGGAACGTGGCCACGGGGCTCCTGTTCCGACTCCCGATCCCGGTCCAGCCGATGAAGGCGATCGCGGCGGCGGCCATCGCGGAAGGGATGACCCCTCCCCAGATCGCCGCGGCGGGGATCATCATCGGAGCGCTTCTCCTCGTCGCGGGTATCGTCCCGGGAGCGGGGAAATTCTTCGCGCTCACGCCGAAAGCGGTGGTCCGCGGGATCCAGCTGGGGATCGGGTTGAAACTCTTCCTCGGGGGGATCGGCCTGCTGGCCGCCCTTCCCGCCCTCGGGTGGGATAGCGTCGCCGTCGGATGCGCGGCGATCGGGCTGATCGTCCTGTCGTATTTCCGGCAGCGGATTCCGGCCGCTCTGCTCCTCTTCCTCGGCGGCCTCCTGCTGCTCGGTATTTTCCGCCAGGATCTGTTCCACGACGTGCGGCTCACGGTGTGGTCGCCGTTCCTGGTCCTTCCCCGCCCCGCCGACTGGGTCGTCGGGTTCACCAGGGGGGCGGTCGCCCAGCTCCCCCTCACGCTGCTGAACTCGGTCGTCGCCGTCTGCGCGCTGTCCGGGGACCTGTTCCCGGGGAGAAAAGTCCCCGAAACGGCGATGGCCCGCTCCGTCGGCGTGATGAACCTCGTATCGTGCTGGTTCGGCGGGATGCCGCTGTGCCACGGCTCCGGCGGGCTGGCCGGTCAGTACCGGTTCGGGGCCCGGACGGGAGGATCCGTCGTAGCCCTCGGCACGGTGAAGATGGCGGTCGGGCTGTTCGCCGCGGGCGCCCTCCTGCTGCCGCTACAGGAATTCCCCCGGAGCATCTTGGCGGCGATGCTCGTCTTCGCGGGGCTCGAACTGTCGCTCCCGGCGCGGGACACGGGCACCCGGGAAGATTTTCTCGTCTGCCTGCTCACGGCGGGGCTGATCCTGTCGGTGAACGTCACCCTCGGGTTCCTCGCGGGGATCCTCCTGTGGGCGATCTTCCGGCGCTGGAACATCACGTCGGGGCGCAAGGACAGGTCCAATGGCTGACCCGTTTCAGGAATCCGTCGATCCGGGGAGGAAGCACCGGTGAAGAATCCGCACGCGATCGCCGTCGTCGGGAACTCCGGGGCGGGGAAGACGACCTTGCTGGAGCGGCTCATCCCCGCGTTGAAGGGAAAAGGGCTCCGGGTGGGGGTGGTCAAGCACGACGCGCACCGGTTCGACATCGACCACCCGGGAAAAGACAGCCACCGGCTCACGGCGGCGGGCGCCGACACGACGATGATCACCTCGGCGGACAAGCTGGCGATGGTGAAGCGGCACGCCGCCTCGCCCCCGATCGAGGAACTGCTCGAGCGCTATTTCACCGACATGGATCTCGTCCTCGTGGAGGGGTTCCGGGGGAGTTCCCTTCCGAAGATCGAGGTCCACCGGAAGGAATTCCACCGCGCGCTCATCTGCCGCGGCGAACGGAACGACCCCGGCCTGGCGGCGGTGGCCAGCGACGAACCGATCGAACTGGACGTCCCCGTCCTCGACCTGAACGACCCCGAGGCGATCGCGGAGTTTATCGCCTCGCTCCTGTCCTGGACCGGCGGCAAACCTTCCTCGGGGTAACCTTCCGGCCGGAGGCTGTTGTACACTGTATGCAAATCCGGACGTGCACCCAACCGTCCGGACCGACCTGGGGGGCGCCGCGATGAATCGTCTTCTGCAGGGAATGGTCGGCTTCCCGGTTTCCATCCTCCTCCTGTTCGCCGCGGGGACCGCCCGGTCCGACGCCGGAAAGGTCTACGTCGGGCTCAACGCGGAGGCCGGGCACGTCACCAGCACTTCCGACGACGCCATCCGGCAGGGGGTCCAGATCGCGATCGAGGAGATCAACCGCTCCGGCGGGGTCCTGGGCGGGAGAAAGCTCGAGCTGCTCGTCCGCGACAACCGGGCCGTCCCGGCGCGGGCCGCCGCCCACTACGCCGAACTGGCGGGAACAAAGGACCTCGTCGCCGTCTTCTGCGGCAAGTTCAGTTCCGCCGTCGTCGAGTCGCTGCCGCTGATTCACAAACGGGAGTTGGTGCTTCTCGATCCGTGGGCCGCCAACGACAAGATCGTCGAGAACGGATACGTCCCCAACTTCGCCTTCCGCCTGTCGCTGAAGGACGGCTGGGCGGTGCCCGCGATGATGGGCTACGCGAAGAATCGCGGTTTCTCGAAGGTTGGGCTCCTCCTGATCAACACCAGCTGGGGGCGGAACAACCACGAGGTCGTGAAACGGTATCTCGCCGCGAAACCCGGGATCTCCGTCGTCGACACGCAGTGGTTCAACTACGGCGACAACTCGGTGATGACGCAGTACCGCTCCATCCGGAAGGCGGGGGCGAACGCGGTCGTCTTCGTCGGCGTCGAGCCGGAAGGGGCGGTCCTGGTCAGGGAGATGGCCGCCCTCCCCCCCGGCGAGCGGCTCCCTGTGGTCAGCCACTGGAGCATAGCAGGGGGTGATTTCCCGGCGATGACCGGCGAGGCGCTGGGGAAGGTGGACCTCACCTTCGTACAGACCTTCGACCTCCACCACGACCAGGGCAAGAGGTCGCAGCAACTGCTCGCCGTCGCGAACCGCCTCTTCGACATGAAGTCCTTCTCCGAGGTGAAGTCGCCCTGCGGCCTCGCCCACGCCTACGACCTCACCCGGATCCTTGCGATGGCGATCGAGAAGGCGGGAAGCACCGACCGAAGGAAGGTGCGCGACGCGCTGGAGCATTTGGGCCGTTACGAGGGGCTGATCCGGGTCTACGACCCGCCCTTCACCCCCGCACGCCACGAGGCGCTCTCCCCGGAGAACGTGTTCATGGCCCGATACGGAAAGGACGGGTTGATCGGCGCCATCCGATGACGGGACGTTCCGACGGAAAGGCAAGGGGCGGCATCCAGGACGCGCTCTCCGCGCGATTCCCCTTCCGCGGGGACATCTACCGGAGGATCGCGGCGTCGATGACGCTGTACGCCATCTGCGTCATCCTCCTGATCGGGGCCGTTTCCTACGTATGCATCGACCTGCTGATCCGGAAGAACGTGCGTCTCTCCATGGAGTCGAGCGCGCGGCAGCAGGCCGTGAGGCTGTCCACTTCCCTGGATTCCATGCAGGAGAACCTCTCCCACCTCTCGAAAAACAGCCTGCTGATCAACGCGCTCATCGACACGAGCGGAAGCCGGTCCTACATCGACTCGTTCGTGAAGAGCTATCGGCCGGCGGGTCACGAGTCGATCCGGCTGTCCCTGTGCGACTTCCAGGGGAACCCCATCACGTCGAACCTGCAGACGCCGATCCCCTACAAGACCCCGGAGCTGCTCCGGGAAACGGTGGAGAAGGGGCTTCCCTTCTCGACGGTGCTGCCCCGCGACGGGTCCGGCAACGGGGCGCTGTTCCTCCTGGCGTACCCGGTCGTCTGGAACATGACGGGCAAGGCCGAGGGGATCCTGGTCGCCGAGGTTCCGGTCGGGGAGATGGTCGACGCTCAGCTCCTTGCAATGGGGAGCAACGACACCGGCTTGCGGATGATGAGCGGGGGGCGGGTCCTGTTCTCGAGGGACTTCGTCGATGGGCGGGGCTTCCAGCAGTTCGAAATGCCGCTGTCGACCGCGGCGCCGATGAAGGATCTCGGGCTTTCCATGCGGATCGAGAACCACCGACGGATCTCCCTCTGGTGGATGATCCCCGCCTACGCCGTATCCGCCGGGATCCTGCTCCTGCTTTCGACGCTCCTTGCGCGGCGGATTTCCTCCTCCGTGACCTCCCACCTGCGGGCGCTGGGGGCGGTCGCGCAGCAGATCGCGGAAAGCGGCTCCCTGGACAGCCAAGCCGAGGTCGCCGGACCCGACGACGTGCAAGCGCTGGCTTCCTCCTTCAACGCGATGATCGACCGGGTGAGGTCCTCGAGGGAGGACCTCGAGCGGCGGGTCGAGGAGCGGACGGCGGAGCTCTCGGTCGCCAACGAGGAACTGCTCCGCCTCAACCTCGAGAAGGAGGTGGCGATCGACCGGTTGCAGGAGGCGCTGGACAAGATCTCGACCCTCCGGGGGTTGTTGCCGATCTGCGCCGCGTGCAAGAAGATCCGCGACGACAAGGGGTACTGGAACCAGATCGAGGTCTACATCTCGAAGCACACCGAGGCGGAATTCAGCCACGGAATCTGCCCCGATTGCGCCAAGGAACTGTACGGGGAATACGCGGAAAACCTGGAATAGCGACGGTCCTCCGGGCGCCGTCGAGTGACGACGCGCCGGAAGACCGTGTGGATCAAGGCCGATCGCCCATTTCCGGCTCGAGAAACAGCCAATCCCTGCGCGCCTCAGCGAATCAGTTTCCTGTACCGCATCCGGTGGGGTTGGTCCGCCTCTATGCCCAGCCGCTTTTTCCGGTCGGCTTCGTACTCCTGGAAGTTCCCCTCGAACCACACCGTCGATCCGTCGCCCTCGAACGCGAGGATGTGCGTCGCGATCCGATCGAGGAACCAGCGATCGTGCGACACGACCACGGCGCATCCGGCGAATTCGGCCAGCGCCTCCTCGAGCGACCGGAGCGTATCGACGTCGAGGTCGTTGGTCGGCTCGTCGAGAAGGATCAGGTTTCCGCCGCTCTTCAGCAGCTTCGCCAGATGCACCCGGTTGCGCTCCCCGCCGGAGAGATCGCCCACCCGTTTCTGCTGGTCGGCCCCCTTGAAGTTGAACGCGGCGCAGTAGGCGCGTGAAGGGACCTTGCGCTTTCCGAGTTCGATCGACTCCGCTCCCTCCGATATCTCTTCGTGCACCGTCTTGTTCGGGTCGAGGGCGTTGCGCGACTGGTCCACATGGGCGATCCGGACCGTCTGCCCGATGTTCATCGTTCCCGAGTCGGGCATCTCCGCGCCCGTGAGTATCCGCAACAGGGTTGACTTGCCCGCGCCATTGGGGCCGATGACGCCGACGATCCCGCCCGCCGGCAGGCGGAAGCTCATCCCTTCGAAGAGGATCCGCTCGCCGAACGACTTCGAGAGCCCCTCCGCCTCGACGACCAGATCGCCCAGGCGTGGGCCGGGCGGGATGACGATCGCTCCGGCCTCGACCTGATCAAGGCGCTCTTCCCCCAGCATCCTCTCGTACTGGTGGATGCGGGCCTGCCCCTTGGCGTGGCGCGCCTTCGGGGCCATCCGGATCCACTCGAGCTCCCGTTCGAGCGTCTTGCGCTTCGCGGAGGACGTCTTCTCCTCCTGCGCAAGCCGCCGTTCCTTCTGCGCGAGCCACGAGGAGTAGTTCCCCTCCCACGGGATCCCGCGACCCCGGTCGAGTTCGAGGATCCAGCCGGCGACATTGTCCAGGAAGTAGCGGTCGTGCGTGACGGCCACCACGGTGCCGGGATAATCGGAGAGGAATCGCTCGAGCCAGGCGACCGACTCCGCGTCGAGATGGTTCGTCGGTTCGTCCAGCAGCAGGATGTCGGGGTGTGCGAGCAAAAGACTGCACAGCGATACGCGGCGCTTCTCGCCGCCGGAGAGCGGTGCGACGGGCGCGTCCGGAGGCGGCAACCGCAACGCATCCATCGCGACATCGAGACGCCGATCCAGTTCCCATGCGTCGGCCGCGTCGATCGCGTCCTGGAGCTTCCCTTGCTCGGCGAGCAGCTTCCCCATCTCCGCGTCGCCCATGGGCTCGCCGAACTTCGCGCTGATCTCCTCGAAGCGCACGAGCAACGCGCGCGTCTCCGCCACCCCCTCCTCGACACACTGCCGAACCGTCTTTGCCGGATCGAGTTGCGGCTCCTGCGGAAGGAAACCCACCGAGATGCCGGCCGCCGGCGCCGCCTCGCCGAGGAACTCCTTGTCGACGCCCGCCATGATCCTGAGGAGAGACGATTTTCCCGCGCCGTTCAGACCCAGGACCCCGATCTTCGCCCCGGGGTAGAACGAGAGCCAGATATCTTCGAGGATCATCCGCTTGGGCGGGACCACCTTCCCCAACCCTTTCATCGTGTATACGTACTGGACGGCCATCCGGAATCTCCTGTCGTGTCGGAAAGTGAATCCCTGCTGATGATAGCAGGTCGGGCGGATGCCGCCAGAACCGGAATATTCGAAGATAATCGTTCATCGCAGAACTCACCTTAACGCTAAAGGAGGGTTCTCTCCGGACCGGATACGGACCGGAGAGCGGAACGCGGACGGATCGGGGGAATTCAGGCGGCTCGCAAGCCGAAGAAACGGAAAGGAAAAATGGTCGGGACGACTGGATTCGAACCAGCGACCCTCTGCTCCCAAAGCAGATGCGCTACCAGGCTGCGCCACGTCCCGACGGCAAAGACAAGGGATTGAAGTATAAACGGAATGCCTCAAACCGGCAATGACGCGCCGGGATCCCGGAGTGCCGTCGAACCGGCCCCTGCCGCTACGAGAGCAGCAGCCCCGCGGCCTTCATCTCCGCGATCAGCGCCCGGAGGGCCTGGCCGCGGTGGCTGATCCGGTTCTTCTCCTCCGTCGAAATCTCCGCCATCGTCTTTCCGAGGGAAGGGACGAAGAAGAGCGGGTCGTACCCGAAGCCGTCGCGACCCCGTCCCTCGGGGAGGATCTCCCCTTCCACCTTTCCCGTCGTCTCCGCGACCACCCGGTTCGGGAGCGCCGCCGCCGCCACGCAGACGAACGCCGCCTTCCAAGGCCGCGGGAACGGCGCCAGTTCGTGGAGCAGATGGGCGTTGTTCGACGCGTCGGAGGCCCCTTCCCCGGAGAAGCGCGCGGAGCGCACGCCTGGGAGCCCCCCCAGCGGCTCCACCGCGAGGCCCGAGTCATCGGCGATGCAGAGGATCTTGTGCGCCTTCGCGTAATGGAGCGCCTTCAGCCGCGCGTTTTCCGCGAACGTCTTCCCGTCCTCCCGCGGCTGCTCGAAGCCGGGCAACTCCGCCAACGTGACGACCTCGACGACCCTCTGCAGGGCGAGCCCGAGAAGCGCACGGATCTCGACGACCTTCCCCCGGTTCTTCGATGCGATCAGGACCTTCACCGCGCGCTCCCTTCCGCGAACCGCCGCTGCGCCTTCAGGATCTTCTTCCCCGCGGCGGCGGCGGCCGAGAGCATCGCGTCGAGCTGCTCTCGCGTGAACGGTTCCCGCTCCGCCGTCCCCTGGACCTCGATCAGCCGGCCGTTCCCCGTCATCACCACGTTCATGTCCACTTCCGCCGCGGAGTCTTCGGAGTAGTCGAGGTCCGCCAGGATCCGCCCCCCGACGATCCCCACGCTGACCGCCACCACGTGGTCGAGCACGGGGTTGCGGGGGACAGCCCCCTTGGCGACCAGCCTCCGGCACGCCTGCCACAGGGCGATCCACGCCCCGTTGATGGAGGCGGTGCGCGTTCCCCCGTCGGCCTGCAGCACGTCGCAGTCGATCGTCACCGTGCGCTCCCCGAGGGCCTCGAAGTCGACCACCGCCCGGAGCGACCGCCCCACCAGCCGCTGGATCTCGTGCGTGCGCCCCTGCACTTTCCCGGTCCGCCCCTCCCGGGCGACACGGGTGTTCGTCGCGCGCGGAAGCATCGAGTACTCCGCGGTGACCCACCCTTTGCCCCCGCCGCGCAGGAACGGGGGAACCCGCTCCTCGATCGTCGCCGCGCACACGACGCGGGTGTCCCCCATCGCGAAAAGGACGGACCCTTCGGCGTGCTTCTGCACCCCGAGGGAGACGTCGATCGGCCGGATGTCCCCGGATTTGCGCCCGTCGGCTCGCTTGGATGTCATCGCCCCTCCTGCCAACGTCGCATTATATCTTGTCCAGCACTTCCCGCACGCGTCGGGCGAGGGAGGCCGGACCGTACGGCTTCGGGAGGAACTCGATCCCGGGCAGGAGGACGAACGACTCGTGGATCCGGTCGGTGGAGTATCCGCTGGTGAACAGGGCCGGGATGCCCGGCCGGATCCGGCGCATGGCGTCGAGGGCCTCCTTCCCCCCCATCCGGGGCATGACGACGTCGAGCACCGCGATCGCGATCTCCGGGTGCGCCTCGCAGAGGGCGACCGCCTCCGCGCCGTCCCGGGCCACCAGGACCTCGTACCCGTAGCCCCGCAACGAGCGCTCGGCGATGTTCCGGATCGCCTCCTCATCCTCCGCGAGCAGGATCGTCTCCGACCCGCCCCTGATGGCCGCCTCCTCCTTCCTCTCCTTCTCCTTCCCCTTTTTCTCTTCGGAGACCGCCTCCGCCGCGGGGAAGTAGATCCGGAACGTCGCCCCTTCCCCGGGGCGGCTGTCGAGGAAGACGAACCCTCCGCTCTGCTTCACGATCCCGTAGACCATCGACAGACCGAGCCCCGTCCCCTTGCCGGATCCCTTCGTCGTGTAGTACGGCTCGAACGCGCGCTTGCGCGTTGCGTCGTCCATCCCGGAGCCGTTGTCCGCGACCGTCAGGAGAACGTATTGCCCCGCCGGCATGACGGCCTGATCCTCCGACCTATCTCCCTCCCAGACGACCGCGTCCGTCGAGATGAAGAACTCCCCGCCGCGGGGCATCGCGTCCCGGGAGTTCAGGCACAGGTTCAGGAGGACCTGTTCGAGCTGGCCCCGGTCCGCGAAGATGGGGGGGATCCCCTCGGTCAACCGGGTGCGCACCTCGATCTGCTCGCCGGACACCTTTTTTATCAACCGGGAGAGGTCCCGGACCACCGTGTCGAGCCCGAGGGACACCGGCTCGATCACCTGGCGGCGGGCGAAGGCGAGCAGCTGCCTCGTGAGCGTGGAAGCCCGTTCCGCGCACTTCAGGATCTCGTCCACGTCCCCTTGAAGCTTCGGCTCCTTCCCGAGGCGCATGCGAAGCAGGTCCGCGAACCCGATGATCCCCGTCAGCGCGTTGTTGAAATCGTGGGCGATCCCGCCGGCGAGGGTGCCGACCGCCTCCATGCGCTGCGCCGCCTGGGCCTGCTTCTGGAGGAAGGCTTCCCGGGTGATGTCGCGCGCGGCCACCACGTGGTTGACGACCTTCCCGCCGGGGTCCCGGATCGGGGAGATGACGACGTCCTGCTCGAGGCGGACACCGTCTTTCCGCCGGTTCTTCAGGCGCCCTTTCCACGGAGATCCGGACCGGATCTTATCCTTGATCCCGAGGTAGACCCGCATGTTTTCCCCGTCCGCGGCGAGGGTATACAGATTTCTCCCGAGGATTTCCTCCTTCGCGTACCCCGTGACCTTCCCGAAGGCGGGGTTGACATACTGGACGATCCACTCCGCATCGGTGACCAGGATGGCGTCCGCCGCGTACTCCACCGCGGCGGCAAGCCGGCGGCGCTCTTCCTCGGCGCGCTTCTGCTCCGAGATGTCCATGCAGAGGCCGTCGACGAAGAGAAGCATGCCGCCCTCGTCGTAGATCATCTGGCGCCGGTCGGAGACCCACCGGACTTCCCCGTCCTTGCGCACGATCCGGCACTCGACGCGCACGATCCGCTCCCTGCGGCAAACGGCATTCCGGATCGACTCGCAGACCGGTTCGATGTCGTCTGGATGGATCAGGCCGCGCCATAGCGTCGCCTCGCCCAGCATCTCCCGGGAGGTGTATCCCGTGAGCCGCTCCACCTCGCCCCCGACGAAGGTGAGGCTCCAGTCCGGCATCCCCCGGTACACGATCCCGGGGATGTTGTTCAACAGCGATCGGAGGAGGTCGCGGGAACCGGCGATATCTTTCACCGCATCCGCCCGGAGGTTCAATGCCCCGCCCGGCGGCGCAGCGGTCCCTTCGTTTGTCGAAATGTACTCTTCCTGCGCCACCGTTCTCCCCCCCCCCCGATGCAAGCGTAACAGGTTGATTATCGGAAGATCGGGGGGGAAACTTCACGCCGGGAAAAGAACCGCGGACCCTTCCCGAGGATCCTCCTTCCGCAGGACCAGAAACCCCGTAATCCCGAGGAAAAACCGCCGTCCGGCCGACACCCCGAATCCCTGCTCCCGGAAGATTTCCCGCAACCGGTTCCGGGCCGGGAAGAGGCGAAGGCTCTCCGCGACATACCCGTGGATCTCCGGCGTCCCGTGGAGGAGGAGTCCCCAGAGACCGCACCAGTTCCGCAGCAGGTGGTACTGCAGAAGCCGGAGGGGGGGGCTTTCCGGATTGGAAAAATCGAGGAACGCCGCCACGCCGCCGGGTGAAAGCACCCGGTGGACCTCGGCGACGGCTTTCCGAAGGTCGGGCGCGTTCCGAAGGGCGTAGCTCCCGGTAACGACATCGGCGGAACCGTCGGGAAACGGGAGGTCGCACAGGTCGCCACGCTCGAATCGGACGTTCGCGAACCGGTTGCGCTCCCGCGCGATCGCCAGCATCGGCGCGGAGAGATCCACCCCCGTGACGACCCCGCCGGGGTACCGTCCGACGAGGAGAAAGGCGACGTCGCCGGTGCCGCACGCGAGGTCCACGCAGACAGGGTGCGGCAGGCCCGGCAGGGCGCCGACAAGGGCCCGCTTCCACGCCGCGTCCCGCCCGAGGGACATCATGCGTGTCGCCAGGTCGTACCTTGACGCCGCCTCGGCGAAGTGGCGTTCGTTGTAGATCCGCTTCCGATCGGGGACGTCGAGCCACTCCCGCGCCTTGAGGTGGAATCGCCCGTTCACGGGTCGCCGACCCCGTTCCCGCCCGGAAGATATCGCCACATCGCCCCGCCGTCGAGGGAGCGGAACAACTCGTCGTACGCCGCCAGCGCCTGCACGCGCTGGTCCGGGTCGATCCGAACCGCCTTCGCCGCGAAATCGTGGCACCAGCGGCACGTCTCGCACTCCACGTCGCGGCACCCTTTCTCCCGGAACCGTTCGATGAAGCCGTCCAGCGCACGATTGTCGACGACCACCGGCGGCTCCCCCGTCACCGGGCGGGTCATGTGCCGCAGGTCCGCCAGCCGCTTGAGCAGGAGCATCCGGGCCGGGTTCACGAGCCCCGGCCGGAAGAGGAACCGGAGGAACCACCCGATCCCCTTCCGGTAGTACCGACCGTTCCCGTTCCCCTCC